>Ga0111539_10009956_pt1 | contig 11987 bp, 10 predicted proteins | sample RhiMethybrSRZTD1_FD_79667 | JGI IMG/M metagenome (GOLD analysis project Ga0111539, IMG submission 79667) | Populus rhizosphere microbial communities from Tennessee, USA - Rhizosphere MetaG P. TD hybrid SRZTD1 (version 2) (version 2) | ecosystem: Host-associated > Plants > Roots > Rhizosphere >...
TCCGATTCACGTCGTCGGAGTGCAGGCCCGCGGCGTTGACGACCCAGCGTGTCGTCAGCTCCCCGCGCGAGCTGGTGACACGCCAACCGCCGTCCGCTAGCCGGGCCAGGTCCGTGACGCGCTCCTCGCGGCGCAGGTGCACCCCCGCGAGCACCGCCTGCGTCGCGAACGCCAGTGGGGGTGTCCACGGACAGACGACGTGCTCGTCGGGGATCTCCAGCGCGCCGAGTGCGCCGGGGCCGAGGTGCGGCTCGCGACGGGCAAGCTCGTCGCGCCCGACCTGCGTCACCCGGTCGTAGCCACAACGCCGGGCGTTCCCTGCGATCGCCGGGAACTGCGACAGCTGCTCCTCGTTCCACGCGACGAGGAGAGCGCCCGTGCGCTCGAGCGGGATGCCGACCTCGTCGGCGTAGGCAGACAGGAGCGAGTGGCCGCGCGCCACGAGCCGCGCCTCGAGCGTTCCCGGCTTCGCGTCGAAGCCGGTGTGCAGGATCGCGGTGTTGGCCTTGCTCGTGCCGGCACCGACATCGCGCGCCGCCTCCAGGAGCGCCACGCGAAGCTCGAAGCGCGCAAGCTCCCGCGCGATTGCCGCGCCGACGTCTCCCGCGCCGACGATGGCGACGTCGTAGTCCGGCCGAGCGTTCAGGATGTGCCGGAGTCGCCGTCCTCGGTCAGCGCGGCGAGCGCCTCGGCGGCTGCATTGAACCGCGCGAGCCGCACTGCGGCCTCGTCGGCCGACATCCGCGGCTCGAAGGTCGCCGTCGGAGCCCAGGAACCGACCGCCTCGGCCGACGTCGTGGCGCCGCCGCTTCCGAGCCGGGCGAGCGCCGCGACCCCAAGGGCGGTCGCGTCCGGCGAGGGATAGCGCTCCACCGGCGCCTGCAGTAGGTCGGCCTGCGCCTGCATCAGGACCGACGATTGCGAGAGCCCTCCGTCGACCCGCAAGCGCTCCAGCGGGCGGCCGAGGTCTGTCCCGATCGCCGCGGCGAGGGAGGCGACCTGCGCGGCGATCCCCCAGACGACCGCGCGAACGAGGTCCTCCCGACGTGTCGCGAGCGACAGGCCGAGCCAGCCCCCACGCGCCTCAGGCGCCCACAACGGCGCCGCCAGTCCGGCGAGGGCCGGCACGAAGATCGCCTCGCCGCTCCCGGTCCCGAGCTTGTCGAGGTCGGCAGCGTGGGAGACCAGCGCGAGGTCCTCGAGCCACGAGACCGCCGCGCCGGCCGTGTAGATCTGGCCGTCCAGGCAGTAGGTCGTGGTGCCGTCCAGCCGCCAGGCGACGCAGGCCGCCAGGCGGGACTCGGAGCGCGGCACCCGCTCTCCGGCGTTGGCGAGGATGAATGCGCCGGTGCCGTACGTGCATTTCGCCTCGCCGGGAACGAAGCACGACTCCGCGAACAGGGCCGCCTGCTGGTCGACGGCGAGCCCGGCGACGGGCAGCGACCCTCCGAACGCGTCAGTCTCGCCCACGACGGCCGCACAGTCGGCGACGTCGGGCTGTTCCGAGGGGTCGAGCTCGAAGAGCGCGCACGCCTCGTCCGACCACTCGGCCTGCTCCAGGTCGAGTAGGAGCGTTCGTGATGCCGTCGCGGCGTCGGTGACGAAGCTCCCCGTGAGCTGGTGGTTCAGCCAGGCGTCGACGGTGGTGATCACGCCGCCGGCCCCGTCGCGCCTGCGCAGCCACGTCATCTTCGGCGCGGCGAAGTACGGATCGAGCGGCAGTCCGGTCAGCTCCACGAGACGGTCGGCCTGTCCCGCCAGCTCGCGTGTCACTTCGACCGCGCGCCGGTCCTGCCAGCTGAGCGCGGGGCCGGCCGGACGACCGCTCGCGCGATCCCAGCGCAACACAGTCTCACCCTGGTTCGCAATTCCGACCGCCGCGACCGGTGCGTTCGCCGCCGCCAGGGCCGCGCGGCCCGCGGTCAGCATCGAGTCGAGCAGCTCCTGGGGATCCTGCTCGACCGCTCCACCCGGGCCCGGCCGCGGGTCGACCGGAGCGCTGGCCTCGCCCAGAACCTCACCGCCCGCGGAGACGACGAGCGCCTTCGTCGCAGACGTGCCCTGATCGACAGCGAGGATGTTCAGCGCCGGCCGACTATATCGCGGGCGTACAAAGGAGCCTCGAATCCTGGGCCGAACGGGAGGTTGACTTCCGTTCGGACGCGGAAGTAGATTCGCCCGTCGGCGCAAGGGGTCACGAGGAGGACGGCATGGCGGACGCTCCCCAGATCCAGGACCGCGACGAGCAGCGGCTTGCGGAGCTCGGTTACAAGCAGGACCTCGCGCGAGTCTGGAGCGGCTTCTCCAACTTCGCAATCTCGTTCACGATCATCTCGATCCTGGCCGGCTGTTTCACCACGTACGGCCAGGCCTGGAACTACGGCGGTCCGATCAACATCTCGTGGGGCTGGCCGATCATCCTCGGCCTCATCCTCCTCGTCGCGCTCGGGATGAGCGAGCTTGCGTCCGCCTACCCAACGGCGGGCGGCCCGTATTGGTGGGCACACCGGCTCGGCGGCGCGGGTTGGTCCTGGTTCACCGGCTGGTTCAACGTGATCGGGCTGATCGCCGTCGTCGCATCAGTGGACTACGCGGCCGCCCTGTTCGCCTCGACGTTATTCAACCTCTGGGGGCTCGACCTCGGCTTCATCAACTTCGCCGACGGCGCCAATCTAAGGGACATCTTCGCCGTCTTCCTCGTCCTCATCGTCCTACATGCGTTGGTGAACATCTATTCGTCGCACCTCGTCGCGCTCTTCAACAACATCTCGGTCTTCTGGCACCTCTTCGGCTTTGCCGCGATCCTCCTGATCCTCGTCTTCGTGCCCGACCGGCATCAGAGCGTCAACTTCGTGTTCACCGAGACCATCAACAACTCGGGCTTCGACGGCGGGTCGACGGCCGGAGTGGCCTTCCTGTTCCTCGTGATACCGGTGGGCTGGCTGCTCACGATGTACACGATCACCGGGTACGACGCCTCCGCGCACGTGTCCGAGGAGACGCGCGAGGCCGAGATGGCGGCCGCCCGGGGAATCTGGCGCTCGGTGCTCTACTCCGGCGTGCTCGGCTACGTCGTCCTGCTCGCGATCACGTTCGCCGCGACGGACGTCGATGCCATCAACGAAGGGCTCGGCTACGCGCCGGCCGTCTTCACGAGCGCAATGAGCGAGGGCTGGGCCGAGGCTGTGATCCTGCTCGCCCTCGTCGGCCAGATCTTCTGCGGCATGGCGTGCCTGACGAGCTGCTCGCGGACGTTCTACGCGTTTTCGCGCGACCGGGCTGTGCCCGGATGGCAGCTCTGGAGCAGCGTCGACAAGCGCCACGTGCCGGTCTACGCCGTGCTCGGCAGCGCGCTCTTCGCCGTGATCATCACGCTGCCGGCGCTGCGGGCGAACGAAGCCGGGTACCAGTGGGCGTTCTACGCCGTCACCACGATGGCGACGATGGGCCTCTACGCCGCGTACGTGATCCCGGTCTACCTGCGCTGGCGTGCCGGCGACAACTTCCAGCCCGGCGCCTGGACGCTCGGCTCGAAGTACAAGTGGATGAATCCGATCGCGACCTTGTGGGTGGCGATCTGCCTCGTCGCCTTCAGCCTGCCGTTCAGCAACCTCGGCGTTCCCTTCAAGAGCGGCTTCGACTGGACCTGGCTGAACTACGGGCCGATCCTCCTCTTCGGCGTGATCATCATCGTCGGCGCCTGGTGGGTGCTCGGCGCCAACAAGAAGTACAAGGGCCCGGTGCGGACGATCGAGTTCGACGAGGCGATGCGCGTCATCGACGAAGAGGGGCCTCCGGCGACCCCACCCGTCGGCGCGCCAGGGGGCTGAGGCGAGCACACCGGAAGCAATCGCCGAGCGGGTCTGGCCGGGCCGAAAGCCCGACCTCGAGCCGCTCGGCGGCGGCATCACGAACCACAATTTCAAGGTCCTGCTCGACGGCGAGGCGTACGTCCTGCGGATCGGCGGCAAGGACACCCAACTCCTGGGCATCGACCGGTCCGTCGAGCACCGAGCCTCGCTCGTCGCCGCCGAGCTGGGAGTCGGGCCGGAGGTGGTCGGCTTCGTCGAGCCGGAGGGCTACCTGGTCACGCGGTTCATCGAGGGCGAGCCGGTTCCGCCGGAGGAAATGCGCCGTCCGAAGACCGTCCGCCGCGCCGCCGAGATGATCCGGACGTTCCACGACGGCCCCCCGATTCCCGGCCGCTTCGACTCCTTTCGCGTCGTCGAGGCCTATGCCTCGACTGCTGCGGCACACGGCGTGCGCGTGCCTGACGACTACGCCTGGGCGAAGGAGATCGCATACGGGATCGAGAGCGAGCGCGGCGGGGAGCGGGCCGTTTCCTGCCACAACGACCTGTTGAACGCCAACTTCATCGACGACGGCGCCCAGATCCGGCTCGTCGACTGGGAGTACGCGGGCAGGGGCGACCGCTTCTTCGACCTTGCCAACTTCTCCATCAACCACGAGTTCGACGACGACTCGAACGTCGCGCTGCTCGAGGCGTACTTCGGTGAGCGACGGGACGGGGACGTGCGCGCGCTCCACCTCATGCGCTTCATGTCCGACTTCCGCGAGGCGATGTGGGGCGTCGTCCAGCAGGGCATCTCGGAGCTCGACTTCGACTTCGTGGCCTACGCCACCGAGCACTTCGAGCGGCTGCGGCGGACGGCGGCCGAGGACGCTTTTCGCGCCGCGATCAGCGCCTCGTAAGCCGAATCCGTAGCCGCGACCAGCCGCTGCCGCGGCGCCGACAACCGACCAGCGATCCGACCGTTTGCGGCTCCAGAGCGTCCAGGTGGGTGACGAGGGCGAGGAAGACCTGCGCCGTCGTCAGCGCGTCGCCGTCCGCATGGTGTGGGCGGTGAACGGGGAGACCGAGGGCCCGCGCCAATGGGGAGAGCGCCGTCGGGTCGGGCAGCTGCCGGCCACGACGGCGAAAGAGCTCCGCAGCGAGCGCAGCCGTGTCGACGACCTGGTTCACGAGCTGGATTCCATGGAGATGCAACGCGGCGTCGAGGAATCCCCGCTCGATCTCCGCGACGTGCGCGACCAGGACCTTGCCGGTAAGCGCCTCGAGCAACTCGTCCAGGACGGCGGACAGCGGTGGCTCCGCGTCGAGATCGCCGCTGCGCAGTCCGTGGATGCGAATGCTTGGCCCCTCGGGCATCCGCCGGGGTCGGACGAGCACGTAGCGGGCGTCGCTCAGGCGGAGGCGCCCGTCCGCGACCTGGAGCGCCGCGAACGAGACGATCTCGTCCACGGCGGGATCGAGGCCGGTCGTCTCGAGGTCGATCACGCAGAACTCGGCGGCACGCCACGGGGTGTCCGGTGCCGGAGGAGGCGTGTCCGTGTAGGCCGCGGCGGCGGACCGGGAGGTCGCCGCGTCCGACACGGCTACCTGCCCCAGACCAGGTCCGAGGCCATGGCCTTTTGCACCGAGGCGACCGCGCGGAAGGCATCGCGGAGATGGCGACGCGTCAGAGGGTTCAGCTGCTTGGGATCGAGTCGGTCGTCCGGCGGCACGCCGTCGACCAGCTGGCGCACCTGGTGCTCCATCCGCAGCCCCGCGAAGAGGCCGTAGGCCTCGGCCAGCGTCCCGGCGTCGGCGGCGGGCAAGGTTCCCGCCTCGGCTCCGGCACGCAGGCGCTCGACCGTCGACGTGACCTGCGCGCCGGCGGCAAGCGCGGCGAAACGCGCGATGTCGACGATCGGCAGGAGCCCACCGCGCTTGATGTCGAAGCTGCCGCGATGCTCGCCGGAGTGCTCGACGATGATGTCCCTCATGAAGCCCGTCGGAGGCTTGCTGGCGAGCGCCAGCCTCCGGAAGAGGTGAGCCAGGAGCGGGCGTCCTCGCGAGCCGCGCAACGCAACGAGGGCGCCGAACGCATCGTCGGGCCCGTACGCCGTCCGGCTGTCGAGCAGGATCGAGATCACCATCGGCACCTTGTCGCCGACCGGCTCGTCCAGCCACTGCCTGATCGACCGCTGCCAATCCGCCGTAGAGCGGGCCGAGACGGTGCCGCTCGCCGTCACCCCGTGCGTGTCCGACTGCCAGCCCGTCGCGGCTAGCGTCTCGATCACCTGCTCGCCTATGGCTTGCATGTAAGGCGCCGGGTCGGCCCCGTCACCGTCTTCCCAGACCATGCCCGAGTCGACGTCGGACGAAGGGACGGCCTCGCGCCGACCGAGACTGCCGAGCGAGAGCCACGCGAACCGCTGCGGAGGAGGCCCCTGGGCCTCGACTGCAAGCTCGATCGCCCGGCGAACGAGTGCGTCCGCGACCACCGAGATGACGGCGCTGATCTGCGCCGGCGGCACTCCGACCTGGTGCAGGCCGATCAGCGTCGGGTTCACGCGCTCTGCGGCATTGCGGAGGTCTCGCAGGTCGCGCGCGTCGGCGATCGCCTTCCGCAGGACGAACGGCGTGCGAGTCTCGGCTGCGAGGAGGTCCAGGTCGCTCACGACCCCGAGCACGCTCCCCTTGGGCGAGAGCACCGGCACATGGCGAATTCCCCGGTCGAGCATGGCCAGCAAGAGGTCGGCCCCGTTCAGGTCGGGGCCGACCGTGAACGCCGGTGCCGTCATCACCTCACTCACGGGAGCGTCGGTCGACCGTCCTTCGGCGACGACTCGTGAGCGGAGGTCCTGGTCGGTGAGGATCCCGAGGTCGTGATCGTCGAGCCGAATCAGCACCGAGCTGACACCGGCATCGACCATCCGCCGGGCGATGTCACGGACCGTGGCGTCCGGTTCGCAGATGAGCGGCTCTCCGCGGATGAGCGACCGAACCGGCTGCTGCGCCAGGTCGGAACCGCTCACGTCCGCGGACACCACCGGGCCCGGCTTCGGACGTGCGAGCAGCGAGCGGGCGAGGTACTGCAGCCCCGCAGGCCGGGTCAGCAGCGGAAGCACGTCCTCCGCCACAAATGAGTAGCAGAGCGAATCCTCGTGAGCGCGGGCCGCGAGCCCCGTCGGCGTCGCCGACACCATCGAAGGATGTCCGAGCAGCTCGCCCTCGCCGAGGAGGTCGAGCACGCGGCCGTGGTCAACGAGCGCAACTGCGCCCCGACGTACCACTCGCACCCGGTCCGGGGGCTCTTCGCCTTGCTTGAAGATCGTCGCGCCGATGGGGAAGAACTCCACTTCGACCCGCTCGGCCAGCCGCTCGAGAGCGGCCTCGTCCAGCCCGGTGAACGGATCGTGCTCTCTCAGGAACTCAGCGATGTCGTGCACGGCGCCGCGGCGGCTAGACGATCCAGGCGCAGCCGTCCCAGTACGCCTCGACGCGTCGGCGCGGGAAGCGGCGCACCTCGACGTGAAGTTCGCTGGGAAGGCGGGCGAGCCGCGCGGGTGCCCAGATCTCGAACGCGTCGTCGGCCACCGGGCGGAACTCGCGGTCGGCTTTGGCGTCGGTGCCGCACTCGAGCCTCGGGACGGGGTGGCAGCAGGCGGAAGACGTCGGCCAGACGTAGAGGCGGCCACCGCGCTCGGCGATGTACTCGCGCGCTTCCTCCGAAGCGACGACGCGCATGTTCCTAGTGTACGTCCGTGCGGAGCAGGGCCAGGGCGGTCGTGATCGGTGGAGGCGTCGGCGGCACGTCCGTTCTGTACTGGCTCGCGCGGCTCGGTTGGCACGACGTGGTGCTCTGCGAGCGGGCCGACCTGACAAGCGGGTCGACGTTCCACTCGGCCGGGCTCGTGGGCCAGCTACGAAGCTCTCTGAGCCTGACGAAGATGATGATGAGCTCGGTCGAGCTCTACCGGACGCTGGCGACCGAGGTCGGACTGGAGACCGGCTGGCACGAGGTCGGGTCGCTACGCCTCGCGTCGTCGGAGGAGCGCATGGAGGAACTGGCGCGCCAGGCCGGCTGGGCGAAGACGTTCGGGCTCCCGCTCGAGCTCGTGTCGGCCGAAGAGGCACAGGAGCTCTTCCCGCCCCTGTCCGTCGAGGGCGTGCTCGGCGCCGCCTTCCTCCCGACGGATGGCTACATCGACCCGAGCCAGCTCACGTTTGCGCTCGCCGAGGGGGCTCGCCGGCGCGGCGCGGAGCTCTTCACGAACACGCGCGTGACCGGGATCCGCATCGACGACGGAGCCGTCACCGCCGTCGAGACCGACAAGGGGGTGATCGAGACCGAGATCGTCGTGAATGCAGGCGGCATGTACGCCGGCGAGATCGGTCGACTGGCCGGAGTGAACGTTCCGCTGATCCCGATGGCCCACGAGTACCTGATCACGAGGCCGAGCGGCCTCCCGCTCGACCTGCCGACGATGCGCGACCCGTCGCTCCTGGTCTACTTCCGAGGCGAGTCCGGCGGGCTGTTGATGGGCGGCTACGAGCGCCGTCCCGCCCCGTGGGGGCTGGACGGGATCCCGGCCGACTTCAACGGGCAGCTCCTTCCCGAGGACTGGGACCGCTTCGAGGAGCTGATGACGAACGCGGTCGTCCGGGTGCCGGAGCTCGAGACAGCGGAGGTCGTCAAGCTCGTGAACGGGCCGGAGGCGTTCACGCCCGACGGGGAGTTCATCCTGGGGCCCGGCGACGTGAAGGGCTTCTGGGTTGCGGCCGGCTTCTGCGCCCACGGGCTCGCAGGGGCGGGCGGCATGGGTCAGCTCGTCGCGGAGTGGATCGTCGAGGGCGTTCCGAGCCTCGACGTCTGGGAGATGGACTCGCGGCGCTTCGGACGGCACTACACCAGCCGGGAGTACACGCTGGTGCGGACTGTCGAGGTGTACTCGACGTATTACGACGTGAAGTACCCCGGCCACGAGCGCAGCGCCGGTCGTCCGCTGCGCGTGTCGCCCACCTACCAGCGCCTTCAGGAGCTAGGGGCCGTCTTCGGGGAGAAGTCGGGTTGGGAGCGCGCCAACTGGTTCGAGCCCAATGCGGTCGTCGGCGACGAGGCCCTCCGCCCGCGCGGCTGGGCCGGCCGGCTGTGGTCTCCGGCGATTGGCGCCGAGCACCGGGCCACGCGCGAGGCCGCCGCCCTCTTCGACGAGAGCTCGTTCGCGAGGATCGAGGTCTCGGGCCCCGGAGCGGCGGGGTTCCTCGAGGGGCTCTGCGACAACCGCGTCGCCCGCGACGTCGGCGCGATCACGTACACGTCGATGCTGAACGCGCGCGGCGGAATCGAGTGCGACTTCACCGTCACGCGCGTCGCAGAAGATCGCTTCCGCATCGTCACCGGAACCGCTTTCGGGCGTCACGACCTCGCATGGATCGCATCCCATGCGCCGGGTGACGGCTCGGTCGACGTCGACGAAGTGACTTCGCGCTTCGCGTGCCTGGGCATCTGGGGCCCGAACGCCCGCGCGATCCTGCAACCGCTTACTGCAACCGATCTCGCGACCGAGGCCTTCCCGTACATGCGTGCGCGCCAGCTGGCGATCGGCCCCGTCCCTTGCCTCGCTCTACGCGTCACCTACGTCGGCGAGCTGGGCTGGGAGCTCTACTGCCCCGTCGAGTACGGCCTCGCGCTCTGGGACACAATCTGGGCCGGCGGGCGCGACCACGGCCTCGTCGCCGGCGGCTACAGGGCGATCGACTCGTGCCGCCTCGAGAAGGGGTACCGCGTCTGGGGCACCGACATCACTCCCGAGGACACACCATGGGAGGCCGGGCTCGGCTTTGCGGTGAAGCTCGACAAGGAGGAGTTCCTGGGACGGGAGGCCCTACTCGCCCGGCAGGAGCCGAACCGCCGGCTAGCGTGTCTCGTGCTCGAGGACCCACGCTCGGTTGCGCTCGGCTCCGAGCCTGTCCGCGTGGACGGCCGGATCGTCGGCCGGGTGACGAGCGGCGGCTACGGCTACACCGTCGAGCGCTCGATCGCGTATGCGTACGTGCCCGCCGAAGACAGCGAGGTCGGGCGACCCGTCGAGGTCGAGATCTTCGGCACCTGGGTCGGAGGCGAGGTCGCCTCCGAGCCCTTGTACGACCCGGACGGGTCGCGCGTACGCGCCTAGCAAGCCGGCGGCGCCTGGACCGTCAATGCAAGATCTGACCCCAAGGACGCCGAAGGGCGAGAGCGATCCGCCGCCGGAGGCCAGCTTGCCTGGCCGGGAGGCTCACCCAACAAGAGCCTCGGAGCGCGGCAGAAGAAGGGGGGCCCATGGGGGAAACATGGTTTCCCCCGTGCTTCTAGCCGAAGCCGAGGATGAACTTCGCGTCGTCGGACATCTTCTCCGGCGACCAGGGCGGGCTCCAGGTGAGCTCGGCCTCGACCGCCTCGACACCCGGCACCTGCGCCGCGAACTCCTGAATCTGCTCCTCGATCATCGGGCCGACGGGGCAGCCCATCGATGTCAGCGTGTAGGTGACGTGCACCTTCGGCCCCTCGACCACGACGTCGTACATCAGGCCGAGCTCGACGATGTCCATCCCGAGCTCGGGGTCCTCGACCTGACGCAGCGCCTCGACGACCTCTTCCTTGGTTGGCATGAGACCGATGCTAGCTAGAAGCCGGGGAGACGTACCTCTTCGCGGCGCTCCCGCGCGAAGAAGTGGATGCCGTCCACGAAGCGCACCCAGTTGCAGTAGGTGCACATGACGAGCGAGTGGCTGCGCGCGCTGTCCGCGAGGTAGCGCACCCCGCGCAGGAGGTCGCCGTTCGAGACGCCGGTGGCCGCGACGACCACGTTCTGCGGCGCGAGGTCCTCGAGCGTGAACACGCGGTCGATGTCGTCGATCCCGTTCTCGCGGGCCTCCTCGATCTCGCGCCTCGACGTGGGCCACAGCTGCGCCTGCAGCTCGCCGCCCAGGCAGCGCAGCGCGGCCGCCGCCAGAACTGCCTGCCTGGTGCCGCCGATGCCGATCGCCAGATGGTCGTTCGTGCCGCGGATCGCGGCCGAGATGGAGGCGGTGACGTCGCCGTCCTGGATCAACTTGATGCGCGCGCCGGCGGCGCGGATCTCCTCGACCAGGTCGTGATGGCGGGGACGGTCGAGCACGATCGTCGTGATGTCCCGCACCCTGCGCCCGAAGGCATCGGCGATCGCTGCGAGGTTGTCGGCCACCGGACGCGTGAGGTCGATGCGGCCGCGGGCCACGGGCCCGACGGCCATTTTCCGCATGTACATGTCCGGGAGGGTCTGGAACGACCCGGGCTCGCCGACGGCGATCATGCTCATCGCGCCGCTCCCGCCCCGCGCCACGACGCCTGCGCCCTCGAGCGGGTCGAGGGCGAGGTCGACCGGGTTGCCGCCCGAGCCGATGCGCTCGCCGGCGATGAGCGCGCCGTCCTCCTCCGCGGCGCCGATCACGATCGAGCCCTCGATCGGGATCTGCTCCAGAGCCTCCTGCATCCCGGACACCGCGGCCTCCTGGGCGGCCGCCTGGTCTGCACGCCCCTGCCAGCGGGCGCTGGCCAGCGCGGCGCGCTCGGTCACGCGGGCGAAGCTCTCGCAGAGGCAGAGTTGGCCGATGCCCGCGAACGGCTCGGTCCGCTGCTCCTCGAGCTGTGCCATCACGATCAGTGTCGCACAGCAGGGTGTGGTCCGACGCTGCTGCTACCCTTCCAGCGGTGCAGGAAAGTCCCTCTTTCCAGGCATTTTGCGGCGACACGGCGCCGAAGTTCGTCAACGACGTCGAGGTCGAGTGCGCGCGGATCCTCGACTACTACGGCGTTCCGTGGGAGTACGAGCCCCGGACGTTCGTGCTCGAGGAGGACTCCGAGGGACGGGTGATCGAGGCCTTCAGGCCCGACTTCTACCTTCCGCAGCAGGACCTGTACCTCGAGGTCACGGCGATGAAGCAGTCACTGGTGACCCGCAAGAACCGGAAGCTCCGCAAGCTCCAGGAGCGCTATCCGGACGTCAAGGTCAAGCTCTTCTACAAGCGCGATATCGAGCGCCTGGCCCAGCGATACAAGCTCACGCTCGCCAACTGACGACGGACCCGCGGGTCGGTGAGGTCTACCTCTCCGCAGCGGAGCTCGCGACGCGTGTCGGCGAGCTCGCCGGAGAGATCGCCCGCGACTACGGGGGCA
>Ga0111539_10009958_pt1 | contig 11986 bp, 7 predicted proteins | sample RhiMethybrSRZTD1_FD_79667 | JGI IMG/M metagenome (GOLD analysis project Ga0111539, IMG submission 79667) | Populus rhizosphere microbial communities from Tennessee, USA - Rhizosphere MetaG P. TD hybrid SRZTD1 (version 2) (version 2) | ecosystem: Host-associated > Plants > Roots > Rhizosphere >...
GCTGGCGGTGGATGGGGCCCAGCCGCTGCGCTACAACGGCTACAAGGTGCCGTTGATGCGCAACCTGGTGACGCGCGCCATCCGCGGGACGACCACCGCGACGACGACCTAGCCGACGCTCGACACGCAGTCACGAACCCGCGCAAGGACGCTCGATGCGCATGCGGTTCTGCCCTTCTTTGTCCGTCAGCATCGGCGTGGCGACGCCGCTGACGATAGCCCTGTGGGCCGGCATTGGCTCTATGAGCGTGATGCCGGCCTCAGCTCAGACGCGTGCGTACCGCGCCCCACGCACGGCCGACGGCAAGCCCGATTTGAACGGCATCTGGCAGGCTCTCAACACCGCGCACTGGGATCTTCAAGGGCATGCCGCCCGGCCTGGGCCGGTCGTTGCGCTCGGAGCTCTAGGGGCAACCCCCGGCGGCCTGGGCGTCGTGGAGGGCGAGGACATTCCCTATCAGCCGTGGGCGCTCGCCAAGAAGCAGGAGAACGCCGCCCACTGGCTGGAGCGCGATCCGGCCGTCAAGTGCTATCTGCCCGGCGTGCCGCGCGTCACCTACATGCCGTTCCCGTTTCAGATCGTCCAGTCGGCTGATCACGTGCTCATGGCCTACGAATTCGCCAACGCGAGTCGCACCATCTTCGTGAACGGCAAGGAACAGAGCCCGCTCGATACCTGGATGGGATGGTCCAACGGTCGCTGGGACGGCGAGACGTTCGTCGTGGACACCAGCGGATTCAACGACCAGACGTGGCTCGACGCCGCCGGCAACTTCCATAGCGAAGCGCTGCGCGTCACCGAACGTTTCACCCGCACCGGGCCGGATCATCTGATGTATGAAGCGACGCTCGACGATCCGAAGGTCTTCACTCGTCCGTGGAAGATTCGCATGCCGCTTTACCGGCGGGTCGAGGAGCATGCACAGATCGTCGAGTTCCGCTGCGTCGAGTTCGTCGAAGAGCTCATGTACGGTTACTTAAGGAAGCGGTCCGGCAACTAGCCGGTCGAGGTGCCCATGTCTTTGCGTACGATGAATCGCGTTGTTCTCGCCGCGATCGTCGCCGTCTCGGTCGCGCCACTCGCCGGCCAGGCACCTGCGCCGGCGAGTGATGCGCCGGGAGGGGCCAGGCCCGCGGCAGCGAAGGCGCCAGCCAAGTCGAAGTCGTACAGCGCTCCTCGGACGCCGTGGGGTCATCCCGACCTGCAGGGCATCTGGAACAACGGCACCGTCACGCCACTCGAGCGGCCGGCCGACCTGGCCGACCGCGAGTTCCTCACCGACGAAGAGTGGGCCGCGCGCGCGAAGGAAGCCGCGGGACGGGCCGCCGATCGTCCCGACGACCCGGATTCCGATCTGGCGCTCGCCTACGACAACGAATGGTGGGATCGCGGCGCGCCCCTCAAACGCACGTCGCTCATCATCGACCCGCCGAACGGCAAGCTGCCGGCATTGACGCCCGAAGGCCAGAAACTGGTCGCCGCGCGTGCGGCAGCGGCCAAGAGCCATGGACCCGCGGACTCATGGGAGGACCGGCCGCTCCAGGAGCGCTGCCTGCTCTACCACGGTGTCCCGGCGTTCCCGACGGGCTACAACAATAACTACCTCATCACGCAAACGCGTGACTATGTCGCCATTCGTTACGAGATGTTGGCCGAGACGCGGATCATCCCATTGGATGGCCGGCCGCAGCTCAAGACGCCGATTCCGCAGTGGTTGGGGAATTCACGGGGGCACTGGGAGGGCGACACGCTCGTCGTCGAGGTGACCGGTTACAACCCCAAGACGACGTTCCGCTTCCCGGTGGATCATCCGACGCTCCGCATCGTCGAGCGGTTCACGCGGACGGCAGAGGGCATCGACTATCGATTCACCGTCGAGAATCCGACGATGTATACGCGGCCGTGGTCGGCCGTGCTGCCGCTCGTGAAGACCGACGGTCCCATCTACGAGTACGCATGCCACGAGGGCAATTACGGTCTGGCGAACGTCCTCCGGGGGCATCGCTACGAAGAGCAGAAGGCGGCAGAAGAAGGCAAGCGAGAAGGCCGATAACCGGTTCCGTCGTGCGCTGACGCACGGGACCATGGCGGGAGGGAGACGTGGCGGATCAGAAGCTGGTCGGACAGAACTATTCGACTCCCGATCTCGTGGCCAAAGTCACGGGCCGGGCCAAATACGCCGAAGACTTCCGGGCCGAGGGCATGCTGTTCGCGAAGCTGCTGCTCAGTCCCATGCCGCACGCACGCGTCCGCAGCATCGACGCGAGCGAAGCGCTGGCCATGCCAGGTGTCAAGGCGGTTCTGACCGCGGACGATCTTCCGGCTGTCGTGGCCGGCGCCAACCTGGGCGAGGGCATCATTGCCAGCCTGCTCAGCGAGCGCGGCCTGACGATGGAGCCGCTGTATGAAGGCGAGCCGATTCTGGCCGTGGCTGCGGTCGACGAGCTGACGGCCGCCGAGGCCATCGAGAAGATCCACGTCGATCTCGAGCCGCTGCCGTTCGTCGTCGATCCGCTCGAGAGCTTGAAACCGGCCGGTCCGAACGCGAGGACCGAAGGCAACGTCTGGGTGCGTCCGATGGCTCCTGCGGCCGCTGCCGCCGGTCGCGGCAATCAGGCGCCGCCGCCGGCCCCGGCGCCCGCCAATCCCGAAGTGCAGGAACTGAAGTGGACGACCGAGGATTTTGCCGCCGCCGGCGACGGCCAGCTGCCGCTCGGCAAAGCCACTGACGAATGGGTCGTCGGCGACGTCGAGGCCGCCCTGAAGGAGGCCGATCTCGTCCTCGACGAGACGTTCGTCCTCGCCAACACCAGCCATCAGCCGCTCGAGACGCGCACTGCGATGGCCTACTGGCAGAACGGCAAGCTGTACATGCACTGCTCGACGCAGAGCACCGTGCGCACGATTGGCGCCGTCGCCCGCTGGACCGGCACGGATCCATCGAACGTCGTCATCATCAGCGAGTACACGGGCGGCGGTTTTGGGAGCAAGGGGTCGTCGTCGGTGTTCACGGTGATTCCGGCACTCTTGTCCAGAAAGACCAATGCGCCGGTGATGATGCGCATCACACGCGACGACGAGCAGTACATCGGCCGCGCCAGGCCGGCTTTGCACGCGCGGCTCAAGGTGGGATTCAGGAAGGACGGTCGCATCACCGCGATCGACGGCCTGGCCATTGTCGACAACGGCCCGTACGATGTCGTCGGCGATTCGCGATCGGCCGGCGACCACATTTCCCTGGCCTATCAGCCATCGGCCATGCGGTGGCGCACGCTATCGGTGCTGACCAACACGCCGCCACGCGGCGCGCAGCGCGCCCCGGGCGGCATGCAGGGGATTGGCGTCATGGAGCCGATCGTCGCCAAGGCCGCGAAACAACTCGGTGTCGATCAGGTCGCCATCCATCGCATCAACGCGCCCGAGGGCAAAGCCAAGTTCGGCGCGATCGGCCAGCGCGGTCAGAACTACGCGACCAGCGCGTTCCTGAAGCAGGCGCTCGACCGTGGCGCCGAGCTGTTCAAGTGGGAAGAGCGGAAGGCGAACAGCGGCAAGCGGAACGGATCGAAGGTTCGGGGTGTCGGCGTGGGTGTGAGCACGTACTCGGCCGGCTCGATGGGATTTGACGGTCTCTTCGTCATCAAGCCCGACGGCCGCATGTATGTGCAGTCCGGCATCGGCAACCTGGGCACCGAATCGGTGTTCGACGTTCATCGCGTGGCGGCTGAAATCGTCGGCATGCCGTGGGATCACGTCGAGATCACCTGGGGCAACACGGCGAAAAATCTCCCATCGACGTGCAACCAGGGCGGAAGTCAGACGACGCATGCGATGACCCGGGCGGCACATGCCGCGGGCATGGACGCGAAGCGCAAGCTACAGGAGATCGCGGCGAAGACACTCGGTGGCTCAGCGGACAGCTATCAGGTGAGCGGCGGGCGGATCTTCAGCGGTGGCCGCAGCATGACGCTGGCCCAGGCGGCGCAGAAAGCGATTGAGCTCGGCGGCCGGTACGACGGTCACGAACTGCCCGAGGACATCAATGCGATGACCAAGGCGTCAGCCAGCGCGCTGTCGGGACAGGGGCTCATGGGCGTGGCCCGCGACAACTACGGCCGCGACGGCACGTCGAAGTCCTACGTTGCCGGGTTCGCGGAAGTGGAGGTCGACGTCGAGACCGGTCACTACGAGATCGTCGATTACCTGGCGGTGGCCGACGCCGGCACCGTCATTCATCCACGGAACCTGAAGGGCCAGACGCTGGGCGGCATCATGCTCGGCATCGGTCACGCGCTCGGCCAGAAATGGGTCTACGACCAGCACTACGGCGTGCCCGTTGCCAAGCGCTTCTATCAGACGCGCCCGCCGACGATTCTCGACGCGCCGCTCAGCATGGGCTACGACGCGTTGAACATCGCGGATCCGGAGACGCCAGTCGGCGCGCGTGGCATCGGCGAAGCGCCGGTTGGCGCCGGCTTCACGGCGGTGATGAACGCGATCGCGGACGCCGTCGGGCACGACGTCTTCCGCCGGGCGCCGGTGACGTCGGACATCATCCTGACATCGCTCGAGGCGGGGCGCAGTATACATGAGCCGTTGACCGCGAATATCTGATCAGGCTTCGGGCTTCGGGCTTCAGGTACTTTTCTTCTAGCTGTACCAGGGGCCCGAAGCTCCGATCTCCAACCTTTCCTTGAAATCTAAAGCCTGAAGCCTGAGGCCTGAAGTCCCAAAGATGCTTCCCTGCTTCCAGGGATTCAGACTGGCTCAGGCGGCTCTTCACGATTTTGCCAGTTGACTTGGATACTGGCGGGCCGCAGTATCTCCTAAGCGAATTACCTGGCGAGTATCGCCTTCGACCATTTCTCGGGAGGGTCACGATGAGTATGTCCACGGCCGCCCGCATTGCCGCGAGCGGAATCGTCCTTCTGGCCATCACCGCTCTGCCTGGGGCGGCGGCTGCACAGACGCCGGCTGCCGGCGGTCAGGTGACGTTCACGAAAGACGTCGCTCCCATCCTGCAGCGATCCTGTCAGAACTGCCACCGCCCGGGGGCCGTGGCGCCGATGTCGTTGCTGACCTACCAGGACGCGCGTCCATGGGCGCGATCGATCAAAGCGAAGGTGAGCGCGCGTGAGATGCCACCGTGGCACATCGATCGCAACGTCGGCATCAGCAAATTCAAGGACGATCCGTCGCTGACGGACGCCGAGATCGCGACGCTCGTGAAATGGGTTGACGGTGGCGCCGTTCAGGGCAATCCAGCGGACATGCCCGCGCCGCGTCAGTTCTCGGATCTGGATGCCTGGTACATCGGCAAACCCGACTTCGTCGTCGAGATGCAGAAGCCGTACGTGCTCGCGGCGAACGGTCCCGACAACATCGTCGACGTGCTCATCGATCCGGGCTTCAAGGAAGACATGTACGTGATGGCCATCGAAAGCAAGCCGGCCGATCCACGTAGCTTCAAGGTCGTGCATCACTTCACCACCAACCTGGTGGAAGACCCAGAAGAAGATCCGACCGGTCTCTTCCTGAACGAGTACGCGCTCGGCAAGAACGGCGACATCTTCCCGCCGAACTCGGGACGTCTCATCAAAGCGGGAACCAAGATCAACTTCAACCTGCACCTCAACCCGCGCGGGGAAGAGACGCCGGTGGCAGTGAAGCTCGGTCTGAAGGTGTACCCGAAGGGCCAGGTGCCGAAGTACGTCGCCTTCACGCAGCACATGGGTGACGCGCCGGAGCTCGACATCCCGGCCGGGCAGATCGCACGGCACGACGGGTACTTCCGCCTGCCGCGCCCGGCGCTCGTGGCTTCGTTCCAGCCGCACATGCACAACCGCGGCAAAGCGATGTGCATGGAAGCGATCTATCCCGACGTGCGTGCCGACTCGGCTCGTCCCGGTCCGTCGCGGGTCGAGACCCTCAGCTGCGTGAGCAACTATCAGTTCGGGTGGCACATCACGTATCCGTACGCCGATGACGTGGCGCCGCTGTTGCCGGCCGGCACGATCGTTCACATCACGTCGTGGCACGACAACACGCCGAACAACCGCTGGAACCCGAACCCCAAGAACTGGGTGGGTGGCGGCGCGCGATCGATCGACGAAATGAGCTTCGCATGGGTGACGATCACCTATCTGGAGCAGGACGACTACGATCAACGGGTGGCCGAGCGCGCGCGGGCGCAGAAAGCCACTGCGAACCAGCAGCAGTAGCGTCAACGGGAGTGGTTCGATGGTGACAGAGATGCGGGCGTTCGTGGCCGGGCTGGTCCTCTTCGCCGGGATCGCCCTGCACGCCCAGGGTCCAGCCGGCCCTCCGGGGCAGCCCTCCGGAGGGCTGCCCACGGAAATCACGCAAGTCCGGTTCAACTCAGGGCAGTCCGTGGTGCCCTACTTCGAAGGGTGGATCAAGAACCCTGACGGCAGCTTCGACATGGTGTTCGGGTACTTCAATCGCAATTGGAAACAGGAGTTTTCGATTCCCGTTGGACCCGACAACAAAGTCGAGCCGATGACCGGCGACGCCAACCAGCCGACCTACTTCCTGCCGCGGCGGCAACGGTGGGTCTATCGCGTGCGGGTGCCGGCGAATTTTGGCAAGCAGTCGGTCGTGTGGACGATCACGGCGAACGGCAAGACTGAGCACGCCTATGGTGAGCTGCTGCCGGCGCAGGAGATCAACGAACGGGTCGTCATGACGAACGGGAACTTCGATCCCGGCGACGACGATCCGAACAAACCGCCGACGATGACGATTGCGTCGAGCTTCACGGCGAAGGTCAACACGCCGCTCGCGCTCACGGTCGCCGCCGCCGACGACGGACTACCGAAACCGAGGGCCGCGCCAGCGCCGAAGCCGGCTCCGCCGCCAACGGATGGCCGGCCGTCAGCGTTCACAGCGCAGGTCAATTCGTCAGGTCCGCAGCGGCCGCGCGGTCTGAGCGTGAATTGGCTGCAGTACCGCGGACCGGCCAAGGCGGTCGTCGAGCCGGCCGGACCGATCCCGGTGCCTGGCGGGCAAGGCGATGCGCAGGCATCCGTGCGGTTCACAGAGCCCGGAACTTACAAGCTGATTGCTCTTGTGAGCGATGGTGCGATGGCCCGTCGTCAGGAAGTGACGGTCACAGTAACGCCATAGACAGTACGCTTCAGAAATTTGAACGGGCCCGCACGGGCCCGTTCAATCCTCGCATTTCTCCTCTAGAACATCCTTGACTCGCGGACGATGTCCGCTTAGCGTCACAGCGTTCTTGCGACTTCCCTAACAGGGTTGCGTTTCTTCTTGTCGTTTAGTCAGCGTCCGTACGCGCTCATACGAGTGGTGCCCATCGGGTTCTTCGCCTCGAGGAGGATGGAATGGACTGGCGACGTTTAGGTCTCTTCAGAATCGCGATCGCCGCGATGATGGTGCTGGGTTCAGGCGCTATCGCCGCGGCACAAGACGCCGGCATTGTGGGTCTCGTCACCGACGAGAGCGGAGCTGTGCTACCGGGCGTAACTGTCACTGCCACCAGTCCGGCGCTGCAAGTGCCGTCGGTCGTGGCCATCTCTGACGCGCAAGGTGAGTATCGCGTCACCCCGCTGCCAATCGGTACATATAGCGTCGAGTACAAGCTCTCGGGTTTTCAGACGGTGCGGCGTGAAGGCGTCCGGCTCACAGTGGGATTCACGGCGAGAGTCGACGTTCCCATGAAGGTGGGATCGCTCGAGGAAACGATCACGGTGTCGGGAGCGGCGCCAGTCGTCGACACGACGTCAACGGCCGCGACGACCCAATTCACGCGCGAAACGATCGAGCTCCTTCCGACCAGCCGCAACGGCGTCGTCAGCCTGCTCGCACAGGCACCCGGGGTGCGGACGCTGCGCGACGTCGGCGGCAGCAGCTTGAATCAGGTGCCGACCTATCGCGTGTTCGGCCAGGCCGGCGAGGCGTATTCGACGCTCGAAGGCGTGCAGACGAGCAGCCTGCAGGCGTCCAGCGGCCAGGCCAATTACTGGGACTACACGACGCTCGAAGAAGCGTCGGTTCGCACGCTCGGCAACAGCGCCGAGGTGCCGAGCCGCGGCGTCAACCTCGTCGGCATCGTCAAATCGGGCGGCAATCAGTTCCACAGCAGCACTTCGTACAACAAGAGTGGCCCTGACTTCCAAAGCGACAACATCGACGACGAGCTGCGCGCGAAGGGCCTGACGGGCGGATCGACGCTGTCCAATCGCTACAGCATCAGCAGCGACCTGGGCGGCCGCATCATCAGAGACAAGCTCTGGTTCTACGTCGCTGGCCGGCGCCAGACCGACGATCAGCAGCCGCTGAACACCTTCAAGCCTGACGGCAGCCCGGCGATCGCGAAGGAGCTGGCGTGGTTCATGACGCAGAAGCTGTCCTATCAGATGTCCCAGGCCAACCGCCTCGTCGGCTTCTATCAGTACAACCACAAGTACGACACGAGCAGCCTGAGCCAGTTCACGCCGTGGGAATATCGCGGCGGCATCATGACGCCGAGCCGCACCGCGAAGGCCGAACTCCAACGCGTCTGGAGCAATCAGTTCGTGACGTCGGCCCAAATCGGCTACTGGACCTACGACAGCCACTACTGGAGCTATGCCGACCGCGCGGTGCCGCCGAGCCTCGACCTCGTGACCCAGATGAACGCCGGCCCGATGACGACGATCGGCCAGCGGCCGCACAATCCGCGATACCACTACAAAGCCTCGGCAACCCTCTATAAACCCGAGTTCTTCATCGGCAGCCACGAATTCAAGACCGGATTCGACTACACCGACAACTGGTTCGGGCGCCAGTACCCGCTGCTCGATCCCAACCTGACCCTGGAGGGCGCCTACGATTCGTGGGTCTGGCCCTACCGCCTGCGCCCGTCCAACGGCTTCGCCAGCTGTCGCGTGGCGGCCGCCGCAACGACGCCGTGCCGCGTCGAGATGTGGAACAACCCGGCCGAAGCCAAAGTCGTCAGCCACTACTTCGGCACCTACCTGACTGACAGCTGGACCGTGGCTCGCCGCCTGACGCTGAATCTGGGGCTCCGCTTCGCGCACGACAACGGGTTCGTCCCCGAGTCGTGCCAGGATGCCGCTGCGTTTCCGGCCGATCTGGTCTTTCCAGCCAGTTGCCGCGAAAAGCAGCAGTTCAACGTCTGGAACAGCGTGGCGCCCCGGATCCACGCCTCGTGGGACATCGGCGGCAACGGCAAGACCGTGCTCAAAGGTGGCTGGGGTCGCTTCGACCATCAGCGTCAGCAGGTCCCGGAGATGGACGCCGCTGATTGGCAGGTGCGAACGACGACCACCTTCCGCTGGCGCGACTTCGACGGCGACGGCATTTACGATGCCGGCGAGTCCAACCTGAACCTGAACGGAGCCGACTTCGTCTCGCAGTCCGGCGGCAGCAACTTCGTCCCGAGCCCGGACGAACGGCAGCCCAAGAGCGACGAGATCAGCCTGTCGCTCGAGCGCGAACTCGGTCAGAACTTCGGCGTCCGTGCCAGCTATGTCTACTCGCGCTACCACGACACTTACCGCATTCTCAACACGCTGCGGCCATACGCGGCGTACAACGTGCCGGTGACCCGGCCCGATCCGGGCCCTGATGGCGTCGTGAACAACGCCGATGATCCGGGTCGGACCTTCACCTACTATGAGTGGGATCCCTCGTTGAATGGCCGCGCGTTCGAGCGCTTCGTCCGGATCAACGATCCCGCTGCGGATCAGAAATACAACAGCATCGACTTCGCCCTCTCGAAGCGGTTGTCGCAGAACTGGCAGCTGGCGGCGTCGTACTCGGCCACCAAGCGCAACGTGCCGTTCATCTACACCGACCTGACGGCGCCGGCGACGACGGCGTCGGGCGAGTTCAACGGCAACGTCGAGAGCGCGCCGCTCAATCCGAACAACGAGATCAATACCGCGGACAAGGAATGGGAGTACACCTGGAAATTGTCGGGGGTGTACGTGCTGCCGTACGGCATCCTGACGTCGGCCAACTACGAGGCGCGCAGCGGCTATCCCTGGGCGCGGCAGGTGCAGTTCACGGGCGGGCGCACGATTCCCAACATCACGCTCAATGTCGATCCGATTGGCACCGAGCGGCTGCCGATCAGCAACCAGCTCGACGTCCGCTTCGAGAAGACGTTCTCGATGCCCAAGGCGCAGAAGCTGGCTGTGCGCGCCAACATCTTCAACATTTTGAATGACAACACCATTCTCGACGTCACGCGTCTCTCGGGACCGAATTTCAACCGGCCAAGCGACGTCATGGCGCCGCGGATCGCAGAGCTAGGCTTTACCTACTCGTTCTGACACCACGTTCTCACGGCCTGGGTCCCAGGGCACGCATGGGACCCAGGCCTTTCGCTCGATCCAACCCTTCGGACCTCGTCCCCAGCCCCTAGTTCCCAGCTCCTGATCCCCCAGGATCATCCTTGACTCGGGGACCACGCAGGCTTAGCCTCACACCGTTCTTTCGACTTTTTTCGTTTTTCCTCTCGTCGTCACATCGTCGCGAGCCGTTTTACCAGGCGTCCGTGCGCACTCATACGAGTGATGCCCCATCCGGTTTCTTCGCCCCAGGAGGATGGAATGGACAGGCGACGCATCGGTCTCTTCAAGATCGCAATTGCCGCGATGATGGTGCTGAGCTGCGGCGCTATCGCCACGGCACAAGACGCCGGTATTTCGGGTCTCGTCACGGACGAGAGCGGAGCCGTGCTGCCCGGCGTGACCGTGACGGCCACAAGTCCGGCGCTGCAGGTGCCGTCGGTCGTGGCTGTCTCCGATCCGCAAGGCGAGTACCGCCTCACCCCACTGCCGATTGGGACCTACACCGTCGAGTACACACTCTCCGGATTCCAGACGGTCCGGCGTGAAGGCGTCCGCTTGACGGTGGGGTTCACCGCGAGACTCGACGTGCCGATGAAGGTCGGCTCGCTCGAGGAGACGATTACGGTCTCCGGCGCCGCGCCCGTCGTCGACACGACGTCGACCGCCGCGACGACGCAGTTCACACGCGAGACGATCGAGCTCCTGCCGACGAGCCGTAACGGCATCGTGAGTCTCCTGGCGCAGGCGCCCGGCGTTCGCACGCTGCGCGATGTCGGCGGCAGCAGCCTCAACCAGGTGCCGACGTATCGCGTCTTCGGCCAGGCTGGTGAGGCCTACTCGACGCTCGAGGGCGTGCAGACGAGCAGTTTGCAAGCGTCGAGCGGCCAGGCGAACTATTGGGACTACACGGCGCTCGAGGAAGCGTCGGTCCGGACGCTGGGGAACAGCGCCGAAGTGCCGAGCCGTGGCGTCAACCTCGTGGCCATCGTCAAGTCCGGGGGGAACGACTTCCACAGCAACACGTCGTTCAACAAGACCGGTCCTGACTTCCAGAGCGACAACATCGACGACGAGTTGCGCGCGCGAGGTCTCGCAGGTGGCTCGACGCTGGCCAATCGCTACAGCATCAGCAGCGATGTGGGTGGCCGGATCATCCGCGACAAGTTGTGGTTCTATGTGGCGGGACGGCGGCAGATCGACGACCAGCAGCCGCTGAGCACGTTCAAGCCTGATGGCTCCGCGGCCATTGCCAAGGAGCTCGCGTGGTTTTACACCTCGAAGCTCTCCTATCAGATGTCCCAAGCCAACCGGCTGGTCGGTTTCTATTCGTACAACCACAAGTACGACACGAGCAACCTGAGCCAGTTCATCCCGTGGGAATACCGCGGAGGCCTGATGACGCCCAGCCGGACCGGGAAGGTGGAGCTTCAGCGCGTGTGGAGCAACCAGTTCGTGACATCGGCCCAGGTCGGCTACTGGACCTACGATAGCCACTACTGGAGCTTCGCCGATCGCGCCATACCACCGAGCCTCGACCTGGTCACTCAGGTGAACGCAGGTCCGCAGACGACCATTGGTCAGCGGCCGCACAAGCCGCGGTAGCACTACAAAGCGAACGCGACGCTGTACAAGCCGGAGCTCTTCC
>Ga0111539_10009959_pt1 | contig 11986 bp, 11 predicted proteins | sample RhiMethybrSRZTD1_FD_79667 | JGI IMG/M metagenome (GOLD analysis project Ga0111539, IMG submission 79667) | Populus rhizosphere microbial communities from Tennessee, USA - Rhizosphere MetaG P. TD hybrid SRZTD1 (version 2) (version 2) | ecosystem: Host-associated > Plants > Roots > Rhizosphere >...
ACGAACTCGCCCTTGTCGGTCATTACGAGATTGAAATCGACGTCGGCGGTCGAGTCCTCGGAATAATTGAGATCGAGCATCGGGATGCTGCCCACGATGCCTACGCTGACCGCGGCGACAAAGGCGCGCATTGGAGTTTCGCTAATCTTGCCTGCCCGGATTAACCCGTCGACGGCTTGTCTCAGCGCTATAAAAGCGCCCGTGATGGATGCCGTTCGGGTTCCCCCGTCGGCTTCGATCACATCGCAGTCGAGCCAGATGGTGCGCTCGCCGATCCTGTCCATGTCGATCGCGGTGCGCAACGAACGGCCAATCAGGCGCTGGATCTCCAGCGTGCGTCCGGACCGCTTTCCAGTCGAGGATTCCCTGGCCGTGCGTGTCGATGTTGCGCGAGGGATCATGGAGTACTCCGAAGTGACCCAGCCCTTGCCGGTGTTTCGGAGAAATGGCGGCACAACCTCCTCCACGCTCGCCGTGCAGATCACCCGTGTGCGGCCGATTTCGATAAGAACGGATCCCTCAGCCGCCTGAATGAAATTCGGCGTGATTCGAACAGGGCGCAGCTGGGCAGCGTCTCGACCGTCAATTCGCATTGGCTTTTGGCTCCTGTGAGGCGATGTCGGTCATGGAAAGGTCCAACTCCAGGGGAAGCAGCAGGCAGTGTCCAGCCAGAGTCTCTCTCTCAGCTCCACCGACAAGAATTCGGACCTGGCGAATTTCCTTAAGGTTGTAGGTAAGGGAATTGACGATCGAGTAAATCGTCGCCTGCTCGGCAGATATTCCTCCGGGATGATTCGCAGAAATCGTGTCGGAAAAATCGACGTACGCCGTCCCCGTGTCGTCGATGAAGACTTCCTGAAGCTTCGTGTCTTTTGGAATTGAAGGAAACAGCCCCGATTTCTGGGGCCCCTCCAAAAGTTTTTGAAGAATCTGCCTCGCGCGGTTCGCCAATTCTGCCGAGCGAAAGATCATCTGATCCTCCGTCGAAAGAATTGCGGTGTCGCCTGTGCCTGGATAAAAAAGCTTCACGTCCATCTTAGGATCGGTCTGGTTATAGAGCTGAGGCGGAGGCGCGCTAAAAGGGTTTTCTTCCGGTTCGCTGTTACGGACCATCGATTGGATTCTTCCGACGATATCCACGAACAGTCCCAGAGTGATGGCAAAACCGATGCCGAGGACAATAAGGCCAAGTTTGACACGGCGCGGCAATCGTCGCGTGGGCATTACGGACGTCCTCCGCTTGAAGCGGCAAACTTTTCGATTCCCGCGGCAATGCTACCGACGATTCTCGTCTGGAAATCTTCGTCAGTCAGCATCTTCACGCCGGCCTCGTTGTTCAGGTTGCCGATCTCGACGGCGACCGCGGGCATTGTCGCACTGGCAAGCACTCCGAGTGGCCCGTAACGCACAGGGACTTTCCATCCTGGAAAGGCCTGATTCAGATTCTGTTGAAGCTGCGTGGCCAGTGCGGCGCTGGCCTGACGGCTCGGTCGATATGCCATATACCAGGGGAAAAACAGTCGGCTGCTGTCGAATTGCGGGAAGCCGCCCGTAAAATCTGGCCGCATGATGTAAACGGATGATCCCGCAGCGTTCTTGTCCGGAGAGTAGCCGACGTGCAGGCTGATGAACACTCCCGCTCGATTGTTGTTCGCCACAGCCGCGCGGGCTTCGCTGGTTAGGGCCACATCGGTCTCGCGCGTGAGGATGATCGTCGCCGCCATCCGGCTTTGCAGCGCAACACGAAGGCGTCGCGCAAGATTCAACGTGACATCTTTCTCCAGTGTGCCGGCATTGGTGGCTCCCGCGTCGATTCCACCGTGCCCCGCATCGATCACAATCACCCGGACGTTGGTGATGTTCGTGGGGTTTTTGGGCGGCGCTGCCGCAACGGGCGGCGCCGGCGCTTCGGCCGCCGGGTCCTTGATGAAATCGACGAAGTACACGCGATTTTCTTCTGCGGACGTCAGGCGAACGTCCCGCACATCGTCGGTCATCGCAACGAGAACTCTGGGCGAACCTTCAGAGTCGTCGAAGGTGACGGATTGCAATAGCCCGTCCTTATAGTCCAGGCGCTCTCGCGCAGGATCGATGGGTCGGCCCTTCAACGTCAGGATCGCGCGATGCTGCGCCGTTTCTTTCTGCAGATCCACATCCACCGAAAAGCCGGTCCTCATCGTGAGCCGCGTAATGCCGCCCAGAGCTTGAGCATTCATTACGAGTTCAGCTGCCTGAATTCGTCCCGCGAAGACACGACGCGTTCCGGGTCGGTAGCGGAATTCCTGGCCCGCAACTCGCGAAAGACCCTGGGAAAGGAAATCCAGGGGCACCAGCCACTGGCCGTTTTCCCGCCGAATCGTGCTCTGGAGAAGAATTGGCTGGTCGTTTACCGCGATGAATGCGCTGCCGGGAGTGAGCACCAGCTTGGAATTCTGACCCTGGATGGTAAACGTCAAAAGCCCTGTTGCATCCGTATACGCAAGCCCAAGATGCCTCACGATGTCGACGAGCGGCAGATATACGGCACGGTCGATGGTTTGCGACTTCAGGGCAAGGGTCGAGCCCTCGAAATAAATGAGGAAGTCTGTGTCCGCAGCGGAGAGCGTCAATGTGAAGAGCAGGCCACTCGCTGCCAAAGTCAAAATCAGAAGAGCTGTTACAACGGATTTCATCGCCTGCCGCAGTAAGTCTAATTGAAGTTCAGCGGAAACGGGCAAATCACAGGCAAAACGCAAATTCTGGGGACAGACCGCAATTCCATGTTTCACAGCCGGTCATCCGACCAACTGCTAGAGACATAGCGACAGCGTACAGCAGACATTTCACATCCGACATTGGAAGACTGTGTGCGCTGTCGCTATGTCTCTGAGTCTGTCCCCGAATTATTCATGGAGTGAATCGGTAGCCCACCCAGGGTTCCGTCACAATGTATTGAGGGTTCGAAGGGTCCTCCTCGATCTTCTTTCGCAGCTGGTTGATGAAAACGCGGAGGTATTCGACTTCCTCGCCGTAATCGGGCCCCCAGACTGCCTGCAGGAGCTTCATGTGGGGAACAGGAATGTTGGGATGAAGCGCCAGGTAGCGGAGGAGATCGAACTCCTTCGGAGTGAGGCGAATCGTTTCTCCGCGGACACGCACGCGCCGTGTCTGGAAATCCACTTCGAGATCCTTCGATCGAATCACTTGCGGTCCGGTGTCGGGATTATTGGGGACTCGTCGCAAGGCGGCGCGCACGCGGGCGAGCAATTCCGGAGTGGAGAAAGGTTTTGTGACGTAATCGTCTGCGCCTGCATCGAGGGCCGTAACTTTGTCCCGTTCAGAATCTCTGACCGTGAGCATTACGATGGCGACGTCGGAGGTCGAGCGAATCTCCCGGCAGGCCGCGATACCGTCCATGCCCGGCATATTCAGATCCAGAAGAATCAGGTCGTACTTTCCTTCTCGAAACTTTTCGATCGCCTCTTCCCCGGAACGGGCATCGGCAACCTCATACCCCTGGACCACGAGCGTGGTTCTCATCACCCGCCGTATCTGTGGATCGTCATCGACGATCAGGATCTTGCCCTGGCTCATCGCGTGTTCTCCTTTTGCAAAGGAAGACGAATCGAAAACTCCGTTCCCATTCCCGGGCCGCTCTCCACGTCCATGAAACCTCCATGTGCCAGCACAATATCCCGCGCAATGGCCAGGCCAATGCCGGTGCCTGGAATGCCTCTGCTCGCTGGGGATCGATAAAACCGTTCAAACACGAGCGTACGTTCCTTTTCCGAAAGGCCCTGGCCCGGGTTATGCACTCGGATCCAGATGGAATCCGGGGAGACGTTCGCGGCGATGCGTACCGCGGAGCCGGCGGGAGAGTACTTCGCCGCGTTGTCCACGAGTTGTTTCAGCGCAATCACGAAGAGCTCCGCATCCACTTCAATCTGTGGAAGACCTGATGGATACCTTGTGTCGATAGCCTTCCCGTTCAGACTTGGCGTTTCTCGAACGGCCTCAGCGATCAACTTTGGAATACTTTGCCTGCTGCGAGACAAATGAAGCTTCCCGGATTCCACGCGAGCAAGATGAAATGCTTCCTTCATCAGTCTCGATAACCTGTCCGCTTCCTGGCCAATGATAGTGAGTAGTTCCTCTCGCTGGTCGGATGTGATCGATGGCGAAGTCAGAATCGTGGAAGTGGCCGCCTTGATCGAAGTCAGTGGCGTTTTGAATTCGTGCGCAACCGCATCGAGAAGAGTGGCCTTGAATTTTTCACTTTCACGTGCAGCTTCCGCGCTGCGATTCAATTCGTAAAGGCGTTCCATCTCCAGTTGCCGTTGTTCGAGTTGGTGGTGACGCCGGCGCGCCAGTTCTGAGAGATGACTGGCAATGAAAGAGGTCACAAGAAATGAGGCCAGTGCTACCCAATCCTCGAAGTGTTCGATGTGTAAGGTTCCGACGGGCGGAACGAAGAAATAATTGAGACAAACTGCGGCCGCGATCGATGCAGTGACCGCTTCCGCCAGTCCTGCCCGCGCCGCAATCAGGAGGATCGTGATCAGATAGGCAAATCCGGCGGTCGTGAAGTTGATCGAGGCGAGAGCATTGAACGCGACGGTGATCAGTGCAATGGCAATCAAACCGGCGAGCACTCGAACTGCGCGAACCTGAATAGCCCTGCGCACGACATTTAGTATAGGCCTACGTTGCCGTCGAGCACACCGTCCGGCCTGTTCAGGCAACGAGGGATCCCCGCGCTACGGGTACTTGCAGCATCTTCTGGTACGAAAATCGGAAATTGGACGAATCTTGCATCTCAAATATCTCAAATCCCGAAAACCGAGATATCGGATTGAACCGCCTGGTGACCTGCGACGTCCAATGCGATACTTCGGATTTCGGATTTGAGATGCAGGATTCGTCCAATTTCCGATTTTAGTAGCAGAGGATGCTTCAAGTTATGTTCTCACCCTGCGCTGGAGGGCAGCGCGATTCTGCGAGACTCTTCGCTACCCCTCAAGCCCGACCACGCACTATTGCGTCGCCGTAATGACCTGATGTCCCCTGCGTCGAAGCTTGCGGGCGAGTCGTTCCGATTTCTCGAATGGCCAGCCTCTTCGTCCACCAATGACAACCAGCGAGTGAGGAGGCAGAACCAACTGGAGCACTCGGAGTGGATCCCGGCACAGGTATACGTGCGCCTCGAGTTGTCTTCCGGCGATGCCCGCCAATATCCGGACACGTTCCTGCGTGAAGCCGATAGAAGTCGGAGGCTGATCCAGGGGCAGCGGATAGGGCACCACAGGGGTCAGAAGCAGTGTGATTTCCGAATTCAGGCCGGCCGACAATTCTTCAGCACGGCGTATTGCGGCCTTCGTCTGCTCGAGCGTTGTGAAGATGACATAGATACGGAACCGTGCGAAGTCCCCTGCTCTGGCGGCGCCTGGCGCACGGCCGGCGGTCTTCAAATCCATAACTTTGGTTAGCGTAGGTCGAAGGGCCTAAAGAAGGTATAAGCGGCGGATCAGGATTTAATCAGACATCCATGAAGCCGTTTCGAATGTGGTAGCTGCCTTCGACTTTGGACAGGAACAGATGCCGCACGACGAACTTGTCATGGGTATAGGCTTCGTGAATCTTGTGGATAATGTCTTCGATCCAACTTTCATCGGTCACGATGTCGACGGTCACGGTCAGGCCTCCAACTTCGTAAGGAACGCCGCGATACGAGACGGTTTGCGTCGTCTCCGGCGCAAATTCGCGCGTTTCTGAAACGGTCATGCCGACGACAAGATTCGTCATCCCTTCCACAAACGCTGGCAAATTCTCGGCTGCCATCACACAGCGGATCATCATGGGCATAACATTTAGGAGAGTACAATACGATCCCAATGCGAAACATCCTGTATTGGAGTTTCCTGATACTGATCGCGATTCTCCTCGCTTACGCAACTCCTTTCGGTTTGTACCATCTTGTATTCCTCGGCGGCGGACTGATCATCTTCGGCGTGTACTTCGCGTTTCTGTCCCGGCGTCGTCGAATTTCGGGGGCTTGGGAGCACGACCGTTATCGTGTCTCTGTTTTTGGCGTTCTGCTTGTTTGGGTGGTCGTTTATTGGACGACTATTGGTGTGTTCTCCAACGTGAAAGAACGCCGTGAGTTTCAAGCGCGCTACGAGCCTTATGTGCATCAGGGAAACCCGGAAGGATACGTTTTCTATTATCTCGACTACCCGGGATCCTACGAGCGGATCGACTCGCCCGAACTGAACAAGCTGATCGAGGAGAAGCGGCCGGAACGGGTTCGAATGGTTATCGAGATCGTCCGAGATTTCGGCCGGCTCCGCGCGTATACGGTCCGCAGCGTGGAGTCCATTACGGTGGAAAAGGCATGGACGCCGGGCAATCCTCCGTGGGAGGCATTACGAACGAAACAAAAGGACGGAGCCGTCAATTCCCAACCCGGGAATTGACGGCTTCGTCGCCTTGCGCAGGATGACGGCGGATCTCATCTGCCACGTCTCGAACGATCTCATCCCTCATGCCGTCATGCATCTCGCGCACCATGCGTTGCAAAGCCACCCCAACCACATCACGGTGATGCAGCTTTGAGCCGAACTCTTCACTAAGATCCAGCCAAAGGCCGTGAACCCTGTCGACATCCTCCGGCCACAGGCGGGGCGGATGCGGCCCGAGATTGACGAATATCGACGGACGATCCGCCGAGATGATTTCGAGCGAAAAGGCATGGCGCGGCTCTTCAAGGTGTTCCCACGACTTTCCGATGCGCCGCGCCAGTTCGTCAGAAGCCATACGCGCGGAGACACCCGTGACAAGCCGCGACGCCTGAAGTCGTGCAGCCGTTTGCACCAATGCATCGAAGGGATTAACACTCGGAACAACGAGTAGTTCTACGGTCTTGCCTTCTTTTTCTGCCACAGAGACCACACGAGTGAACAGTTCCTGTTCGTAGTGGGTAAACAACTGCGCTTCATTAAGGTCATACTCTCCAGCACCGGCCGAAACGCTTCGCGTGGTGACGACGACAATGTCCTGCTTTCGTGTATTCGTCTTTCGCAGCACCGACTCCAGGTGCGTCATCCGGTTGTAATCCCGCACCGCAACCAGCACACACCCAGGACGCGCTCCGATTGAACTGTTCTCAACGTCGGTTTTGAGGTCCAGGTTGAATTGCTCCAGCCCTTTGTGTTGCCGCCTCCGGTGCGTGATCTTTTCAGACACCGTAAAGACCACGAACAACACCACCATGAAAGCAACGCCAGAAATCGTGGCGATGCGTTTGGAAAAGAGGTTCGCAATGGCAACGAAGAAAAGCACCGCTGTGGTTAATGCGAGTCCGAACGGAATCTCATGCCGACCCAGACGGATGTTGAGCGGCATCTTGTATTCCTGATCTTTGCGCTGGAATCGGAGAACGAGGACGCTGAGTGCTTTGAGGAAGAAACTCCAGACAATGCCGAAGGCGTAGGCCTCGCCAAGAAGATACGTCTGTCCCCGGCTAAGGATGATCGTCAGCAATTGGAGGCCGGTAATCAGGTTGATGATCCGGAATGTTGTCCCGTATTTGCGATGCGGTTTCTGAAACAAGGGATGAAGGACGCCATCCTCAGCGACTCGGTTCATTACTCCGTTGGCGCCGATGATCGAAGTATTCACGGCGCCCGACAGAATCAACACGCCCACGACGACTACGAAGATATGAAAGGCCAGCCGCAGGATCTCGGGACCGGCGAGGTGCATCGCCAATCCCCCCAGAAGGTTCTCGACATAGTTTCCCCGGACGTTGTCCGGAATGATCATCGCGGCCAACAGCGTGATCACTCCCGTGCAGACAGTGGCATAAAGGCAGACGATAAGGCCCGTGATCTTGAGGTTCTTCAGCTTCGGGGAGGCGATTTCGCGATAAACCTGAGCGAGCGTTTCAAAGCCGCTCATCGACAACAGCGAGTGTCCGAAGGCGATGATCACCGCCACCATCGGAATGGTCCACAGACGCCCCTGGGCGAACCATCCGAGGCTCTCTTCGGTGAACTTGAGATTGGCCGGTGTGGGGAGCGGTGGAACCTGCGCAGGCCCCCGAACGATAAGCGTCAGACCGCACCAGGCCAGGAACATCACGACCATCACCGTTGTGATCTGCATGATGCGCAGAGCCTTGCCGCTCGATTCCGTCAGTCCTTTGATGTTGTGCCACCAGAAGTAGATCGTGACGAAGACGGCGAATCCTACGGCAAACCAGGAAGGAGATATCCGAACACTCGAGTGCAGGAGTTCGGCGATCTCGTTGAGCAAACGCCCAAGATACTGTCCCGCGCTGACGGCGCTGATCGGGCCGGTGAGGATGTAATCGAACAGAAGTGCAGACACTGAGAGGCGCGCGACGAAAGGTCCCATCGCGTCGCGTACGACCACGTACACGCCGCCGCGAACGAACATACTGCTGCTCTCGGTGTAAACCGCGCGGACAGCGAAGCTGAACAACATGACGCCGAGAATGAGCCACGGGGCGGAACGACCCACCGCGGCCTCGGCAATACCGCCGGCGTAATAGACCGAAGAGGCGAGGTCGTTGAGAACAATGGCCGCTGCTCTCCAGAAGGAGATGAAAGAGAGCATCACCGTGCTGGCGATTACGACCTTGGTCCCTGTGGAACGAGAGGCTAACGGACCTGGCATTTCAAACCCACGTGCCAGCGTAGAAGTGAGGGCATTAGGAAGTCATAAAGATTCCATCAAGACTTCATCGAGCCCGTGCTGTCAGTGAGATCCAGGGCTTCCGATTGAGCGAATAAACGGTAGCAAGAATGATGAAGGAGAATGCCAGGAGGAGGAGCGCCGTGGCGTTAGCCTGGCCGTAATTCAGCGCCTGGACGTCGTCATAGATCGCGATAGAGACAGTTCGGGTCTGTCCTTCGATGTTTCCGCCGACCATCAGAACAACGCCGAACTCCCCGATAGTGTGGGCAAAGCTCAGGACGGCACCCGTCAGTAACCCGGCGATTGATTGAGGAATGATCACCCGGCGGAATGTCCCCCATCGGGAGACTCCAAGAGTCCATGAAGCCTCAATGAGCCTTCGGTTTACCGATGTGAATGCGGCGACGACGGGTTGGACAGCGAACGGCAGACTGTAGAGCGTGGATGCAATGACCAGCCCTTCAAACGTGAAGGGAAGCGTGCTGCCAAAGACCTGCTCGTACGCCCTGCCGACAGGGCTTCGTGGCCCTAGCGCAACAAGAACGTAGAAACCCAGCACTGTCGGTGGAAGGATCAATGGCAGCGCGACAACCGATTCCACAAGGAAGCTCCAGCGCTTGTTCGTGAAGGCCAGCCAGTACGCGAGTGGAGTTCCAATCAACATCAGAACGACGGTTGTTACGAAAGCGAGTTCCAGCGAAGTAAGGATGGCGGCCCAGTTCACCGCGACGGTCCATTGTCCGGTAGAGAGAAACCGAACTTTTGCAAAATCGCGCGGCCCTGCGGACTGCGGAGTTCAGAAAGGAACTCGCGGGCGGCCGCAGCGTGTCCCGACCGCGTCGCCTGCTTCAAAATGACAGCGCCTTGGTCCATGCGGGGGTAGTGGTCGAGCGGAACGTTCCAGTATTGGCCCTGGCTTTTCATCGGTTCGGCCAGCGCAAGCGACAACGCGACGACCCCAATGTCGGCCGCGCCCGACTGTACGAACTGTGCGGCTTGAGAGATGTTCTCCCCGAGCACGAGTTTGTTCTTTGCCGCGGTATATATTCCGGCCTTTTCCATCGCAGCCACGGCTGCCCGGCCGTAGGGAGCGTGCTTCGGGTTGGCGATCGCAATCTTGCGGACCTGGGCGTGAACAAGCGCTTTCATGCCAAGAGCTTGCGGATCGATTGGCGAGTTGCGAGGTACCCAGACCACGATGCGTCCGATGGCGTAGGTATAGGAAGTTTCGGGTTCTGTTAAGCCCGATTTCTCGAGATCGCGAACATAGTTCAGATCGGCAGACAGAAAGACGTCAAACGGCGCCCCATTCCGGATTTGAGCGTGAAAATTGCCGGATGAACCGAGGCTGAGTTTGACGGTGTGCCCGGTTCTCTTTTCGAAGCCCGCGATAAGCTCTTTCACCGCTGCGTTGAGGTCGGAGGCCGCTGCAATGACGAGTTCGCTTGCCGATGCATTGACGGAAAAAGCGAGTGCCAGCAAGGCGGCGAGCAGGATTCGTGCTGCCGGAAACATGGCGTTACTTTAACACGACAGCGTCACTTTTAACCGCGGATGACACCGATGAAAGCGGATTGCGCGGAGCGATCCGTGAAATCCGTTTCATCGGTGTCATCCGCGGTCAAAGGACTCGCGGGACTTCGCGCAAAGTTGGCACAAAACGAAACCGCTCGCAGAGCAGCCTGACATTATGTCCATCTCAATAAAACCGTTGGCTTTCCCGGTTGTGAGTTGGTAGATTTCACGTTTGTTTTTTGCGGGAAAGGTCTGCCCTTTCATAACGATTCGGGAAGGAGTTCTATGGCGGATGAAAAAGGCCCGGGCCGGATCACGTCCAGTGGTCTCGCTCTGGGGGCACTTTTAGGGATTCTGATCATTGTCTCGATCTGGCTGTTTGCCGCGAAGCCCTGGTGGTTTCCTGGTCTGACGTCGATTCATGGCGCGGAGATCGACAGGGTTTTCAACGCGGTTCTCATCGTTACCGGGATTGCTTTCATCATTACTCAGGGCATGCTGGGGTACTTTGTTGCACGATACGGCTCGGCTGGTAGTGAACATGCCGATTACTGGCACGATAACCCCAAAGCTGAATTCTTTTTGCTTACAGGCACAGCAGTGATTCTCGTTGTTCTTGTATTCATGGGCCAGAAAGTCTGGCTGAATTACTACTTCACCGCGCTGCCCAAGGATGCGGTCACCGTTCAGGTCACAGCGCAGCAGTTCATGTGGAATTTTCACTACCCCGGCGCGGATGGAAAGTTCGGCAAGACGGACCTGACACTCGTTGATCCGACGAACCTGATTGGCCTTGATGACAAGGACCCGAATTCCAAGGACGACATCGTTACCGCCAACGACATGCACATTCCCATGAACAAGCCGGTTGTCGTCCGGCTGCGTTCCAAAGATGTTATTCATAGTTTTTTCTTACCGAATTTCCGCGTGAAACAGGACGCGGTGCCGGGCCTGGCCATCGAGGTCGGGTTCACTCCGACTACGGCCGGCGCTTACGAGATTGCGTGCGCCGAACTGTGCGGAGCCCAGCACTACAAGATGAAGGCAAACATAACCGTTGATGCATCTGATGCCGACTTTGATACGTGGTTGCAAGCCAGGCTCAAAGAACGGACAGGGGACTAAATATGACAGATACACAAGGTCATCATCACGAAGGCGAACACGCCCATCCGCAGCTGGGCTTCTGGCGTAAGTACGTCTTCAGCACCGATCATAAAGTCATCGGCATTCACTACCTGGTCACGGCGATGGCGATGGCGGTCATCGGCGGAACATTGTCGTTGTTGATGCGTTTGCAATTGGGTTGGCCCCACGGCTCGTGGCCGTTCCTAGCGAGTTTGATGCCCAGGGCATTTGATTCCCAGGGGCATATGAACGCGGACTTCTACCTTTCGCTGGTCACCATGCATGGGACCATCATGGTCTTCTTTCTGTTCACGGCCGTGCTCACCGGCGGCTTTGGCAATTTCTTGATCCCCCTGCAAATCGGCGCTCGCGACATGGCATTTCCGTTCCTGAATGCGCTGTCCTATTGGATATTTCTCGCGTCGTGCATCGTAATTTTCTCGGCGTTGCTGGTGCAGGGAGGTGCACCGCTGGGAGGTTGGACGGCTTACGCGCCCCTCAGTGCCTTGCCCGCTGCCGGTCCCGGGCAGGGAACAGGAATGACGTTGTGGATAACGGCGATTGCCTTGTTCACCGCGTCCGGCCTGATGGGTGGATTGAACTACATCACGACGATCCTCACAATGCGCACCAAAGGGCTGTCGAT
>Ga0111539_10009960_pt1 | contig 11985 bp, 10 predicted proteins | sample RhiMethybrSRZTD1_FD_79667 | JGI IMG/M metagenome (GOLD analysis project Ga0111539, IMG submission 79667) | Populus rhizosphere microbial communities from Tennessee, USA - Rhizosphere MetaG P. TD hybrid SRZTD1 (version 2) (version 2) | ecosystem: Host-associated > Plants > Roots > Rhizosphere >...
GAGATGACGACGATCAGGGCCCAGAAGACGAGCGACAGCACGCCCAGGATGTTCTCCGGCAACGGCTCAATCGCGTGTGCGCCCTGAAAGCACTCGCGCAGCGCGTACAACGGCGACGTTCCGATGTCCCCGTAGACGACGCCGAGCGCCGCGAGCGAGAGCGTGACCAGACGAGCGCCGCGCGGGGCTTCCGCACGGTCGTGATGAGAAACAGGTGTCCGTTCCGTACCGCGAGCGAGGGTCGTCACCGCCGATTACTCTATATCGCGTGCCGCGGTGTTGATCGTTCTAAAATCCTCGACCTATGACCAGCGAAGTTCCCGTGCTCATCGTCGGCTGCGGCGCGGTTGGTTCGGTGCTCTCGATGGAGCTGGCGCGACGCGGCATCGAGTACCGCTGCATCGATCGCATGGCCGGTCCGGGCCGCGAGACGCGCGCGATCGCCATGCATGCGCGCACCGTCGAGTTGATGGACCTGGTCGACACGGAATTGAGCCGGCCGCTCATCGAGCGGAATCTCTGGTGCAAGGGCTACGTGATGCACTTCCTGCGCGACGGCGAGCGGACGGAAGTGAGGCCGGGACTCGACTACACGACCGTCGACTCGCGATACAACTGCATCTTCGCGCACAGCCAGAGCGAGACCGAGGCCGTCATCCGCGACTACACGCAGTCGCGGTTCGGAAGGACCATCGAATACAACACGGCGTTTCAGGACCTCGCACAGGATGCCGATGGCGTGACCGCACGCGTGACGCACGCCGATCGCGGTGATGAGGAGGAGCTGATTCGCTGTCAGTATCTGGTCGCTGCAGACGGCATCAACTCGCGCGTGCGTCGCGGTCTCGGGCTGCCGGTGAAGGGCAAGGACTACAAGGGCAGCTTCTTTCAGAACCTCGACATCCACCTGCACGGGTTTCCCGACTGGACCGACTACTTTCACTACTGCGTCGGCACCGATCACTTCCTGATGGTGGCGCCGCTGCCTGGCGGAGCGTTCCGGCTGCTGCTGAGCGATCGCGGCGAGGCCACCGATCCATCGCTGACGCCGCAGCAGGCATTCATGCGCCTGCTCGAACGCCATTACGACGGCATCACCATGGGCGACGTCGTGTGGCACTCGAGATGGGAGACGTGGGTTCGACTCGCCGACACGTTCCGCGAAGGTCGCGTGTTTCTCGCCGGCGATTCGGCGCACGTGCATTCGACGACCGGTGGTCAGGGCATGAACTGCTGCATGCAGGACGCGTTCAACCTCGGATGGAAGCTCGCCCTCGTGCTGAACGGATCCGCGGCGCCAGGCTTGCTCGACTCCTACGAAGCCGAGCGCCGACCCATTGCCGAGCAGGTGATCTGGGCCGCATCGTCACTCCACGACATCTTCATGACACACGGCAAGGACATCGCCGAACGCAAGCAGACCATGTTCGAGCCGGGCTACACGGAGAAGGTCGTGAACTACTGCTCCGGCGTCGCCTACACCTAGAAGGACTCCGTCGAAAAGCCCGTCGGACTGGCGGAGATCGACGGCCCGGCGATTGGCGATCGCGCGCCGGACGTCGACTTCGAGCAGGGCGGCACGTTGTTCGATCGGCTGCGTCATCCGTACTTCACCCTGCTGGCGATGCCAGGCGATCGCGATCTCGCGTCGATCGTCGACCCGCTGAAGCGACGTTTCGGATCGACGCTCGACGTGGAGACGCTTCCCCACTCGCCAGCGCTGTCGGCGCGGTACGGGACCAGCGACAATCGACTGTTTCTGATTCGACCCGACGGATATGTCGCGTGCAAGGCGGCCGCGCGTGATGTCTCACGTCTCGAGGAGCAGCTCGCACATACGCTGACGGCGGCGGCCCGGATGATGTAGTGTCCTCAGGCGGAACTTCATCCACGGAGGCATCATGAAATCGTTCCGACAGGTCATCGGCGTTGGCGTACTCGCGCTCGCCGTGTTTTCGATCGCGACGTTCGCTCAGGCACCGCAGGCGCCACCCGCGGGAGCAGGCGCACAGGGTCGCGGCCAACAGGGACCACCGCCGCCAATGAGCTTCTTCGTGACGAGCGTGTCGAAAGGCGACGGCGCGAATTACGGTGGGCTCGCCGGGGCCGACGCCTACTGCCAGCAACTGGCAACGGCCGCCGGGCGCGGCGCGGCGATGTGGCACGCGTACCTGAGCACGCAGGGGCCCGGCGCCGTGAGCGCTCGCGATCGTATCGGTAACGGCCCTTGGTACAACGCACGCGGCCAGATGATTGCGGCCAACCTCGGCGAGCTGCATGGCGACACGATCGACCAGGCGCGCATGGGCAACCGGATCAACAAGCAGATGGCCCTCAGCGAGAAGGCCGGCCTGGTCAACGGCGTCGGTGACATGCCGAACCAGCATGACGTTCTGACCGGCTCGCAGCCCGACGGACGCGCCTACACCGACGGGATGGACCACACGTGCACCAACTACACGAGCAACGCGGACGGCCGCGGCTCGGTGCAGCTCGGCCATCACGACAAGACGGGAATCGGAAACGGGTCGTGGAACTCGACCCACGGAAGCCGCGGATGCAGCCAGCCGAACCTGGTGTCGACCGGCGGGAATGGCTACCTCTATTGCTTCGCGGTGAATTAGGATTCGCAGGACCGCCCCTCTTACTTATGGATACCTGAGGAGAGAACGACATGCAGACCAGACCACACGTGCCGCCCGAGGCCATCGAGGCGTACAACGAGTTCATCCACGAACATCTGGATCGCCGCCGCTTCCTCGATCAGCTGAAGAACATCGCCGGTGCCGGAGCGGCAACGGCGCTCTACGAGGCGCTGACGCCGGACTACGCGGCGGCGCAGCAGGTACCAGCGACCGACGCCCGGCTCAAGACGTCGCGCGAAACGGTGCCGTCGCCGATGGGCAACGGCTCGATCAAGGGATACCTGGCGCGCCCCGCCGCCGCGGGCAACAACAAGCTCCCGGCGATCCTCGTCGTGCACGAGAATCGCGGACTGAATCCCCACATCGAAGACGTCGCGCGCCGGCTCGCGCTCGCCAACTTCATGGCGTTCGCGCCCGACGGTCTGACGTCGGTCGGCGGCTACCCGGGCGACGACGTGAAGGGTGGAGAGCTGTTCGGGAAAGTCGACCGCGCGAAGATGCAGGAAGACCTGCTCGCGGCGGCCTACTGGGTGAAGAATCGTCCGGACAGCACCGGCAGACTCGGCGTCACCGGGTTCTGTTTCGGCGGCGGCGTGGCCAACGCGCTGGCTGTTCGTATGGGATCGGACCTCGCGGCAATTGCTCCCTTCTACGGCGGTCCGCCGATGACCTCCGACGTGCCGAAGATCAAAGCCGCGGTGCTGGTCCATCACGGCGAGAAGGACACACGACTGGTCATGTCCTGGCCCGAGTACGACAAGGCGATGACCGATGCCAAGGTCACGCACGAGGGCTACATCTATCCCGACGCGGTGCACGGCTTCAACAACGACGCGACGCCGGAGCGCTACAACAAGGCAGCCGCCGACCTGGCGTGGCAGCGCACGGTCGCGTGGTTCAACAAATACGTGCGAGGGAATACGTAGGCTCGGGGCCACCTGACGGTGGCCCCACGAACTCCCAACTCGCTTCGCTTGAACCAACTCCCAGATGTTTGGGAGTTGGGCGCTGGATGGGCATAAGAGGGTTGGGAGTTGTTGCGTTTACTTGTTCGTGTTCAGTTTCCCCGCGCCCTCGATGAGCGTCTGCGTTTCGAATCCCGAACAGTTCAACGGAAGGATCTGATCGAACGGCGCGAGTTGCAGCGTCTGTGTCGGCACGACCCACGGCTTCGTCAACACCGCCGGATCTTCGAGGACGGCGTCGATCGCGAGCGTGTTGGCGTCGACACGGCGATACCGTTCGACGATGCGCAGCTGGTCGGAATGGAACGACACTCGTCCTTCCGCCGAGATCCATGTGTTGTCGGTGAAGTTCTTCGTCTCAACGACAAACGTATCCCCTTCCCAGTGACCGACGGAGTCGCCTCGATACGCCGGCGGCACCTCGTCGCGAAATGGACGACCGTCGGTGGGGATGATCTGATACCCGTGGTACGTCTCCGTCAGCATGACGACGAACTTCGGCGTCGCGATGATCTGTCCGACCGCGCCGACGTCCCACAGTCTCACGTTGAGCGTGCCGAACGCCGTTGGAACGCATCGCAGCGTCGGGTCGTCCTTGTCGCTCAGCGTCTTCGCCTTCTCGGCTGCCGACGGCTGATAGAGGCTGGCGAACGTTGGCGCCGGGGCTCCACGACCGCCGCCGCGAGGGCCACCACCGCGTCGTCCGCCGATATCGCTCCCGCCCCACCACACGCCGGACAGATCGGGATGCCCGTCCGCCATGCGCGGCACCGAACCCGTCGTGCCTGCGGTAGTGCCGCGGCTGGCCGGCCGCGCAGTCGTGCCGCGCTGCTGCGCCGCCACGGTGCTCGAGCCAGGCGCGAGCCAGAGCGACACAGTGAAGAGTGCCGCGAACGCGAGGGACGTCACAACGCGCGTCATATGAGATCCCGTATTCACCGCGCGTCCGGACCCTGCTGCGATCCGAACAGGCCATAGGTCGTGCCGTCGGCCGTCGTCAAATCCCGCAGCATGCCCATCTTTTGTGAGGCATCCCTGGCGCGAAAGCCCTTGATCGTCACCTGCGCACCCGGCTTGATGAGCGACGGTTTGAAGCCGTTGCGAATCATGCCGCTCGGCGTGCCCGCCTCGAATGCCCACCGCTCGACCTTTCCGCTCTCGTCCTTCACGTCGACGAAGAACCACGAGTGCGGATTCTCGAGGCGCACCTGAACGATCGTGCCCTTCACCGTCACAGATGACGTCATATCGAAGGCGGCCGCAAACGAATGATGCGCCCATGCCGAACCGGCAGTGGCAAGCGAGACGAATGCTGTCGCCATGACGGCGACGCTGATCCGCTTCATCCCTGACCTCCGTGAAAGCTCGTTCTCGAGATCATAATCCGCAGCATCCCCGCCTCCGCCAAGACTACGGCGTGGCAGCCTTCGTTGACTTGTCAAGCCGAAGCCTCGGCTAGCGCGAAGGCTGACGCGCCGCGATTTGCGTGACGATCTCCCACACGTACTGCACGAACGGATACAGCGACGATTCGGCAAGACGTTCCACGTCGCCGTGAGCACCGTAATTCACGTCGTCGTCCTCGGTCGAGGCGGGTCCGATGCCATAGGACTGAATGCCCTTCGCGCGGAGTTGCGCCTGGTCACTTGCTCCCGTCGACATTGACGGAAGCACGGCGGCACCGGGATACACCGTCTGCGCCACCCGTTCCATCACGCGATACATCTCGGTATCCAGCCGCGAGGCGGGTGACGGCGGACGCGATTGCGGAATCGGCACGACTGTGACCGCCGGATCGGCGATCACTCGCGCCATCTCCGCATAGAACTTTTCGATGTCTTCGCCCGGCAGCGCACGGATATCCAATGTTGCTTCCGCCTGTGAGGGAATCACATTCGCGCCGATCCCCGCCTGGAGCATCGTCGGAACGACGGAGGTGCGCAGCATCGAATACTCACCGGGAATGTGCTCACGAAGATGTTTCTGAGCGGCTTCCGCGGTGGTCGGATCGAGCAGCGCTCGATAGATCGCATTCTTTTCTGGTCCGCTGATCTGCGCGAGCTTCTCGAAGTACGCGCGCGTCGTCTCCGTGAAACGCATCGGCGTCTGCCAGCGGCCGACCTTCTCGATCGCAGCGCCGAGGTGGACGACGGCATTGTCGAGGCGAGGAACGGAACCGTGACCCGCCGTGCCAGTGGCCACGAGCCGTGCGCGCGCCGGCAGCTTTTCACTGGTGCCTATGCGCACGCGCGCGACCTTCCCGCCGTCGATCGTCGCGCCACCGCCCTCGGTCATCGCGAATTCCGCATCGATGTCAGGGAAGTGCTCGCGCACCATGTAATTGATGCCCACGCCCGTCACGTCGGCCTCTTCACCCGATTCCGCCAGGAAGATCACATCGCGATCGAGCGGGACGGCGAGGCGTTTCAGCATCAGCATCGTGATCAGGTTGGCCACGAGCACCGGCTTGTCGTCCTTGCTCCCGCGGCCCCAGATGTAGCCGTCCTTCATCACGGCGCCGAACGGGTCCACCGGCCATTTCTCGCGTTGCACGGAAACGACGTCGGTGTGCGCGAGTATCAGCAGCGGTCGCTTCGTTCCGTTGCCCTTCAGGCGGGCGACCAGGTTCGCGCGTGCGGGATCCAGCGCGAAAGTCTGCGTCGGGATGCCCTCCGCCTCGAGGACCTTTCGCAGATAGTCGACGGCAAGGGTTTCGTGCCCTGCTGTCGTGTCGAGGCGCACCAGGTCGCGATAACGCTGCAGGATTTCCGGCTTGAGCTTCTGCCAGTCCACCGCCCGGGGACCCGCAGGCGCCTGGGCGTTCAGGACGGAAATCGCGAGGATTCCGGCGGCGACGATGCTGAATACGCGGAGCATAGTGCGGATATTACGGCACGTCAGCCCGACACGCGACCCGGAAACTTCGGTCGCCAGCGACGCGACACGCAAACGGAGGCTTACGGAGAAAACGGTGACCTCCGCGTCCTCCCCACTGGCCAGCCCGGAGCTACGATGCAGCAGCTTTCACCGCTCGTTCCTCGGTCCGAAAGCTGAACGCGGGATCGAGCGGGGGGAGCGGAGCGCCGAAGAACAGCCGTCGCTGCAGCCGCGGCACCAGCGGTGAATGAAAGAGCAACGGGAGGATCTTCGGCAGCGCCCAGCGGATGACGCGACTGCTCCCCTCCGGATCGACGAGGATCCGCTGCGCCCCCAGTTGCAGGCGATGCAGTGTGCGGACGTCCTCCTCGCGTAGCCGTTGCACCGCTTGAAGGTCGTCGTGCGGGATGGGGCCGCGACCGAGACGTGGATACACGACCTGCGCCGTCACCGCCGCTGTTGCAATCGCCACGTTCACGCCAATCGCGCCCGCCGGGCTCATCGTGTGCGCGGCGTCGCCGATCAGCAGCAGCCCATCGCGCGCCCAGTCGCTGATGAAGCGGATCGTACCGTCGAGCGGAAAGAACGGCGTGAAGTCCTGCAACGAGTCGGCGAACTCCGCGAATATCGGATCGAACTGACGCACCTTCGACGCCACGAAGGCGAGCCCCTTCTGCTTCCAGCGCTTCCACTCTCCCGTCGGCAGCGCGATGCCCGCCTGGATGTGGTGCGGGTACTTCGGCAGCATCAGCCCGCGCACGTCCTCGCCGAGCGACACATACAGCGTGCTCGACCAGCCGGGCGGCTGCGGGATCGTGAACCAGACGATGTCGAAATCGTGGTGCTCGTATTCGGTGGTGAAGCCACCGAGCTTGGCGATCGTCGAGAACCGGCCGTCGGCGCCGATGACAACGTCGGCGCGGACCTCGAACGGTTCGCTCCCGTTACGCACACCGACAACGCCCGTGGTTCGGCCGTCTTCCTGAATCAACTTGGAGACGTGCGCCCCCATCCAGCAGTTGAACGACGGGAACGGTTCGGCCTTGCGCAGCAGCGCCGCCAGGAAGACCGGCTGCGGCATCCAGATCGCGTAGGGATACTCCGGCGCGATCTTCTGAAACCAGAACGCGCCGATCTCTTTCCCCCGCAAGCGAACCTTGCCCGCTTCGAGCAACGAATGCGGCTGCTCGAGGATGTATTCGAGCAGGCCGAGCTCGTCGAGCAGATGTGCCGTGCTCGGCTGCAGCACCTCGCCGCGATATTCGCGGTCGAAGTTGGCGTGCCCTTCGAGCACGAGGACTTCCGCTCCGCGCTTGGCGAGCAGCAATCCGAGCATCAGGCCCGCGGGTCCGCCGCCGACGATGCAGACATTCACATGGACTTTCGTCATATATCGATCCTCGTCTTTCGCGGACCGTGAGTTTTCGCGGACCATGAAGGTCCGCGCCGCATCTACACCGCGGCTGAGAGCCGGGCGCTCTCAGCGGCGTCACCGGTGTTCAGTTTCGTCACCACTCCGGTGTTCGCGTCGAGTCGCACGCGGTCGCCGGTTCGCAATCGACGTGTCGCGTGCCTGACGTTTGCAATCGCCGGCAGTCCATATTCCCGCGCGATCGTCGAGGCGTGCGACAGCACCCCGCCGACTTCGACGATCACGCCGGCGGCGAGCGTGAAGAGCGGCGTCCACGATGGATCGGTCGCTGGCGCAACGAGGATGGCGCCATGCCGCATGTGTCGGAAGTCGCCCGGATCGCGGACGACCACGACCTCCCCTTCGACGCAGCCGCTGCTGACCGGTTGACCGCGCAGCTCGTTCTCGTTGGTTGTCATCGCCGACACGCCTGACGTGCGAATCAACGACGGCAATCGCGAGGCGTGCATCAGCAGCGGCATCCGCAGCCCCGCTACGCGCGTGCGTTCGGCGACACGCTCGGCAACGATCGAACGGAGCGTGTGTGGCGGCCGTTCACCGCGGATCGTGGATGCCACCTCGTCGAGGTGGAGCATGAAGTAGTCGTCGCGAGCGTCCAACCAGTCGCGCTCGACGAAGCGATCCGCCAGCACGAGATGCCACTCGCGCAGGATGCTGAGCACGCGCACGAGATCCGACCGCACCCGCTCACGCCACACGTAATATCGCTTGATCATCGCTACGGAGCGGCGCACGCGCGGTAGCAACGTACATTTCTGCCTCGGCGAGAGCCGTGCCTCGAATGCCGCCCACGCCTCCTCCGCCTCGCGCTCTTTACGCGCGGTTTCCTTGTTGGGATCCTCGATCGCACCCTGCTGCAGGTGCATGCTGATCGATTGCAGCAGCGCCGATGGATCCTCGCGATAGCGCGGCAGCGCCCAGTCCGATTCGTAGCGCCCGCGATGACCGTAGTCGTCGATGAACGCATCGAACTCACGCAGAAACGCCGTACCCGCAAGTCTGCGCCGCAGCTGCGCGACGTCGCCGAGATCGACATCTCCGAGCAGGTACGCCGTTGCGGCAGGCTCACGCTGCGCGGCGCGCGCCAGCGCGATCAGGTCGAACGCCTGCTGTGCGCTCACCGAGCGTTCGCCAACCGCAAGCTGTGGATACACGAGACGCTCGAATGAAAACCCGACCTTCGCGCAGGCTTTCCAGACAGGCGCTTCGTGGAAGACGACGCCCCCGAACAACAGCACGGTCTGCATGAACTCGGGACCGCTGCTGGACCATCGATCGATCTCGGCCCAGAGCTCGCTGTCGGTAAGGCTGCGAGGATCCATTCCACGCAGTCGCTTCAGATACGAACGCGTTCTCGCATCATGCCGCGCGATGACCTTCGACGCGCGCATATGCCGCCAGACCACACGAGCGAGAGCCGGCAACGCGCGCAACGTGCGAACGGACGGCCGAGGCGCGATCTCATCGTCCGGATGGATGGACTCCGCATGCCCCATCGACTTCAACATCGTCGCCGGCGCGGTCGCCGTGATTCTGCAGACGTGTCGAAGCTGGGACAGGTTGAAGTACATCCGACCGTAGAACGTCTTCACGAATGGACCGAGCTGTTCCGCCGGTGCGGCAAGCGACCCGAGAGACTGCCGCTCGGCGGTCTCGAGCAGCTTCTCGAACGCGTCGAGCGCCTGCGGTGACGTCAGGTCGGGCAGCACTTCGGCGAGATTCGCTCGCGTCCATTCGATTTCGTCGACAGCTGCAACGGCGGTCGTGACAGGGCGCGACTGCACAATCCAGAACTGCGCACCGTCGTAGCACCATTCGACGTCCTGCGGTGCGCCGTAGTGCCGCTCGACTTCGAGGACCAAGGCGGTGAGCTCGCGCACCTGATCGTCGGTCAGCGCCGCGTCGATCGCCTGGTCGGTACCCTTCTCGCCGATCCGCCGCCACCGGATCTCGCTGGTGGCCTTCGCGATGACGAATTCATCGGGATCGACTCGCCCGCTGACGAGCGCTTCACCCAGACCCCACGACGCGTTGATGACGACTTCGTCGGTCGCGCCGGTCACAGGATTGACCGTGAACACCACACCTGCGACAGTTGCCGGCACCATCCGTTGAACGAGCACACCCATCTGCCCCGTTTCGGAAAGTCCCTTGGCGCGTCGATACTCCCGCGCCTGGGCGGAGCCTGCGGATCGCCGGCAGATGTCGATCGCGTTGGCCAGATCGGCGCGAGCGACATTCAGCCGCGTCTCGTGAATGCCGGCAAACGATTCGCCGGCTCCGTCCTCGTCGATGCCCGATGACCGGACCGCAAACCGCTCGTCGCCGGGGACGCCGAGGAACCACCGATGGCGTCCGATCGCGGCAATGTTCTCGTCGACAGCCGTCGAGAGCACGACAATGCCGTCCGGCACCGGGAACCCCGCCTGTTTCAACCGCGCGCAGTTGCTCGCCTTGCCGCCCGCCCGCGGGGCTTCCTCGGGCAGGAGGTCATCGAGCCGCGCGATGTTCGAGATGACGCTCACGACAGATCTCCCCATCAACGAACGCGCTGAACTCGACCTTAATCCGCACATCCCGACCGCCGGCCGGCGCGGCCGGTATCACGAACTCAGAGGCAAAAATCACGAATTGCTATGCTCTTGACTCTGGAACGAGGGGAATCGACACTTCGCAAGCCGTCTACGAAACCGTTTACTTCCACTGAAAGTGACGTCATGAGTCGCATGATTGCATTGGTTGCGTTTGGCCTGCTGCTGCAGGGCTTTCCCTCCGCACAAAGTGGTCCTGCAAGCGAACCCGGCGACGTTACCGCCGGCAAGGCCTTGTTCGAAGGACCGGGCATCGAGTGCAACCGCTGTCACGGGGCTCAGGGTGAGGGCGGGTTTGCGCCCACGGTCGCCGGACGCAGCCTGACGTTGGAGAAATTCCAGAACGGACTGCGACGCGGAACAGTCATGCCGATGTATCCGACGTCGATCATCACCGATCGCGAAGCGGCGGACATGCTCGCCTACCTCAACTCGCTCCCACCGGTAACGCAGAGAGGAGCGTTGCGCGTCGCGGTGCCCGAGAGCGCACCGCCGGGACAGCGGGCGGCGATCGGAACCATCGGATGCGCCCAGTGCCATGGCGCGGTCTTCGGCTCTCCCCGGCAGGCGCTCGGTGCGCTCGGTAATGATGCCGACTTCCAGTGGTTCACGCGTATGGTGTACGACCACACCACGGAGATGCCGCTGCTGGCGAAGGCGACCGGGCAACCGCTTCGACCGCGGTTCGTCATGGGCAACTACAACCGCGCCACCGTACAGGAATCGTCGCTGCGACAGATCTATGACTGGATGCGCAACGATCTTGGCGTGCGCGCCAACATCGTGGGCCGCATGTCGCCGGGCGTTCCCGGGCCGAACGGCGTTGCGTACACAGTGACGATCGAGAACGCCGGCGTACAGGGTAAGGGCGTCGCCGCCGAGGAGCTCACCGTGTCGATACGCGTACCTATGGGCGTGATGGTCACCGGTGGGACCGGGGCCGGCTACCAGGGCGTACGCCGCGACGACCAGGCGATGACCGATGTCGCCGTATGGCAGATCGCACAATTGCCGGCGGCAGAGCGTCAGACGCTGACCCTCACGGTATCGTCAGCCGTCACGCCCGCGAACAATCTGCGGGGAACGATCACATGGGCGAGGCCTGCAGTGAAACCGGGCCCGCTCGACACCGTCGCGATTGCTCCGGCGCCCGCGCCTGCCGCCGGACGATCCGGAAACCAATGACGTTGGAAACGTACCGAAGGAGCACAACCGTGCGCAGCATCATCCTCTTCATCGCAGGAATCATCGTCGGCACCACCATTCAGGCCACGTTGGCGCAGGCACCGGCGCAGCCGGCCGCCGCCAGGCTGAATCACGTCGCGCTCAGCGTGCCCGATGTCGGGCAGGCGCTCAGCTACTACGGCGAGAAGTTCGGATTTCGTGAAGTCGTCCGCAACACCAATCCGCAAGGGCAGCTGGCATCGGCCTACATCCAGATCAATCGCGACACGTTCATCGAGCTCCAGCAGGCA
>Ga0111539_10009962_pt1 | contig 11983 bp, 8 predicted proteins | sample RhiMethybrSRZTD1_FD_79667 | JGI IMG/M metagenome (GOLD analysis project Ga0111539, IMG submission 79667) | Populus rhizosphere microbial communities from Tennessee, USA - Rhizosphere MetaG P. TD hybrid SRZTD1 (version 2) (version 2) | ecosystem: Host-associated > Plants > Roots > Rhizosphere >...
GAGCACCTGCGCGGCGAACGCTTCGTGCATCTCCACCAGGTCGATGTCCTGCAGCGAGAGGCCCGCGCGGTGAAGCGCCACCGGGGCCGCGAGCACCGGGGCCATCAACAACTGCTCGCCAGGATCGAGCGCGGCGTAGGCGTACGACCTGATGAACGCGATCGGCGTCATGCCGATGGCATTCGCCTTCTCCTCGCTCATCAGCAGCACCGCGGCAGCGCCGTCAGTGAGCGGCGACGAGTTTCCTGCCGACACGGTTCCATAACGACGGTCGAACACCGGCTTCAACTCGCGAAGCTTCTCGATCGTGGTGTCTTCGCGGATGCCGTTGTCGCTGGCGAGCGGCGTGAAACTCGGCGGCGGCCACACGGGCATCATCTCGGCGGTCAGTCGTCCGTCAGCGGTGCCGGCGTTCGCGAGGCGATGCGAGCGGAGCGCAAACTGGTCCTGGTCCTCGCGTGCGATGTGGTTGATCTTCGCCATCTTTTCGGCGGATTCACCCATCGTTTCGCCGGTCGTCGGCTCCGCGATGGCAGGCGTGATCGGCACGAGGTCACGCGGACGAATGCGCACCAGTGCCTGTGCGCGACCAGCAATCGACTTGGCCCGCGATGCCGCCACGAGCGCATCCGAAAACCCGCGCGAATGCAGGATCGGAACGTTCGACAGGGACTCGGCGCCGCCGGCGATCGCGCAGTCGGCGTGGCCGAGGAGGATCTGGTCGGCGGCGTCGGTGATGGCCTGGTTGGCCGAGGCACAGGCGCGGGAGACACTCCATGCCTGCACGCCCTTCGGCAGATGCGGTATCAGCGAGACTTCGCGCGCGATGTTAGGCGCCTGCACCGAAGGCACAACCGTGCCGAACGCGACGAGGTCGACTTCACCGCCCGCGATCCCGGTGCGCTGGATCAGCTCAGCGACGCAGAGCCTGCCCAGCTCGATCGCCGACAGCGACTTGAGAACCGTGCCGGCGCGCGCGAACGGAGTACGGATCCCGGCAACAATCGCGACCCGTCTTCCATTGAGTGCCAGGCCGTTTGCGCCGTTCATGGTAGAAACTTACTCCACGCGCCAAGTTCGATGTTCACTGTCGTCGCGCCAGCAACCGGGCGCATCTCCGCAGGCCCGCTTCGTCCTCGACTTCTCCTTCCCAGTGTTCCTGGACCTCGAGTCCCCGGACCAGTCGTGGCAACTCGCCCGGCTGGAGCAGGTATTCAGTTGAACTGGGGCCGCGGGCAAGGCCACGGCGGACCAGGTCGAGGTGATGGACTGTGTATGTCTCGTAGACGAGGTGTCCACCCGGCATGAGCAGCTCATTCAATTCAGCGAAGATCGAACGCTCGAGAAAATTGGCGACCACCACGACTCCAAACTGGCGAGGGCGGAAGGGCAACGACGATGCGTCCGCCACCACCCCATCCAGCGACGGCTCGGCCTTTCGTGCCGTCGCGACCGCCTGGATGGCGATGTCGATCAGCACGACCGGTCGTCCGGCCAGGGCGATCGGTATCGCATGGCGCCCGGTGCCGCCGGCGATGTCGGCGACCGGGTGATCGTTAGGCAGCCTGGCCACCGTGTCCAGGATCCAGCGCGATGGCGGTTTGTCCGCTCGAACCCCGGACGCGTAAAGTTCCTCCCACTTCGCACGCTCAGCCGACGACATGACAGTACTAGACCATCTGATTGACGCCGTGGGAAGGCCGAACGCCCGTGGCTGAGCCGCTGGCCTGGCGAACTGCAGCGCGACGGCGTTTCGGCGTCGAGTCGTTCGATGTGGCGATCGTCGGTGGTGGCATTACCGGCGCGGGTATCGCGCGCGATGCGGCGCTGCGCGGCCTGCGAGTCGCGCTCCTCGAGGCGCGCGACTTTGCCAGCGGAACGTCGAGCCGGTCGTCGCGGCTGGTACACGGCGGAGTTCGATACCTCGAGCATGGCCACCTGCACCTCGTCTTCGAATCGAGCCGCGAACGACGCACGTTGCTTCGTATCGCGCCGCACCTCGTCCGGCCGCTCGCGTTTACCTGGCCCGTCTACCAGGGCGCCCGCGTTTCGCGCACGAAGCTCTCGCTCGGCCTCGGGCTGTACGACGTGCTGTCGATGTTCCGGAACAGTGGTCACCACGAACGGCTGTCGCGCGATGAAGTGCTCGAGCGCGAGCCACGCCTGCGGCCGCATTATCTCGTTGGCGGCGCGAGGTATCACGACGCTGCCACCGACGACTCGCGCCTGACGCTCGCGAACGTTGTCGCGGCGGTGGAAGCAGGAGGCGTCGCGCTCAACCATGCGCCGGTGACCGGGTTCGAGGTCGTTGGTGGTCGCGTCCGCGCGTTGCGCGCGCACGATGTCGTCTCGGGCGACGACTTCGTCATTCGCGCCACGACTATCGTGAACGCGACCGGCCCCTGGTCAGATGAGGTTCGCGCGCTCGAGGCAAAAGTCGAAACGCGATCGGTCGCCGGCTCACGCGGCGCCCACATCGCCGTCGCGCGAAATCGGATCGGCAACCGCGACGCCGTGACCATGCTGCACCCGCGCGACGGCCGCGTGCTCTTCACGCTGCCCGCCGGCGAGCAGGCGATCATCGGCACCACCGAAACGCCGACGTCGTCGGGCGAAACCGATGCGAGGGCGACGAGCGCCGACGTCGCGTACCTGCTGGACGCCGCCAACACCTATTTCCCCAGCGCGGCGCTCACCGAGCAGGATGTCGTGTCCGCCTGGGCCGGTGTGCGGCCGCTCGCGCAGCAACTCTCGTCAGGCGACGTCGGGTCGGCTTCGCGCGAACACACGATCGCTCGCGGACCGCGCGGCGTCCTGCACGTCACGGGCGGAAAGCTTACGACGTACCGCGAAATGGCGTCTCAGGTCGTGGACCTCTTCGCCGGACCGGGTGCCGGCGACGAACAGACGGCGCTCGTGCCCCTTCCGGGCGGCGACCGATCGCTCGAGGAGCTCCGGGATGAAGCCGCCATAGTCAGTGATGAGGCCGTGCGGGAGCGACTCGTCATGTCTTACGGCGCACGCTGGCGCGACGTCTGGGCGCATGGCGACGAACAGCCGGGACTGCGCGAGCGCGTTTCGACGTCACACGCCGTCATTGGCGCGGAGTTCGTGTACGGCGTCTCCGCCGAGATGGCGCTCACGTTAGGCGACCTGCTCATCCGTCGCTCCCATCTCGCGTTCGAAACACCGGACCAGGCACGCTTCATCGCCCCGCAGGTGGCGAATCTCATCGCGCCGCTCCTGTCGTGGACGACCGACGATATCGATGCGGCGTTGGTCGACTACGCCGAGGAAGTGAAAAGGACCTTTGCGATCAGCGACGCCTGACGGTCCCTATTCCCCTTCGTGAATCGTCCGCAACTCGAGGATCCGGAGCCGGCGCGTGCGGGCAGGCAGTTTCAGCAGGACATTGTCGCCAACCGCCTTGCCGATGAGCGCCCGACCGATCGGCGACGCCATCGTCACATGCCCTTCGTCGAAGTTCTCGGAATCGCCAAAGACGAGGTGGTACGTCTCCTTCACATCCGTGTCCTGGCAAATAACGACTACTCGCGACCCGAGCCCGACCTTGTCCTGCGGGATCTGTGAGACGTCGATCTGCGACAGCTTTGACAGGCGCTGCCGGAGCTGGCCGAGCCGGGCCTGCACGAACTGCTGCCGCTCGAGCGCCGACTTGTATTCGCTATTCTCGCGAAGGTCGCCCAGCTCGACGGCTTTCCGGATCTCATTGGGCAGCACGACGTTCAGCTCATGCGTGAGCTTTGCTACTTCGTCGCCGAGCTTCTGCTTGAGTTCCTCGATCATAGACTGCCGTAGCGGCCCGGGGAAAAGTCGAGCGCCCGGCCCCGCGAGGGTCGGGCGCTTCTACCTGCTGTTGGGAACGTAGCACGGCCCGGATGCCTTTTCAATCACGGTGGGGGCCTCTGCGGTATCGGCTGAGAGCGAACGGCTTGTTTATGGCGGCGTTTTGCCCGTCATCGTCCGCTGCATCTGGATCAGCCATCGCATCCGCTTCAGATGCGCCGGCATCATGGTCTTCGAATCGCTGGCCGTCGTCGACCGCAGGCGGCCCAGGTCCTGTCGTAGAGAGTCAACCGTAGCGGGCCAGATGGCATCGGTGGGGATGTTCATCCTCCGCAGCTCTTCATTCATTCGCGCGATCAGGCTGTCGCCCATGGGCACGTACTTCGGCATCCGGGCCTGCATCGTGGCCGCGCTGGCCGTGTCCATCACGCGCATCTGCGTTTCCATCGCATCCATCATTTGACCGACCATCTTCCCGAACGCCGTCGGGGCGATCATCGAGGTGTCAGCGCCCTTGGTGGTGGTTGTCGCGACAGCTCCCGGGGGAGTGTCCGCGCCGGCCCTCGTGGCAGTATCTCCAGCAGCACTCGTGGCGCTGCTCGAGCCGGCCCTGGCGGCAATGGCCGCGGCCGAGTCAGAGGCGGCAGCGTCCCGGCGCGAACAGGCCGGCACGATCAGCGTGATCGCGACTGCGACTCGTAAAGCTCGCACCATGTGGCCTCCGTGTTTTGCGCTTCCGGACCGCGAGCCGATGACTTTGACCTACCAGACGCTGCTTCGTATTCGTTTAACCCGATACCTGAGAATTGTGTCACGATTGGAGATCCATGCGCGCGTACTCCGGCATTGTAGATTCCGCTCGCATGAGACCGGTCCCGCACGAGAATGGCGTTCCGCGGAACGCGGGTGAGCCGCTGGACCTGGACCGGGTCCTGGCGATCCGTGTGAACCGAAGCGCGGCCGAACGCCGGGCTGCGACCATTCCGACCCGCCGCACGGTCAAGAAGGAATGGCAGGCGGCGTGGCTTCTTCGGGCCATCACCCTGATGGACCTGACCACGCTCAGCGGTGACGACACTCCAGGGAACGTCCGTCGGCTCTGCGCCAAGGCGCGCCAACCGCTGCGTCCCGACCTGGTCGACGCACTCGGCGTCGCGAACCTGGCGCCGAAAGTGGCGGCGATCTGCGTCTACCATCGTTATGTGCCGACGGCCGTCGAGGCGCTCGACGGCAGCGGGATTCCGGTCGCGGCCGTGAGCACGGGTTTTCCAGCCGGGCTCTCGCCGTTCGAGCAGCGTGTCGAGGAGATAGGCGCGTCGGTCGCCGCCGGCGCGCATGAAATCGACGTGGTCATCACGCGCGCGCATGTGCTGACGGGCGATTGGCGGGCGCTCTATGACGAGGTGAAGGCGTTTCGTGCCGCGTCAGGCGGGGCGCACCTCAAGGCCATCCTCGCCACTGGTGAACTCGCGACGCTGACGAACGTGGCGCGCGCGTCCGCGGTGGCGATGATGGCCGGCGCGGACTTCATCAAGACGTCGACGGGAAAGGAAGGCGTGAATGCCACCCTGCTTGTGTCGCTGGTCATGGTCAGGCAGATCCGCGAATACGCCGCGCGCACCGGTTTCAAGGTCGGGTACAAGCCCGCCGGCGGGATCCGCTCCGCTCGTCAGGCAACCGATTACCTGCTCCTGATGAAGGAAGAACTTGGCCGCGACTGGCTCGAGCCGAACCTGTTTCGCTTCGGCGCCAGCAGCCTGCTGACGGACATCGAGCGGCAGCTCGAGATGTTCGTCACCGGTCGTTATGCGGCCGCGCACCGTCACCCGATGCCCTGACGCCAATGGCTACAGTCGCCGAGCTGTTCGAGACGATGGAGTATGGGCCCGCGCCCGAGAGCGACGCTCCGGCACGGTCGTGGCTGAAGTCGCATAACGCGACGTTCGGCCACTTCATCGGCGGTGCATGGACCAAACCGGGAAAGACGTTCGACGTGATCGATCCTTCGACGGCAAAGGCACTCGCGAAGGTCACGCAGGGAACGCAAAAGGACGTGGACGTGGCCGTCGCGGCGGCTCGCAAGGCATTCCCGGGCTGGAGCCGCCTGACGAGTCATGAGCGCGCGCGCCATCTCTACGCACTGGCCCGCATGGTGCAACGCAACTCGCGGTTGTTCGCGGTGCTGGAGTCGATGGACAATGGCAAGTCGATTCGCGAGACGCGCGACCTCGACATCCCGCTCGTCGCGCGGCACTTCTACCACCACGCCGGCTGGGCGCAGCTTCGCGACTCGGAGTTCCCGGGATACGAGGCGGTGGGCGTGATCGGCCAGATCATCCCGTGGAACTTCCCGCTGCTGATGCTGGCGTGGAAAGTCGCGCCGGCACTCGCGGCGGGAAACACCGTGGTGCTCAAGCCGGCCGAGTTCACGCCGCTGACTGCGCTGCTGTTCGCGGAGCTCGCGCACCAGAGTGGATTGCCGGCGGGCGTCCTGAACGTCATCACCGGCGACGGATCAACCGGTGCGGCGATCGTGAACCATCCCAGGGTCGACAAGATCGCGTTCACCGGATCGACCGAAGTCGGACGGATCATTCGCAAGGCGACCGCTGGCAGCGGCAAGAAGCTGTCGCTCGAGCTGGGCGGGAAGAGCCCGTTCATCGTGTACGACGACGCCGATCTCGATGGCGTGGTGGAAGGCGTGGTCGACGCGATCTGGTTCAACCAGGGGCAGGTCTGCTGCGCCGGCTCGCGGTTGCTGGTGCAGGAAGGCATCGCCGACCGGCTCTACGCAAAGCTCAAGGCGCGCATGGAATCGCTGCGCGTTGGCCCGCCGCTCGACAAGGCCGTGGACATGGGCGCGATCGTGGCGCCGGTACAGCTCGAGCGGATCAAGCAGCTCGTCGAGACGGGACAGAAAGAGGGCGCGGCGATGTGGCAGCCGTCGTGGGCCGTGCCGCGTGAAGGGTGCTTCTATCCGCCGACGCTGTTCACCGACGTTTTCCCCTCGAGCACGATTGCGCAGGTGGAGATCTTCGGGCCGGTGCTGGTTTCGATGACGTTCCGCACGCCGGAGGAATCGGTCGCGCTGGCGAACAACACGCCGTATGGACTGGCGGCTTCGGTCTGGACGGAGAACATCAACCTCGCACTCGACATCGCGCCGAAGATCAAGGCGGGGGTCGTCTGGGTGAATTGCACGAACCTGTTCGACGCGTCGTCAGGCTTTGGCGGGTATCGCGAGAGCGGGTTTGGACGCGAGGGGGGGCGGGAGGGAATGTTTGAATACCTGAAGCGAGGCCACAGGTCACAGGCCACTGGCCACAGGTCTTCTGCGGAAGGCCCGGCGCGCAATGCCACCCTCTCGCAACTGCCGGACGGCGGAGTGGATCGGACGGCGAAGCTGTTCATCGGCGGGAAGCAGGCGAGGCCGGACTCGGGCTACTCGCGCATGATCCTGTCGCCCAGGGGGAAACCGTTAGGCGAAGTGGGCGAAGGGAATCGCAAGGACATCCGCAACGCCGTAGAGGCGGCCCACGCGGCAAAGGGCTGGGCAAGGAGCAGCGGCCACCTGCGCGGCCAGGTGCTCTACTACATCGGCGAGAACCTTACGGCTCGTCGCGATGAATTCGCAGGGCGCATCTCGGCGATGACCGGAGCGTCGAAACGCGACGCCCTGCGTGAAGTGGATGCGAGCGTGCGCCGCCTGTTCACCTACGCGGCGTGGGCGGACAAGTGGGACGGCGCGGTGCACAGCGTGCCGATCCGGGGCGTGGCGTTGGCCATGAACGAACCGATCGGGGTCGTGGGCGCGGCGTGCCCTGACGAGTCGCCGCTGCTCGGATTCATCTCGCTCGTGGCGCCGCTCATCGCGACCGGCAATACGGTGATCGCGATTCCCAGCGAGGCCTATCCCCTCGCCGCGACGGACCTTTACCAGGTGTTCGAGACGTCTGACCTGCCGCCGGGCGTCGTGAACATCGTCACCGGTTCACGCGACACCCTCGCGAAAGTCCTCGCGGAGCACGATGACGTCGAGGCGATGTGGTACTGCGGATCCGACGAAGGCGTGAAGATGGTCGAACTCGCATCCGCGTCGAACATGAAGCGAACGTGGTGCCCTGCGATCGAGTGGACCAGCGATGAGGGCGAGGGCCGGGAGTTCCTCCGCGAAGCCGTTCAGGTCAAGAACATCTGGATTCCTTACGGGGAGTAGCGTCGTCGACCAGCTTCGGCTCGCATTGTGAGCCTCGGAACAGCCTTGAACACAGAGGCCACAGAGGCTCGCAGAGGAGCACAGAGGACACCCGCGCCTAACAGAATCCGCGGCGGCCTGAAGACCTCAACGATTCATCAGTCCATCAAAAATAGTTGTTTTTTGCTGGAGCTGGTCGACGCCGGGCGTGGTTCACGCAAACGTGTTCCCCTGTGCGCCTCTGTGCGCCTCTGTGGTTAATGCTTTTACGGAGCCGTCACACACCACGGAGTTGAGTTGAAGTCACTCTGACTTTGACTTCGCGTATTCTCGCCTCAGCGCCGTCATCAACTTCTCCCGCTGATCATAGAGCCGGCGCAACTTGCGCGGCTTCCGCTTCGCCATCGCGTACGACGTGAGCAACGGCAGCGCCACGGTGCCGTCCATGTAGCACACCACGGCGTCAGGCAGCCGGTCCGGGTCGATCTTCCCCCAGCTCACCGCTTCCGCGGGCGTTGCTCCGGACAGGCCGCCCGTGTCAGGACGCGCATCGGTGATCTGCAGGAAATAGTCGTGCCCCTTCTCGTCGATCCCGAGCACTTCCTGGATCTGCGGCTCGGTCTGCAGCGCGAAGTTCTTCGGGCTGCCGCCACCGAGGATCATGATCGCGCTCCGGCCGCCGCCACGCTTGGCGCCTAACACGAGCGACGCGGTCTCGTTCACGTCCGCGTTCGGGTCGATCACGCACTTGTTCCCGTCGAGCGTCAACGCCGCGATGTTCATGCCGATCGACGAGTCACCGGGCGACGACGTGTAGATCGGCACGCCGGCCTCGTACGCGGCGCCTAACAAGGACTTCTTCCCGATGCCGAGCACGCGCTCCCGTTCGCGCACATATTTCCCGGACAGGTAATGAAATTCCGCGCTCGACATGGAACGCTGGAATTCCTTTCCCTGGATGATCTGCCGGAAGAACGCGTCGGTGGAAAGCAGCACTTCGTAGTCGAAGAAGACGTCGTAGATCCGCACGACGCCTTCCTCGCGCAGCACGATGTCCGAGATCTGCGGGTTCCCGCGGTGCATCGAGAGCCCGAGCCCGAAATGCGTGTCGTGGTACAGGTTCGCGCCCGTCGAGATGATCCAGTCGACGAATCCCGCCTCGATCAGCGGAATCACCGCGGCCATGCCGAGCCCCGCCGGCGTCAACGCGCCCGTCATCGTCAGGCCGACCGTGGTGTCCTTGTCGAGCATCTTGTCGACAAAGAGCTGGCATGCCTCGCGCAGGCGCGCCGCGTTGTACGCGAGGAACGTGCCCTCGATGAGGTCGACCACGCGCTCCGTGCCGTCGATGCGCCGCGGGTCGATGGCGCTGCCGCGCAGGAAGCGGCTCTTTTCGCGCGCGACGTGCGCCGCGCCCGAGGCCTCGCGCGCCTCGGCTTCAGCCTTCTGTTCTGCCTTGGGACCACCAGCCGTGGCTCGCTTGACCGTCTTGCCAACGCGCGAGGCCTTGAGGCCGATGCTTCGACTCGAGCTCTGCTTCTTTTTCATTTCGATCCGGTTCGGACTGGAGAACGATACTCGCGAGTAGTGGTATCGTACGCGGCGATCACCGCATCGGCGGCCTCACGAGGATCGTCCGTGAGCAGCACGAGGTCCATGTCGCCCGGCGAAATCTTCCGCTCGCCAAGCGCGCGCGCGGTCAGCCACCTGACGAGTCCCGCCCAGTAGTGCCGTCCAAAGAGCACGACGGGAAACTGGTTGATCTTCCCGGTCTGGATGAGCGTCAGCGCCTCGAACAATTCGTCGAGCGTGCCAAAGCCGCCGGGAAAGATGATGTACGCGTTCGAGTACTTGATGAACATCGTCTTCCGCACGAAGAAATACCGGAAGTGCACCACGGTATCGACGTACGGATTAGTCCCCTGCTCGAACGGAAGCTCGATGTTGCAACCGATCGAGCGGCCGCCGCCGATCTTGGCGCCCTTGTTAGCGGCCTCCATGACACCGGGCCCCGCCCCGGTGATGATGTCGAATCCGGCCTGCGCGAGAAGACGCGCGGTCTCCTGTGCGGCCTGGTACATCGGGTCATCGGGGCCCGTGCGAGCCGAACCGAAGAAGGCGACGCCCTTCTGGACCGTGGAAAGCACGTCAAACCCTTCGATGAACTCGCCCATGATGCGCAGCACGCGCCACGGATCGGTATTCGTGAACTCGCCGATGCGCGCGCCCGGTTGCAGGAGCTTGGCATCCTCGGTGAGAACGATCGCGTCGCGAATGGACGTGTCAACGATGCGATGGGCGCCACTCGTGTGCGGTGCGGCTCCCTTCGATGGCGGAGTTCGCCCGGCGAGCAGATGTCCTTCTTCCGTGCGCTCCTTGAAACCCGCCAGCGCACGCTTCTCGGCGTCCGCCCTGCGTCCGGGATCGATCCGTGCCTTCTTCGCGCGTCGTTGACGCGCATCGGAACGGTCCGCTGGATCGTTAGTGGTCGGAACGTTCCGCTTCTTCTTCATCGATGTGTTCGGTCAGGGACGAGGTCCGCGGGATACTAGGTACTGCGATTTTCGCTGTAAAGCTGAACACGGATCACGCGGGCATGCACGCGGGTCAGCGCCGATACTGCATTGGTGAGAACCTGGGCACATCTTCGTCGCGTCACGGCGGCGAACCGGAAACGAACGTGCCCAGGTTCTCACCAACGATGTATCTGTCGTTATCCGTGTCATCCGCGTCATCCGTGTTCGCCTTACTGTGAAATCGTGGTAAACGAATCCTCGGTAATCGTTCTTGTCGCTGATGGACTGACGACGCAGGGACTGGACGTCGCCATCGCATCCGGTGACGTCCCCGAGCTGGCCGCGTTGCGTGACATCAGTGGCGTGCACGTCCTGACGACGGTTTTTCCGTCGGTGACCGGCGTCGCGTACGTCCCGATGCTGACGGGCTGGCATCCCGCCGATGCCGGAATACCCGGCTTGCGATGGTATGATCGGTCGCGCCGTCTCGCGCGTGTCCTTGGCCACTCGAGAAGCTACGTCGGCACACAGCTGCGAGCGATCGACGACGACCTGTCCCCATTCACGACGACGGCGTTCGAGCTCGCCCGGGGCAAAGCGTTAGGCTCGGGCTCGATGATCACGCGCGGACTTCGCGGCGACCAACAGCTCGATCGCGGCGTTCGTCATGCGGCGCGCGTCATCCACGCGCACGTCACCGGCAGCGTCGCGCGGTGGGCCGCACTGGAGCAAGCGCTCGCCGACGAGCTCATACGCCGCGTGCGTCTCGAGAGACCGCGATTCGTCTTCGCCTCGTTCACGACGGGCGATAAAGCCATGCACGCCGAAGGTCCGCGCTCACGCGCCGCGCGCGAGTCCCTTCAGCTGGTGGATCACGTTGCGGCTTCGATCCGCCGCGACGCCGAGCGGGATGGCCGATGGAGGTCGATGCAGCTGTGGGTGGTGAGCGACCACGGTCACTCGCCGGTCAGCCAACATCATGACATCGCCATCGAACTTCGCAGGCGCGGCGTGAGGGTGCGCGCGCACCCGTGGACGTTTCCCGATCGCTCCGAGGCAGCCGTGATGGTGAGCGGCAACAGCATGGCGCACGTGTATCTCGGGCTCGAAGCGACGTCGCGCGAACCATGGACGGCAGGTCACGGCGCATGGGACCAGCGGATCGGCGAATTGCTGTCACATCCCGCGATCGACCTGGTTGCAACCATGTCCGGTCCATCCACCGTGGAAGTGCGTCGCGGAACTGCCCAGGCGGAAATCACCCTTGCCAAGGAGGGCATTTCATACAGAACGACCGGCGGGAATCCACTCGGCTTCGAACCATTCGATGAGATCTGTTTCGACGAGGCTCACGAGCGCACGGCGGGAACGGATTACCCGGACGGTGTCGTGCAGCTTGCGAAGCTCGTGCTCGCGGAACGATCCGGCGACGTGGTCATCAGCGCATCGCCTGGCTGGGACCTCA
>Ga0111539_10009963_pt1 | contig 11982 bp, 10 predicted proteins | sample RhiMethybrSRZTD1_FD_79667 | JGI IMG/M metagenome (GOLD analysis project Ga0111539, IMG submission 79667) | Populus rhizosphere microbial communities from Tennessee, USA - Rhizosphere MetaG P. TD hybrid SRZTD1 (version 2) (version 2) | ecosystem: Host-associated > Plants > Roots > Rhizosphere >...
GATGCTGTCGATGAAGCGAATCTGGTGCGGTTCGTTCTGCATGATCACCGAGCTCGTCCTGGTGCCGTCGCCGAAGAAGCGGACCCCGCGCATCAGCGTGCCGTCGGTCACGCCGGTGGCGGCGAAGATGATGTTGCGGCCCGGCGCGAGATCCTTCGAGCGGTAGACGCGCTTGAAGTCGGTGATCCCCATCGCCCGGCAGCGCTCCTCGTGCTCGGGCTTGCTGATCACGAGGCGCGCGAAGATCTCGCCGTTCAGGCAGCGCATCGCCGCCGCCGTCAGCACCCCTTCCGGCGCGCCGCCGATCCCCATCACCGCGTGGACGCCCGACCCGACCACCGCCGCTGCGATTCCGGCCGACAAATCGCCGTCGCCGATCAAGCGGATCCGCGCGCCGGTCGCGCGGATGTCGGCAATCAGCTTGGCGTGCCGCTCGCGATCGAGCACGATCACCACCAGATCCTCGACCTTGCGCCCGAGGCAGCGCGCGATCGCCTCGAGGTTCTCGTGCACCGGCGCGTCGAGGCTGACGCTGTCCTTCGAGCTCGGCCCGACCACCAGCTTCTCCATGTAGAGGTCGGGGGCGTGCAGCAGGCCGCCCTTGTTCGAGGCCGCGAGCACGGCGATCGCGTTCGGCGCGCCGGTCGCGCACAGGTTGGTTCCCTCGAGCGGATCGACCGCGATGTCGACCTCGTCGTAGCGCACCGGTCGCGGCCCGCCCAGATCCTTCGCGTGGACCATCCCGACCTTCTCGCCGATGTAGAGCATCGGCGCCTCGTCGCGCTCGCCCTCGCCGATGACGATGGTACCGTCGATCGGGACGGTGTCCATGATCTTGCGCATCGCCTCGACCGCCACCTGGTCGGACTTGTGGCGGTCGCCCTGGCCCATCGTGTGGGCGCAGGCGATCGCCGCCTGCTCGACGACGCGGAGAAATTCGAGTGAAAGATCTGAATCCATATTCGGCGTCTACGTCGACACTGTGAGGCAGCCTGAAGGGCTGCGCGACGGGCCTGCGCACAGGCAGCCCTGAGGGGCTGCGCTACTTGGGCACGGCTTCGGGCTTGTACGCCGGCAGCTCGCAGCGCGTCGGCCGATCGGTGCGGTAGCCGAGCAGGTAGTCGGCCTGCATGATCTTGTGGATCTCGCGCGTCCCTTCGTAGATCACCGCGCCCTTGCAGTTGCGATAGAAGCGGCCCACCGGGTATTCGTCGGAGTAGCCGTTGGCGCCGTGAATCTGCACCGCGTCGCCCGCGGCGCGCTCGGAGGCGACGGTCGCGAACCACTTCGCCAGCCCGGTCTCGCGCGTGTTCCGCTGGCCGTGGTTCTTCAGCCAGCCGGAGCGCAGCCACAGGAGCCGCGCCGACTGGTAGTCCGATTCCATCTGCGCGATCATCTCTTTCACCAGCTGGTGCTGGCCGATCTCGACGCCGAACGTCTTGCGCTCCTTCGCGTATTTCACGCTCGCGTCGCGGCAGGCGCGGATGAGGCCGGTGGCGCCCGCGGCCACGGTGAAGCGCCCCTGGTCGAGCGCAAACATCGCGATCTTGAACCCTTCGCCCGGCTTGCCCAGCACGTTCGCCTCGGGCACCTCGACGTCGTCCATCTTGAAGAAGCCGGTGTTGCCGGCGAGGATGCCCCATTTCTCCTTCATCGGGCCGCTCGAGAAGCCCTTGTAACTGCGCTCGACGATGAAGGCGGTCATCCCCGAGGGATCGCCCTGTTTCTTCTTGTCGAGATCGGTCCAGGCGATCACCAGGAAGTCGTCGGCGACGTCGGCGAGCGAGATCCAGCTCTTCTCGCCGTTCAGCACGTAGCGATCGCCTTTTTTCGTGGCCGTGGTCTGGATGCCGCGCGCGTCGCTGCCGGCGGCCGGCTCGGTGAGGCCGTAGCCGGCAATCTTCGTCCCTTGCGCCTGCGGCACGAGGTAGCGCTGCTTCTGCGCTTCGGTGCCCCACGACAGCAGCGTCAGGCAGTTGAGGCCGGCGTGCACCGACATGATGACGCGCAGCGAGGTGTCGAGGTACTCGAGCTCTTCGCTGGCGATGCCGAGCGCGATGTAGTCCATGCCGGCGCCGCCGTATTCCTGCGGCACCGAGATGCCGAGCAGGCCGAGGCGCGCCATGCCGCCGAGGATGCGCTCGCGATCGAAATAGTGCTTGCGGTCGTTGTCGCGGATGTACGGGGCCACGTCGCGCGCGCCCCACTCGCGAATCGACTGCTCGAGCAGCCGGTGCTCGTCGGAGAGTGAAAAGTCAATCATGGCAAACGCGGAATGCTATCACGCGCGGCGGGCGACCTGCACGGCGGCGCCGCGCGTGAGATCGAGCGCCGCCGCGGCGCTCGCGCCGTTGGCGGCGATCTCGAGGTGATCGGTGCTGCCGAAGAGCGCACACACCTCGCCGGGCGAAGCATCCGCGTAGGTCGACACGACCCGCGTCACCTCGTGCCCGGCGACGCGGATCTCGATCGCGCCGCCGGCCAGCGTCTCGAACATCTTGCGGCGGATGTTGGTCACCAGGTTGCCGAAGTGATCGACCCGTACCACTTCGCCCTCGATGCGGTCCGCTTCGACCACCGGCTGCGGCAGATCGACGCGGTGGATCGAACCCGCCGGACGGCCGAGCGCCGTCAGATCGATCCCCTTCGCCAGCCAGGCCGCCGCCGGCGCGAAGCGATCGCGCCCCTCGAAGGTGCGGCTCACCGTCGGCCGCGCGTACTTGCGCTCGGTCAGCTCGACCACGCGCTTGGCCGGCTGTTCCTCGAGCACCGCCGTCAGCACGCCGTTGTCCGGCGCGACGAATCGATAGTCGCCCGCCTCAGCCGCAATGCCGCGCCGGGTCGAGCCGACGCCTGGATCGACCACCACCAGGAAGATCGTGCCGCTCGGAAAGTACCGGTAGGCGGCCGCCAGCTCGAGCGCGGCGGCGACGACGTCGTGCGGCGGCAGATCGTGCGACACGTCGACCAGCGTCGCGTCGGGGCAGATGCCGAGCGCGACCCCCTTCATCGTGCCGGCGTAATGATCGCGGGTGCCGAAGTCGGTGAGCAGCGCAATGACCGGCCGGGACATGCGCTTAGCTTATCCAAACGCCGCGTGATCACGAAGGCGCAAGACGGCCGCCCGCCGTCAGTCGAACAGCTCCGCGTGGACGCGATCTCGTTCGCGATCGAACTGCTCGGGCGTCGCGCCGAGCCGTTCGAGAATCGCCTGGCTCAGCGCGAGCGCGACCTCGCCTTCGCCCGAGAAGGCGCGCTGCGCGCCGGCGTGGCGAAGCGGCTTCAGGTCGCGCAGGTACGCGGTCCGCGCCAGCACCTGGATGTCCGGGTTGATCGTGCGCGCCTGTCGAATCGCCTCTTCGCTGTTCGGCAGGTCCGCGGTCAGGATCAGGCTTCCGGCGCTGCCGATGCCCGCCGCCTCGAGCGTGTCGCGGTGGCTGGCGTCGCCGTAGACCGCGGCAATGCCCTCCTCGCGAAGGCGTCGTGCGGTGTCCATGTTGAGCTCGATGACGGTGGCGTCGATGCCGTTGTCGCGGAGCAGTCGCGTTAGTGTCCGACCCGTCGGCCCGTAGCCGACCACGATGGCGCGGTGGGCGGTCGTTCCGCGGGGCGCGCGCGGCGGCGCGTCTCCGGCGCTGGTGTGAAAGGCGGGGTCGGGCCTGCCGTTCAGCAGCCGCCACAGCCGCGGCCGCCGCGACGCCCATCGCTCGATCGGCTTCAGCGCCCGGTAGAGCGGCGGGTTGGCAACGATGGAAATGATCGACACGGCGACGATGCTATTGACGGCATCATCGCCGAGGATGCCGAGCTGCTTGCCGAGCGCCGCCAGGATGAACGAGAACTCGCCGATCTGCGCCAGCGCAACCGCGACCGCCAGCGCGACGCCGATCGGATAGTTCATCAGCCGTACGACCAGCGCCGCGGTCAGCGGTTTGCCGACGAGCACGACGGCGAGCGTCGCGCCAATCAGGCCCGGCGATTCGATCAGGAACCGCGGGTTGAGCAGCATTCCGACCGACACGAAGAACAACACCGCGAACGCATCGCGCATCGGCAGCGCCTCGGCGGCGGCGCGCGAGCTGTAGTCGGAGCGGCCGACGACCAGGCCGGCGAGAAACGCGCCGAGCGCCATCGACACGCCGAACACCGCAGCGGAGCCGACGGCGATGCCGAGCGCCAGGACGAGCACCGTCAGCGTGAACAGCTCGCGCGACCGCGTGGCGGCGACGCGGTCGAGCAGCCATGGCAGGGCACGGTTCCCGACGAGGAAGATGAAGGCGACGAGCGCCGAGACTTTCAGCGCGGTGACCGCGAGCGCCGCCGCAAGGCCCGATCCGGACGAGGCCCCGCCGAACAGGACCGGCAACACGACCAGAACGATGACGGTGAACAGATCCTCGACGACCAGCCAGCCGACGGCGATGTGACCCGCCGCGGTGTGCAGGTCGTTGTTGTCGGCGAGAATCCGGATCAGCACGACGGTGCTGGCGACCGACAGCGCGATCCCGAAGACCAGCCCGGCCGTCCAATCCCACCCGAACATCGACGCCGCGCCCGCGCCGAGCAAGGTGGCCGCGACGCTTTGCGCGACGGCGCCCGGCACCGCCACGCGGCGGACCGCCAGCAGCTCCTCGACGTGGAATTGGAGGCCGACGCCGAACATCAGCAGGATGATGCCGATCTCGGCGAGCTGCTCGGCGAGCCGCGGGTCGGCGACGAAGCCCGGCGTATGCGGCCCGACGAGCAGCCCGCCGAGGAGGTAGCCGACGATCGGCGACAGGCCGAGCCGCTGCGTGACGTAGCCGAACAGCAGCGCCGCGGCGAGGCCGCCGGCGAGCGTCCCGATCAAGTCGACGCCGTGCATCCAACCAATTGTGACTTAGGAAGGCGCGGCAGGAGTCCGCGACAGGGCGGCGTCAGGCCGATTTGCGGAAAAGGACTTCGCGCAGGTTGTTCTGCAGCAGAAACGAGTCGGAGACGCGCAGCCCCGAGAACAGCCGGATGATGTCGCGGTTGAGGAGCACGGCCTGCCGGCCGCGCGCCGCCGCGTAGGGGCGGTGCCTCAGGTTGGTTTCGTCGGCGACGATGAACTTGGTGTAGACCGAGTCGTTGGGCTGCCCCTGGGCCGTGGCGCGGAAGAAGGCGAGCAGCGCGCCGTCGGGCCGGAGCACACGCGTCAACTCGTTGGCCAGCTCCTGCGCCGCCGCCCGATCGACGTAGTCGAAGAGATCCCAGCAGAGGATGCCGTCGACCGATCCGGTCTCCTGCGGGAAGCGCTTCTTCAGGAACGCCGGCAGCGCCTCGAGCGTGCCGGCGCGCGCGTGGCGATCGACGTCGGCGAAGATGTCCTCGACGAAAATCTTGCAGCCAAGCTGCTCGCCGAAGAAGCTGACGTTGCTGCCGACAACGGGGCCGAGATCGAGCAGCACCGGCGATTCGCGCGCGGTCAGGCTGGAGAGGAACTTGCGAAGCGCCTTGGTGCCGAAGATCGGAGCATCGGCTTCCGCCGCCAGTCCTGGAGGACGCGCGTCGGTCTCGGGCTTGCGCGATCCGAGGCGATCTAAGAGGCCCACTTCGTCCGATGGAATCGAGCTTGGGGATCGGCCTCAGGAGGTCGGGCCGCGGACCGGCGCACGACCGGCCGCGTCCCCCGCTCCCGATGCGCGAATCGCCGCGAGACTAGGCCCCGACGCGCTGCTGGGCGCCGGCGGGCTGCGTCTGCGGCTGCTGCTGTTTGCTCTCGCTCTGCGGCGTCGGCTTCGAGCCCTGCGGCTGCCCGCCCTTGCGCTGCATGTCGACGCTGCCGCGGAAGTGCGCGCCTTCCGCAATCGCCACGCGCGGCGAGATGATGTCGCCGTCAACCGAGCCGTTGTCGCGGATGTCGACCTTCTCGCTGGCGGTGACGTTGCCGGTCACCTCGCCGAGCACGATCACCGACTTGGCGAACACCTGCGCCTTGATGCGGCCGTTGGGGCCGATGGTCAGCACGTGATCGCGCAGCTGGATGGTGCCTTCGACGTGTCCCTCGATGGTCAGGTCCTCGCTGCCGTTCAGCTCGCCTTTGATGACGACCGACTTGCCAATATTCACGATGTCTTTCTCCATGAGGTGGCCACTATCGGCGGGACGATGAACGGGCGCCCCCGTCGAGACGGGCGTTGGAGGCTGGGGGGCAGCCGTCGGTTGCCCTGCCGGTCGGACTGCTTCATCGCGTTTCCACATGTAATCCTCCGCCTGTCGTACTGCCAGGGCGTTTTGGGGTCTGACGCCGCGCGCCGGCCCGGAGTTGTCGCCAGTATAGGGGAGCCACCAAACCTTGTCTAGTCCTTTTGTTTCCGAGGGTTAGCGGCAATGGTAGAATGAACGATTCACTATGCGTGTCTATTTTGACTACAACGCGACGACTCCGCTCGCGCCCGACGTCGTCGATGCCGTCGTCCGCACGACGCGCGAAACCTACGGCAACGCGTCGAGCGTCCACCACTTCGGCCAGCAGGCAAAAGCGGCGATGGACGAGGCGCGCACGGCGGTCGCGGCGCTGATCAGCGGCGATCCGTCGGAAGTCGTGTTCACGAGCGGCGGCACCGAGGCCGACAACTTCGCGATTCGCGGCGCCGCCGACGCGCTCGAGCCAATGGGACGGCGTCACCTCATCGCCACCGCGATCGAGCACGAAGCGGTCCTCAACACGTTCAGGTCGCTGGCGCGCCGCGGCTGGCGCACCACCCTGCTCCAGGTCGATCAGACGGGCGTCGTCTCGCCCGATCGCCTGCGCGAGGCCATCACCGACGATACCGCGATCGTCTCGGTGATGCACGCCAACAACGAGATCGGCACGATTCAGCCGGTGGCCGCGCTCTCCGCGCTCGCGCACCAGCACGGCGCGCTCATGCATACCGATGCGGTGCAGTCTGCGGGCAAGATTCCGATCGACGTCCGCTCCCTCGGCGTCGATCTGCTGTCGCTCTCGGCGCACAAGTTCAACGGTCCGAAGGGCGCGGGCGTGTTGTGGATCAAGCGCGGCACGCGGATGCAGCCGATCCTCACCGGCGGCAAGCACGAGCGCAACCGCCGCGCCGGCACCGAGAACGTCCCGGCGATTGCGGGGCTGGGCGCGGCCGCGCGCCTGGCCGCCGGCAAATTGTCGAGCGAGCCGGCGCGCGTCGCGGCGCTGCGCGATCGGCTCGAGGCCGGGATTCTCGCCGCGGTTCCCGGCACCGCCGTCAACGGCGATCGCCAGGCGCGCGTGCCGAACACCACCAACATCAGCTTCGATCGGGTGGAAGCCGAGAGCCTGCTGATCGCGCTCGACCTCGAAGGAATTGCGGTCTCGACCGGATCGGCGTGCTCGTCGGGCACGCTCGAGCCGTCGCACGTGCTGAAGGCGATGGGCCTGGCGGCGCACCGGACGCAGAACTCGCTGCGGTTCAGCCTGGGCATGTTCTCCACCGATGCGGAGGTCGATCGAGTCATCGAGGTGCTCCCCCGCCTCGTGGACAAACTCCGGGGTTTGACGCGGAAAGCTGGTTAGCGGCACCTGGGGGACACACAGAAGATCAGAAGAGAAGAAGGTCAGAAGATTTCTTGTACAAAGAGTACAAAAACATTCTTCTGATCTTCTGTCCTTCTGATTTTCTGTAAAGAGGCGCTGGGCTGAGGGTATGAGAATCGTCGTAGCAATGTCTGGCGGCGTGGATTCGTCGGTCGCCGCGGCGCTCCTCGCCGACGAGGGGCACGAGGTGATCGGCCTGTCGATGCAGCTCTACGATCAGAGCGACGGCCAGACCTCGTTCGGCAGCTGCTGCTCGATCGACGATCTGCACGACGCCCGCCGCGTCGCCGCCGTCCTCGACATCCCCCACTACATCGTCAACTTCGAGCGCCAGTTCAACGAGCAGGTGATCTCGAACTTCGTCGACGAGTACGCGGCCGGCCGCACGCCGCTGCCGTGCGCGCACTGCAACAGCGACCTGAAGTTCGCGACGCTCGCCGAGCGCGCGCACGCGTTCGGCGCCGACGCGGTCGCCACCGGCCACTACGCCCGCGTCGCCAGCGACGGCGGCCGCTACACGCTGCGGCGGGGCGTCGATCGGGCGCGCGATCAGTCGTACTTCCTCTTCTCGCTGACGCAGCCGCAGCTGATGCGCGCGATCTTCCCGGTCGGGGATCGGCCGAAGGCCGAGGTGCGCGACTACGCGCGCCGGCGCCGGCTGCCGGTCGCGGATAAACCGGACAGCCAGGAGATCTGCTTCATCCCCGACCACGACTATCGCGGCTTCGTGACGAAGAACCTGCCGGGCGCGCCGCGCGAGGGCGTGGTCGTCGACGAGGCGGGCAAGGTGCTGGGCAGCCACGCGGGCGTTCACCGCTTCACGGTCGGACAGCGCAAGGGACTGGGGATCCAGTCGGCAACCGGCGCGCCGATGTACGTGGTCGCCCTCCGCCCCGCGGAGCAGCAGGTGGTGGTCGGGCCGAAGTCGTCGCTCGAGCAGACGCGGCTGACCTCGTCGGGCGTGAACTGGATCGGCGAGAAGCCGGCGCGCGCGATGCGCGTCGCGGCGCAGATCCGGCACCGGCATGAGGCGGCTCCCGCCACCGTGCGCGCGATCGAGCGCGACGCCTCAGGCAGCGAGCGTGCCGAGGTGGTCTTCGACACGCCGCAGCTCGCGATCACGCCTGGACAGGCCGTCGTCTTCTACGATGACGATCAGGTGGTCGGCGGCGGCTGGATCGAGTAGGCGGTCGTTCGGGCGAGCGGGCTGCTGCGCAGCCCACGCAATCGTTCTTCGTTCTTCGTTCTCTTTTTTGGCCGAACGCAGAACGACGTTCGAAGCCGGCAGAACGGCAATCGAAGTTGGTCGGACGACGATCGAACCCGTCAAACCGTCGCCAGGTGTTCGGGGATGTTGTCGATGTAGTGCTCGGCGTCGATCGCCGCCATGCACCCTGAGCCGGCGGCGGTGATGGCCTGACGGTAGATGTGATCCTGCACGTCGCCGCAGGCGAAGACGCCCGGGACGCTCGTCTTCGCGCCGTCGTGGGTGAGGATGTAGCCGTTCTGATCGAGCTCGATCTGGCCGCGGAAGAGCGCGGTGTTCGGCGTGTGGCCGATGGCGACGAAGACGCCGTTGACCGGCACCTCACGCTGCTCGCCGCTCTTGTTCGAGCGCACGAGCATCGCCGTCACCTCGCCCTTGCCGGTGTCCCTGATCTCGTCCACCTCGTGACTCAGCAGCCACTCGATCTTCGGGTTGGCGCGCGCCTTGTCCTGCATGATCTTCGACGCCCGCAGCGTGTCGCGCCGGTGGACGAGCGTCACCTTCGACGCGAAGCGGGTGAGGAAGACCGCCTCCTCCATCGCCGAATCGCCGCCGCCGACCACGGCAATCGGCTGGCCGCGGAAGAAGTAGCCGTCGCAGGTGGCGCAGGTCGAGACGCCGTGGCCCATCAGCGTGCGCTCCGACGGCAGGCCGAGCAGCCGCGCCGACGCGCCGGTCGCGATGATCAGCGTCTTCGACCCGTATTCCGCCTCTGAGGTCTTCACCGAGATCGGCTTGCTGCACAGATCGACGGCGGTGACGTCGCCCTGCACGAACTCGGTGCCGAACTTCGCCGCCTGCGCCCGCATCTCGGCCATCAAATCGGGCCCCATGATGCCGTCGCGATGGCCGGGAAAGTTCTCGACCGCGGTCGTCAGCATCAACTGCCCGCCGGCCTCGAGGCCTTCGATCAGCACCGGCTGCAGGTTGGCCCGCGCGGCATAGAGCGCCGCCGTCAGTCCGGCCGGCCCCGAGCCGATGATGATGACATTCCTGGTCGATGGCATGGAGCGGATTGTGAGTTGGTGAATTGGAGAATGGGTGAATTGCGAATTGGTGAATCGAACGTTCGTCAACTCACCAATTGACCAATTCCCCCCTTCGCCAATTAATTAGAGATGCTTGTCGATGACCTTCTTGAGGTCGTCCTTCTGCGCGAGGCCGACGACCGACTCGACGACCTGTCCGCCCTTGAAGATGAGGATGGTCGGGATGCCGCGAATCTGGAACTTGAACGAGACGTTCGGGTTCTCGTCGACATTGAGCTTGCCGACCGTCACCTTGCCGGCATATTCGGTCGCCAGCGCATCGACCGTCGGGCCGAGGCGTTTGCAGGGCCCGCACCACTCGGCCCAGAAGTCCACGAGGACCGGTGAGCCGGACTTGAGGACGTCGTTGTCGAAGTTCCCGTCGGTGAAAGTCTGGACGTTGTCTGCTGCCATCGTTTTCCCCTGGTGAATGCCGTGCGGCGTCCGTGTGTTCTGCCCGCGCCGCAGCCGCTACGGCACCGTCTGAAGCACGCTGTTGCTCATGGCCGCCCGCTTCACGATCGCGCGCTCATATATTTTGACGTACTCGCGCGCGGATCGGTCCCATGAAAAATCCTGCAGCATGCCCGCCACCTGGAGCGCGCGCCACTTCCGCGTGTCGGAGTAAAGCGTCAGCGCGCGCACCAGCGCCTGGAGCAGCGCCGCGGGCGAATATTCGCGGAAAACGAAGCCCGTCGGTTTCTCGCGCCGCGGCCCGGCTTTTCCCGCCGACGGCGCATAGTCGCGCACCGTGTCCGCCAGGCCTCCGACCGCATGCACGACCGGCACCGTGCCGTAGCGCATGCTGTACATCTGGTTCAGCCCGCATGGCTCGAACCTCGACGGCATCAGGAAGATGTCGGCGCCGCCTTCGATCAGGTGGGCCAGCGACTCGTCGAAGCCGATCACCGCGGCGATGCGATCGGGATGCCGCGACGCCAGCGACGTCCACATGTCCTGATACCGCGCCTCGCCGGTGCCGAGCACCGCAAACGTCGCCTCGAGACGCGGCAGCTCGCCGGCCAGCGCCGCGACGAGATCGAACCCTTTCTGATCGACCATCCGCGACACCATCCCGACGACCGGCCGCTTCATCGCCGCCGCATCGCCGGGCAGGCGCAGGCGTTGGAGCAGCGCCAGCTTCGCGTCCTTCTTTCCCGCGAGATCGTCGGCGGCGTACGGGCGCGGCAGATGCGGATCGTGCGCGGGATCCCAGGCGCGGGTGTCGATGCCGTTGAGGATGCCGGCGAGATCGACGCGGCGCGAGGCGAGGATGCCGTCGAAGCCGAACCCCAGCTCGCGCGTCTGGATCTCCTCGGCGTACCGCGGGCTGACCGTGGTGATGAGATCGGCGGCGGTGATGCCGCCTTTCAGGAAGCTGATGTGATCCCAGTACTCGAGGCGATCGACGGTGAACTGCTCCCATCCGAGATCGAGGCGCGGCAGCCAGTCCGGCGTGAACACGCCCTGATACGCGAGATTGTGAATCGTCGTCACCGACGGCATCCCGCCGAGTGAGGGATGCGATGCGTAGAGCGTGCGCAGGTACACCGGCACGAGCCCCGCCTGCCAGTCGTGGGCGTGGACGACGGAGGGCGGCGTGCCGTGGCGGGCGGCGAATTCGAGCGCCGCTCGCGCGAGAAACGCGTATCGTCGCGGGTTGTCCGGGTAGTCGGCGCTGCCTTCGCCGTACAGCGCCGCGCGTTCATAGAGATCGGGACAGCCGACGAGAATGGCGCGCGCGCCGTCGGCCAGCGGCGCCTCGTAGAACGTGGCGTCGCGGGTGAAGCCGCCGACGGTGATGGCAAAGCTGTCGACCTCGGCGCCGGCGGTCACGCCGCGGTACCTCGGGAGCACGACGGTGGCATCCCAGCCGATGCGGGCGAGCGCCGACGGCAGCGCGCCCAGCACGTCGGCGAGGCCGCCGGTCTTCGCAAACGGCTGCGCCTCGGACCCGACGATCAACACCGAGCGTCGCGTCTCGGGTACCGGATCGACGCGCGCCGCCGGACGCGGGGCTCGTGGGGTCTTCGGTCGTGGACGCGCGGGCGCCTGGCTCGCGGGCGCCTGGCTTGATTTCTTCGTCGGCATGGCCTGGCGGCCAGACTAGCAGGTTGCGGAAACGGGCGGCAACA
>Ga0111539_10009964_pt1 | contig 11980 bp, 11 predicted proteins | sample RhiMethybrSRZTD1_FD_79667 | JGI IMG/M metagenome (GOLD analysis project Ga0111539, IMG submission 79667) | Populus rhizosphere microbial communities from Tennessee, USA - Rhizosphere MetaG P. TD hybrid SRZTD1 (version 2) (version 2) | ecosystem: Host-associated > Plants > Roots > Rhizosphere >...
CGGAGCGTGGCCCGTACCGTGTCGCCGAGATCGGCACTGACCTTCGACGCCGGCCCGATGACCTTGTTCCCGATCTCCTGGATCGGATGCGACGCGTGCAAGGAGGCGGCCCGGTCACCTCTCGCGTAAGCCTCCGCGCTCACAGCGAGATGAGCCTTGCACTTCTCGATGTTGGCGGCAAACGTGACTTGAGCGTCCCCGGTCTGTGCACGAACAAGCACCGCGGGGGGCGAGAAACTCAGCAGGGCCAGGATCGCAATGACACGTCGGTGCTGGCTCACGACGGGCCCTCCTCAACTCCATCCTCCACTGAGCACCATCGCCCGCGCAACTACAGCGGCACCCCGCGTTCCTTTGAGAACGGCAAACTCGTTGAGATCAGGCAGGGCCTGAAGGACCACTAACGATGAGCGTGTTGCCCGACCTCGACGCCTCCTACACCGACCACCGCCGCTACGGCGTGCTGGAGGCCGGCGTCAATGAGCCGACCGTCTGGATCGCGTACGACTGCCGGGCCAGCAGGGCCCGGCGAGTGAACGAGGATGACCATGCCGGCCGAAATTGGACTGGGCGGCGGGCCGTCGCCTTCACATCACGCTCGCGGGCGGCCACGTGCCAGAAAACACACGCGAGCTCAGTCTTCAGCCGCGACAGAGTCTGACCGCTTGCGCTGATTTGCGCTGAACGCACCCGTCAGGCAGGGCGATTTCAGTCCTCGAGCGCGCCGAGAGTTGCTCAGTCCCTCAAGGCTAGCAACGAAACTCGAGCGGGGACAGGCGGTTACGCGGAACTACGCAGAAAGACTGAGGGCCGGCTACTTCTCCGGCCCTCGTCTGTTAATCAGGAAGTCGCTGGTTCGAAGACCAGCCCGGGGAGCCAACCTTGTCAACTATTTACGCCAGGCCCTATCGTCGGTCGGCAGGCCGTGTAGACAACGTGTAGGCACTTCTCGAGCCCTCTGCTCTCGCCGGGTCTGCTTCGCCACCAAGGGCGGCGACGAGCTCGTCCCGGATCGCCAGTGCTTTGCGAGTAGCCACCGTAGCGTCCATCAACCGCGCGGAATCCCCGTAACCCGCCCGTACCATCGGGGCCCGCAGGCCTTGCCGCGTGGGAGGATCGGCGCGGGGATCATGCGTGTTTTTGAGCATGGCCCTGACAGCGAATCAGGCGATTTTCCTGCAAGGCGGCGGACTCGTATAGACTCGTCCTTCGCCGCCTCGTCTGAGGTGGCCCTATGCTCCGAACCAGACGATCCCCAACCTGCGAGCAAGGGACCGACGGTCGAGAGGTCTCGCGGCGCGTTCGGGCACGTAGAGTCCTGCTCGCCTGTGGGTTTCTGATGGTCTTCAGTTCGACACATGCCGCAGAAACGGGGCCCATCACCGCGTGGCTCGACGCGAAGAAGGTTCTTGTTGGCCAGCGAACGCAACTGATCGTTCGACTGGTCAACGACGCTGCCGTTCCCGTTGCGCAAGTCCAAATCGCGGTGACACCCAAATCGCTGATCAAAGATGCTGCTTCGATCACTGCCTTCACGGTCCCAGCGAAAGCTGTCATTCAGCGTGAGTTTGAGATTCAGCCAGAGCAGATCGGTGTATTCAACGTCGGAGCCGTTGTGACGATTGCAGGCCACCCATTGCCGAGGATTGATGCTGGCGCGCTGGAGGTCACTGAAGCACCTAACCGCTTCGCGCCGTATCGAGATGTGGTTCCCGTTGTCGCTGCCTTTGTGGCGCTCATAGGCAGCCTCGTCGCCCTCATTTTCACCGTCCGGAACCAGAAGCAGATTCTTCACGAGACGCGGCGGCAGAAGGCCGCGGAAACGGTGTCGCAGATTGTTCTCCAGGTGGCGCGCGACTACTACGGGGCGATAGGTGGCGCAGTCAGTGGGCTTGCAAGCGCCACGCGTCGTCTTCAAGCGGAAGTCACAGCCGAGGAACGCGAGCACCTGCTTGTCCGCTCCTTCTTCTTTTTCGGAACGGTGGTGCACAAGGACAATGAGTTCAGCTTTGGCCAAGGCCTGCTGTTCCTTCCGGACCTCTGGGCCGAGGCAGACATGCGGCGCATGATCGACGAAGTTCTCGAGCTCGTGCCGCTGACCCAGGCCCAGGAAGCTGTGGTCCACAAATGCTTTTCTGACATGGCGGTGCTTCAGCGGGGGGAAAACTCCTCCGCGGTCACTCTCAAGGCGCGAAATCTCTATGAACTCGAAAAACTGCTTCTGGATCGGTTCGCGAATATCCGCGAGGACCACCGGCGTGTCCTAGAAGTCTTCAATGAAGTGAAGGGTCGGTTCGCAACTCCCGAAGCCGCGACCCTGGTCCAGGACATCGAGCGCGCGATGCGTGGTCTGATGGAGTACGAGTTCACGATCATGTTCGCCGATTTTTATCGGGGCAGACAACCGAAGGGCACCTGGCGATCTCGGTTCCGAATATGGCACGAGACTCGTCGCAACGCCCGGGCTGCCCCCTACGGCGATCGACCGAAGACACTTCTGGCCTTCGACGAAATTGTCCGGGCGCCGAGTTGGCAGGAGGTCAGTGGAATACTGGAGCAGATCGAGGTACGCCGAGCGGAAAAAGAAGCGAGAGCCCGGGCAGGCTAGGCGAGGTCAGCGTCGAGTTGGCTCCATTCTGGTTCCGAGGCACCCGAATTGATCACGAGCTACCGGCATGCGCTCGCCGGGGGAAGACGTCGGCCCCTCTGCCGCGCGGTGATCACTCGAATCGGCGTCGCGCTCCCCGATCATGCATGGCCCACCGTGCGCAGAGAGACTCCATAAATAGCCGCGGTGAGGGTATCGAGGTCAACCGGTTTGACCAGGTGCACGTCGAAGCCCGCCCCTCGTGAGAGCTGCTGATCCTCCAGTTGCCCGTAGCCGGAGATAGCGACCAGGATCATCCGGCGTCCCGTTTCGGCGGCGCGCAACCGACGCGCTAGCTCCCAGCCGTCGAGGCCCGGCAGGCCGATGTCGATGACGGCGACATCGGGCTGGAGGCGGAAGGCCTCGGCGAGCCCCGTGATGCCGTCCTCTGCCTCGTGCACCTCGTGGCCGTCCAGCTCGAGCCTGAGGCGAAGCATCCGCCGTACATCGGCGCTGTCCTCGACAAGCAGAACGCGGCGGGCGCCTCCGGCGGCCGTTCGTATCGGCACTGTGGCGACTGTCTCCGCGGGGACGGCGAGGCGCGGCAGCCGCACCGTGAAAGCACTGCCTCGACCCGGGCCTTCGCTGCACGCGCCGACAGATCCGCCGTGCATCTCCATCAGCCGCTTCACCAGCGTCAGTCCGATTCCCAAACCTCCTTTGGCCCGATCCCGCGTTAGCTCCCCCTGGACGAACAGATCGAAGATCCGAGGCAGGAGTGCTGGACTGATGCCGATTCCGGTGTCGGCGACTCGGATGACTGCATCGTCACCCTCGCACAGGACGGCCACCATGACGCTGCCGCCGGCCGGCGTGTACTTCACTGCGTTGGTGATCAGGTTGTCGATGACCTGGGCCATCCGGATCTCGTCTGCCTTCACCCCCACGGGCTCGGTCTCGAGCCGGACCTTATGCTGCGTGAACATTCCGGTCGACTCAAGCACGGCCCAGCTCCGGCGAGCGAGCTCACTCAGATCGACTACTTTGGGCGACAGGATGATCTTGCCCGTCATCACCCGGCCGACATCGAGGAGGTCATCCATGAGCTCGCGCAGGTGCGCGACCTGTCGCGTGATGACCTCGCGGGAGTGCATCGAACGTTCGTCCCCCCCGCCGAGCCGATTCAAGACCGCAATAGCAGAACCGATGGCCGCCAGCGGGTTCCGCAACTCATGACCCAGCATCGCCAGAAACTCATCCTTCGTTCGGCTGCTTGCCTCCGCCTCCTTGCGCGCCGTCCGTTCCTGCTGAAAGCGCTGGGCATTTCGGATCCCAACGGCAGCATGGTTGGCCAGGGCCTGGAAGAGGGCCAGCTCGGTCTCCACAAAGGTTCGCGTCATCGTGTCGTTCAGCGCGAGCGTTCCGATGACGGAGTCGTCGACGATGAGCGGCGCGGCGATGACGAGCTGATGACCGAGTCTCTCGTGTTGATCCCTGACTTGGGAAGGCAGATCGATGCGCGGATCCGAAAGAACCGAGTTAGTCATAACCAGACTGCGCTGCGTCACGGCTTGCCCCACGACGCCGGACCCCGCCGGCATCCGATGACCTGGGGTCACAAGGGGATTCTCGCCAGCGATCGCGACGGCCACCATCGCGCCGTCGGGCTCGAGAAGGCGGACGACGGCGCTACTCGGATCGAAGAACCGCTTGACGGCATCGGCTACGCGCTGCGCAGCCGCCGTAGGACTCGCGGTGTGCGTCAGTGCTCGGGACAGGCGCCGTAGCTCGTCAGCTTCCCGGCCGTGGCGCTCGGCTTCAGTTCGGGCGATCTGTTCCCGCTTCCGCTCGTGTTCCAGCTCGCGCAGAGTCTGTCCGAGCCGCGGTGCGGCGTAGGAGACGAAGACCGCCAATCCCGCGAACAGGATCAGGCCGAGGACATCTGCGATGTCGGTCTCATGGCGTGGCGAACGGATCAACACATATGCGTGCAGAACGATGCTGACGACCGTTGCAAGCAGGGCCGGGAGCCGCCCGCAATACCAGGCCACGGCAAGGACGGCAGCCAGAAGAGGCGCGCTCGGCAAACGGTCCACGAACACGCCGGCAGCTTCGAGCATCAGCATCGCAGTGACCGGGACGATCACCGCCAGCGCATAGGACCACGGTGGCTGCCGGAGAGCGTCACGCGTCAACCGCGAGGTCATATTGCTGCCTATACCTCCCTCACATCTACACCGTAGGGGGTGTTCCGCGGAAGAACGAAATTCGACCCCGGCAACGACTGGCGGCTCGTCCCCGGCGGTGTTTGATGCGGCGGCAGTACGAGACTGTTCCGGTCCGCCGAATGTGTCGGGTAGCAAAATCAGCCCGGCGCTTGCGCCGCGCGGCGGCAATTGAGACGCAGCGCGCTTGCCCCAAGGTTTCGGGACTCGCTGAGCACGGCGACCAGTAGGCGCAACTCGGACTCACGAGGCGGAAGTTGGAGGAAGCGGAGGGCGGCGCGGAAGGTGGAGCGGCGAGCGTGAGAGCAGGATGTGGGCGTTCATCGCCTGCGCCGCGCCCGTCGGATCGAAGTACTCGCGAGCCATTGACAAGCAACTGACCTGCATGAGAGTTTTTGGGCGTCATCGCGGCGAACCGCCCTTTGGGGCACTGTGGCGGCCAACGCGCGTAGGTCCCTCTAGTCCGTCCCTGCCCAGCCGAGCGCGTAACACTGTAGGAAAGTCCGGGAAGTGTCGGCGACGTGCGTGCCATTTGGCACCGCCTTCACAGCATTCATGTCCGACCGTCTCGAAGGAGATTGACCATGAAGACGCGAGCCGGGTTCTTGGGACTGTTACTGCTTTTGGGTGTGGTCACCTTCGGTGTGGGCAGCGCGTCGGCTCAAGCGAAAAAGAAGTTCGTCTCGAAGTCAGGGACCTCCAAATACACACAGACTCACATCATCGACGTGGGCGATGTGCCGAATCATCAGCTGCGACTCTTTGAGCTCCACACCGTTTACACAGGTGACGCGCCGGACTTTGACGGTATCAAAGTCAAAGAACGCTTCGCCCGCGCGGTATCAGACTACATCGACGGCAGCGGCACGGCGACGGGATACGCGGTCAACATGCTCGAGAATGGTGACAAGGTCTTTGAGCGCTTAGCGATCCAGGCACAGACGGCCGTCGCCGCAGACGGCTCCAGGAAGCTGGGTTATCGGTCTGTGATGACGCTGAGCGGGGGAACGGGGCGCTTCACGGGAATTCGAGGGACACTTCTCGGCGGCGGCGGGAGCGATCTCAAGACCGGTGTCAGTGACGCATGGACTGAGGGTGAGTATTGGTTCGAGAAGTAGAGGCTTGCGGCCGACTTCCAGCGGCGTTTACGTGGCGGCGGTGGTGATGGCTCGGTGACCATGCAGAAAGACGGAGGGCCGGCTGGCTGCCGGCCCTCGTCTGTTTCACGCGAAGGAGATTCCTAAACCCAGCCGAGCTCCTTCATGGCCAATCCGGCGTGCCAGATTTTCGTCATGTGCCGGATCCTCTCGCCGTCGAAGTCCATCACATACACATAGTCGGTCTTCACCCTCTTGCCCGTTGGTGGGCACGGCCCACCCTGGCCGGTATGAGTGCCGGAGAAGACGCCGTAGGCACAGACACTCGTCCGCTCATCGTCGGTTCCAAAAGACTTCAGCTCATAGCGCCCGTCGGGGATGAACGTCAGCAAGCCCTTCATCCAGTCCGTGTACTGCTGTAGGGTCTTTACGTCCGCCAGCGGCTCGGCTTGCGCGGAAAAGGTCGCGTCCGGCTTGCAGTACGCCTTGCACCCGTCCCACCCCTTTCCCGTCTCGCAGGCTTCGAAGAACTTCCTGGCGATTCCTGTGATCGGCGTCATGGGTCTCTCCTTTCGAGAATCGGCAGCGCGTTCAAGGCCCGTCGCGTTCCCGTAACGTCACCGCGGCTACCGTCGTCACACTGATGTGGATCGTCATCCTCCCGTGAGTACCTTCGATGGATTGAGCCCGCCACCCAACAGAGTTTATGCTGATGGAACCAATGCCGTTGATCAACGTGACCTTCGCGCACGGCCAGACCCTGGAAGAGGCCCGCCGCCGCCTCGAAAAGGCGGTCCATGAAGTCTCCAGCCAGTTCGGAGGGGTCCGCCGGGTCGAGTGGGCCGCCGACCGAAACCGGGTGAAGCTGGAGGGCGCCGGGGTAAGAGTCGAGATGTGGGTCGATGCCCAAAACGTCCATGCGACCGGCGATATCCCGATTCTGGGCCAGCTGCTCGGCGGTCCCCTGGCCTCGGGACTGAAACAGATCGTCCAACAAGCCTTCCAGAAGAAGCTGCAGTAGGGCGACCTCGGGACCGCAACTGTCCCCACCGGCTGTTCCGAACGGTGGCGGGTCCGATTTTCAGTCCTCGAGTGCGCCGAGAGTCCTGCTCAGTCCCTCAAGCGAGCAATGAGAAATCGAGCCCGCGACGTGCAGGTACCCGCCAGGGCCTCCGCGCTCTGGACGACGGTTTCCTGTCCTGCTCACCGCGCCGCACCCAGGTACATCGACATGAAGTGCTCGCGCTCCGATTCCAAAGTCCTTCGCCTGTCACGTTCGAGGGTTGTCTTCACACCGTGTCCCGGACCATTCAGGCACGCCTCGTAGTACCGCCGGAGCCCTTCGGCGCCACCTGCGACAAGCGCGTTCTCCGCGCCCTCCTTCAGCTTCCAGCCCGGGATCAAATCCTTCCCGCCTTCGTATACATCGAGAACGACCGCCAGCATCGCTATCCCTCTGTCCACGCCCACTCTCCTAGTCTCCGCTCACAGGCCCGGCACCTCTGCGGTCAGTCGTCCCTCGGTTCCGCTCGACCCGCCACGCTCCGTTGGTGGCGAACCGCCTTGGCCTGACCCTCAACCGTGACGAGGAACGCCGGATGATTGTCCCGCTTGAGTCCCACCTCGATGAGGGCCCGGAGGACGATCTGGAGGCTGACCGGGAGCTTGAGCGAAGTCGTCGCCTTTCCCGCCAACACTCGCGCCCGGTCCAGGACGTCCTGCGTGAGAATCAGGAGGACCTTCGTCTTATTCGTGGGCATCATTACCCACTGCGGACCCAGCTCCTGACCCGGACACGCGATCTGCGTGAGCCATATAACATATATATCTTATATAACAAATCAAGCAGGAACGCCACCGGGACCCTGGGGCCCACTGCGCGGGTCTTGAGCGGGCCGCTCGGGCGCTAACGCCGGGCAACGCAACTTCGTCAGGGAACTGTAACCCGAGGAGCCGAGTGCGAGTGTCAGCGAGCCAAAGGGGCGTCGCTCACAGAGTTCGATATGAGTCTACGAAGGGGAGCCAACTCCTTCAAACCGAACGACCCCGCTCGCGTACGCTACCGTATCCTCCCGGACTGTGCATGATGTGAAGCGCTCGCGAGGATTGTTGCCGCCGGGCACTCCAAGACGATCTCGGGGAGAGTGGCGCCAAGATGGCTGAGCATCCGCAGACACCCGCGGAGAAGACACCGGCGACGGGCGTGCAACCCGAACGCCGGGCAGACACGCGCATCTCGTTTCGCGAACAGATACCGCAGCCCTCGCTCCGGTACCGATCTGCCATCGGGAAGTGGCTCTCGGGCGGCGAGTCCGAGGACGACCACGACCCAGGTGCGGTCGCGACGCATCCCTGGTGGAAGGTCATCTGGCTGACGGGCGTGGACTACTTTTCGACCCTCGGCTATCAGCCGGGCATCGCGCTGCTCGCGGCGGGCGCGGTGGCGCCAATCGCCACGGTGATTCTTGTCCTCGTCACACTGTTCGGCGCCCTGCCGGTCTACGCGCAGGTGGCCAGGCGCAGCTACGCCGGGCAGGGCTCCATCGCCATGCTCGAGAATCTGCTCAGCGGCTGGAAGGGCAAGGTGCTCGTCCTGACACTGCTCGGTTTTGCGGCCACCGACTTCGTGATCACGATGACGCTGTCGGCCGCCGACGCTGCCAAGCACGCCATCGAGAATCCGTTCCTTCATCCCATCCTGGGCGAGCACCAGATTCTCGTCACGATCGCGATCCTCACCGTGCTCGCGGCGGTCTTCTTGAAGGGATTCAACGAGGCAATCGGGCTGGCCGCCGTCGCCGCCGTGCCCTACCTCGCGCTCAACCTCGTCGTGCTCGGACGTGGCGTCCTCGAGGTGGTCGCGAACCCGGCCCTGCTGGCCGGCTGGCGCTCAGCGCTCGCCGCGCAGGGCAACTTCCCGCTGCTGATGGCGGGCGCTTTGCTGATGTTCCCCAAGCTCGCCCTGGGGTTGAGCGGCTTCGAGACGGGGGTTTCCGTCATGCCGCTGATCGACGGGGGAGAGGCTGATCGGGGGTACAGCCCGCGGGCGGGCGGTGCGCCGATGGGGCGCGTGACCAACACCAGAAAGCTCCTGTTCACCGCCGCCGCCATCATGAGCGGCATGCTGATTCTCTCGAGCATCGTCACCACGCTGCTCATCGATCGCGCGGATTATGCGGAGGGTGGCAAGGCAAGCGGGCGCGCCATCGCGTTCCTGGCCCACCGCTATCTCGGCGCCGGGTTTGGCACGGTGTACGACGTCTCGACGATCCTCATCCTCGGCCTCGCCGGGGCCTCGGCGATGGCCGGCCTGCTCCACCTGATCCCCCGCTACCTGCCGCGCTTCGGGATGGCCCCACGGTGGGCCGCGCTCTCCCGGCCGCTCGTGCTGGTGCTCTTTGCCATCGACGTCATCATCACGCTGATCTTCCGTGCCGACGTGGAGGCGCAGAGCGGCGCCTACGCCACCGGGGTCCTGGTGCTGATCCTGTCGGCCGCCGTCGCGGCCACGCTGGCGCTGTGGCGCGAGCGCCGCTGGGGGCTCGCCGCCTACACGGCAATGCTCTGCCTGGTGTTCGCCTACACCCTGGCGGACAACTGCCTGGAGCGTCCGGACGGCTTGATTATCGGAATCATCTTCACGGCCCTGCTGATGCTGGCGTCTGCCCTGAGCCGCTCCATTCGCTCGGTGGAGTTCCGCATTCCGCATGGATACTTCGCCGATGTCGAGAGCTGGCGCCTCGGGCCGGAGACGAGGGGCAAGAAGGTCCACCTGGTCCCGATCACAAGCTCTTCGGCGGACGCCCGCCGCAAGAAGAGGGCCGAGATCGTCCGGCACTACAACGTGCGCGGACCGCTCCTCTTCCTTCACGTGAATCTGCTCGACAACCGCAGCGAGTTCTCCGCGCCGCTCGAGGTCAGCCTCCGGAAGGAGGGTGACGATTACGTGGCGGAAGTGTTCGGCGCGATCGCCATCGCGAACACCATCGCCTACCTCAGCGAGGCCATCGACCCCAAATCGATCTTCATCGGCCTCACCCGGCGTGGCCTGATGGCCCAGGCTGTCCGCTACCTGCTGTTCGGTGAGGGCGAGACCGGATTGATGGTCTACACGATCCTCCTGCGCTACTGGGACTGGACGCCGGAGGATGATGTGCGGCCGCTCATCTTCCTGATGTCCGACTAGCGTGGCGATCGTCAGTGGGCGCCGCTTTCCGGCGTCATCGGCAGGGCCTTCAAGATGACTTCCAGGCTAGTATTGCGAGCGACCGCAATTGTCACGTCCGGACGGGCATACCCAAGAATCTGCCGGTCCGCGCCACGATCGTCAGCGTCGCGCGCGCCCGATGTAGCGGGCGAGCAGACCGGCGAGGACGGCGGCGCCGACACTACCGACCACCGTCGCGAGGAGCGGCACGCGACGACGTCCGCTGTGCTCGTCGCTCGGATCCCGCGTGCCCGCGGCATCCTCGGCCGCGGTCGTTTCCGGATCGAACGGGAGATCGTCGGGGTCGATGAGTTGCAAGGCCGTCTGCTGCGCCGGGGTCGGCTCGCCGTGCCGCTGCAGCCGCGCTCCGTCGCGGCTCGCGATGTCGTCCAGCCGCGCCACGAGTCCTTCGATAGGCTCGAGGCCGGCCGCGTCCTCGGTAGAGAGCCCGGCGTGTTCGGCGAGCAGGCTCACCCGCACGTTCCGGATCGAGTCGAGGAGCCCGCCGTCCCCTCCCTCGTGCTCCCACGTGACGTGCAGCTCGCTGTCGAGGCCCATGCTGCGATTGGTGAGGTTGGCGGACCCGACAGTGAGGAATCGGTCGTCGACGATCATGAGCTTGGAATGGATGTAGGTGGCCCGAAACGTCTCGTTCGGGCCGTCGCACAGCGAGAAGTAACAACCCAGCGGGCAGCCGGTTCTGGACGCAACATCCCTCAGCACTTCGAGGTTGCGGGCCTGACGCAGTCCGACCGCGAGCTCTTCCTTCAACGCCTCCGCCTGCTCGTTCACGACGATGACGATCTCGGGTCGAGGCCTGTCCCGTTGAAGCATGCGCCGGGCAAGCGCCTCTCGCATTCGCCGACTGCTGAGATACTGCGTTTCCACGTAGATCAGACGGTCGGCGGAGGCGATGGCATCCTCGAAGAGGTGCTCGACCTCGCGGATGGTGTTGCCGTCGGGCCGGGGATCGGTGCGGCTGAGCGCAACCGTCGCCGCGCCCATCGGGAGCGAGCCGCGCAGCGAGACCTCGGGACGGCCCGGCGACCTCAACTCGAGTGGCGGGCCGCCGGCGCGCTGCCACCGCTCCCGGAAGAGATCCTCGAGCGCCTGCACGGTCTCGCGGCCGGCGAGCCACGCCTGCGCGTCGTGGTAAGGCTTCTGGGGACGCCCGCGGCTGAGTCGTAGCGGGTTGTCGGCGAGATGGCGACGGTCGTCCCAGCGCGCCTCGCAGACGTCCATGCCGCCCAGGAACGCGAGGCCGCCGTCGACGACCACGAACTTCTGGTGATGGGAGCCGCCCGCGGCCGGGTGGTCGTCGAAGCGGAAGCGGAGGTTCGGGCTCGTCATCCAGTGAAAGAGCACGCGCTGGAGCCACTCGCGCTCCCCCGCGAAGACCAGGTGGAAGTCCCACGCGAGCAGGTAGACGCGAAGATCGGGGCGACGCCGGCACAGGCCGTCGAGGAACTTCAGAAAGCGTACGTCGGCGCCGGACGGCACGTCGGCGCCGCGCAGGAGGGGGACACCGCTGTCGAACTGCCAGCCCGACATCAGCACGTGGCTTTGCGCCCGGCTGACGGCGTGGTACACGGCGTGATAGTAGTCCGAGGCGTCGATGAGTACGCCGGTGTCGTCGGCGTGGACCCGACGCCATGTGTTCCGTCCGACCCGGATGATAGACCTCACGTGCGTGGCGCGGTGCGGTTCACAGGCGATAGGGTACTCTCGCCGACCTCCTCGGGCACTATGCCGCGATGTGGTGAGGTGACCCGCCCATTGCCGCCCGAGCCGGCCGTCCCAGCCGCACGAAATGGCCTACAATCTCGCCTGGCACCGAGTATGCGAACGGTGCTCCATCCACCCC
>Ga0111539_10009965_pt1 | contig 11979 bp, 9 predicted proteins | sample RhiMethybrSRZTD1_FD_79667 | JGI IMG/M metagenome (GOLD analysis project Ga0111539, IMG submission 79667) | Populus rhizosphere microbial communities from Tennessee, USA - Rhizosphere MetaG P. TD hybrid SRZTD1 (version 2) (version 2) | ecosystem: Host-associated > Plants > Roots > Rhizosphere >...
AACGGCGAGCAGCTCCTCAACTCGATCAAGGTCGCGACTCAGGGCCGGGCGGAACGGGCCACGTCCCAGACGATGGAAATGGTCCAGTCCCTCTTCCCCGCCGGCGCGGTCTGGTGCGAGGTGACGCCGCTGCCGGGCAACGCCCGTCAGGCGCTCCTGATGCGGAACAACTCCCAGGTCATGAGCTGGATCAACGGGCCGGTGCTCCAGAAGATCAAGGGCATCCAGGACATGAACGAGAAGATCGACACCATGTTCCTCTCCGCCCTCTCGCGGCCGGCGACCGAGAGCGAGAAGAAGCGCTACACCGCGTTCCTCGCGGGCGGCAGGATCGAGGATGCGTACTGGACGCTGCTCAACACGACCGAATTCGTGACCCGTCATTGAACCGAACGACGTACTGTAGATACGAAGAATTGAAAGTTGGAGGGGAATGAGCGATGAACTGTGAAAAGTGCGTTCCTGGGTTCAACCGCCGGAGCTTCCTGCGGTTCAGCCTCGCGGGCGCCGGCGGCGCGTTGGCGTCGTCGCTTCCGCACAAGCTCCTGGCTCAGGCGACCCAGGCCAAGCAGTCTTCGGGCCGGACGGCGAAGGCCGTGATCATGCTGTGGATGGGCGGCGGCCCCACGCAGCTCGACACGTGGGATCCCAAGCCCGGCTCCAAGAACGGCGGCGAGTTCAAGGCCATCCCGACGACCGGCGGCCCCCAGATGAACTTCTCCGAGAACATGAAGGTCTGTGCTTCCCAGGGCAAGCACATCTCCGTCGTCCGGTCGATGATGACCAACGAAGGCTCGCACGAGCGCGGCACCTCGCTCATGCACATCGGCATCCAGCCGGTCCAGGGCCTGGAGATTCCCCCGACGGGCACGGTCGTGTCGTATGAGAAGGGCAAGAAGGACTTCCCCCTGCCCCACTTCATCGCGATCGATCCGCCCCTCATCCCGCAGTCGACGACCTTCGGCGATGACTACATGCCGTTCCGCCTGAACAACGCGGACAATCCCATTCCGAACATCCGCCGCAACGGCATCTCGGCGGACCAGGACAAGGCCCGCGCGGCCCTGCTCCTCGACCAGAACAAGGAGTGGGACGCCAAGCGGCAGCAGAAGGAAGTCTCGAAGGTCGAGGCGGCCTACGTGAAGTCCGAGGACGTGATGAACACGCCCCTCCTGAAGGCCTTCAACTACGGCGAGGAGCCGGGCGAGCTTCGCAAGCAGTACGGCGATCGCTTCGGCATCAACTGCCTCCTGGCCCGCCGCCTCGTCCAGGCCGGCGTCTCGTTCGTCGAGATCGGCATGGGCGGCTGGGACATGCACGCCGACGTGTTCGGCAACTGCAAGCGGATGCTCCCCACGCTCGACGCGGGCATGGGCACGCTGATCAAGGACCTGGCCGAGCATGACATGCTCAAGGAGACGCTGGTCGTGTGGGCCGGCGAGTTCGGCCGGACGCCCAGCATCAACGCGGGCCGCGGCCGTGACCACCACGCCGACGGCTTCTCGGTCGTCATGGCCGGCGGCGGCCTGGCGGGCGGACGCGTGTACGGCAACACCGGCCCCAACGGCGATCAGTGCGCCCAGCCGGTGCCCATCGAGAACCTGTTCGCGACCATGTACGCGGCGTGCGGCATCGACGGCAACAAGAAGTACGAGACCGAAGGCCGCAAGATCAAGTACGTGTCCAAGAACGGCGCGGTGTCCACGCAGGGCACGGTCATCAAGGAGCTGTTCTAACCCTCAGGCTTTCCGGAACGGCCCCGGCCGAAAGGTCGGGGCCGTTTCTTTTTTAAACCGCCGACGATCCGACGAAAACGACCTTGGAGCTGCGGTTGACACCTCTCGGTCGTACAAGTATCTTGAGCGCTTCACCGATGAGAATGACTCTCGCGCTGTTCCTGCTGGTGGTCGGCGCCCCGCTGTTCGGCCAGGACGCGCCGCCGCTCCCGGAAGCGAAGGACCAGATCGTCCCCGGCCTCGCCCTCCATCTCGACGGCGGCGGCGCCCAGGACGTCCGCAGCGTGCGTCTGGCGGCCCTCTACGTCCCCGAAGGGACCCCGGCCTCTCCCTTCCTCCCCCCCGGCCCCTTCAAGGCCACCTGGGAGGGGTTCATCAGCGTCGACCTGGGCACCGACTGCACCTTCAGCGCCGCGGGGAACGGCTCGGTCACCGTGACCGTCGCCGACAAGGCCGCCCTCGGCGCCAAGGGGGACGACCTCTCGAAGGTCGAAGGCCCCTCCATTCGGCTCCGCAAGGGGCGCAACAAGCTCGTCGTGGCGTACGAAAGCCCCGCCAAGGGCGACGCGTTCCTCCGCCTGTCCTGGGCGTCGAGCGACTTCCAGCGCGAGCCCGTGCCGCCCCTGGCCCTGAGCCACAACGTCAACGCCGCGCCGGTCCGCACCTCGCGCCGTCTCCGCGAAGGACGCGAGCTGCTCGCCTCCCGGCGCTGCCTGAAGTGCCACACCACCGACGTCAAGGGGATGCCCGAGCTCGACCTCGACGCGCCGTCGCTCGCCGAAGCGGGCGCGCGCCTCAACCCGGACTGGATCGCGAGCTGGATCCTCGACCCGCGCACCATCCGGCCCGAGGCCACGATGCCGAAGCTCCCGGGGATCCAGCCCCAGGACGCCGCCGACATGGCCGCGTACCTCGCCACGCTCGGCAAGCCCGAGGCCGCCCCCGCCGCCGGGGCCGACGACGCCAAGCTCGGCGGCCATCTCTTCGCCGAGATGCGCTGCATCGGCTGCCACACGCTGCCGGACAAGCCGCCCGCCCCCGACCGCATCCCGTTCACGTTCGTGAAAGCGAAGTGGAAACCGGCGGCCCTCAAGAAGTTCCTCCAGGGGCCCGAGAAGCACTACGCGTGGATCGAGATGCCCAACTTCCACCTGAAGGACGAGGACGCCGGCAAGCTCGTCGCCTTCCTCGGCTCGCGCGCCGGCAAGGGCGTCGCCCCCTCGGGCCTCCAGGGCGATCCGGCCCGCGGCAAGCAGCAGGTCGAGTCGCGCGGCTGCGTGAGCTGCCACACCGTCGCCGGCACGAACGCCTTCAAGACGACGCCCCTCAAGGACCTGAAGGGGTCCGGCGCGTGCAAGGGCGCGGACTTCGGGCTGTCGCCCGCCCAGCAGGACGCCCTGACCGCCTTCGCCGCGACCGACCGCGCGTCGCTCGGCCGCGACGCGCTGCCCGAGTTCGCCGAGCGCCAGTTCCTCGCGCTCCGCTGCTTCGCCTGCCACCGGCGCGACGACCGGCTGGACGGCTGGTCCGAGGTCGCCTCCGAGACGCGCGAGCTGGAGCCTCCGAAGAAGGAGGACGACGGCGAGTTCGCCACGATCGCCCCCGCGGAGCCCTGGTTCCCGTCGCTCACCTGGATCGGCGAGAAGCTCAAGCCCGAGTGGGCCGTCGCGTTCCTGAAGGGCGAGATCCCCGAGCGGCCGCGGCCGTTCCTGAAGAACCTGCGGATGCCCGCGTTCCCGTCGCGGGCCCAGGCGTTGATCCACGGGTTCTCGCTCGAACACGGCTACCCCGTGAAGAGCGCGCCCGATCCCGCGCCCAACGCGGAGCTCGCCGACTTCGGCCGCAAGCTCTCCGGTCCCGCCGGCGGCCTCGACTGCCTTTCGTGCCACGGGATCGGCGCGCGCGGCGCCACCAAGGTCTTCGAGGCGCCCGCCCCGAACTTCAAGCTCTCGCGCGCCCGTCTCCGCAAGGACTACTACGACCGCTGGGTCCGCGAGCCGCTCCGCCTCGAGCCCGGCACCAAGATGCCCCAGTTCATCAAGGACGGCCGGACGCAGCTCACGGAGATCCTCGACGGCGACGGCGTGAAGCAGGCCGACGCGCTGTGGAACTTCCTCCTCGAAGGCGACGCCATCCGCCCCCCGGAATGAGACGGGCCCTTTCGACCGTCCTCCTCCTCGTCGTGCTCGGGTGCCAGGGACCCGGAAAGGAACCGATGACCGCGGCGCAAGAACTCCGGTCGATCTGCGACGACTCCTGGGAAGCCACGCTCCGGGAAAATCCCACCTACGCCACCTACCTCGGCGACTTCCGCTACAACGACCGTCTGGTCGACCTCTCCGACGCGGGCCGCGCCAAGCGCCGATCGCTGAACGAGGGATTCCTCGAGCGGCTTCGGAGGCTCGATACCCCCTCGCTCGACGAGAACGACCGCGTCACGGCGGACATCCTCCGCCTCCAGCTCGAACAGTCCCTGGAGGAGGAGCGCCACAAGTTCTGGCAGTGGGACGTCGACCAGATGGGCGGACCCCAGGCCGACTTCCCCCAGCTGCTCAATTTCCATCCGCTCAGCGACCTCGCCGGGCTGCAAGCCCGGTTCCGCGGGTTCTCCACGTACATGGACCAGTACCTCGACAATCTCCGCGCCGGCGTGCGCGAAGGCCGCGTCGCGATGCGCGTCGCCGTCGAGCGGGTGATCGGCCAGCTCAAGGGCATGCTCGCGAAGCCGGAAACCCAGTCCCCGTTCGCCGCGAAACCGGAGCTCTTCCCCGCGATCCGCGACTCCGTCTACCCGGCCTACCGGAAGATGCTGGCGTACCTGGAGGAGGAGTACCTGCCCAAGGCGCGGACGCGCGACGTCGGCCTCGGCGCGCTCCCCGGCGGCAAGGAGGCCTACGCCTTCCGCATCCGCTACCACACGACGACCGACCTCACCGCCGAGGAGATCCACCGGATCGGCCTCGAGGAGCTCCGCTCGATCCAGGACGAGATGCGGAAGATCGCCAAGGGGGACCTGAAGCCCTTCCTGGAGCGGCTCAAGAAGGACCCCCAGAACTTCTTCGCCTCGCGGGAGGATCTGCTCGACTCGGCGCGGCGAGAGCTGGCCAAGGCGAACGCCAAGCTGCCGCAGTGGTTCAAGCGGCTGCCGAAGAACGAATGCGAGGTGAAGGCCATCGAGGACTACCGCGAGCGCGACTGCGTCGCGGCCTTCTACTACCCCCCCGACGAGAAGCTGACCCGCAAGGGGATCTTCTACGCCAACACGTTCGACGCGACGTCGCGTCCGCGCTTCAACATGCCGGCGCTGGCGATCCACGAGGCGGTCCCGGGCCACCACCTCCAGATCGCGCTCGCGCTCGAGATCGAAGGGCTCCCGCGGTTCCGCCGCCAGGCGGGCTTCACGGCCTACGTGGAAGGCTGGGGCCTCTACTCCGAGCGGCTGGGCGACGAGATGGGGCTCTACGAGGACGACCTCTCCCGGTTCGGGATGCTGACCTACCAGGCCTGGCGCGCCTGCCGCCTCGTCGTCGACACCGGCCTCCACGCGCTCGGCTGGTCGCGGCAGCAGGCGATCGACTTCTTCCTGGAGAACGTCATGCTCACCGAGACCGAGGTCCTCAACGAGATCGACCGCTACATCATCTGGCCCGGCCAGGCGCTCGCCTACATGGTCGGCAAGCGGGAGATCCTGGCGCTGCGCGACGAAGCGCGGAAGGCGATGGGCCCGAGGTTCGACATCCGCGAGTTCCACGACGTCGTGCTGCGCAACGGCGCGATCCCGCTCACCACGCTCCGCCGGCTCGTGCACGCGTGGGCGGGGATCCGGGCGGGCTAGAGCGGGGTCGCCGGCGCGGCGCCGCCGTCGAAGGCCTCGCGCACCTTGGACTTGCCGAAGTAGACCAGTCCGACGATGTAGAACGCCGCTTTGGCGATCATCCAGCCGACCGCGAAGAACAGGCCGGTGTAGATGCTGATGCTCATCACCATTTCCATGCCGGGCATGTTGCTCGCCCCGGCGAGTTCCCGGGAGTACCACTTCGTGATGTCCATCATCTTCATCTGGATGATGATGTTGTAGATCGCTCCCATCGTGTCGGCCAGCAGGCTGACGGCGAACGCCGTCTTGACGAACCCCGGGGCCTTCAGCTGGAGCGCCGACAGGCCTCCGGCCGCAAGGAGCAGGGAGACGACCATCAGGATGGGAATCGCGATGAGGGAGGTCTTCTTGGTCTCCTTCGCCGTCTGCTCCACCCTGCGCTGGAATTCGGCGGCCACTTGCGCCGCCTTCGGGTTCGAGGCGTCCTGCACGGGCTTCTGCTGCGGGATGAACAGCCCGGCGATCCCGACCGCTCCCCCGAGGAGGCCCATGATCCCGAGACAGATCGCCATCACGCCGAGCGCGGTCACGCCTTGGGGTCTTTCGTTCGCCATGTCCTATCCTCCCCTTTTCGCAAACGTCGCGCGGAACTCACGCCCCTGAGGCGACCCCTCGCAGGTCCATCCGTGGCGCGCCGCCAGCAGCCGCAGCTGGTCCAACGTCTGGGCATCGTCGCCCACCACCGTGAACGGCACGCCGCCCGACTTCTCCAGCAGGAATTTCTCGACGCGGAGGACGGGCATCCCGCACGGCTCGCCGCGGATGTCGATCTCGCTCACGCCAGCCTCCGGAGCGCCTGCGTCCCAAGCCACGCCCCGCCCGCCAGGGCGGCCGTGAAAATCCAGCCGTGCAGCGAGAACGCCATGATCCCCGACAGCATCGTTCCGACGGTGCAGCCGAGCGAGATCATCGCGCCGAAGCCGAGGAGGACGCCGCCGGCGGCGGCCAGCGCATAGGTGCGCGGCTTCCCCACCCGGATCCGGAACTCGCCCGAGAGGAGCGCCGAGAGGAGCGATCCGGCGACCAGCGAGAGGATGAACACGCCCGATTCCGTGAGCCGGCGGTCGCTTCCGATCGCGCTGCAGCCCGGCAGGCGATGGAGCCCTTCGAGTCGCGCCGGCACCAGTCCCAGCGCCGCGCCCGCGAGGCGCGAAAGCCGCCCGATCTCGGCCGTGACTCCCAGCGGGTGACCCCAGAGGTAGGCGAGGGTCGCGAGCATTCCGATCGCCGCGCCGCCCGCCCACGCCGGCCAAGGCTCGCGCAGCGCTCCCTTCAGGTCCAGCGGTTCGCGCGCGGGCTGCGGCGCCGCCGCGCCCTTCCAGAACAGGAGTGCGCCCAGGCCGCCCAGCACGCCCAACTGGAGGGCCACCGCCCCGGTGTAGCCCAGATGCTTCGGCAGCCACACGACCGGCGCCGTCGAGACGGACGTCGCATAGAACCAGTTCCAGAGCGAGAACGCGAGCCAGTACCCGGGGATGCAGCCGGCCAGCGCCACCGGCGCCACCAGCGACCCCTCCCCCAGCCGGTAGAGATTCCCGCTGATGCAGCCGCCCGCCAGCACCATCCCGAGGCCGAAGGCCAGTCCGCCCAGGAAAACGACGGGCCCCGCCGGCGAGAGATGAGCCGTGTCGGGGAGATAGCGGGCGCCGGGGAGTTGGAGGCCGTAGACCGCCGCATAGCCGACGCTCCCCACCGCCAGCGCCGCCAGGATGCCGAACGCGGCCCGACGGTCCCGCAGGACGAAGAGGTCCCGGAATGCCGCCGTGAAGCAGAGCCGCGACCGCTGGAGCAGCGCCCCGAACGCGGCGCCGCACGCCGCGAAGAACGCGGTCGCATTGTCCAGGAACAGCGAGCTGACGATCAGGACGGCCGCCACCGCCGCGGCGGCGCCGTACCGGATCATTTGCCGGTCCAGACCGTTCCGGCCTTGTTCTCGATGGGAACGCCGACCGCGTTGCCGTACTCCGTCCACGAGCCGTCGTAGTTGCGGACGTCGTACCCCAGGATCATCTTGAGGACGAACCAGGAGTGGCTGGACCGCTCGCCGATCCGGCAGTAGGTGATGATCGTCCCCTTCCCGTCGATTCCCGCGTCGGCATAGAGCTTCTTCAGCTCCTCCGCGGACTTGAACGTGCCGTCCTCGTTCACCGTCTTGCTCCACGGGATGTTCTTCGATCCCGGGATGCATCCCGCCCGGATCGAAAGTTCCTGGATGCCCGGGGGCGCGAAGACCTTGCCGTTGTGCTCATCGGGGGAACGGACGTCCACGAGCGCCGCCGGCGACTCGTTCTTGACGGCCTTGACGACGTCGTTCAGGCGGGCCCGCAGCTCCGGATGGGTCACCTTCGCGGTGAACGTTCCGGCGGGAACCTTCGGCGCGGTGAGATCGAGCGGCCGCTTCTCCAGCTCCCACTTCTTCCGGCCGCCGTTCATGAGCTTCACGTTCCGGTGGCCGTACATCGTGAAGATCCAGTGGCCCCAGCAGGCGAACCAGTTGTTCAGGTCGCCGTAGAGGACCACCGTCGTGTCGTCCGAGATGCCCGCCTCGCGGCAGAGGGCCTGGAATTTCTCCGGCGACACGATGTCGCGGCTCACGGGGTCGCACAGCTCGCTGTGCCACTTGAAGCCGACCGCGCCCTTGAGGTGGCCCTTCTCATAGACGCCGGGGTCGACGCTGACCTCGACGAAGCGGACCTTCTCGTTGCGCAGGTTCTCGTAGGCCCAGTCGGTCGTCACCAGGACATCCTGCCCGGCCGCCATCAGCATCAGGGCGACGTGAATCACGGCTCCTCCTCCCCTACTTTCGGATGAAGCGTTTCGTCCGCGGTCCCGCGGTGAATTCCGCCTCGATTTCGAGCAGGCGGTTGTACTTCGCCAGCCGCTCGCTCCGGGCGATCGACCCGATCTTGATCTGCCCCGCCTCGGTGCCCACGGCGAGGTCGGCCATCGTGCTGTCCTCGGTCTCGCCCGAACGGGCGGACACGATCGTCTTGTAGCCGGCGTCCTTGGCGATGGAGATCACCTCGAGCGTCCGGGTGATGGTGCCGATCTGGTTCATCTTCACCAGCACCGCGTTGGCGCACTCCTCCTTGATGCCGCGGCGGAGCCGATCCGGGTTCGTGGCGAAGAAGTCGTCGCCGATCAGCTGGATCTTGCCGAGGCGCCGCGTCAGCTCGCGCCAGTTCTCCCAGTCCTCCTCGGGGACGCCGTCCTCGATCGAGACGATGGGCCAGCCTTCCGTCCACTTCTGGAGCGTGTCGATCGTGATGCCCGAGGCGTGGCTCGCGGCGACATCGAGGCAGATGGCCATCGATTCGCCCGGCTTGAGGCCCGCCCCCTCGATCGCCTCGACCGTGAAGTCGAGCGCCTCTTCGACGTTCTTGCAGCGCGGGGCGAAGCCGCCCTCGTCGGCGACCCAATGGGGGTTGTAGTCGAACTTCTTCCCGAGGCGGTCGCGGGCCGCCTGGTAGACGCGCCAGATCAGCTCCATCGAGTCGGCGAACGACTTCGCCTGGAGCGGCACGATCAGGATGTCCTGGATCGGGATGTTGTTTCCGCCGTGGAGTCCGCCGGAGATGAGGTTCACCATGGGCCGCGGCAGCTTCTTCCCCTTGCCGAACGCCTGGTAGAGGGGAATTTCGTTCGCGGCGGCGGCGGCGCGGGCGTAGGCGCCGGAGAGTCCGAGGGAGACGTTGCCGGGCAGGTCCTCCTCCTCGAGCACGGCGTCGAATTCCGCCTGACCCGCGAACGCAGCGCGGTTGAGCCGCGCGCCGAGCGCGAGGACGCGGACGGCCGCCTTGCGGACGCCCTTGCCGCCGTAGCGGGTGCCGCCGTCGCGGAGCTCGCGCGCTTCCGCCTTGCCGGTCGATGCGCCGGCGGGGACGTAGAATTCGCCGAGCGCGTCGTCGAGCTCGACCGACACCTTGAGCGTGGGCATCCCCCGCGAATCGAACACTTCCAGGGCGCGCAGGGCGGTGATCTTCATCGGACGAGCTTTACAGCCGGCGCCTCCGCGCCAGGGGCTTGCGGTTCGAGTGCATGCCCGCCGCGGGCGGCGGGGCGGAGGCCGCCTGGGCCGGGGGCGGAGGCAGCGGGACGTAGGTGCCGTAGTCGAAGTCGGGCCGGATGACCCGCGGCAGCGTCTGCGCGAGCGACTTCTCGATCTCGCTCATCGCGGCTTCTTCTTCATAGGCGACCAGGGTGAAGGCGTCGCCCACCGCCTGCGCGCGGCCGGTACGGCCGATGCGGTGGACGTAGTCCTCGGCGGTGTTGGGCACGTCGTAGTTGATGACGTGGCTGATGTCCTCGATGTCCAGGCCCCGGGCGGCGATGTCGGTCGCCACCATGACCATGGCGCTGCCCCGCTTGAAGGCCTCGAGCGCCTGCTCGCGCTGGCCCTGGCTGCGGTTCCCGTGGATGATGGCGACGCTGAACCCCCGGGCCTGGAGCTGCTCGCCCAGCCGCTCCGCCCGGTGCTTGGTCCGGGTGAAGACGAGGACCGAATTCATGTTCGGGCCCCGGAGCAGCAGCGTCAGCAGCGACGTCTTGCGGTTCTGCGCGACGGGGTAGACCGCGGCGGTGATGCCGGCCGCAGGCAGGGGGCGCCGGCCCACGTCGATCTGGAGCGGGTCCTTCAGGATTTCCCGGGAAAGCCGTTCGATCTCATGCGGCATGGTGGCGCTGAACAGGAGCGTCTGGCGCACCTTCGGAATCCTGTGGATGATGCGCCGCAGGTCCGGCAGGAAGCCCATGTCCATCATGCGGTCGGCTTCGTCGAGCACCAGCACCTGGAGCTTGTCGAACTTCGCGTTGCCGCGTTCCATGTGGTCGAGCAACCGGCCCGGCGTGGCGACGATGATGTCGAAGCCCGCCCGCAGCGCCGTGGTCTGGTTTCCGAAGCCGACGCCGCCGTAGACCGTGGCGGCCTTGAGATGGGTGTGCTTGCCGAGTTCGCGGTAGTCCTCCTCGACCTGCGCGGCGAGCTCGCGGGTGGGTTCGAGGACGAGGACGCGCGTGCCGCCCTTCTGCCCGGCCATGAGCCGGTGCATGATCGGAAGGAGGAAGGCGGCAGTTTTGCCGGTGCCCGTCTGGGCGCATCCGATGAGGTCGCGCCCCTCCATCACGAGGGGAATCGCCTTGGTCTGGATGGGCGTCGGATGGGTGAAGCCCAATTCCTGGACGGCCTTCAGCAGGTGAGCGTTGAGTCCGAGTTCCTCAAACCCCGTCTGCTTGTCGTCGTTGTCGTCGTTGTCGTCGAGTTCTTCTTCTTTAGTCATGTGGGCGAGAGGATAACAGACTCCCGGGCGGCTGTACAGAGGACGTTATGTTCTTGACTGTACCGAGGCACGCGCTAAACTATCCCCCTCAAGCCCCTGGGGGCGTAGCTCAATTGGCTAGAGCGCCAGCTTGTCACGCTGGAGGTTGCGGGTTCGAGCCCCGTCGCCCTCGTTTCCACCCCCACGGCCATCCCTTCGTCTAACGCCCGCTCGGCGCTCCGGCGTCCAACTTCAATCTAAATGAAATACAACTGAAATTTCAGTTGTATATCAGTTGGATGTTCATTAAGATCGCCCACGAGCGAGTCGGGGAGGTATTCTAAGACATGCGGCGAACCCATCCGGCAGCCGGACTCGCCCTGCTCCTCCTTCTTTCCTTCCAGGCGCGCTCGCAGGATGGCGCCCCCGATGCCGAAGGCCTCGCGCTGTTCGAGAAGAGCATCCGCCCCGTCCTGATCGACCGCTGCTACTCCTGCCACAGCGCCAAGGCGGAAAAGGTCAAAGGGAACCTCCTCGTCGACACCCGGGAGGGCCTCCTCAAGGGCGGCGACCTCGGTCCGTCCCTCGTCCCCGGCGACCCGACCAGGAGCCTCCTTCTCAAGGCCATCCAGTGGACCGACGACGACCTCAAGATGCCCCCCAAGAAGCGGCTCCCGGCGGACGTCGTCGCCGACTTCGAGGCCTGGATCAAGCGGGGCGCTCCGGATCCCCGCTCGACGGCCGTCGCCGCCGCGCCCCCAAAGCCCAGGATCGACGTCTCGGCGGCGAAACACCGGTGGCCGTTCACCCCGCTCGCCGAGCCCGCGGTCCCTGCCGCGATGGACGCCGCTTGGGCCTGGACGCCCATCGACCGCTTCATCCTCGCGAAGCTCGAGGAGAAGAAACTCCGGCCCGCGGCCGACGCCGACAAGCGCACGCTCCTCCGCCGAGTCACCTTCGACCTCACGGGGCTCCCGCCGACCCTCGCGGAGATCGACGCCTTCCTGGCCGACCGCACGGACGGCGCGTTCTCGCGCGTCGTTGAACGGCTGCTGAATTCCCCCGCATACGGCGAGCGCTGGGGCCGCCACTGGCTGGACGTCGTCCGCTA
>Ga0111539_10009966_pt1 | contig 11978 bp, 8 predicted proteins | sample RhiMethybrSRZTD1_FD_79667 | JGI IMG/M metagenome (GOLD analysis project Ga0111539, IMG submission 79667) | Populus rhizosphere microbial communities from Tennessee, USA - Rhizosphere MetaG P. TD hybrid SRZTD1 (version 2) (version 2) | ecosystem: Host-associated > Plants > Roots > Rhizosphere >...
AGGTCGCCCACCACCGGCCGCCGGGAGAGCACCACGTCCTGGAAGGCCGAGGGCTCGGAGAGCGGGATCACCACCTCGCGGGCCACCAGCGTGAGGCTGGCCCCGCGGGGGGCGCGGCCGAAGCCGCCCACGCCGCGCAGCTCCTCGCCCTTCACCACGAACAGCACCGCCCGCTCGAAGAAGTCGCGGGCCGCCTTCATGACCAGGGACGCGATCTGGCTGGCCTCGCCGCCCTGGCGCAGCTCGTCCAGGCGGGCCTGCAGCAGCTCGAACTGGCGGGTGATCTCGTCCGGCAGCGGGGGCACCGGCGTGGGCGTCTCCATGACCCGGCGGGGGGCGGGGGCGGGGGCGGCCGACGCCGGCGCGCCCAGCCCCGCGGCCAGGCGGGGCAGCACGTCCTGGATCATCTTGCGCGCGAAGGCGCGCAGGTCGGCGTCGAACTGCTTGGGGTCGAGCTTGGAGAGCCCGGGCTTGAAGACGACACTGTTGATGCCCATCTGGCGGGCCCGCGACTGCACGGCCCCGTTGAAGGTGTCGGTCATCATCAGCACCGGCGGCTTGAGGTTGGCCTTCCAGAGGCGCTTGATCACCTCGAAGCCGCCGTGGAAGGAGGAGCCGCCGGAGGCGGGCATGCCGAGGTCGGTCACCAGGAGGAAGTCGATGCCGGCCTTGCCCAGCTGGTTGGCCTTCTTGACCGCGGAGTCCGGGTCTTCGGCCTCCAGCACCTGGTAGCCCCCCCGCGTGAACTGCTCGGCCAGCACGCGGCGGATGTCCTCCTCGTCGTCCACCAGCACGATGGCGCAGGGCTCGGTGGAGGCCGGGGCCGCGGGCACGGGAGAGGCCGGCGCCGCGGCCGCCGGAGCCGCCACCGGCGCGGGAGGAGCCGGGCGCGCGGGAGCCGGGGGCGCGGGAGCCGGCGGCGGGGCCTCGCTCTCGGCCGCCCAGGCCGCGGGCCCGTCGTCGAGGGGCAGCGCTTCCTCGTCCTCGTAGCTGTCCCCGACCAGCTGCAGCTCGGGCTCGTCGGCGAAGGAGGACTCGAGGGCGGCGGCCGAGTCGCGGCGGTCCTCGTCCATGCCCCGGGCCAGGCCCAGCAGCAGCTCCTGGGCGTTGATGCCCGACTCCAGCTTCTCGTCCGAGATGTCGCGGCCCAGGATGGTGCCCGGCAGGTCCTCGGACAGGCTGAAGTTGAACTCGCCCTCGCGCAGCCGGATCAGCTGCTTGAGCGCGGTCTCGATGCTCTCGCGCAGCCGGCGCTGGCGCTCCTCGGGGCCCAGGCGGCGCACGGCCTCGCCGGCGAGGGGCGTGTCCCAGGCGAACGCCGAGACCACGAACCCCTCCCGGAAGACGATCGCGCTCAGCCCCTCAGCCGGGCGGATGGAGAGGAATCCGGTCTTCTTGCTGAACGAGACGATCTGAAGGATGTCGAGGAGAGGGAGGTCCTCGAGGTTTCCGGTGAGGCTCACACGGATCGAATTCTACACTGCGGCTACGATCTCGTCGGCCATGCGGGCCAGGTGGACCGCCCGCTCGGCCACCCCCGCCTCCAGGGCGGCCTTCGGCATGCCGTAGATCACGCAGCTCTCCTCGCTCTCGGCCAGCGTCCGGCCGCCCGCATCGCGGATGGCCCGCAGCCCCTCCACCCCGTCGGCGCCCATGCCGGTCAACACGATGCCGAGGGCCTGGGCCCCGCAGGCCTTGGCCACCGAGGCCATGAGGACGTCCACCGACGGGCGGTGCAGGGCGTTTTTCGGCTCATCGTCCAGCCATATCCGCGGGGCCTGGCCGGCCCGCCGGCGCAGCTTCATGTGGCGGCCGGCCGGAGCCACCAGCACCAGGCCCGCCACCAGCGGCTCCCCGTCTTCGGCCTCGCGCACCGGCAGCAGGCTGCGCTGGTCGAGGCGCTCGGCCAGCGAGCGGGTGAAGCCGACCGGCATGTGCTGCACCACCAGGATGCTGGCCGCGAGCTGCTGGGGCAGCCGCGGGATGATCTGCTGCAGGGCCGGGGGCCCGCCGGTGGAGGTGCCGATGACGACCACCTCGGCCCGCACGTGGCGGCCGCGGGCGCGCGGGGGGGCGGCCGCGGGCAGCGGGGGCGGCGCCTGCACCAGGCGGGCCCGGGGCACGCTGGCCAGGGCCCGCACCTTGGCCACCAGCTCGTCGGCCAGGTTCAGCAGGTTCATGTTGCCCTGCACGCTGGACTTGTCGATGAAGTCCATGGCCCCCAGCTCCAGGCCGCGCAGGGTGACGTCGCCGGCCTCGCTGGTGAGCGAGGAGAGCAGCAGCACCGGCGTGGGGCAGCGGGCCATGATCTGGCGCAGCGCCTCCAGCCCGTCCAGGCGCGGCATCTTCACGTCCAGCGTCACCACGTCCGGGCGCAGGTCGAGCACCTTCTGCACGCCCTCCTGGCCGTCGGCGGCGGTGCCCACCACGTCGAGGTCGGGGGCGGCGGCCAACATCCGCGTGAGGGCCTGGCGCACGAAGGCCGAGTCGTCCACCACCAGCACGCGGATCACGGGGCCTCCCGCGCCGGGCGCAGCGGCTTCTGGTAGACCATGGCGCCCTGGAAACGGATGGGAGTGAAGAGGTCGGTGATGCGCGACAGCGACTCGGCGTGGCCCAGGAACAGGTAGCCCCCGGGGGCCAGCAGGTCGTGGAAGGTGCGGACCACGCGCAGGATCATGGCGTCGGAGAAATAGATCAGCACGTTGCGGCAGAACACGACGTCCAGCGGGGCGAGCCCCTCGAAGCTGGCCGGCTCCACCAGATTGCCATGGCGCAGGTCCACCAGGCGCCGCACCGGCTCCTTCACCAGCGACCCGCCCCCGGGCTGGGCCGTGAAGTGCCGCTCCAGCACGGCCGGGCTCAGGGCCCGGAAGGAGTTGTGGTGGTAGACGGCCCGCCGGGCCTTGTCCAGGGCGTCGGTGTCCACGTCCACGCCCGTCACCCGCACGTCCCAGTTCCAGAAGAAGTGGCCGCTGTCCCACACGATCATGGCCAGGGTGTACGGCTCCTCGCCGGTGGAGCAGCCGGCGGAGAGGATGCGCAGGCGGCGCTCCCCGGCCGCCGTCCGCGCCTCCTTGAGGCGGCGCAGGATGGGCTCGGCGAACACCTGCAGCTGCGGCATCTCGCGGAAGAAGTAGGTCTCGTTGTTGGTGAGGTGGCAGACCATGCGCTGCAGCTCCTCGCGGCGGCGGGGCCCGAAGCGCAGGTAGTGGTAGTAGTCCTCGAAGGTCATCAGGTCGAGGGGGGCCAGCCGGGCCAGCAGGCGCGAGCGCAGGGTGGCCTTCTGCCCGTCTTCGAAGAAGAGGCCGAAGCGCTCGTGCACCAGCTCGCGCAGGAGGCGGAACTCCTCCTCGCTCAGGTCGGCTTCGTGTTCGGGACCGTGGATCACCCGCGTCGCCTGCGGCCGTGCCGTCCCCGTGTCAGCGTGGCGTCAACTTCTTGAGGGCCAGGGCCGCGGCCTGGCGCACCTCGGGTGCGGGGTCGGACGCCTTCAGGTCCATGAGCGGGCGGACGGCGTCGAGGAAGCCGCCGTCGCCCAGGGCCAGGGCGGCCTCGGCCCGCACCCGCGCCTCGTCGTCGGCCAGCGCGCCCGTGAGCAGCCGCCGCGCGCGCCGGTCCTCCAGGCGCCCCACCAGGTCCACCAGCAGCCGGCGGGCCTCGGGGCCGCAGGAGGAGAACGCGCGCTCCAGCTCGGGCAGGGCCGGCGCGCCCAGGCGGCGCAGGGCCTCGGCGGCCGAGGCCTGCAGGGCCGGGTCGGAGAGGGCCTGGGTGAGCCGCGCGGCCGCCCGCGGGTCGCCCAGCTCGCCCAGCGCCACCACGGCCGCGCGGCGCACGGTGGCGTCGTCGTCCTCCAGGCGGGCCAGGAGGGCGGTGGTGGCCTTGCCGCTGCGCAGGCGGCCCAGGGCGGCGGCGGCGGCGCAGCGCACGCTCCAGTGTTCGTCCTCCAGGGCCACCACCAGCGAGGGCACGGCCTGGGGGTCGGCGATGGAGCCCAGGCTCTCGGCCGCGGCCCGGCGCAGGTTGCGGTCGGGGTCGACCAGCACCTCCATGAGCGGCCGCACCGCGCTCACGTCGCGGATGGAGCCCAGGGCCTCCACGGCCGCGAAGCGCAGCTCCTTGCGGCGCTCGGCCAGGAAGGGCAGCACCTTCGAGACCGCGGCCGGGTTGCGCACCTGGCCCAGCGCGCGCAGGGCGGCGAAGCGCATGCGCGGGTCGGGGTCCTCCAGCAGCGGCAGCAGCACCGGCGCCGTCTCCGTGTCCTGCAGCTTGCCCAGCGAGAGCACGGCCTGCTCGCGCACCAGCGAGCTCTCGTCCTGCAGCGCGTCGCGCAGGCGCTCGGTGACGCCGGGGGCGTCGATGTCGCCCAGCGCCTTGAGCGCGGCCCGCCGCACCGCCTCCCGCGGGTCCCGCGAGACCTCCATCAGCGTGGGCGCGGCCAGCGGGTCGCGCAGCAGGGCCAGCGTCTCCGCCGAGCGCACGCGCACCGGGATGTCGCTCCCGCGCAGGGCCTGCAGCAGGAGCGGCGTCACCGTCTCCGCGGGCAGGCGCGAGAGGGCCTGCATGGCGCTCTCCTGGATCAGCTCGCTCTCGTCGCCCAGCAGCTCGAAGAGCAGCATGGCCGCGTCTTCGGGCTCGCCCAGGCGGCCGATGGCCGACGTCGCCTCCGCCCGCACCTCGGGCGAGGGGTCGTGGATGAGGGGGGCCACCAGGTCGATGCCGCGCGGGGGCGCGATCCAGGCCAGGCAGCGGGTGGTGCCCTGGCGCACGGCGTCGTCGGCGTGGCCCAGGCCCCACTGGTAGGCCGCCCGGTCGCCGAAGCCGATGGAGACCAGCGCATGGGTGGCGTATTCGCGCAGCGCGGGCTCGGCCAGCATGCCGATGAGGGCGCGCTCGGCCCGGGCCTCCTTCAGCCAGCCCAGCGTGATGGCGGCCATGCGCCGGTTGTCCGGCTCGTCCTCCACCAGCGTGCGCAGCAGGTGGTCGACCAGGGCCTCGTGGCGCAGGGCGGCCTGCACCTCGGGATCGAGGCTCTCGCCGGAGGCGGTGGCCCGCTGCTCGATGGCCACCACCGCGTGGATGGCCATGTTGCGCAGGGTGGGATCGGGGTCGTAGAGGTGCGGCACCAGGTGGGGCAGCGCCTCCCGGCCGGCCAGGCGGCCCAGCGCTTCCAGCACCGGGCCCCGCAACATGTCGTCCGGCAGCAGCTCCAGGAGCGGGCCGGCGGCCCGCGGGTCGCCCAGCTCGGCCAGGGCGTGGATGGCCGGGTACTGCAGCCAGGGCTCGCCGTGCAGGAGGCCGATGAGCGGGTCCACCGCCCGCGCGTCGCCGATCTGGCCCAGGCTGGCCGCGGCCGCGTGGCGCACGTTCACGTCGCTGTCGGTCAGGGCGGCGATGAGGGGCTCCACGGCCGCGGCCTCGCGGCGGGTGCCCAGGATCACGGCCGCGAAGTTGCGCACCTCCTCGTCGGGGTCGCGCAGGAGCTGCAGCAGGCCGGCGCGGGCGCTGCCGCCCATCTTGACGTAGATCTCCATGGACGCGTTGCGCAGGGCGGCGTTTTCGCCGTCGCGCAGCGCGGCCTCCAGCGAGGGCAGCAGCGCGGCCTCGTCGAAGGCGGCCAGCCGCTCGGCCGCCGCCTGCCGCACCGGCCAGCTCTCGTCGCCCACCGCCATCAGCAGGGGCAGGATGGCCTCGGCCTGCCCCGACCGCCCCAGGTCCTCGACCACTTGCCGCCGCACGTTCTCGTCCGCCGTGCGCAGCGAGTCGAGTGCGGCCTGGATATCGATCATCGTGCTGCCAACAACGGAAGGGGTGGTCCGTCGGCTATTGCAGCCGGAAGACCGAGATCAGGCGGGCCAGGTTGTCGGCCTGCTGGGCCAGGTTGACCGTGGCCTTCGACATCTCCTCCACCGTGGCCAGGTTGTCGCGCGCGATCTCGGAGATGTTCTCCATGGCCTTCACCACCAGCTCCCCGCCCCGCTTCTGCTCGGCGGTGGCGAAGGAGACCTGCTGGGTCATGCGGTTCATGCTCTCCACCGCGCGCACGATCTGGCGCGAGCCGTCGGCCTGCTCCTTGGTGGCGATGTTCACCTGGGAGGCGATGCGGTTCATGTTCTCCACCGCCTGCCGCACCTGGCGTCCCCCGGAGGCCTGCTCCTTCGTCGAGTAGGCGGCCTGGCTCATGATCTTGTTGATGTTCTCCATGGCCTGGCGGATCTGCTTGCTGCCCTCGGCCTGCTCGCGCACGGCCGTGGTCACCTGGCTGGTGGCCGAGTTCATGTTGCTCACGATCTGCAGCACGTCCGTGGAGGCCACCGACTGCTTGGCGGTGGCGGAGGCGATCTGGGCCATGAGGTCGCTGGAGCGGGTGACCGACTCGATGATGCGGCGCAGGGCCAGGCCGGCCTTGTCGGCCAGGGCGATGCCCTCCTTCGTCTCCGCCGCTCCCGCCTTGGCCACCTCCACCGCGTCGGTCGTCTCCGATTGCACCTGGCGGATGACCTCGCCGATCTCCTTGGTGGCCTCCACCGAGCGCTCGGCCAGCTTGCGCACCTCGTCGGCCACCACCGCGAAGCCGCGCCCGGCCTCGCCGGCCCGGGCCGCCTCGATGGCCGCGTTCAGGGCCAGCAGGTTGGTCTGGTCGGCGATCTCCTCGATCACCTCCAGGATCTTGCCGATCTCCTGCGAGCGCTTGCCCAGGCCGGTGATGACGCGGGCCGTGTTCTCCATGGTCTCGGAGATGGTCTTCATGCCGGTGATGGTGCTGGCCACGGCGTCGTCGCCGGTGTGGGCGTCGTCGCTGGCCCGGCGGGAGATGCGGTCGGCCTCCTCGGCGATCTTGGCCACGTCGTTCACGGCCGCCGCCATCTCGTTCACCGTCTTGCTGGTGCGGGAGGCGGCCGAGCCCAGGTCCTCGGCGTTGCGGGCCACGGAGGCGATGAAGCTGGTCATCTGCTCGACCGTGGCCGAGGTGTCGGTGACGGTGCCGGCCAGGTCCTCCAGGTTGCGGGCCATCTGGTCGATGGACACCGTCATCTCCTCGATGGTGGCCGAGGCCTCGGTCACCACGGAGGCCAGGGTGGCGCTCGACTTGGCCACCTCCTCGATGGAGGCGCCCATCTCGGTGATGGAGGACGACGTCTCCTCCACGTAGGTGGCCAGCTGCTGGGTGTTGCCGGCCACCGTCTGGATGGAGGCCGCCATCTCCTCCATGGAGGTTGACGTCTCCTCCGCCGCCTGGGCCTGGCCCTGGGCGCCGGCCGTGATGAGCTTGGCGTTGGCCGAGATCTGGCCGGCGGAGGCGGCCACCTGCTCGGAGGCCTCCTGGATGTTCTCCACGATGCGCCGCAGGTTGGTCACCATCTCCGAGAAGCCCTGGGCCAGCACGCCCAGCTCGTCGTCGGAGGTGACCCGCAGGGGCTCGGTGAGGTCGCCCTGGGCCACCGTGCCCGCCACCTCCACCATGTGCCGCACCGGGTGCATCCAGCGCCCGGTCAGCACGAAGCCCAGGCCGGAGGCGACCACGAAGAGGCCGAGGGTGACGCCGATCGTCTCCAGGAGGATGGTGCGCTGCTGGTCGGCCATCAGCTTCTTGCTGATGACCACCTCCACCCCGCCCTTGCGCTCGGCCTTGGCCGCGCCGCCGCCGCCCAGGCCGGTCTCGGCGGCCACGTCGGAGGCGCCGCCTCCCTCCGAGACCACCGGGGCCCGGAAGAGCATGATGCCCAGGCCGGCATCGGTGACCGCGTCGCGCTCCTCGTAGACCGTGACCGCCCCGTCACCCTGGCCGGCCACCCGGGTGCCGGCGCCTTCGGCCCAGCGCTGGGCCAGGATCACGCCCTTGGCGTCGCGGATGATCACGCCCACCACGTCCGAGCGTTCCTCCTTGCGGCGCCCGTCGCCCTCGCGGGAGGCGCCGGCCTCCATGGCCGAGGTGGCCAGCGACATCAGCTACTGCTTGTCCTCCGTCATCACCGGGTACAGGCCGCGCTTGGCCAGGTGGTCGGCGATGAAGCGGCCGCGGCGCACGATCTGTTCGCGCAGCAGGCTCCCGCTGCTGTACGACGAGTAGGCGGCCGACACGCCGCCCACCAGCAGGGCCACCCCCGCCACCAGCAGCAGCAGCTTGGTGCGGATCGACAGGCGGGCCAGGCGCATCACGGCCGAGGGCGAAGGAGTGGGGGCGGGCACGGGCGCGGCAGAGCGCGAGAGGCCGGTGTTCGCCATCAGAACGTTCTCGCTGCCGCCTTGAGCACGTCGGGCGGGATCTCGATCTTCAGCTTGGCGGCCATCCTCTTGTTGATGACCAGCTCCGCCCGCGGCACCAGCATCTCGATCCTCCCCCGCTCTCCCCCGGCCAGGCGGTTCACCAGGTCTCCGGCCAGCTCGCCGATCGAGGCCAGGTCCGGCCCGTTGCTGACCAGCGCGCCCTTCTCCACCAGCGAGGGCGTGAAGCTGTAGACGGGCTTCCCCGCCTTGAGCGCCTCGCCCAGGATGTGGCGCTGCGACTCCTCGCCCAGCAGCACCGGATCGGGAGGGATCCAGATGGCGTCGGCGGCCTCGTTGCCCGAGAGCAGGCCGCGCAGGGCCTGGGGCACGTCGCGCTCGGAGGCCACCGGCCGGCTGATGAGGGCCAGGCGCACCAGGCTGGCCGCCTTCTGGGCCTCCTCGATGGTCTTGCCCACGTTGGCCTCGGTGTACAGCACGCCCACGCGCACGCCCCGGGGGTTGACCATGCGGAAGGCGGCCAGCTGGTTCTTGATCGGGATGGTGAAGGCCACGCCGGTGGTGTTGGGGCCGGGCGTGATCCCGATCTTGGCCGGGTCCTGCACCATGCAGAAGACCAGGGGCACGTTGGGCAGCAGCTCGTGGGCGGCCTGGGCGGCCAGCGGGCCCATGGCCACCAGCGTGATCGGCTTGCCCTTCAGCGTGTTCAGCACGCGCTCCGCCTCGGCCCGGTCGCCGCGCAGGTCGTATTCGGTGAAGGAGTGGCCGGCGGCCACGCGGCGCAGCGCCTCCAGCGTCGGACGCCAGGCCAGCACCTCGCTGCTCTTCAGGATGGCCACGTCGGCCGCGGCCGCCGGACGGGCCAAGGCCAGGGCCACGGCCAGGACGGCCATCCCGCCCAGGGTCCGACGATGGGTCGTCAACGATGCCCCCCTCTCATGCTCCGCCCGCCTCCACCGCATCCCTCAGCTCGAGGGCCAGGACCTTGGGCAGGTCCATGAGGATGATCAGTCGCCGGTCCATCTTGGCCACGCCGCGGATGAAGTTGGCGTCGATCTCCACCACTTCCTCCGGGGCCGGCTCGATGATCGAGACCGGAACCTTCAAGACCTGCGACGCGCCGTCCACCAGCAGCCCCACCAGGCGCTCGCGCACCTTCACCACCACGATGCGCGACTGGCGGGCCCGCTCCTCCACGTCGCCCAGGTTCAGCTTCCGCTTCAGGTCCACCACCGGGATGATCCGCCCGCGCAGGTTGATCACGCCCTTGATGAAGGTGGGCGCGCGCGGCACCTGGGTGATCTCGGTGACGCGGATGATCTCCTGCACCAGGCGCACGTCGACGCCGTACTCCTCGCCGGAGAGGAAGAAGGTGGCCAGGTGTTCGGTGGCCTCGGCCGCCTTGCGCTCCTCGCGCATGGGGGTGGCGAAGAAGGAGATGTTGTGGGCCCGGGGCACCATCTCCGCCCGCGCCTCGGCGGGGGCGGGAGCGGGGGCGGCCTTGGACTCGGCCGGCGCGGCCAGGTCGCCGGCGTCGGCCATGGCCAGGATGTCGGCGGCCAGGCCGGAGGAGGGCAGGCTCACGCGCGGGCGCGGCGCGGCCTCCACCTTGGCCGGCTCGTCGTCGAAGGTCATGGGCTCGTCGCGGGCCACCCAGGACTCCACCGCGTCCGGCCGCACCGGCTGGGCGGCCGGCGGCTCCTTGCCTTCACCCGCACCGGTGCCCTTGCGGGCCCGCTTGCGCGCGTCGGACAGGCGCCCCATCGCCTAGTGCCCCACCAGGGCCGCGCGGGCCGCGCCGCGGCGGGAGCGCCGCGCGGGCGCGGGAGTGCCCAGCAGCTCGGACTCGCCGGCCACGACCACGGCCAGCGCCGCCTCGTCCACCATCTCCACGCCGCGGGCCATGGCCTCCAGCAGCCCCTGCGTGGCCAGGTGGTTCACCACCCGCGGCAGGCCGCCCGCGGCCTCGTGCAGCCGGGCCAGCGCGCCCTCGCTGAAGAGCGGGCGCGTGCCCCCGGCCACCGCCAGGCGGTGGGCCACGTAGGCGCGGGTGTCGGCCTCGGCCATCGGGTGCAGGTGGAACTGGGCGCCCAGGCGCTGCGTCAGCGCGCGGTAGCCCGGGCGGCGCAGGCGCTCCCGCAGCTCCGGCTGGCCGACCAGCACCACCGAGATCAGGTTGCGGTCGTCGAGCTGGAAGTTGGTGAGCAGGCGGATCTCCTCGAAGGTGGCCTTGCCCGGCACCAGGTGGGCCTCGTCCACGATCAGGAGCGCCGCCCGCCCCTGCCCGTCGAGCTCGAGCAGCCGGGCCTGGATCTGGTCCAGCAGCTCGTTCTCCTGATAGCGGGGCTCGGCCACGCCCAGCTCGGAGGCCACCGTGGCCAGGAGCTGGCGGGGCGAGAGGCGCGGGTTCAGGACCATGGCCGTCTCGTAGCGCCCGTCCAGGCGGTCCAGGAGCGCGCGCGTGAGCAGCGTCTTGCCCGAGCCCACCTCGCCCGTGAGCAGGGCCGGCTCCATCTCCTCCACCGCGAAGAGCAGGCGGTCGAGGGCCTCGCGGTAGTCGTCGTTCAGGAACAGGTAGCGCGGGTCGGGCGTCTTGCGGAAGGGCTTCTCGCGCAGGCCGAAGTAGTCTTCGTACATCAGCGTGCCGCGCCCAGCTCGGCCTCCCGGTCGGTGGTGCGCAGGTGGCGGCGGCCCTCGAACAGCGCGGCCACGTCCAGGATCAGCACCACCCGCCCGTCGCCCATGATGGTGGCCCCGGCCATGGGCATGCCCGACTCGGCGCCGGCCACGTTCACGTCCAGGGCCTTGATCACGACCTCCTGCTGGCCGCGCAGGCGGTCCACCACCAGGCCCAGGCGCTTGTCGCCCCGGCCCAGCACCACCGCGTACTGCTTGCCGCCCTCCGGCTCGGGCAGCGAGAACAGGTTGGACAGGTTCACCAGGGGCACGATCTCGTCGCGCAGGCGCAGGGTGGGCCGGCCGGAGATGGTCTGCACCGCGGAGGGGACGAACTTGATGCTCTCGATCACCGAGCCCAGGGGCAGCGCGTAGACCCGGCCCGACACCTCGACCAGCAGGGCCGAGATGATGGCCAGCGTGAGCGGCAGCTCGATGATGAACTTGGAGCCCACGCCGGGCACGCTCTCCACCTCCACCAGGCCGTTGAGGCGCTCGATCGACTTGAGCACCACGTCCAGGCCCACGCCGCGGCCGGAGAGCTCGCTCACCTCCTCGGAGGTGGAGAAGCCGGGGGCGAAGATGAGCTGCACCAGCTCCCGCTCGGGTAGGTGGGTGTCGCCCTTGAGCAGGCCGCGCTGGATGGCCCGCTGGCGCACGCGGGCGGCGTCGATGCCGGCCCCGTCGTCCATGATGGTGATCACGACGTGGTTGCTCTCCTGGGCCGCCGACAGGAGGATGGTGCCGGTGGGCGTCTTGCCCCGGGCCACGCGCGCGGCCGGCGACTCGATGCCGTGGTCCACCGCGTTGCGCATCAGGTGCACCAGCGGCTCGCCGATCTCGTCGATGATCGCCTTGTCGACGCGCGTGTTCTGGCCTTCCAGGATTAGTTCGACGTCCTTGCCCTGCTGCCGCGCCAGGGCGCGCACCAACCGCGGGAAGCGCTCGAAGACGTGGCGCACCGGCAGCATGCGCAGGTCCATCACCGTCTCCTGGAGCTGCGTCGACACGCCTTGCACCTGCTGCAGCGCCTCCACCAGCTGGTGCGCGGCGCTGCCGCGGCCGCCCGCCTGCTC
>Ga0111539_10009972_pt1 | contig 11974 bp, 5 predicted proteins | sample RhiMethybrSRZTD1_FD_79667 | JGI IMG/M metagenome (GOLD analysis project Ga0111539, IMG submission 79667) | Populus rhizosphere microbial communities from Tennessee, USA - Rhizosphere MetaG P. TD hybrid SRZTD1 (version 2) (version 2) | ecosystem: Host-associated > Plants > Roots > Rhizosphere >...
CGCTTCAGGCGTGTCCGCAGAGTCTGGAGCTGCGCTTCGAGCATCCGCCGGTCGGAGAACTCGAGGAGGCAGACCCCGCGATCGTCCGCCCCAGCGATCAGCGGTCCGATCGGCGACTCGATCCAGGCGAGCGCGATCGCGTCCACGCTTTCGCCCTGACCCGGCGTCGTGCCGAAGACGCGCGCGAAGGCGTCGCGGAACCCGCTGTGCGACTCGTACCCGCTCTCGAACACCGCGTCGTCCACGCTCCCTCCCTTCCGGATCGCTTCGAGCGCACCGGCGAGGCGCCGCGCACGGCCGAAGGCGCCGAACGTCATCCCGTAGTGTGCCTTGAACCAGCGCCGCGCTCGCCCCGGATCGATCCCCATGGCGCGCAGCTCCGCGGCGCGGACCGGTTGCTCGGGACGGCGCTCGACCCGTTCGATCAGCCCCGCGACCCACTCGGGCGGCCGGCCCGGCGCGTCCAAGGGCGCGCACCGCTTGCAGGGCCTATACCCCGCGAACATCGCCTCGCGCACGGTCGCGAAGAACTCGACGTTTTGCGGGAGAGGCTTCCGGGCCGGGCAGGCGGGACGGCAGAAGATCCCTGTCGTCTTGACGGCCGTGTAGAAGACACCGTCGTAGGCGGCGTCCCCACCCAGGAAGGCGCGGACCATCTCCTCACGGGGCGGCGTCGTCATGCGGGCAGCGTACGCGACCGCCGGAAACGCCACCACCGAAAACGAGGCGTCGAACTCCAGAAAGCGGGGTATGGTCGGGGCATGACCGCGTGTCGCTGGGTGACTTTCGTAGCCGTCATGGCGATGACGGGCGTCATCGGCGCGATCGCAGGCCCCGAGACATCGAATGCCGTCGATCGTGGAAAGCAGAAGCGCACGATGGCCGCGATGCGATCCATCGGAGCGGCGATCGAATCCTACGCCGTGGACAACAACGTCTATCCGATAACGTCATCGGTCGAGTCGTTGCGACCCTTGCTCGAGCCCCGCTACATCAAGGCGATGCCGATGTCGGACGGGTGGGGCCAGTCTTTCCAAATTGATGCGTCGACGTCTTCTTACACGCTGTTCTCATTTGGAAAGGACGGGGCCGGCGTCACCTGCACTGCGGGGACAACGACACATTTCTTCAACGAAATCTGCTTTGTCAACGGTGCATTCACGCGCTACCCCTCGGGACCTCAGCAATAGTCCCTAGCGTGGGCTTTCTTCGGGCGGGGGCGCCGGCTTCTGGAAGAGCGCGTCGTCCACCGGGACGTTCTGCTTCATCTCGTCCACCTGGATCGTGAAGCGGCCGCTCGGGCGCGCCACGGTCCAACGGAACGGGACCTTGATCCCGTCCACGTCGCGGTAGTCGGCGTAGGTCACCTCCGTCGGATTCCGGCCGAGCGCGGTCTCGACGTAGCGGCGCTGACGGACGAGCAGCCCCGTCTCCGTGTCGAACCAGAACTCGAACGGCGGCGCGCCCTCGTTCCGGGCGACGACGCGCACCGTCGGATGACCGTCGGTCGGCTCACCCGGGCGGGTCCGGAGCTGGCCGAAGAGCGTCTTCAGGTCGCTGGCGAGCGCGAAGCGCGCGTCGATGCGGGCCGCGTCGTTCTCGGCGCCCACCATGTCGCGTGCCGGGCGGCCGGTGCTCCCGAGCCATCCGTGCTCGCCGTCGAAGGCGGTCTTGCTCTCGCCGCGCTCGCGCTTGACGATCGAGATGCGCTGCCCCGGTGCTTTCGCGTACACCTCGACCGGGACCGGCGCGTCGCCGAATCCGGTGAGCTTCCCCTTCATGACGCGGCTCGACACCTTGGAGAGCGCCTCGGGCCCGCCGGACGCGGCGAGGTATTTCGCGAGCACCGCGTCCGCGGCGGGCGGCTCGGCGGCGGGCGTTTTCTCCGGCTCCGGCGGAAGGTCCGTCGAGGCGACGAGCGGCGTGGCGAGCGGATGCTCCGCACCGCGGTGGCACGAGAAGCAGGTCACCTCGTGCTTCCCCTCGAAGTGCTCGCGGTCGATCGCGAGCGTCATCGCGATCATCTTCCGCGCGATCTGCTTCTCCTTCTTGTCGTCCTTCTCGTTCTGGTGATCGACGTGGCAGAAGTCGCACTCCACGTTGAGCGACGCGGAGATGAACTGCATCGTGGGGAACACGTCGTCCGCGGGGATCCCCTTCAGGACCTGGATGTTCTTGAACTGCTCCTCGGCCTTCTTGGGCACGGGAGCCTCGGACGCGGCCCGGACCGAAAGGACGAGGAGGGAGAGGAACGCCAGCGGGATAAGGAGTTTTCGGGGTCGCATCGGCGAAGTCTACAAGAGGTTGCCTCTCCTCCGGCCGTTCCTAGATTGTCCACATGCACTCGATCGCAACGTTCCTGCTCGCCGTCGCCGCGGCCGCGAATCCGCCGGCGGCCGAGGAAGACGAGAACAAGATCTACACCTGCACCGACGCCAGCGGCGAGACCGTCTTCCAGGGTGAGCCCTGCGACGCGACGCCGGTCCGGGCGAAGCCGAAGCCGGCCGCAGCGAAGCCCGTGGCGGGCAAGCCGGCGCCTGCGATGCCCAAGGCGCGCACCGTCTCGCGCACGGCGGTTCCGGCCCCCGAGCCGTACAAGCCGATCCCGATCCCGCCCCCGCTCAAGAACGTTCCGTGGGAGCCGACGTGGAAGGCGTTCCTCGATGCGATGAGCCAGGGGGATCGCGCGGCGGCTCTGCGCTGTCTGACCTCGGGCGCGCTCACGGAGCTCGGCCCGAAGATTCAGACGGCATCCCCGGAGGCGCTTCGCGAAATGATCGGCTCGTTCGATCGCGTGATCGTCGAGGGGGACGTGGGCCCCTACTGGTCGATCCGCGTGCTGCGCACGGGCGCGCGCCCCAAGTGGGTCTTCTTCGAGCGCACCCCGCGCGGCGAGTGGAAGATCGCCGCGATCTAGGGACAGGTGCCCGCGTTGCTCCGCTGCGTGAAGCCGCAGGTGGCCGAAGCGGTGGTGCCGTTCCGTTCGCCGGTCGAAGACGAGCCCCAGCTTCCCTCGGTCGTCGCCGCGTTGTCCGACACGACGACGAACCAGATGTTTCCGGCCGGAAGAGCCGCCCAGTCATAGCTTCCGACCGGGCCGAGGCCGCAAACGCTGCCGGACAGCGCGTAGGTCGGAAGACCGGCCCTCGTTCCGTAGAGCAGGTGGTAGTTCGGCGCCGGGCATGACCCTGAGCCCCAGGCGAGGTGGGCGCCGCCTCCTGCGATCCTCGAGGCGGTCAGAGAGCTCGCGGGGGCCGGGGGAGCGGACGCAGGACACGAGCCGGTCGGAAGCGTCAGCCTCAGAGTCCACGAGTCGATCGTGCCGACGTCCTGAGCTGCATTGTCCACGGCCTTGAGACGCCAGCTCCCGGAGGACGAGAGGCCGTCCGCGACGGACAGCGGCGTCTCCGGACGGAACGTGCCGGTGAACGGCGGTGCACCGGAGCCGATCGGGTTCGCCGCCTCGTCGTCGAAGACGGTCGCGGTGTAGTTGTTGGAGCTGCCTCCCCGGTTCTGGGACAGGAAGACGTTCGCGTTCGCCGGCGTGATGAGGGAGAGCGCGAGATCGCCGTCGTAGGTATGGGTGACGTTGACCGTGACGTTCACGTCCTGGACGACCGCCGCTTGCGCCACGCTGATCGTGCCCGTGGCCCCGGCCGGGTTGTCGTCCGGGATGCTGATGGGCGAGCCGGAGCTCGCGAAGTTTGTTACGGCGTTCTGGAGCGTCACGAACGCGCCGTAGCCGCCGCCGGCGTTGCTCGCGGCGAGGTTCCCGGCGGCGTCGCTCGACTGGACCCAGTAGTAGTAGGTCGTGCAGGGGGAGAGGCCCGTGAGCGTGACCGCGTGGCCGGTGACCATCGCGCTATCCGACGCCTGACCTGCGGTGGGCACCGACGTCCCGTAGTGCACGATGCCGGTCGCCGTCTCGCTCGTGGTCCACGTCACGGCCGCGGTGTTCGCTGCGGGGGCGGCCTGGAGGTTCGTGATCGACGGCGCGACACAGTCCACCCCTGCCGCCTTGTCCACGTTCACGTTTGGTACGCCGCACGCCGACGCATCCACGTAGCGGGCGTTGATCGTGCCCCCCTGGGCGACCGACAGCTTGCCGTCGCCGCCGACAGGGGGCTGTGACGTGGTGAGGATCGAGCCCACGAATTGCGCCGAGCCGGCCGGAGTTTCGACGAGCGTGACGTTCTGGTGCGTCGGCTCGGTGCTCGACCAGACCTGCACGCTCAGCGTCCCCGTGCCCGCGCGGTCCTGGTCCGCGACGGAGAGGCCGATCGAGCCTTGGCACGCGTAGGCGCTCCGGTCGAGGGTCAACGTGCCCGCGCAAGGCGTGAGCGGCACGAGGCGCGGGCCGGCGAGCTCGCAGGCCTCGCCGGTTCCGCCCGGATCGTCGTGATCGTAGGTCGCGCGGTACCAGGTCACGAGGCGCTTCGTGCCGCCGAGCGCCTCGCCGTTGACCCACGGGGCGATGTTGATGCTCGTGTCGGCGTTCGGGTCGTCGATCTGGCCGGAGTTGAGGGCAAGAGCCGCGACGTCGAACTTCGCGTACCCGTCCCCCACCGACGAGCCGTCGAGCTCACCGGGCTGGATCAGGTAGCCGTTCCCCGTCTGCGGGTTCTTGATCCGGAAGTAGTCCTTGTCGTACCCGGCGGGGTCGCGCTGGAACGTTCCCTCGGCCGGGATCGGGTCGTAGACGTCGGCGGTGCCGGGGTGGCGTCGCTCGATCGTGTTGATCCCGGTCGCGGGGTTGTCGGTCGTGCCGTCGGACACCGCGTCCACCGCCCACTCGAGGCGCCAGTAGGCGTGGTGGTGGTGCTCGTTGCACGTGCAGCTGTTGCTCGTGGCGCCGAAGCCGAAGATCGGCTCGATCGTGCCGTCGAGATACAGCTTCCACTCCATGACGTACCGGTACCAACCGGCCTGTGTCTCGGTCATGAGCCACAGGACGTTCCCCTGGTCGTAGATCGCGAGCCCCCGGAAGTTGCCCGAGTCCACGAACGTCTCGCACAGCGTGGAGGGCGGGGCGGACACGACGCGCACGCCGGAGTTCGCGGCGGGCACGTCGGTGCCCACGGCCTCGAAGCAGTCCTCGTCATCCATCCAATCGCGGTACGGGCCGCAGAGGTCGTTCTCGTACTTCACGTTCAGGACCGGGACCTCGCCCCGCTTCAGGATCATCCGGCCGCGGTAGTACACGTCGGTGATCTCGAGCCCCGTGGCGTCGGGCTGCACGGAGTTCGTGCAGCTCGGATGACGGACCTTGAGCTTCCAGACCGGGTCGGCCGCGGGCCACGAGATCTGGTACGTGCTGCACGATCCGGTGTCGTACGCGCAGCTCGTGTTGGCGGGACCGCACGCGAGGGTGAGCGCGCGCGCCGTGTCGGGGGCGCCCTGGGCGTGGCGCACGATGGTCGCGGTCGGGATGTGGACCGAGACGATCTCGTTACGCTCGACGATGTAGCCGTTCTCGGGGGGTGACATCACCCCGACGTTGATCAGGCGGCGGCCGTGCTCGTCGACCGTCACGGGCGGCATGGCTTCGTAGAGCTGCAGAGCACCCTTGGCGAGAGCCTCCTTGAACGCCTCGCTCTCGCGCACGATCGTGCCGGCGTCCGCGATCTCTTCCCGTGTCAGGTGGGGCTGGCCGGGGACGGCACGGCGCTCGAGCTCTTTCCCTTCGGCGTCGAGGACGATCTCGAAGGCCTTCTCGGCCGCGTAGTCGTAGATCGTCGCGTCGAACTTGGCATCGTCGGTACGGGGCCGCACCGAGATCACACGCACGTCGGGAAACCGATGCCCGGGTGCTGCCACGAACCGTGCCGCCAGGCGCTGGGCGACCACCTCCCGGCGGTCCGTTTCGGCTTCGTCGATCGTCGTGACGCGCACGCGCCCGACGGTTCCCTCCGCGCCGGAAACGAGGGAGATCGCCAGCGCGCAGATGGACGCGAGCAACGAGAGCTTGGAGCTCATGGGTGCCGTGAAGCTACGACCATTCCCGCTCTAGGGACAGGTCCCCGCGTTGTTCCGCTGCGTGAAGCCGCACGTCGCCGAGGCGGTCGTGCCGTTACGCTCGCCCGCCGACGCCAGACCCCAGCTCCCCTCGGTGGTCACCGCGTTGTCGGAGACGACGACGAACCAGAGATCGCCCGCCGGCAGCGCCGGCCAGTCGAAGCTTCCGACCGGGCCGAGGCCGCAGACGCCGCCCGACACCGCGTAGGTCGAAAGCCCGGCCATCGAGCCGTAGAGCAGGTGGTAGTTCGGCGCCGGGCACGTCCCCGCGCCCCACGTCAAGTGGACGCCGCCGCCCGCGATCGACGAGGCGTTGAGCGCCGTCGCCGGGGCCGGAGGGTTCGTCGCGGGGCAGGTGCCCAGGGGCACGGTGAGCTTGAGGTTCCACGAGTTGAGCGTGCCGATGTCCGTGCTGCTGCCGTCGACGACCTTGAGCCGCCAGTTCCCCGAGGACGAGAGGCCGTCCGCGAGGGACAGCGGCGTTTCCGGGCGGAACGAGCCGGTGAACGGCGGCGCGCCGGAGCTGATGGGACTCGCCGCCTCGTCGTCGAAGACGGTCGCCGTGAAATTGTTGCCGGTGCCTCCCCGGTTCTGGGACAGCGAGACCGTGGCGTTCGTCGGCGTGACGAGCGAGAGACCGAGATCGCCGTCGGCGCCGTGGGTGATGTTGACGGTGACGTTCACGTCCTGGACGAGCGCGGCCTGCGCCACGTTGATCGTGCTCGTCGCCCCGGTCGGATTGTTGTCCGGGATGAAGACGGAGGTGGTGTTGGCGAAGCTCAGGTCGCTGACCTGTCCCGTCACGAAAGCGCGGTAGCCGCTGCTGGCGGTGGAGTTCCCCGCGGCGTCGCCCGACTCGACCCAATAGTAATAGGTCGTGCAGGGGAGCAGGTTCTTGAGCGTGACCGCGTGGCCGGTGACCATCGCGGTGGTCGCGGTCTGGCCCGAGGTCGGCACCGACGTCCCGTAGTGCACGATGCTCGTCGCCCCTTCGTTCGTGGTCCACGTCACGGCCGCGGTGGTCGAGGAGGGGACGGCCTGGAGGTTCGTGATCGAAGGAGCGAGGCAGTCGACGGGCACGGCCTTCTCGATGCTCACGTTCGGCGTGCCGCAGGCGGAAGCATCCACGTACCGGGCGCTGATCGTGTCGCCATCGACGACGGACAGCTTGCCGTCGCCGCCGGCGGCCGGTGGCTGCGCGACGAGAATCGAGCCCACGAATCGCCCCGACCCCGCCGGAGACTCCGCCAGCACTACCGTCTCGGACGCCGGCTCGGTCCCGGAGGAGACTTGGACGTTCAGCGTTCCCGTGCCCTCGAGATCCCGGTCCGTCGCGGAGAGGCCGATGGAGCCCTGGCACGCGTAGGCGCCTCGATCGAGGGCCAGAGTCCCGGTGCAAGAGACGAACGGCACGAGGCGGGGGCCGGCGAGCTCGCACGCCTCGCCCGTGCCGCCGGGGTCGTCGTGGTCGAATCCGGCCCGGTACCAGGTGACGAGCCGCTTGGAGCCGCCCAGCGCCTCGCCGTCGACCCACGGGCTGATGTTGATCCTCGTGTCGGAGTTCAGGTCGTTGATCTCGTTGGGATTCAACGCCAGCGCGGCCACGTCGAAGATCGCATAGCCGTCGCCGGAAGCCGAGCCGTCGAGCGGACCCGGCTCGATCTGATAGCCATTTTCGGTCTGCGGGTTCTTCACCCTGAAGACGTCCTTGTTCGAGCTGGCCGGATCCCGCTGGAAGACGCCCTCCGTGGGAATCACGTCGTAAACGGACGACGTCCCCGGTCGCCGCCGCTCGAGGGTGTTGATCCCGGTCGCGGGGTTGTCGGTCGTGCCGTCCGAGACGGCGTCCACCGCCCACTCGAACCGCCAGTAGGCATGGTGATGGTGAGCGTTGCACGTGCAGCTGTTGCTCGTCGCGCCGAAACCGAAGATCGGCTCGATCGTTCCGTCGAGGTGGAAGCGCCACTCCATGACGTAGCGGTACCAGCCGGCGTTCGTCTCGGAGAGGAGCCACAGGGCGTCGCCCTGATCGTAGATGGCGACCCCCTTGAAGTTCCCTTCGTCCACCGACGATTCGCAAAACGTGGACGGCGTGGAGGTGGCCACGCGGACCCCCGATCCGCCCGACGGGACGTCGACACCCGTGGCCTGAAAGCAGTCCTCGCCGAACAGCCAGTCACGGTAGGGCCCGCAGGTATTCCCCTCGTAGAGCACGTTCAGCACCGGAACGTCGCCGCGCTTCAAGATCAACCGGCCGCGGTAGTAGACGTCGGTGATCTCGAGGCCGGTCCCGTCCGGCTGCGCCGCGGAGGTGCAGCTGGGATGGCGGATCTTCATCTTCCACACGGGGTCCGCCGCGGGCCAGGAGATCTGGTAATAGCTGCACGTGCCGCTCGCGGCACAGGATCCGCCCGGCGCCGGGCCGCACGCCAGCGTCAGCGCGCGCGCCGTGTCCGGCGCGCCCGACGCGTGACGGAGGATCGTGCCGGTCGGGATGTGCACCGAAACGATCTCGTTCCGCTCGACCGTGTACCCGTTCTCCGGGGGAGACATGACGCCGACGTTGATCAAGCGGCGTCCTTCGCGGTCGACGGTGATCGGCGGCATGGCCTCGTAGAGGCCGAGCGCGCCGCTCCCGATCGCGTCCATGAATCGAGGGTCCTCGCGGACGATCGTCGCCGCGTCTTCGATCTCCGGGATCGTCCGCGCCGGCTGGCCGGCGACGGCGCGGCGCTCGAGCTCCTTGCCGTCGGCGTCGAGCACGAGCTCGAACGGCGTCTCGACCGTGTAGTCGTAGATCGTCGCGTCGAACCGGAGATCGTCGGTGCGGGGCCGCAGCGAGATCACGCGGACGTCCGGAAACCGGTGGCCGGCTGCGGCGGCGAAGCGTGCCGCGAGGCGCTGGGACACGAGCTCCTGGCGTGCGGTGTCGTCCTCGCGGACGGTCGTGACGTGCACGCGGCCGACGGTCCCTTCGGCGCCGAAGGAGAGCGTAGCCGCCAGTAAGCAGGCGGTCCCGAGCAACAGGAGCTTGGCCATGGTGGCTAGGGGCAGGTGCCCGCGTTGCTCCGCTGCGTGAAGCCGCACGTCGCCGAGGCGGTCGTGCCGTTGCGCTCGCCCGCCGTCGCTGTGCCCCAGCTCCCCTCGGTGGTCACCGCGTTGTCGGAGACGACGACGAACCAGAGGTCGCCCGCCGGAAGCGCCGACCAATCGAAGCTTCCGACCGGGCCGAGGCCGCAGACGCCTCCCGACACCGCGTAGGTCGAAAGCCCGGCCATCGAGCCGTAGAGCAGGTGGTAGTTCGGCGCCGGGCACGTCCCCGCGCCCCAGGTCAGGTGGACGCCGCCGCCCGCGATCGACGACGCGTTGAGCGCCGTCGCCGGGGCCGGAGGGTTCGTCGCGGGGCACGTTCCGGTCGGCAGGGTCAGCTTGATGTTCCACGTGTCGATCGTGCCGACGTCCTGGCCCGCATCGTCCACGACCTTGAGCCTCCAGTTGCCGGCGGAGGAAATCCCGTCGGCCGCGGAGAGCGGAGAGTCGGGGCGGAAGGAGCCCGTGAAGGGAGCCGCCCCGCTGGAGATCGGCGTGGCCGCCTCGTCGTCGAAGACCGTGGAGGTGAAGTTGTTGGCGCTCCCGCCGTGGTGGGAGGAGAGCGTGATGCTCGTGCTCGTCGGGGTGATGAGTGAGAGCGTGAGGTCGTTGTCGTACGTGTGCGTGATGTTCAACGTGACGTTGACGTCTTGGACGGTGGCGGCCTGGCCGACGTTGATCGTGCTCGTGGCACCGGTCGGATTGTTGTCAGGAATGCTCACCGGGGTATCGGCGCTCGTTGCATTCACGTCGCTGTTCTGGAGCGTGACGAACGCGCGGTAGCCGCCGCCCGTGTTGCTCGCCGTCAGATTCCCCGCCGCGTCGCCGGACTCGACCCAGTAGTAGTAGGTCGTGCACGGGAGGAGCCCGGTGAGCGTCATCGCGTGCGACGTCAGCATCGCGGTGTTGGACGTCGTTCCGGCGGTCGGAACCGCCGTTCCGTAGTGGACGATGCTGGTCGCCGTTTCGCTCGTGTCCCAGGTCACCACGGCCGAGTCCGCCGCCGGGATCGCCTCGAGATGCGTGATGGAAGGTGCCGCGCAATCGATCGGTGCCGTCTTCTCGACGTTGACGTTCGGCGTCCCGCAGGACGAGGCGTCCACGTAGCTCGCGTCGATGACGTCTCCGTTCGCCACGGAGATCTTGCCGTCTCCGGCCGCGGCCGGCTGGGACGTCGTGAGGATCGAGCCGACGAACTGCGCCGACCCGGGCGGGGTCTCGACGAGCGTGACCGTCTCCGGCGTCGGCTCGGTCGCCGAGGACACGTGGACGCTCATCGTGCCCGTATTGACGAGGTCCCGGTCGGAGGCGGAGATGCCGATCGACCCGTTGCACGCGTAGGCGGCGTGATCGAGCGTGAGCGTCCCCGCGCAGGGCGTGAGCGGAACCAGCTTCGGCCCCGCGAGCTCGCACGCCTCTCCCGAGCCCCCGGGGTCGTCGTGGACCCAGCCGGCCCGATACCAGGTGATGAGGCGCTTGGAGGCGCCGAGGCTCTCACCGGTGACCCAGGGCTGGACGTTGATGCTCGTGTTCGAATTGGGGTCGTCGATCTCGCCGGAATTCAGGGCCAGTCCGGCGATATCCCACTTGGCGTAGGTGTCCCCGCTCGCCGAGCCGTCCACGTCTCCCGGCTCGATCACGTACCCGTTCCCGGTCTGCGGGTTCTTCACCCGGAAGTAGTCTTTGTCGAAGTTCGCCGGGTCGCGCACGAACGTGCCCTCGGTGCCGATCGGGTCGTAGACGTCGGCCGTTCCCGCGCGGCGCCGTTCGAGCGTGTTGATGCCGGTCGCCGGGTTGTCGGTCGTGCCGTCGGAGACGGCGTCCACCGCCCACTCGAAGCGCCAGTAGGCGTGGTGGTGGTGCGGGTTGCAGGTGCAGCTATTGCTCGTCGCGCCGAAGCCGAAGATCGGATCGATCGTCCCGTCGAGGTGAAAGCGCCACTCCATGATGTAGCGGTACCAACCGGCGTTCGTCTCGGCCATCAGCCAGAGCGCGTCGCCTTGGTCGTAGATCGCGATCCCCTTGAAATTGCCGGCGTCCACCGACGACTCGCAGAACGTGGAGGGCAAGGACGACGCCACGCGGATCCCCGATCCGCTCGAGGGGACGTCGGTCCCCGTGGCCTGCATGCAATCCTCGGAGTAGAGCCAGTCGCGGTACGGACCGCAGGTGTTCCCGTCGTAGAGGACGTTGAGGACCGGAACCTCGCCGCGCTTGAGGATCATCCGGCCGCGGTAGTAGACGTCGGTGATCTCGAGACCGGTGCCTTGGCTCTGCACGGAGGTCGTGCAGCTCGGGTGGCGGACCTTGAGCTTCCAGACCGGGTCGGCGGCGGGCCAGGAGATCTGGTAGTAGCCGCACGTGCCGCTCGCAGGGCACGATCCGCCCGAGCTCGGGCCGCACGCCAAGGTCAGCGCGCGCGCCGTGTCGGGAGCCCCGGTCGCGTGACGCACGATCGTCCCGGTCGGGATGTGGACGGACACGATCTCGTTCCGCTCGACCGTGTACCCGTTCTCCGGCGGGGACATGACGCCGACGTTGATCAGGCGCCGGCCCTCCGCGTCCACGGTGACCGGGGGCATCGCCTCGTACAGCTCGAGCGCGCCCTTTCCGATCGCCTCCTTGAACTGGGCATCCTCGCGGACGATCGCCGCGGCGTCGTCGATCTCCTGGATCGTCCGCGCCGGCTGGCCGGCGACGGCGCGCCGCTCGAGCTCCTTGCCGTCGGCGTCGAGCACGAGCTCGAACGCCTTTTCGACCGTGTGGTCGTAGATCGTCGCGTCGAACCTGGGATCGTCCGTGCGGGGCCGCACCGAGATCACGCGCACGTCCGGGAACCGGTGGCCCGGGCCCGCCGCGAAGCGCGCGC
>Ga0111539_10009974_pt1 | contig 11974 bp, 5 predicted proteins | sample RhiMethybrSRZTD1_FD_79667 | JGI IMG/M metagenome (GOLD analysis project Ga0111539, IMG submission 79667) | Populus rhizosphere microbial communities from Tennessee, USA - Rhizosphere MetaG P. TD hybrid SRZTD1 (version 2) (version 2) | ecosystem: Host-associated > Plants > Roots > Rhizosphere >...
CACCGTCTTTTCCTCCAACGCCGCCCGCTTGGCCTGAAGCACCGCCTCCTTCTGCATCCCGCTCACTCGCATCTCCAGCCTCCGCAAACGCGATTCGGGATTGCCCAGCTCGATCACCAGGACGATCGCCAGCACAGCCACCACCACCGCCACTCCTCCCCACTCGATCCAGCCGCGCTGAAACTCGTTAAGCTCGATCCGTTTGGCCATTTGATAATGGGTCACGATGTTGACTGCCATCGTCGAGAACAGAAACACGATCCCCGCAACCGAGACGCCGCGCTCGACGCCCGATGAGAACGAGGTCGCGAACCCGTAGACCAACCAGGCGAAACAGCCTTCCACCGCCACTACGCAGCACAGCGAGAGCGCCGTCTGGAACCGCGCCGGCAGATCGGCGAATCCGCTCTTGTAGATCACGAAACTCGACACGCACGAGAGCAGCGTCAGCGCTCCAAGCAGGATCATCGCTCCGACCGCCGTCTTTCTGAGATTGCTCTTGAGAATCATCACGGACCTCCTTGAAAAACTCGTTTTCCTGAAAAATCTGTCAAGAGGGAAAAAGGGGAAATCTTCGCGCCCGAAATCCGCCGCCTAATTTAATATAATCCTGCTAATCGGCAAGCGGTATCCTGCCTGCCGGACAAAAACGGTGGTATCGTCACCAGGCTATGGCTGGCAGACCTTCCAATAAGATTCCTTCGGAGATGGGCGCGCGCATCGCCTCGCTGCGGCGACAAGCCGGACTGTCACAGGCGCAACTGGCTGAGGCGCTCGGCATTCCACAGCGCACGCTCTCTTTCTATGAACGCGAGGCGGGCGACATTCCGGCTGGGCTGGCGCCGCCGATGGCGCGGGCATTGGGTGTTTCGGTGGATGAATTGTTGGGTGAGACGGAGAAGAAGAGACGCGCCGCCGTCGGGCCGACTGGCAGGATGCGCCGCCTGTTTGAAGCGGCCTCCAAACTCCCACGGTCGCAGCAGGAGAAGATCGCGGCGGTGATCGAGGCGTTCGTCAATCAACATTCCGACCGCGAGAGGTGAGCGGAGCCTGGCGCGCTCCGCACGCGAAGCCGAGAGAGACACGGCGCCCCCTCCGGGTCGTGTGCGGTCTTTACGTTCGTTAACAGGTGGTCGAGATGCCAACCGACGTGCTTCGCGCGTGAATGGGCACATGACACGTCATCCACCCCGTGGCGCGTGTTACGTATACGTTTGTAAACAAATCGCAGACAAATGTAGACATGTGAAATCAGGAGAGTTATCGGATTGCCGTTTACAAATGCAAACAATTGTCTGCAATTGTAGACAGCGCTCGGAGGCTCTGATTTTCGCATTTATGCCCGGCAGCAGCGGCGGCAGACGCGGCGTAAGCGGGCGCTTACGGCAAAATGTTTTCTTCCTCTTGAGCAGACCATCAGCGGAGCATCCGGGCGCCGCTCACCCGAAGGGCCGGAACGAAGTGAAGGAGTCTCGGAGCGAAGCGGAGAGACTTCACGGCGCTTGATGCGGAGCGACAGTCAGCGAAAGAGGAAGAAAAATAGTTGTGAGGGAAACCTGGACCTGCTGTTTTCTTTTAGCCGCTTCTGTTTTCCGATCCGGAACAATGGCGGGAGCACGAACGCTGCGGCATTAGCGCAAGCCCCCATATGAGGGGGGCGTTCGGCGGAGTGGATGGCGGCGTAGCGTGCGAGTGCGCGAGCCGCGTAGCCGCCAGACACGGAGCCGATGCGCAAGGGGGGTGGATCAATGGAAGCCGGGCGGATGATAACCTGCATTATGACTTCCGAAAGCTCTTCAAAGAAGCCGGTCATAATGTTGGTTATCAGCCGACCCTTCCGATTCCTCTTTCGCCGCGTCTGGCTATCGAGGGAAACCATCGGCGTGAACGAACTGCCGGGCCTGACGAGGGGGAAAGCGGCAGGCAGCAAAAAGCCGGAACGGAAGATTCTGCGGCGAATGGCATAGCTTGAGAAGCTATCCGTGGCGCAAGAAGGATCGCATCAGTCCCTCGATCTCCCTTACTTCCTTTTCCAAAGTAACCAGATCATCTGACATCCATTCTTTTTGCCTGCACACTTCAATTGCGAGATTGGCTGCCGAGAGCACCTCAGAGATGAGAGTCTGTGGATCAACCGCCCCCTCCAGTAAGCGCTTTTCTCCATCTAACTCGTCTCTTATAAAATTGATAGCCCAATCCTCCCGCTTTCGCACAGTGACATCAAACCTTAAAGGCCCGTCCATGAAAGGGCACTCGCAACTCGCAGATTGATTGGTAACCATTGGCTTCAAATTGCTCAGCCACCATCCCAAAATGACGACTGGAAAGTCAATCCAGCCTTCAGTAGGAAAATCATAGCCATCCATCTCTAACCAAATTGGGCCTACGGTCGGTAACCCTTTTTTAAATTCATCTGTTCTCAGCTTAACAGAAAAACTCATCAATAATACCTTTCCTACATACCTTATCACTTGACTCTGCCTTTAGGATAGGCTGTCTCTATGGTCTTAGTGGTGCGGTTGAAATGCATCTCAATCACTGTCCCATCTCTAGTAACACCTTGTAACACGACTCTCGTGCCTTGAGTTCTTATTATTTCGGAATGCGTGTAAGCGTCTCTAACAGCAGATTCAATTTGATTGGGAGTCATATGGCCAGGGAAGATGTCTTTGAATTGCTTTGTGTTCGGATTTCTTATGGATTCTAAATATCCACTGCCAGTGGCCGTATGATTATCTACTATATGGCCGGTCTGCACTTCCACTTTATTTGCGGAAGGAAGATTAGCTGCCTTATTGGGCCTAAATAGTCTCGGTGCGCCAAGAACGGCTCCGAGAGCCGCACCGCTGACGAGGTTAGCAGCAACTCTCTTATAGAGATCAGGACTTCCGAACTGGCGCTGCATCTCGAAAGCCAGTTGGTGGGCTGGCTCATCAAGACTGGTCTGCTCGTAGGTCGCTATGAGCTTTCCATCTTTGTCACGAATATCCCCCTTCTCAAAATACTTCCCGTCACCACTGAATGTGAACCCGTCCTTCGTTCCAGCTCTTCTGCCAGCATTAAAATCAGCGTCGCTATGTTCATAACACTGGCCATCAGTAGAGCAAATCCTGTACTTCCTGCCATCAGGATCGGAATACACAACCGGGGCGTTGCGCGCATAGGCATAACCATTCCAGCTTTGAGGATCGTCCTCAATGGCTCCGGCGTTTTCCGGGTCAACACTAATAAATCTACCTTGAATGTTTGAGTAATACCGAGCAAGGAAGAAATCCAGCCCCGTCTCAATGTCCCGTTCTTTCGACCCAAACTTTTGTCTCACCAAATCGGTGCCATAACCGTTGCTCGCGCTTCTGATCCCCACTCCGGCACCCAGCTCTTCGCCGAAGGGTAAGAAGTCGTGTCGCCTTATCCCCGCCAGGCTCCCTGTCTCGTCTACCACCATTCGCGTCGATCCCAGATGGTCTGTCACCAACCATTTTATACCACCCGATCCGTTTTGTGCAGTTGTAAAGGTCCACGTCACGTCGGCGGCCAGAGAGTTGCCCGCCATATCCTTTACCCGGGGGTCTGTACCGCCCCCCCTGACCCGCGCGGTATAGGTGACTCCGGCCGACAGGGACGAGGTTGGATCCAGCGTGGCAGTGAGCGAAGCCGCGTTATAGCTTACTGTGGCTGACACCAGGGCGTTAGAGGGATCCCGAAGCTCCACTGTCGATCCGTTCACAGTCGCCGCATCCATCGCCTCGCTGAAAGTTACGGTCAGATTCGCATCGGCGTTCACATTGGTCGCCCCCGCAGCCGGAGAGAACGAAGTGACTGTCGGCGGCGACGTATCAGGCGCAGCTGTGAAGGTAGAGTCCCCGGACATTGCGAGATTGCCGGCCGCGTCTTTGGACTTGACCCGATAATGATACTGCGTCCCTGGATTCAATCCTGATAAACCTTGCGAGTGCGAAGTCACAAGCGCAGGGTTGAGCGTCGTCGATTGCCCGTAGGCCTGGGTAGTTCCGTACTCCACCTGACTGTCGGAATTCTCATTCGTGGTCCAGGTGATTGTCGCGCTCGTGGGGTTAATGACTACTGCGGCCACGTTGGAGAAAACCGGCGCCGTGATATCCGGAGTTCTGAAAGTAAAGTCCCCGGACATTGCGAGATTGCCGACTGCGTCTTTGGACTTGACCCGATAATGGTACAGCGTATCGGAGTTCAGACCGGATAAAGATTGTGAGTGCGAGATCACAAGCCCGGGGTTGAGTGGCGTCGATTGCCCGTAGGCCTGGGTAGTTCCGTACTGCACCTGGCTGTCGGAATTCTCATTCGTGTTCCAGGTGATTGTCGCGCTCGTGGGGTTAATGCCTACTGCGGCCACGTTGGAGATACCCGGCGGGGTGGTATCCGTCTCGACTTCGATGCGGATGTTCGAGATTGATGCTGCTACACCCGCAGCCTCTCCAACTGGCGCTGCAGCTGTCAGCTTGTCGCGGACTTGAACCAGAGAAATATTCTGGCTGGGGGATAGCATAACCGACTCTGAGCCACTACTTGCTCCAGTTCCCTGAAGTTGGAACACGGTCACCCAGTTCGATCCGCCGTCAATGCTGTATTCAGTTCTAAAAAAGCTAAAGATGTCAACGTCAGCACTCCACTCGAATTTCAGGGTAATCGCCGTTATTTGCCCGCTCACAGACTGAAAACCAGTCCATTTACAGGATTTACTTTGAACTCTTCCATTAGAAGCACCGGCTATTGTGCTGCCGTGGCCTGTGTTGATGTTGCCGTTGACGGCAAGCCCGCCTTGACCGGGATCAGGCGTCTGGTTGGCGCTTGGATTTACAGTTACAACGCCGCCGCCTTGCGCAGTGATGATCGACCGCCCACCTCGATAGCCATACTCCTTTTGCGGCGCACCCGGCGCTGCAGCGGGAGGATGCTCCGCGGGCAATGCTCCGCCGATGCCATTGAATGACAACGCATTGCCATATCCTCCCATAGTCGTCCTGGTAACCCCATCTATATGTGTCCCGGTGTCATTGTCGCTTGAGACGTCTGCGGTTGTCGAACCAGAGTCTTCGTTAAATTCCAGGTCAGCGACAGGTTCGTCAACTACAAACAGCCCATCCGCGTCGCCATCCAGTCCTGGGCCTGCTTGCCCGCCGATATCATCGCCGGATTGAGAGGCCGGCTTGACGAACGATGTGCCTCCGCCCGATCCGATTTCCGCAACAATGAGTAGCTGTCCACCTCGATAGCCATACTCTTTCTTAGGCGCGCTCGGTACCGCATTGGCGGCATACTCCGCCAACAATTCTCCCCCGACCCCGTAGATATGCCATGTTTCCTGCCCTAACGCCGTCCGCTTTGTCCGCTTCCCGTCGGCGTCATAAGTATAAGTTCCTCCTCCTCCGGCGCTCGCCGTCTGCAACCGGTTCTCCGCGTCGTAGGTCATCGTCCCGCCAGTCAACACATCACTCGTGATGTTCCCGGCTTGATCGTAGCTTGGACCGACAATCCGGTTGCTCCCCGTATCGTATGTCGGATTGTAATTGTTTACTCCTCCCGTCACGCCGGTGATCCCTCGGTTCCCCCATCGATCATAACCATATGTCTGCGTAAATACGTTTGGTTCGACAACGCCGGAGATGCGGTTGAGCGCGTCATATGTATAGCTATCCGCTTGTGGGATGACTTCACCTCCGCCGGCTATTGGAACGTAATGCAGTTGTTTTACCAAATTCCCATTGTTGGTCGGGTCATTCGCGAAAGGATCGGTATTTGCGACTGCATTGGGGCCATGTAAGAAGAGAAGCTTTCCTCGGTCGTAGCTGAGCGCATCACTGCCTGTGCTCAATCGCAGATCTCCCAATTGGAGCCGATTATTGTACTGCTTCTTATGATGGAGTGGCGTCTGCGTGCCGAAGGTCTCCCGCTCGATCATCCCGCCGGGGTGATACTGTGTAATCGTGCTGTAAGTTCGCAGTTGGCCGTCACCCAGATTGCCGGTAAAACTGCTGAGCCGGCCCGCCTGGTCATAACTGTAATTGACGGTGCGACCCGAAGGATAGGTCATGGTCTTGATGTTGCCAGCCAGGTCGTAGGTTTGTTGAATATAGTAACCCGGCCCCCAATTGGCCCCTTGCCAGAAATGCTGCCGCTTCTGGAGCGGTCGCCCCAGCGCGTCGTAACCATCTGTCAGATTCATCGTGACATTGGCGCCCAATTCCTGAGTGCCCCCTTCCTGCGTCCGATCCCAGTACAGACGCCCTTTCCCATTCACCGCCCCATCGAAGACCCTGGCGACATTGCTCTTCTGTGAGCCATTGATGTAATCGATTCCCCAGTTACGGTTCAGCCCGTCGTAGTAGTATTTGGTTTCGATGCCTCGGGCGTCGATCCTTTGAGTGAGGTTGCCGTTGGCATCGTAGGAATAGGCCGTTGACCAGCAGGAGGCGCCGGTAAACGGGTCGGTGTGCGGAGGCAAGTTGGGATTGCAATGCTGCTCCAAATTTCTCGCGCGGATCAGGCGTGAGAGTGAATCATAGGCAAACCAGCGGGTCTGCGCGCCTTGTGTCACTTTGCGCAGGTTATCCAATGCGTCATAAAGATAGTCGGTCTGATACCCAGCGGTTATTTCCGGATGATTCGGGAACGAAACGGAGACAGTGCCCGAAGCGGCGTCAGGCGATCTGACCTCCCAAATTTTGGTTAAACGGCCCAGCGTGTCAGTCTGACTAATCCGCTGCTTCCCGGCCTGATCAATAACGAGCGTACGGTTCCCACTGTACTCAGTATTCACTGTCGCCGTGTCGGGCGTAGTTACTGCTCGCACACGACCGAGCTCATCGTAATCGGTCGTCGTCCACAGGCCGGATGGGGGCGAAGCGGAGTCGGGATCGTCGGCGCGGTACGGGTTGGAGACCTGCGAGACTCTGCCGAGCGCGTCGAACTGCGTGTCTGTCATTGTCCATGTGGAGCCTTCAAATGCCGCGCTTCGCCAAGTCCTGCCGAGGCTGTCGTAATATGATTTGCCGGTCAGGAAGTTGTCGTTATAAGTGTCACGGTCGCCGTTCATCGCGATCACGCGATTCGTGTCGTCGTAAGTAATGGTCGTTTGCCTTTTCTCGGCGGGCACGCATACGGAGGGGGGCTCGCAGGGGGGCGTGGTTACCTTATACCTCGCTTGAATGCCCTGGGTCGGCCGGTCAAGGGCGTCGTTATAAGCGATGCTGCTGACGATCCCGTTGGCGTCTTCCGAGGCGACGGTCTTGCCGAGATAATAATCGTACTTAGTGTATGTTGTGTGACCGAGCGCGTTGGTGACTTTAGTGGCGAACGCGTAAGCCGTTTGCCCGTTCAGTTCGGCGGGCGGCGTGTTCTGTCGCGCGTCGTCACCCGGCGGTCCGAAGCGGTCGGTGTAGTCTAAAATGGTTATCCCAGCAGGTGTCCGCCCATCAATCGTCTTTACCACGTTGCCTGCGATGTCGTATTGCGCGTGATTATGGACCCAGCCGGTAACGCCGCCGTCATTATCGAGCAATGCGCGGGAGGTCCTGGTGACGTTGCCCCGCGTTGTGTAACCGGTGATGAAGCCGCTGTCCAGCCCGCTGATGCCCAGGCGATCGATGAGCGGCGCGTGATTCTGGCTGTTGTCGTAAAGGTCGTATTCGTAGAACGTCTCGGCGCGCTTGGTTTCGCCGGCGTCGAAGACCTGCTGCTGGAGCGGTAGATTGCGGATGTGAATGTTGGTGTCAGCCGCATAATCGACGCCGTTGTTGAGGGTCACAAAGTCGGTGTGTGTGCGCCGGATCAAAGGCCCGGGAGCGCCTATGCCGAAGCCGTACACATAAACATCTGTCTGATTGTTGAACTCATCGTATGCAAATGTATTCTTCGATACCAGATTGGGAGTGACGTCAAACAATGTCGTTACGGTTTGAGTGATCTGCGGATCGTTGGGTTTGACGTCAGCTTGAGTTTCCGGCTGAGTCAGCGGCCAGTGGCTACCGGCCACCGGTTGACTCCAAGTGTGAGTTACTCTATTCAACACTGTCGCGCGGTCGGCGGCCAAGTCTTCCGTCTGGTACTCCCTGCCTTCCTGCCAGGGAGAGTATCGCGTCGGCTCCTTGCCAAACGAGGCCCGCGCGCTGCCGTGGAAATAATGGCGCTGACTGCCTAGAACTGCGCCCGTGGAGTCATACTGATCGGTTAGGACGTAACCCACATTAGATGTGCTCGACTCAGGGCGGCTGTAAGTCGTCCTCATGGCGAACGAACTTCCACTGCCGCCATCGGGATAGACGCGTCGCTCGACAACACGCCGATAGATGTGGTGGCCACCGGCTACACCGAGGAATAGGTATCCGCTTTCCGGCCCGTCAGTCAACCCTGGCGCGTAATCATACTCAATGGCGCCGCCCGCTGGCAGCCTAACTCTAGCCAGTTCGGCATAGCTGTTATAGTAGAAATTGTATTGCTGGTTATTTGGAAGCGTAATCGAACTGACCACCTGTCGATTATTTAATTGGGCCGACGAACCATTTAGTTGTGGAAACAGATCCTGCTCGGTTCTCAGAAAAAATCCACTTCGTAATGCATTCCCCAAATTGGTATATTGAATACGGATGGTACGCATCGCGCCGCCAAACCCTTTGAAGTCTATCTTTCTCTCAATGATTTTACCATTGATATAGATATGATTGATTGAGACCTGACGTCCGAGCGAATCGGTGATCCCGGTCAGTCTAGGTAAACCATCAGCGGAGTAGCTAAAGCTCACCTTGTTGCCGTTACTGTCGCGCATCCAAACACATCTACCATGATCGTCGATACGGAAGCGTGTCCCGTCACGCAACAAAAGATAGCCTGACGGGTTATTCCAGGGCGTTTCGCCATCAAGAGAATCAAAGATATCCGTATCAGCGATAAAGGTGGCAGAGGAACCGTCAGCGGTGACGAAGACTCTGCCGCGGTTGAAAGGCGTACATGACGTAGAATTGGGCTGACCGTTTGTCAGTTTATCTTGCAACTCGTATGAGGTGCCATCCTGGCCCAAAAATCTCACTATAGTCAGCGTTTCACTGGGGACCAATCCTTGCCCGGGACACCTGAGTGTAAAAACCCGGCTACTGGCTTGAATGACGTTCAATCTGAAGAAAGCTAATGGGCTTCCAAAGTCAATGGTATCTCTGCCAGCTCCGTCTTCTACCTCGCCACCGCCGTAAGACGGGTAATAGTGTGTAGGTACGCCCGGTGTAAACTCCTTAACTACAGCCCACTGAGGGTTTAATGAAAATACCAACGGCAAGCCCGCCCCACCCCTTCCCCCAATAGTGATTAACGGGATTCGAAAATTGAGATGGCCGTTGAAGAGATTGATCGAGTCCAATGAACTGTCGTAAGCGCCTGCAGGTGATCCTGGCTTCAAGGCCGAAGGAAGCGAGCCATCGAGTGAACTCTGCGCCGCGGCGCGGACAACAATCTGACTCAATAACAACACGAATAAAAGGGAGTTGAGTATAAATCCGCGTAGGCGGTTGCTTCTACATGTTGATCGCATCGGGTGTCTCCAAGGTTATGTTGAAGAAGCGGGCAAAATGAATGTGCCATTGCCGTCTTCTCACGGACCATCTGTTCAATGACATGCCTTGCGGCGGCCGTTATTGCCGGGGACTCGCCGGATGTTCGGGACGAAAAGCTCTAGCATCAAGGTCTCATGGCGAAAACAGCCGAAGGCGTCGCACAAAGAGGCCATATGACCTTCATAAGCAGGCAAAAAAACACTTTTGAATAACTGAGATCCATCAGCCTGAATGGGCACAGAACCATTCGGTCTTCAGGCTGGTTTGAGGCCCTACCTGTGTAAAAGACGCATTTCGCCGGCAAAGGCACCTTATTTTAATGATTCTGGAATTTCCGTCGTTAGCTCGACTTTGTCCATTTTCCTTTTGCGCCTTTGCGAAAAACCATCTCGCGCAAAGGCGCAAAGGTTGCGCTTGATAGCCGAAACGACGATCAAAGCCCAGTTGATAAACTAGTTACAGGCCGTTGATATAAAAATCCGGCCAATAGCATTTCTACTTCCAACCATTACTCCGAAAAAGAGCAGAAACATGTCGCTTTTTTTTTGTTGAGGGATATTTTTTTTACGACACTCGGAAGAAGTATCGGGCGCCCCTATCACTTATACCGTCCAGAAATGGCGGTCAGAGGAGGCGCGGGCGTAGGGAAGACATATTTCGCCGCATTGATGGCTGACGTCGGCATGGGTCGCGTTCTGATTTGGCGTGGTTTGATCTCGCGCCCCGGGGAGCTATCATCTATACGAGGATAGTATGAGATCATTGAGTAGGGACATTCCGCACGTCGTGATCATCGGGGCCGGCTTTGGAGGTCTGACCTGCGCGCAAGCGCTCAAACGCGCGCGAGTGGAAATCACCATTGTTGACCGTGCCAACCATCACCTATTCCAGCCGCTGCTCTACCAGGTGGCGATGGCGGGGCTTTCGCCCGCGGACATCGCCGCGCCTATACGATCGATTTTGCGCAACCAGAAGAACGTCACGGTGCTGCTCGACGAGGCCACGGATGTAGATTTCAACAATCAGACCGTCGAACTGCGCGATTCGAAGTTGAAATATGACTACCTGGTTCTGGCCACCGGCGGGCGCACCAGCTACTTCGGCCACGACGAGTGGGAGACGTTCGCGCCCGGGTTGAAAGACCTGGACGATGCGGTCGAAATTCGCCGCCGAGTGTTGCTGGCTTTCGAGGAAGCGGAGAAAGAGACTGACCCCGAGCGCCGCCGCGCGCTGATGACTTTTGTGGTGGTCGGCGGAGGGCCGACCGGCGTCGAACTCGCCGGCGCGATCGCCGAGCTGTCGCACTTCGTGTTGGCTCGCGATTTCCGCAGCATCTACCCCGAAGAGGCCGAAATACTGCTGCTGGAAGGCGGTCCGAAGATACTGCCGAGTTTCGCGCCCGATCTTTCAAAAAGCGCGCACCGGCAATTGGCCGATCTCGGAGTCAGAGTCCTAACCGGCGCCCAGGTCACAGGCATTGACGAACACGGCGTCTATCTCGGCGCCGAAAGTGTCAGGTCCGCGACCGTGATCTGGGCGGCGGGCGTGCGCGCTACTTCGTTGACACAGCGGCTGGGCGCGCCAATTGATCGCGCGGGGCGGGTGCTCGTCAATCGCGACCTGACCGTCCCCGGCCATCACAACGTCTTCGCTATTGGCGACATGACCTGTCTTGAACAGGACGGAAAGCCGCTGCCCGGCGTCAGCCCGGTGGCGATGCAAATGGGCCGTCGCGTCGCCGGAAATATTCGAAATGATCTGGCCGGCAAACCCTATGAAGAGTTTCACTACTTCGACAAAGGAAACATGGCGACAATCGGTCGTAAGGCCGCGATCGCCGAGATCGGCAAATTGCATCTGAGCGGTTTCATGGCGTGGATGGCCTGGCTGGTTGTTCACATCTTCTTCCTGATCGGATTCCGCAATCGGTTCATGGTGCTCTTCAACTGGGCGTGGTCGTATTTCACTTACCAGCGGGGCGCCAGGCTGATTACCGGTAGAAGGTTGAGCCTGCTATCTCCCACGGAGATTGTCGAAAGCGGCCCGGGGGCGCGGCAAAGAGAGGGCGAGTTTTTAGTGAAGTGATAGTTGTACAGTACCGCGCGCCTATATCGGTTTGCAGTTCAGTGTACGGATGTTTGTAGTCCCGCCTTTAGGCGGAAAGGCCCGAAGAGCCAGGCGATTCCGGCTAAAGCCGGTACTACGAACCGTAAATGCAATTGCAACACGCTCCAGGTTGTTTGTCGTAACAGTTTGAACTTCGTCAGCGTTTCACGAACAATGCGGCGCCGATGAAGATCGCGACGACCGCCGCCGCCCAGGCTTTCCGCTTCAACGGCAGCTTCTCATCGGCCTCCCAACGAAACAGCTTCGCCGCGACAAACAGCGACACGGCG
>Ga0111539_10009976_pt1 | contig 11971 bp, 12 predicted proteins | sample RhiMethybrSRZTD1_FD_79667 | JGI IMG/M metagenome (GOLD analysis project Ga0111539, IMG submission 79667) | Populus rhizosphere microbial communities from Tennessee, USA - Rhizosphere MetaG P. TD hybrid SRZTD1 (version 2) (version 2) | ecosystem: Host-associated > Plants > Roots > Rhizosphere >...
CACATCATCCATCCCGTTGTGGTATACCAAAAGCAGCGCTGTCCTGATTTGTAGTCATTGTGGAAAGAACCGTATTTCAATTGTTCAAGAAGGATTCCCCCTTGCGAATGGACAATCGCCTTAGGGAGTCCCGTTGTGCCGGATGAATAAAGTATCCAGATGGGATGTCCGAATGGAACTCTGGTAAATTCTAGTCTCGCATTTTTCCTGTGAATGACGTCAGCCCATCGCACAAATGTCTTACCCTTCGACACCTTAAGATCACTCTTTCCAATGGATATCACAGTCTGTACGGTTGGAAGCGCATTGGCTAATTCAAAAATCGTTTCTGACTTATCGAATGATTTACCCCCGTAGTTGTACTGGTCTGCAACGATAAGGATCTTAGGTTCTATCTGTGCAAAACGGTCGATCACCGCTTGAGTTCCAAAATCGGGCGAACAGCTCGACCAAACGGCGCCTAGCGAATTAGTTGCAAAGAAGGCTACTGTTGCTTCGGGTACACAAGGCAGATATGCGGCAACACGATCGCCCGGTACAATTCCATTTTCCTTTAGGAATTGTTGTAGGGACGCCACCTGGTCTTCGAGGTCGTTCCAGCTTAATTCCTGCAGTGAATTTTGTTCAGATTTATAAACAATTGCGGGTTGATGGTCACTCCGGTTCCGGAAAATGTGTTCTGCATAATTCAATCTTACATTTTCAAACCACGTGGTTTCCGGCATAGGCTTACCGTTGGTTATATGTGAGATATCACCGTCAAAGAGAATATTAAAGTACTTGAACAACGAAGACCAGAACTCCGCCGTTCGGTCAACCGACCATTGCCATAACTCCTCATAATCGGCGAATGAAAGACCGCACTCGTCCTTTAGCCAACGGATGTAACTGTTAATGTTAGACTGGCGGATGAATTCTTTCGAAGGGGCCCAAAGTCGCATAATGTTTCGGCTTTATTGCGGCGTCAATATCTTCAGCGCCGCTTCCTTATCCCTATGGAGCTGGTTTTTCAATTCTTCAAGATCGCTAAATCTTGTATCTCGCCGAATCAGCTTGTGGAAATTTATGGTCAGTGACTCACCGTAGATGTCGTCGTCAAAGTCAAAAATATTCACCTCGATATTTCGCTTCATACCCTGCACGGTCGGCCGGTTCCCGATGTAAAGCATACCATTATACTTTTGATGATTATAGCTGATGGTTACTGCATAGATGCCGTCGGCTGGGACGAGTTTATAAGCCGTGTCAATCTCCAGGTTGGCGGTAGGATATCCGAGGATACGACCAAGTTTGTCTCCAATAACAACGCGGCCCGTCAAACTGTATGGGCTTCCGAGGAAATGGGTTGCTGTATCAATGTCGCCTTCTTCTAGTGCCTTTCTGATCTTTGTAGAGCTGACTCCAACGTGATCTACATCCTGTCTTGGGATCTCCTCGACCTCGAAGCCATATTTCGGCGCGTTCAGTTTTAATTGTTCGAAACTACCCTCCCTGTTTTTGCCGAAATGGTGATCATAACCAATGATGAGCTTTTTTGTGCCAATAGTCTCCACAATGATTTGTGTAATAAATTCTTCGGATGACAGGTGGGAGAATTCCCGTGTAAATGGGATTCTCAGAAGATGTTGGATGCCCTGCTGCTTAAGAAGTTCGGCTTTCTCTTCGAACGTATTTAGAAGCTTCAGGGAAGTGTCCTCCGGATGAAGCACTAGCCTTGGATGCGGCCAAAACGTGATGACTACTGTTTCACCACCGTTTCTTGTCGCGGCCTCACGCAAACGTGATAGGATTTTTTGATGTCCTACGTGAACGCCATCAAACGTACCACTTGTAACCACTGCATATGGCAATTTCGCGAAGTCTTCAATACCGTGGTATATTTTCATGTGCTTTGACCTTCGAATGCTGGGTGTAAAGTTAGTGAAGCTTGGACACTTTCGGATTCGTTATTCAACCTGGTCGACCTCCAGAGCATCTGTAAGCTTAAACGTTCCTATGCGAGTTCTGCACAACGCTGACAGATAGGCGCCAACACCTAATGCATTGCCAAAGTCACGAGCAATGCTTCTTATATAAGTACCCTTTGAACACACTATTCTGAAGCTAACCTCCGGAAGATCTATTGATGTGATCTCAAATGCATGGATCTGTACATCGCGCGGGTTAAGCTGAACCTCTCTGCCTTTTCGCGCGAATTCGTATGCTCGTTTGCCTCCAATTCTAATAGCCGAGTGGAGTGGAGGAAGCTGGCTGATTGTACCGATAAAAGGTTTGACTTTTTCACGTATTATATCATCGGTAATTTTGGAAATATCTTTTTCTTCATTCACCTCCGTTTCGAGGTCATGAGACGGTGTAGTTTTTCCCAGCACAAATTTCCCTGTGTACTCTTTCTCGAGTCCCATAAACTCTTCGATTCGCTTCGTCATTTTGCCGACGCAAAGTATCAGCAATCCAGTAGCAAGGGGGTCGAGAGTTCCCGCGTGTCCAATCTTTTTGGTCTTTAGTTTAAAACGAAGTTTATTCACCACGTCGAAGGATGTCCATCGAAGTGGTTTGTTGATCAGCAAAACCCTTCCTGTATCATCATTCTGGGCTTTCATTTATACAACCGTAAGACCTACGCCAAGGTAATAGAGTAAGAGGATCACTATACCGACCACGATCCTGTAGTAGCCAAACAATTTAAATCCATGGCGTGTCAGGAAGGTTATAAAAGATTTAATGGCGAGTATCGCAACGATAAAGGCAACAGAATTTCCAATAATAAGTAGAGTGATCTCATTGCCTCCGAAGGACCCTCCGGCAGAATAGAATTTGAGCATCTTGTAAGCCGTTGCGGCAAACATCGTAGGAACAGCCAGGAAGAATGAAAATTCAGCAGCTGTTTTCTTATTAAGCTTCTGAGTTAATCCTCCGATGATCGAAGCAGCAGATCTTGAAACTCCGGGTACCAATGCGATTATCTGGAACATTCCAATCTTAAAAGCAGACGAATAGGAAACATCTGAATCAGGTAAGTTTTCACTCTTGCTGAAGATCTTGTCGACGAACAAAAAGAAGATACCACCGATGACGAGAGTAAAACCAACTACATCCACGCGTTCCAGGAGCGCATCAATCAAATCGTTTAAGAAATATCCAGCCACCAATGCCGGCAGAACAGCAACGAAAAGTTTGATGTAAAAGGAGAGAACCTCATTCATTGATTTATTTTCCGGAAGGAATTTTTTCCAATAGAGTACAATTACCGAAAGTATTGCTCCGAGCTGAATTGCGACCGTGAACATCTTGGTGAAGGGGTCGGCCGCAATGCCCATAAGTGACGAGCCAATGATCATGTGGCCGGTCGAGGAAATTGGAAGAAATTCTGTGATACCTTCAATGATTGCGAGCAGGATGGCCTGAAGAATGGACATATTGGATCAATGATGATGGTTGTACGTGCGATCTGATCCCGCACGTAAGAAGATGCTGAAGCTTATTTTGTGGGTTTATGAAGTATGGCGTAGATCTCTAGCATAAAACCAGCCATTACGACAATAGGGCCTAATGTAAGTCCTAAGAACCCAAAACCATGTTGCTTAGAGTCCAATGACATGATAATGAATCCTACCACCAGGGTGCATACACCTGCAATCATTAACTGGTAGTTTTTTTTACCAAAGGGAAGTTTACTTTCCATGCTTAAATTTTGATTATCAATAAAGTTGGTCCAGAGACATCTTTAAATATCGCCGGATTGAAAAGAATGTACTTAGCACTGCAACGACGATCCCGGAAATTAACAGTACGGCGACCAGTGCAAGGAACTGATTCTGGTTATGAAGTATTGACAGGTCTTCAATTTTACGTTGTGCATAGTTCGATAAGCTCCATAACAACGAAGCAGCCAGCAGGCCCGCGAGTAACCCATAACCCGATGCTCTCAAAAGGAAAGGACGTAGTATAAACCATTTCTTAGCGCCTACCAATTGCATACTCCTTATCAGGAAACGCTGCGAAAATAATGCAATCCTTAGCGTATTATTAATAAGAAGCACGACTGCCGCCAGCAATACCGTTATTAGCCCTAACAGGATCAACCCGATCTTTGTAACGTTACTGTTAACGGACTCGATCAAGCCTTCCACATAGAATACCTGAAAGACTCCATTCATCTCCTGAATTTCTTTTTTGATCTTTTCAATCTTTTCTATGGAATGATACTCCCTGGCAATACTTACTAGATAGGCATCCCGTAATGGATTCTCTCCGATAAAATCGATAAAATCCTCACCGGTTTCTTCAATAAACTTCTTGGCCGCGTCTTCCTTCGAAACAAATACAACACCAGGGCCATCTTCTTTGCTGACATAATCCTGTGAAACAAGCTTGTTTTCAATTTGAAGGCGTTGGTTCTCAGTAACATTAGCTCTGAGATACACTTGCACCCGAATATTCTGACGAACCTGGTGTTCAAGTTCTTGAGAGTAAATCACCAGAAGGCCGAAAATCCCAGTTACGATAAGGGACAACGTGATACTAATCACTACTCCGATCGCCGGATATCCACCCAGTTTCTTTTTGTTGCCCTTTTTCTCCATGCCAAAGCTCAAATTTAGGAGAAAATATCAAATCACGGGTCAAATAATGTTCGACGCCCAATCTCTCTCGATGAATGTCCCGCCTGATGACGGCAGGGAACGCCAAACACCAATGTCCAAGTTAATGGTTTGAAAAGTCTAAAGAAGGCACAACAAAAGAGGCTGCCCTTTTTGAGGCAGCCTCTCTTTTATGATTAGTTATAATGATTAGTTACCGCGGTAATCCCTGAGCTTCTTAAGCAGTGCCGCATCATTGATCGGCGCCAGCGGTTTTACCTTTTCGTCTGCATCGTTCAACAGATAGTAATTGTCTTTGTAGTAAAGGAACATCGTCCGCTTGTTGTTGCTGAAGAATTCCATGATCTCATAGAAATTTTTCTCGAACGATCCATAAAGGAACAGTTTGTTGTCTCTGAACTGATAATGGAAGTTGTATCGCTTATCCACTTCAGTTACAACAGCAATGGATGATTTGGTTGAAATCTTGGGACCATTTTCATCAGCTGCTGCCTGTTCAGCGTTTTCAGCATCCTGGCTTGGATCAAATACGTCCCGCGTTGACGGTTCAACGGCCTGTTGCTCTTCTACTTTTTCCGGGCTTGAAGCCTTTGGAGTCGGTGTATTGTCCGCTTGCTTTTCGGAGGCTTTAGGTTGCGGCTGGACGGGTTGTTCCTGAGCAGCCTGTTCATCCTGATTTGATTCAGCCGTAACTGCAGGTTCTGTTACTACATCATTCTCCGTACTTTCTTCCTTAATTTCATTTGCAACCGGAGGTTGAGCAATTGTGTTTTCTTCCCGATTGAAATAGAAGTAAACGCTTGAAGTCACCAATCCCGCAGCGACCACCCATAATCCGATTTTCAACGCTGTCGACATTCCTTCGCTCGGTATCGACGAAAGGGGAACATCATTCAGCATTTTCTTGAGTTCAGCTTTTCGCGCTGTACGTACACCTTCAATTATTTCGCGTTGAAGCGAAAGTTCATTCTTAAGTTCTGCATCTGACTCAAGTTGCTTTTCGAACGCAGCACGGTCCTCAGGATTGAGCCGGTTGCCAGCGTATTCGTCCAATATGTCGAAATCTTTTTCTGATGCCATAAAATCCTAATCTAGAAAATCATGCTCCGAATACTGAGCTTTCACCAATTCATCAAGTTTCTTCTTGCACTTATATTTCTTTGTTTTCGCAGTATCCGTATTCGCGAACCCAAGCTTGTCGGCGATGTCCTGCATTGACATCTCCTCGAAGTAGTAAAACATTAAAACCTTCTTACAGGTTTCACCTAATTGATCAATGCATTTCGCAAGGATCTTTTCGCGTTCCGACGATTCAGTGTCCAATGTTACTGAAGTGTCTTTCTCCTCACTTGAGAGGCGCTTCTTTCGATCGAGCTCCTTTCGCCACAGATTCTGACAAATGCTGTAGATATAGGTACTCATTTTTGAGGTGAGAACCAGATTGCCTGATGTGGCTTTTTGCCAAAATACGATCAGAGCATCCTGATAAACATCTCGCGCCTCTTCTTCCGTCCCGCTATTTGTGATGACCAACTTGGTCATCATGCGGTAATATTTCTGGTACAAGAACTCAAGAGCCTTCTCATCGCCTTTGCAGATGCGTTCAAAGATCTCCTTTTCGTTCATGACTGAGCTCAACCTGTATACCATGATTTAATGGCTTAGTAACCCTCTGGGGGTGCGCAATTTTGAGATTTTCCCGATAGAATACATATAATCAAGTTGATTTCCTCCATGTTTGGGTCCGATAGAAGGGGCCCCAATAGCCTCTCACCATCAAGTTAGCACCTTCCAACCAGAGTTTACACCGGTAAACCTTGCCCTCCTCAGGATCAAGTATGCTCCCATCCACGTATTCATCACCCACTTTTTTCATATCCTTTATGATCTCCATTCCCATTATCTTTTTCAGGTATCGCCCGTCTTCGCTGGGACACTTGTCACACACGGGATCGGGGTCCGTCGTTGAAAACAACTGGACGATCTTGCCGTAAAATTGTCCTTTTTGTTCAAAGATTTCGACTACAGATTTTGCTTCATTGGTTCCGTCATCAACTGTTACCCATTTTCCAACGATCGCGGGCTGTCCCATACAGACCGCAGACAAAAAAAGGAACCCCGCAAGCAACTTCATTCCCGAAATATTAATCAAGAACTTTCAAATAAAAAAACTCTAACCGATCAGACTCTTAAATCACATCGGGATTTCTGATTTGATCTGTCAAGTTTATAGCGTCATTAACAAAGCAAAAGCCCCCCGAAATCTCGGAGGGCTGATGTACTTAATAACTTGTCCCGAGTCCTCGGGATTCGTTGATTCAATCATTTATTGATCTTTTTGCTACTCTACTTCAGTGCCTTCGGTTACCTGACTCACAGTTTCAACCTTTGGTTTCGCCTGCTCAGCCTTCTCGGCAGGTTCATCAGGAACTAAAAGAGGAGCTATAACAAGAGCTACCACAGACATAAGTTTCAGCAGGATGTTGAGTGACGGACCTGACGTATCCTTGAATGGATCGCCCACCGTATCACCTACAACGGCAGCCTTATGCGGCTCTGATTTCTTGTAATACATTTTTCCATTGATCTCAACGCCTTCTTCAAAGCTTTTCTTGGCGTTGTCCCACGCCCCGCCCGCATTAGCCTGGAATATTGCCATGAGCACTCCAGATACCGTCACACCAGCTAACATACCTCCAAGGGACTCAACACCAAAGCCAGGTAAAAATGCAATGATCACTGGTGCTGCTACCGCCATAACTCCAGGTAATACCATCTGCTGGATTGCAGCTTTGGTAGAAATTTCTACACACTTGCCATATTCAGCTTTTCCGTCCGCTTCATGAAATACTTTTTGATCTTCTTTTGGCCATTCTTCCACTGGCTTATCTCCGTGTTTCCGCATCAGATCGAGAGCAGCCTTTAACGCTGGAATAGTTGTGAATTGTCTTCTTACTTCTTCGATCATCGACATTGCGGCGCGGCCAACGGCACCCATAGCGAGGGCCGAGAATACAAATGGGAGCATGGCGCCAATGAATAATCCAGCCATAACTTTCGCCTTGGCTACGTCAATGGTGCTAACGTGAGCTGTAGTCATGAAGGCGCCGAAAAGTGCAAGTGCTGTAAGTGCAGCAGATGCAATAGCGAAGCCCTTACCGATAGCGGCAGTAGTATTTCCAACAGCATCTAGCTTATCCGTTCTACCACGAACTTCCCTTGGGAGTTCAGACATTTCAGCGATACCACCAGCGTTGTCAGAAATTGGACCGTACGCATCAACAGCCAGCTGAATTCCAAGGTTGGAAAGCATACCGACGGCTGCGATTGCTATACCGTATAAGCCGCCAAATTCAAATGCTCCGATGATAGAGATTGCAATAATCAGGATAGGAATAGCAGTTGACATCATACCCACACCAAGGCCAGCAATGATGTTTGTTGCAGCACCGGTAGAAGATTGACGCACGATAGAATTTACCGGCTTCTTGCCCATTCCTGTATAATATTCAGTCACAAGACCCACCAATACACCGCCAACAAGTCCGATTACTGTGGCCCAAAATATTCCAACAGCTGTATAATGATTTCCTTTCTCAGGATCTTCCCATGCGTAAAGTGGGTCCTTGAACCACCACTCTGCAGGAAGCATCCACACGATAATAAAATATGATGCTATGATCATTACAAAGGATGAAGCAAACTCACCCATGTTTAATGCTTTTTGTGGATCTCCGCCTTCTTTTACTTTCACGAAGAAAGTACCGATGAATGACATAACAATACCAACACCTGCCAATACGAGGGGCAGCAATACTGCAGAAAGTCCATTGAAATTATCTCCGAATCCAGGTACCATAAATGCAGCTCCAAGCACCATAGTACCAACGATCGATCCGACATATGATTCGAACAAGTCGGCTCCCATACCAGCGACGTCTCCAACATTATCACCCACGTTATCGGCAATGGTAGCAGGATTTAAAGGGTGGTCTTCGGGAATACCTGCTTCAACTTTTCCAACCAGGTCAGCACCAACGTCCGCTGCCTTCGTATATATCCCTCCACCTACACGTGCAAAAAGGGCGATAGATGACGCTCCAAAAGAAAACCCTGTAATAACTGTGATAACCTGGTTGAGGCTCATCTGATCGCTTACTCCAAAAAACTTTGAGTATACAATCAGTAACACGCTTAGACCCAGGACGCCCAGACCAACAACACCCATACCCATTACTGACCCGCCGGCAAATGCAACTTCAAGGGCCTTCGCAAGACCAGTTCGCGCCGCGTTTGTCGTTCTTACGTTGGCTTTGGTTGCCACTCGCATTCCGATGTATCCGGAAAGCGCTGAAAAAAATGCTCCTAAAACAAATGAAAGACCCACTAATGGGTGAGAAGTTTGTTTATCTGCAGTAAAAGCCAACAAGAGGGAGACACAGACCACAAAAATGGCCAGTACCTTATATTCGGCTTTCAAGAACGCCATGGCCCCCTCAGAAATGTGAGCTGCAATCTGTTTCATTTTGTCCGTTCCGGGATCTTGCTTATTTACCCATGCACTTTTCCAAGCCACGAACAAGAGGCCGAGAACGCCGAATCCTGGGAGCAGATAAAGAATGTTTTCCATAATTTGAAATTGTTTTTTCGATTAAAGCGTCAAAAAAACCGCACGCGAGGGCCGTCGTACGGTTTTTAAAGTGTCGCAAATATAGAAGAAGAAGTCTTACACGCAAAATGAGTTTCAGGTGCCTACACCTGAAACATTTCTTTCAACGCATTCCTGAGAACTTTCTTTTTTTGATCGTCCAGCTGATCCAGACTATCTGCCTGCAGGACGACAACCGGATCATTTTCATAGGGCTGATAGGATGGAATAATTTTCCCGGAAGCCTTTATTAAGCTTCCGAATGCAATGATCCGTGAAGGACGATAAACAAGCAGATCATCGGTGTCCACCTCTGTCGAGGCTAATACCTGAACAGATGATAAGCTGCGTTTTATGAAGGCCAGGATCTTCGAGAGCAAGACCTGGTCCGACTCTGGAAGCGTGTCCCACTGCATCGGAATGATAATCAGGACCTTTGGACCAAGGTTATACAATTCCTCCTGATAGAGTTGTTCGATTGGATTTGAATAGCTCACGATTCCTGTATATCGAATATTGATTTTAGTTCCTTTGCCTCTGACGGTTTCATCCGACCAGCTAGTATCAGGCGAAGTTGCCTCCTGCGAAGGGCGCCTTCATACAATGCTTTTTCTTCAGCTGTTTCTGGTTCTACTTCAGGAACATCAATAGGCCGACCCAATTGATCGACGGCAACGAAAGTGAAAAATGCGCTATTGCTTTCGGTCTTTGTATTGGACGGAATATCCTCGGCTTCGACGTCTATCCGTACCTCCATGGAGGAGCTGAACGCGCGTGACACCCTTGCCTTTAATGTTACCACGTTGCCTAGTCGAATAGGATGTTTGAATGAGATATTGTCAACCGAAGCGGTGACCACAATGCGGTTGGAATGTTTCTGGGCTGCAATGGCGGAAACGATATCCATCCAGTGCATCAACCTTCCACCCATTAAATTGTTAAGGGTATTTGTGTCGTTCGGCAGTACCAACTCCGTCATGCTGACGGCTGATTCACGAGGAAATTTTTTCTTTCGCGTCATTGCGGTATTAGAGTTTATTCGAGTTAAAGAGTTTTGACAATTAGCAACGGAGCTGCCGACCAATTCCGACGTTTCAAACGTTTCCAACCGACTACTAACCGTTAGTTCGTGCAAAAATCATAAAAAATACTTTGCAATCAAGTCTATCATTTCATTATTTCGGCCTTCCATTATGCAAGCTTTCAATTCAATATCCTTATTGACTTCCCTTTCTTCCAGCAAAGGAACCGTTGCTTGCTCTATTATTTCTATTACATCTACAATTATCACTATTACGGGGTAACCCGTGAGCGATTTTATACCCCAGCCATGTCCGATTAGTGCCCGTCTCAAGGAGTTGGAAGCACTGATCACTCGAATATTAAAATTTAACAGTCATTCTTAATCGAATTATATAAATGAAGGTATTGAAATTCGGGGGCTCATCAGTAGCAACCCCTGCTCGGGTTCAATCGGCTATCGACATCATCAAACCTTATCTTTCAGGAGATGTTGCTATCATTTTTTCCGCATTTGGCGGCGTAACGGACTCATTGATCCAGATAAGCAAGCTGGCTCTTGAAGGTAATCTCCAATACAAGAACAGACTTGCTGAACTGGAAACGCGTCATCTGGACGCAGTCCGGCAGCTGATTAACATTCAAAGGCAGAGTAGCATCCTTGCTCAAGTGAAATTTTTGATGAATGAGCTCGAAGATGTCCTGCATGGCGTGTACCTGGTTAAAGAAAGAACTATACGCACACTGGATTATATCATGAGCTTTGGCGAAAGGCTTTCTGCGTATATAATTTCTGAAGCCTTTATTGATAAAGGATACCCGGTCGAATTTTTGGATGCGCGCAAAGTAGTGCGCACTGACAATCACTTTGGTTATGCAAAGGTTGACTTTGAAATAACTAATAAACTGATAAAAGATCACTTCAAGCATCACGAGAACGTTCAAATCATCACCGGTTTTGTGGCAACATCCGAAAGCGGTGAGACGACAACACTAGGTCGTAGTGGTTCTGATTATACAGCCGCAATTGTTGCAGGCGCCTTGAACGCCACCGACCTCGAGATCTGGACGGACGTTGATGGCATGATGACGGCGGATCCACGCAAAGTCAAGAAGGCATTCACAGTCCCTGAAATGAGCTACGAGGAAGCTATGGAGCTATCTCACTTCGGAGCCAGGGTGATATTTCCCGCGACTATGCAGCCCGCCATGGTTAACAAGATCCCCATCTGGATCAAAAATACGTTCAATCCAGCGTTCAAGGGCACACAGATCCATTCAGAGTCTGCAAATGGCAAGATGATAAAAGGAATATCATCAATGAATGGCGTGAGTTTGTTAAGTCTTCAAGGCAGCGGATTGCTTGGAGTGGTTGGCGCGTCTATGCGCTTGTTCGCAACGCTGGCACGTGAAAATGTAAACGTGATCCTTATTAGTCAGGCATCATCTGAGCATTCTATTTGTTTCGCCGTCGAAAATCATTATTCGATAATAGCAAAAACCGCAATTGAGAAGGAATTTCAGTATGAAATCAGGAATGAGGAGATAGATGAAGTTGAAGTTGAAAATGACCTTTCGATTGTGGCCGTCGTGGGTGATGGTATGAAGCACAGTCCCGGAACAAGCGGGCGTATGTTCAGTGCGTTAGGAAAGAACGGCGTCAACGTCGTGGCGATTGCCCAAGGTTCTTCAGAGCGGA
>Ga0111539_10009977_pt1 | contig 11971 bp, 11 predicted proteins | sample RhiMethybrSRZTD1_FD_79667 | JGI IMG/M metagenome (GOLD analysis project Ga0111539, IMG submission 79667) | Populus rhizosphere microbial communities from Tennessee, USA - Rhizosphere MetaG P. TD hybrid SRZTD1 (version 2) (version 2) | ecosystem: Host-associated > Plants > Roots > Rhizosphere >...
ACTGCCGGCTGTTCGTGGAAGAGTTCATTTCTTTTCCTCCTTCTTCGAGGTGTAGAGGAGCGTCCGCGCCTCGGACTGGAGCTTCGCCTCTTCGGCAAAGGTCTTCCAGGCTTCGACGTCGTCCCCGTGCTTGGCCCCGGTCAGGACCTGCAAGGCGGTGACGATGAAATTCCGGACGTTCTTCTCCTCTTCTCTCGTGAGCATGTCGACCAGGAATGGAACCGACTCCTTGGCCTCCCACCGCTGCAGCGTTTTCACCGCCATCTTGCGGTTGTTGGCCACCTTCTCGCCCGGCAAGTAATCGAGAAGAGCTTTGTAGCCCTCCTTTTTCTTGCACATGCGCTGGATCGCCATCACGGCAGCGAGCCGGACCATATCGCTCGAATCCTTCAGGCCCTCGACGCAGACGTCGAGGTCCTTGCCCGTCTCGCCCTTTTCGCCGAGCACCTGGATCGCGAAGGATTTGACCTTCGCGGACCCTGTGCCTGCCGTTGCGTGCAGCACGGGACGGGACTTCGGAAAGCCTCCGCGAAGAGTCTCCATGCCTTTCAAGATCTGGACGTTCTGGTTCGAGGTCTCGATGAGGTCGATGGCTGCAAGGAACCTTGCGGAATCCTTGTCCAGGCTCTTCTTCGACTCCCCGGCGCGGAGGCCGGGCGCCCCGAGCAGCGCGAGGCTGCTCAGGGCAATGATCGCTTTCATGATAGGGCCTTTCCTAGTATTCCTCGGATTCTTGCCCGATTACTTATCGTCGTAGTAGGCGATGCTGTACGTCGGGACCAGGTTCGCCTCTATCTTGCTCAGGACCTCGGAGCTGTAGTAGACATCCGCATTTCCTGACAGAGTGACATCGTTGGACGTCAGGTCGATGGCGGTCAGCGACTCGCCGACCATCATGGACCCGTAGACGTGGATTCCGGCGCCGCCGCCAGTGAGCTTCACATCGCCGAGCACGATGACGAGGCCTTTGAAATCGAGCGTTCCGGAGATTTCCACGGAACCGTCGACGAGCAGGATGCCGGCGCCGTTTCCGCTGCCCGACAGGTGGATGTCGCCCTGCACATAGGTGATCTTCGGCGCGTCCAAAGTACCCATCGTCGGGTTGGTGTAAGTCCCCGGCGTGAGCGTGTTGTCCTTCATGGCGGCAAAGTTGTTGAAGACGCTCTCGAGCAAGTCTCCATCCACTTCGCCGACGGACGGATCCGTGCCCTGTCCGACGATCTGGTCGTAGTTCAACGGATTGATTTGAGAGAGGAGGTTAGTCGTGTTGCTCCCTGCCGGGTCGCCCGTCAGCGTGGAGATGCCATTCACGGGCGTGGCGCCATCGACGAGGTTGCCATCGGCATCATGGTCCCGGCCGTCGACCGAGAACTTGTTGCCCTTCAGGTCGAGAGCGACCTTGGGATCGACGTACATGGCGCCAAGCTTCGGAATCGTGACGACGGTTTTGCGGACGTAGGTCGTGACTGTGACCATCGCCTCGTTGTTCGTCGCCGTGGCCACGAGCACCGAGACATTCGGGAAAGCGGTCGGACCAACGTAAGTCACAAAGCGCGCGCCCAGATCGCTCGGACCGATCGTAACGGCGGCCACGTTCGGCTCTCCAGGCGTCGGGTAGCCGTCGCCTTCGCCCTCGTCGCTCGTGTTGGCCACGCCGTCGCGGCCATAGTCATTCCCGGTCGTCCAGCTTAAGCAGCCGATCTTCCCCGAGTTCCCCGATGCGTTGTAGCGCAAGTCGTGGATCCCGAGGCTGACGCCCGACTCGGCGCACTCCCGCAGCGCGGTGTGGTCGGTGTAAAAGTTCGAGGACCGGATGTTCCGGTGCATGACGGTGAACTGAGCCGTCGCCAGCGCGGCGAGCAGACTCAGGAGAAGCACCGCGATGAGGATGATCTTTCCTTCCTCGCGGAGGCTTCTCTCGGTTCGGAGGACTCTTTGAGCTGAATGCATACAGCGTCGCTCCTTTCAGTTCCTGGGGTAGATCGTGACGCTTCGCGAGACGCTGAAGGTTCCATACCTTCGATCGATGGACGCGAAGCTGGTCAACGTGACAGTGACGCCAGTGCCCGTGAGTGCGAAGTTGGTCGACGTCAAATCGAAACCGGCGTTGATAACGGTCGCCTCTCCGGTGCTGAGGTTCGTCCGGACGAGCTCTCCCTCGTCCGCGACGCCGTTTCCGTTGTCGTCAGCGCCGTTGACCGTTTCTCCGTTGAACCCCCTGAAAGTGAAAGTGATCTGGTCTCCGGGGATGGGCGCAGTGCCGTCAAAACCGTTGGTCGACGTAATCGTGAGCGTCTGACTGTTGTTCGAGATCGCAAGGCTTCCGCCCATGGATTTCCGGACCTCTTTCTCGATCCGGGTAAAAGCCGTTCGATTACGCTCCTCGACGCGAGTGATGGCGTCGTTTTCCTGCGTCGCGCGCGTAGACGCCAGCATGACTTGGATCAGCGGCGTTCCGAGTAGGAAGACCAGCGCCACGTACACCGACGTCTCCAGCAGCGTGAAGCCGGAGTTTCGTCCGGTGAAGCGCGGGAGGTCGGGGTTGCTCCAGGTAATTCCGCCCGACGCAGGGAGTTTTGGGTGGGAGGCCATTTGGCCCATCCTTTCCTAAGGAAACGACACCTAATCGATCGAAATACGAATGGTGCTCGAGGACCTACGAAGCCCGGTTGCCCTTTACCCATTGGCGAACCATGCGTAACACAATTGTTCTTGCCCTAAGTGTGCTCGTCACGGCTGCCCTTGGGTGCTCGCCGGAGTCGTCCACAGCGTCCGCCGAGGGCGCGAAGCCTGCGGCTCCGGTACAGCAAGGCAATAACACGGCAACATCGGGGCCCATCAACGTGCCTCCCCCGCCGCCCGGCACACCGGGCATGAGCGGCGACCCCGGCCTGGTCAAACACCTGACGGCTGTCTCTCAGCCGGATTCCATCCAGGTTCGGATCGTCGAGGTCCAGCACATCCTCGCGACGCCCAGCGGGCAGCAGATTGCCCAGAATCACTACCTGCAAGCGGTCAAGGTCCAGATCACGGCCCGGGCCGACGTTCCGCGCCCGCTCATTCAGCCGCAGTGCTTTGCTCTGCAGAGCGAGGACGGCAAGAAGTTTGCCGCCCGGTTCATGGGGCCGCCGGAGCCCGCTCTGCGCGCAGGCTACCTCCCGCCGGATGAGATGCGCGAGGGATGGATGACGTTCGAGATCCCGTTGGGCGTCAACCGCCTCTTCTTCTGGACGAACGTCAAGTTCCCCGAGCTGCTGATCCCCCTCGACGTCACGGCAAGCTCTCGCTGAGCTAAAACTCGCCTGAGTTCAGCCTGCGGGCAGCCACCGAGCGCAGCTCGCGAATATCCACGTGCCGTCTCGATTTTTTGGCCTCTTGGAGCCCTCGGTCCGATTGGCCAAGCGGTAGTTTGGGTGTAAGCTACGGGCGAGGCGTCGAGGAGCTCCCTGCGGTCGTGCCTGCAGATTCACCACGTCGCCAGGTGGCGACCTGCGGCACGCTTCGACCCGCACCCGAGGAGGAAACAACTTGATCCGCGTTCGATTCATCGGGGCTCAGGGCAGTTTTCAGAGCATCGAGACGCAGGCGGTGCGCATCCACACGAGCCTCGCGAAGCTCGAGAAGGACAGGATCCAAAGCCAGCTCACCCTCTTGCCCCAGGACGCCTTCACGCGCAAAGGGCTTTTCCGCAAAGCCCCGCGCCGCCAGCTCGAGGCTGCGGCGGACGGAGTCGACGTGCTCGTCGTCGTCAAGTCGAGCCTCTTTCGCGACTTTCTTCCCGTCGCGCCGCTCCTGAAGGAAGCTTGCCGCGCGCGCGGCGCGGTCCTCGTCTCGAATCCCTGCGACGGCCCCGGTGCGGACGGAGGCGACACCGACGACGTCTTCAGCGAGCAGATCGCGGACTACGTCTTCGCCGTATCGCGCCTCCAGGCGGAGGCGATCGCGAAAAAGCGCCGCCCCGAAGAAGTGCTGCTCGTCGCGCACGCGAGCCGGCTTGAGAGCACCGCAAGCCTTGAATATCGGGATCCGGTTCGCAAAGTGATCTGGGAGAACGCGATTCACCGCAATCCCAGGTACGACGCGCGGAAAGTGGGCATGCCCCGCGAGAAATACCAGGAGCTCGAGGACAACTTACGCTCGATCCTCGAGGCGCGAGGCGCCGAGATCGTGTTCATCGACGCGTGGCGCGAGACGCAGACCTACGAGGAATGGGAGCGGATGATGCTGGATTCGGACGTGGCCATCGAATGCAAAGCGCTCGGCCAGCAGTACGTTGACTATCAGTCGCAGAAGCCGGCGGTGAAAGTCTTGAACTACATGGCGCTAGGGCTGCCGGTGATATGCGACTCGCTCCCAGCGTACCGTGAGCTCGGCGCGGATGGCCAAGAGCTCCTCTTTGCGGACACCATCGAACAATGGCGATCCCAGCTCCTGCGACTACTCGATGACGCCGCGCTCCGCGCGCGCCTTGGCAAAGCCGCTCGAACGGCCGCGGAGCCCTACAGCATCGCGGGGATCTGCAGGCGGTACGCCGAGTTTTTCGAGCGCATGGCGGGCGCCGCTCACATCCGGCCGCACGCCGCGTCGGCGCCGGCATGAGAGTTGCGCGGAAACGTTGCGCATGAACGTTTTTGCCGACTTGCTGCGCCGCGAGAAACGCCTTGGGCGGCCCTTGAACGTGGCCGTGGTGGGAGCCGGCTTTCTGGGGGGCGGCCTCATCCATGAACTGTCCAGAATCCGGGGCATGTGTCCGGCGCTGGTGTCGAACCGCACGCCGGAAAAGGCGATGGAGAAGCTTCGGAGCGCGGGGGTCCCCGCGGCTTCGATCGTGCGTTGCGACGACCCCGAAAGCGCAGAGCGCGCTCTGAGAGAAGGCCTGCGCGTCGTTTCGGTGGAACCGGCGCTCGGCGCGCACCTGCCGTCCGTCGACGTCGTCATGGAGGCCACCGGCACGATGCACATCGGCACGGAAGTCGCCCTCGAGGCCATCGAGCACCGGAAGCACGTCGTCGAAGCCAACCCCGAGGTCCAGGTGACCGTCGGCGCGTGGCTGAAGGCTCAGGCCGACGCCGCGGGCGTCGTTTATAGCGACATCGACGGAGATCAGCCCGGAATCATCATGAACCTGCACGCCTACTGCGCGGGCCTGGGGCTCGAGCCCGTGGTTGCAGGGAATTGCAAAGGAGTGATGAAAAGGTACGCAACGCCGGAAACGCAGGCTTCCTTCGCCGCGCAGGCGGGGATCAGCCCCTGGATCGCCACCGCTGCGGCCGACGGCACCAAGCTCAACCTCGAGATGGCGCTCGTCGCGAACGCGACGGGGATGCGGCCGGGCTGTGTGGGCATGACGGGGCTCGAGACGCGCCTTGAGTCGCTCCTTGGCGATTTTCGGCGCGCGGGCCTCCTGGGCGGGGCGCCGATCGTGGATTTCACGCTCGGCATCCCATCCGGCGTCTTCGTCATCGCGAGGTCCAGCGACCCTCACCTCGCCCGAGAGTTCCGCTATTTGAAGATGGGAGATGGGCCGGAGTATTTGTTCTACCGCCCCTATGTGCTGTGCGCTTTCGAAGCGCCCCTCACGGCGGCGGAAGCCGTCCTGTACGGGACGGCCACCGCAACGCCGGGGCCGGAGGTCGTCAGCGACGTAGCCACATACGCCAAGCGCCCCTTGCGGGCCGGCGAAAAGCTGGAAGGCATCGGCGGCGAGAAGCACTACGGCCAGATCGTGGAGGTCGAGGAGTTCCGGCGGGAGAATGCGCTGCCCGTGGGGCTCGCGGAGTACGCGACGCTCCGCACGGACGTGCGTAAAGATGGCATGGTGCGCTACGACGACGTAGTCCTCGAGGAGGACCGCACCGCCGTGCGGCTTCGCCGCCGCATCGAGGAACTCGAACGGAGGGCGGAAGAGCTCGAACGGAGGCCCACGCCGTGAGCTCGTCCGCGGACGTTCCCGTCGTAATCCTGTGCGGTGGAAAAGGCACGCGCCTGGGCGAGCTCGGCAAACTTCGGCCGAAGCCTCTCGTCACGATCGGCGGCATGCCGATCCTGTGGCACATCATGAAAGGCTACGCAGCGTTTGGCTGTCGCGAGTTCATCCTCTGCCTCGGCTACAAAGGCGAGATGATCGAGGAGTACTTCCAGAGCGGGACCATTGGCGGCGATCCTGCGCTTCCTCGCGAGCCCGCGGAGCCGGGATGGAAAATCACGTTCGCCGACACGGGGTCGGAGACGGGAACATCGGGAAGGGTCGCCCGTATCCGCCCGCACGTGGAGCACCGCAGCCGCTTCTTCCTGACGTACGGCGACGGCGTCAGCTCCGTGCGGATCGACGAGCTCCTTGATTTCCACGAGCGGATGGGCAAGCTCGCCACCGTGACGGGAGTCCACCCCGAGACGACATTCGGAGTCCTGCGCGAGGAGGGCGGCCTCGTGACGAAGTTCGCTGAAAAGCCTCGCCTCGACGTCATCATCAACGGAGGGTTTTTCGTCTTCGAACGCGGCGTCTTCCACTTCCTCGACGACGACGGCCCTCTCGAAGAGAAGCCCATGGCGCGTCTCACGGAAGGGAAGCAGCTTGCCGTGCACCGCCACGAAGGCTTCTGGCAGTGCATGGACAACCAAAAAGAGACGGAGAAGCTCAACTCGCTCTGGGAGCGAGGCGACCGCCCCTGGGCCTTCTGGACCCACACGAGCACGACCCGCTGAACCGGAGCCGCCGCGGCGGTCTCTCCCATCGCACCCACAACATGGAAAAGAGCCAGGTAAGAGAAGTGAGCACGGACTGCGTCAAGGTCAATACGGCGTGCCGAGCCTGCGGCGGGATGCGCCTCCACCCGATCCTGTTGCTCGGGCCCACGCCGCTCGCTAACAGCTTCCTGACCCAGGAGCAGCTCGACCAGGACGAACCCAGCTTCCCGCTGGACGTTTACACGTGCGAGGACTGCGGCCTGATGCAGCTCATCCACGTGGTTTCGCCGGAGGTCCTGTTCCGCGACTACATTTACGTCTCCACGACCTCGGAAACACTCGACCGCCACTTCGCCGCCTACGCGCAGGCGATCCAGGCGCGTTATGGTCTGAACGGCAGCTCCGTCATCTGCGAGATCGCGTGCAATGACGGCCTCCTCCTCAAGAAATTCCGAGACCTCGGCGTCCGCGGGATCGGCGTCGAGCCCGCCGGGAACATCGCCCGCATCGCGCGCCAGGCGGGGCTCGAGATCGTGAATGAGTTTTTCCACGAGGAGTCCGCCGCCGGAGTCCTCCGCCAGCACGGCCCCATGGACGTGGTCCTCGGCAACAACGTGCTGGCGCACGTCGACGGACTCTCGAGTTTCCTCCGCGGCATCGAACGCCTGCTGAAGCCCCGCGGCGGCGTCTCGATCGAGGTCCCCTACCTCCGCCCGCTCATCGAGCACAACGAGTACGACACGATCTACCACGAGCACCTGTCCTATTTCTCGGCCCAAGTTTTGGTGAAACTGTTCGCGCGTTTCGGCCTTCGCGTATACGACGTCGAACGCGTTCCGATCCACGGAGGCTCCCTCCGCGTCCACGCGGCGCGAGAGAGCGCCGGTTACGAGCCGACACCGGGCTTGCGCGGGATCCTGGATGAGGAAGAGCACCTCGGGCTGAACCGGCTCGATTTCCAGCGCCAGTTCGCGGAGAAAGTCACTCGAACGCGCGACGCAATCGTCGGCCTTTTGCGCAGCTTGCGCGCGGAAGGGAAACGAATCGCAGGCTACGGCGCTCCGGCCAAGGGCAACACGCAGCTCAATTACTGCGGCATCGGGCGCGACTTGGTAGAGTACATCGTCGACAAGAGTCCGCTCAAGCAGGGCAAGTTCACGCCGGGGATGCACCTGCCGGTATATCCCGTGGAGAAGCTCCTCGAAGATCAGCCGGACTACGTGCTGCTGATCGCTTGGAACTTCGCCGAGGAAATTCTCCGCCAGCAGAAAGCGTATCGAGACCGCGGCGGCAAGTTCATCGTGCCGATCCCCGAGCCGCGCATCGTGTAGGGCGGGGCAGTCCCACGCGCCCCTTACCCATCCCACCGCAGAGACGCACCGCGATGATCCAAGGAGTCCAACTCACACCGCTCAAGAAAATCTGCGATGAGCGCGGACGCGTGCAGCATCTCCTGCGGCGCGACTGGCCAATCTTCAAGAGCTTCGGCGAGGCGTATTTCTCCGTAGTCCATCCCGGGGTCGTGAAGGGCTGGCACCTCCACAAGGTGAACACGCTCAACTACACCGCGATCTCCGGAATGATCAAATGTGTGCTCTACGATGCACGCACGGACAGCCCGACGCACGGGGAGGTTAACGAGCTTTTTCTCGGAGAGCACAACTATCAGCTCGTCACGATTCCTCCCGGCATCTGGAACGGAGTGAAGGGCATCTCCGCGACTGAATCCATTATTGCGATTGTTCTCAATGAACCTTACGATCCGGCAGAGGTAGTCCGGGTCGACCCTTTCCAAAACGATATCCCCTACGACTGGGCCTTGAAGCACGGCTAGGCTCTAGAACCCTCTCACTTTTCCTTCAAGGAAGGCAATTTCATGCGAGTTTTTGTGACTGGGCACCTCGGATACATAGGGCCGCACCTGGTGGACTTGCTGCTGGCTGCGGGTCACGAGGTCACTGGAATCGACCTCAATTTGTTCGAGGACAGTCTGATCTATCCTCACCTGCTGCCCCAGCGTCACCTCATCAAGGACGTGTTCGACCTCCGTGCGGACGACCTCAAAGGCCACGACGCGGTCGTGCATCTCGCGGCGATCTCCAACGACGCGATGGGAGTCCTCAACCCCGAGCTGACCTGGAAAGTCAATTACGAAGGCACGCTGCACGTTGCCGCGTGCGCCAAGAAGGCCGGAGTGCCGCGTTTTCTGCAGTCCAGCTCGTGCAGCGTCTACGGAAAAACGGACGACAAGCCCATCGATGAGACTGGACGCGCGGCGCCTGTCTCCGTCTACGCCGAGACGAAAGTCAAAGTCGAAGAATCGCTCAGCGAGATGGCCTCGGATTCCTTCTCCCCGTGCTATCTCCGGAACGCCACCGCCTACGGCACCTCGCCGCGGCTTCGCCTCGACCTGGTCCTCAACCACCTCCTCGCCACGGCGTACACGACGGGCGAGATCAAAGTGCTGACCGATGGAACGCCCTGGCGTCCCCTGATCCACTGTCGGGATATCGCTCGCGCGTTCATCCATTTCCTCCGGGCGCCTCTCGAGAAGATCCACAACGAGGCGTTCAACATCGGCGCGCCCCGGGAGACTTATCAGGTGCGCGACGTGGCCAACGTGGTCAAGTCGCTCATGCCGCATTGCCGGCTCAGCTTCGCCGAGGGCGCCACCAGCGACCCCCGGGACTACAAAGTGGATTTCAAGAAGCTCAACACGACGTTCCCGGACTTCGAGCTGGCTTACGACCTGACGGCCGGCGCGCGGGAGTTGAAAGAGCATTTCCACAAATTCCGCATGCCGTCGGACTGTCTCAGCGGTGACTGCTTCATCCGCCTGAAGACGCTTCGACGCAAGCTCGGCCTCCGGCAGGTGCCGGAGTACTTCCACGTCGCCGAGAAGCCGTTCGAGCCGGCTGCCCGGGGCCCATGAGCGAGAGCTTCGACCTCGCCGTCGTGGGAGGCGGGATCGTTGGTCTCGCGACGGCTTTTCGTGTGCTCGAGGCGCACCCCGGTACTCGCGTCGTCCTTTTGGAGAAGGAGCGCGAGCTCGGCGCGCATCAGACGGGTCACAACAGCGGCGTCATCCATTCGGGCCTCTACTATCGCCCGGGTTCGGCCAAAGCTCGGACGTGCGTGGCGGGCTCCGATGCGATGAAGCGCTTCTGCGCCGAGCACGGCCTGCCTTTCGCGATCTGCGGGAAAGTCGTCGTGGCGACGGAGGAGAGCGAGCTGCCGGCGCTCGAGGAGCTTCACCGCCGCGGAGCGGCGAACGGAGTTCCCGGCCTCCAGCTCATCGGGCCCGAGAGGCTTCGGGAGATCGAGCCGTACGCCGTGGGCCTGCGAGCTCTCCACGTTCCCCAGGCCGGCATCGTGGACTACCGGCAAGTCGCGCGGAAGCTCGGCGAGCTGATCCGTGCGTCGGGAGGTGACGTGCGCCTGGGCGCTCGCGTCGCGGCCGTCCGGGAGGAATCCTCCGTGCTCGTGCTCGAGACGTCCGTAGGCGAGTTCACTGCGAAGCAGCTCGTCACGTGCGCGGGACTCCACTCCGACCGCGTCGCGCGTATGGAGGGAGGGGCGCCGAGCGCCCGCATCGTCCCTTTCCGCGGAGAGTATTACGAGCTCGTGCCCGAGCGCGAGTTCCTGGTGAAAGGCCTGATCTACCCGGTGCCGGACCCGCGCTTCCCCTTCCTCGGGGTCCATTTCACGCGCAGGATCCATTGCGGCGTGGAGGCCGGTCCGAACGCCGTGCTGGCGTTTCGCCGCGAAGGCTATCGGAAGCTTCAAGTCAGCCCGCGCGACTTGCTCGACGTCCTGACTTACGGCGGCTTCTGGCGTCTTGCGGCAAAATACTGGCGGACGGGGCTTGGTGAGATCGTTCGATCGCTTTCGAAGCGGGCCTTCGTGCGCGCGCTGCAGCGGCTCGTGCCGGAGATCCGGCCGGCGGATGTGCGGCCCGCCGGCTCCGGAGTCCGCGCTCAGGCCCTGGCCCCGGATGGGAAGCTCGTCGATGACTTCTTAATCGTCGAGCGGCCTCGAGCGCTGCACGTGTGCAACGCGCCGTCTCCTGCGGCCACGGCCTCGCTCGCGATCGCCTCGGAGATCGTCGAGAAGCTGGGGGACCGGATCGCTCGAGCCGCCGCGGCAGTGCCTGTCGATGGGCGGAACGGGCCGGGGCGACCCGGCGAAGCGTAGATCCCTGCGCAGAGACCGGGGCCCGCTCGGATCCGCCCCGTGGAGAGAGCAGGATCCCATGCTTGATGCCGGGAACATCAGGCCTGAACATCCACGGGTCCGTCATGCGCTCCCACCGAAGAGCCTCTACCCTCTGCGCGCTCCTCCTTCTAGCAGGAGCCCCAGGCAGCGCTGCTCCCCCGCTGGCCGGCGGCGGCGGAGGCGTTTGCGAGCTGGCCTGGACGATCATCCCGAGCCCCGAGGCGAGCGAGGGGTCGAACGCTCTTTCCGGTTTGGGATGGCTCTCGGACGATGAGATGTGGGCTTCGGGCAGCTACCTGCTCGACGGCGAGCGGCACACGCTGATCGAGCGCTGGGACGGCTTCCGCTGGAGCATCGAGCCGAGCCCCGATGGTCCCCTCGCGACCAACTGGCTGACGGGGATCGCGGCCGTCGCGTCCGACGCGGTGTGGGTTGTCGGCTACTCGACCGACCGAGATGTCGCGACAACGCACAGCGTGACCCTCATTGAGCGCTGGGACGGCGAGTCGTGGAAAGTCATTCCGAGCCCGAACCTCTCCACCGAGGACGTCGGAGAGGAGTTCGGCGGGCACCCCATCAATAACGAGCTCTTCGGGATCGCCGCGGTCTCGCGGGACGACATCTGGGCCGTCGGCAGGAGCTATTCGTTCTCACAGAGCCAGGAGCTCATCGTTCACTGGAACGGAGAGAACTGGAGCGTCGTGCCCTGCCCTCACCCGGGCGACTATGGATGGCTGCGCGGCGTCGCCGTCGTTTCGGACAAAGATGTCTGGGCTTTGGGTGAGCACTACGTGGAAGTCCCGCTGGGGGAGGAAGGGGGAGTGGGGAGCCTCCAGCAGAACCTGATCCAGCACTGGGACGGCGTCGAGTGGACCGTCGTCGAGAGCCCCAACGTCGGCTTCGCGGTCAACGGCCTTTTCGGCGCCACGGTCATTTCGCGCGACGACATCTGGGCCGTCGGCTACCACCTCGAGGTCTTCGGCGTGAACCAGGTGAACCATCCGTCGGTGCTCCACTGGGACGGAAAGAGCTGGGCGGCTGGCAGCGCGCAAGTGCTCAACCGCGAGCC
>Ga0111539_10009978_pt1 | contig 11971 bp, 9 predicted proteins | sample RhiMethybrSRZTD1_FD_79667 | JGI IMG/M metagenome (GOLD analysis project Ga0111539, IMG submission 79667) | Populus rhizosphere microbial communities from Tennessee, USA - Rhizosphere MetaG P. TD hybrid SRZTD1 (version 2) (version 2) | ecosystem: Host-associated > Plants > Roots > Rhizosphere >...
CAAGCGCGCTCATCTCCGCGCGCAGCTGACCGTTAGACTCTCGCATCTCGCCGCGGAGCGCAGAGAACTCACCGCGCACGTCCTCCCGGAATTGCGCAATCTGCAACTCCAGACCGGCGACACGATCTGGAAGCCGCTCGAGACGTTCCATCCGATCCTCCAGGATTCCGACCCGCTTTTCCAATGTTTCCAGCTTCATGCACCCTCCTCCACGCGACGTGGCTCTTCGCCGATCGATTGCTGTCGCCGCTGATCGTCGAAGAGTACGGTGCGAGTTGTGTGCCGTTCAGCCAGGGGTTCCAGGGACGCGAGTCAAGTCGACGACGCTACCATCGTCGGGCGAGTGAGGCAACGCCAAATCCCGCCCCGCTTCACTGACGCGGTCGCCTTCTCGAGGATCGACGCGTCACCTGATTCTATGGCCGCAGATCTGAACGCGCGCCGATCCTGAGATTCTTAGATGGTCTTGAGGCTGATGTTGGGATGGATCTGGAGCGCCTTCTTTAGATCGGGAAGGGACGCGTCTCTTGGATTCTCAACGCCGACGAGGATCTTGCCGTCAGTCACTTCGGGGTCGTAGAGCGCAGGCCGCCGGCGTCCGAGTCCAGCGGTCACGATCAGCGTGATGACCGACGCCAGAATGGCGCCGAGCATCGTGAGCTCGAACATGATGATGAGGTTCGGCCACCACGACACGATAGGCATGCCGCCGGTGTTGATTGGCCAGGATGTTTCCGTGATGTACGCAAGCCCCGTGGCTCCCGCAAAGCCCACGAGACCACCAAGGCAGGCGATGTACCACATGTAGGTCTTGTGGCCGATGTGGCTGAAGTTGAACTCCTCCATCGGCTGCGCGCTGATGACCGTGATGTCGTTGTCCGTCACGCCTGCCTTGCGCAAGCCGTCGACGGCCCGTTGCGCGGCGTGACCGTCCGGATACATCGCGTAGAGCGCCTTCATATGTGGACTTCTCCCAACGGATGCTCTCGCGCCCCCTCCGGGAAAAGCGCCGGCGACGGGTGCTTTCCGGCCTTCAGCTCCCAGATCGAAATGATCGGCACGAACTTCGCGAACAGCGTGTACAGGAGCGTCATGGCAGCAAACGTCGACACCGTGATCAAGAGCTCGACCGGCTGCGGCGTGTAGGTGCCCCAGCTGTACGGCAGGTACTTGTGTCCGAGCGACGGCACCACAATCAGAAATCGCTCAAGCCACATACCCACGCACACACCGCAGGACGCGATCACGCAGCCGGTAATGGTCCGGAACCTCTTGATGCCGAGGATGATCACCGGAATCACGAAGTTGACCGTCACCATCGTCCAGAACAGCGGCGAGAACGATCCGGTCTGCGTCACCCAGAAGACGTTCATGTCCGCCTCGTGGTTGCCATACCACACGGTGAGGCGTTCGTTGAACACGAAGTAGCCCCACAACAGGCTCATCATCAGCAGCAGCTTCCCAAGGTTCTGGAAGTGCAGTGGGTACAGATAGTTCTCGAGGTGGAGAAACTTGCGTAGGGTGGCCATGGCGATAATGAGACCCGCGATCCCGCTGAAGATCGCGCCGGCCACGAAGTACGGCCCGAAGATCGTCGAGTGCCACATCGGCACTGGCGCCATCGAGAAGTCGAACGACACGATCGTGTGGACCGAAACGGCCACGGGAATGATCCCGACCGCCATGATCGACATGGCGGTCTCGAGCCGATGCCATTGTTTGGTCGTCCCGCGCCAGCCAAGCGCCAGCACGCCGTAGATCTTGCGGCGAAGCCCGGTGGAATGGTCGCGGACGATGGCGAAGTCGGGAATCATCGGCAGAAAGAGGAAAAGCAGGCTGCCGGTGAGATACGTGTTGATCGCGAAGAAATCCCAGGCCAGAGGCGATCGGAAATTCGGCCAAATCATCCGAGAGCTCGGGTATGGCACGAGCCAAAAGAAGAGCCAGGGACGACCCAGATGGATGATCGGGAACAAGGCGCCGATCATCAGCGCGAAGGCCGTGATGACTTCGGCGCAGCGCGTGACGGGACGCCGCCAACCGGCATTCACCAGGCGCAGAATCGCAGAGATCAGCGTGCCGGCGTGGCTGATGCCGATCCAGAACACGAAGTTGGTGATGTAGAAGGCCCAGAAGATGGGGTTGTTGATCCCGGTCATGCCGAAGCCCATGACCATCTGGAAGATCCAGGTGCTCAGGCCCATCAGCACGATGCTGCCGAGGAACGCGACCAGCAGATAGAACCGCCACGACGTGTTCAGCAGCGGATGCAGCAGGTCGGTCGTGATCGTCGCGTCGTTGGGGAGCTTCATGCCTCAGTCAGCCGCTGAAGGTAATTGACGTTGGGACGCGTACCCAGATCCTCGAGCAGCTTCGAGCCGCGCGGCGACTCGGCCAGGCGCGACACCTCGCTCTCCGGATCGTTCAGATCGCCGAAGACGATGGCCTTCGCTGGACAGGCCTGGGCGCAAGCCGGTTTGATCTCGCCATCCTTGACCTCCCGCTTCTCGGCCTTGGCCTGAATCGTCGTGGCCAGAATCCGCTGAGAGCAGAAGGTGCACTTCTCCATCACGCCGACTTCGCGGACGGAGACGTCGGGGTTGAGCTGCAGCTGCAGCGGTTTGTCCCAGGCCGGGTTGAAGAAATCGAAGAAGCGGACGTTATAGGGACACGCGTTGGCGCAGTAGCGGGTGCCGATGCAACGGTTGTAGATCTGCGCGTTCAGGCCGTCGGCCGTGTGGTGACTCGCGTAGGTCGGACACACCGGTTCGCACGGCGCCGAGTCGCACTGCTGACACATCACCGGACGGAACTTCAGCCGCACGTTCGGAAATTCGCCTTCCCAATAGCGTTCGACGCGAATCCAATGCATCGCCCGCCCGCGAGCGGCCTGCATCTCACCGACCGTCGGAATATTGTTCTCGGCATGACACGCCGTCACGCACGCACCGCAGCCGTCGCAGCGGTCGAGATCGACGGCAAGTCCCCATTTGTGGGCCATATCAGCTATGTGCTCTCTCGGCTCTCGGCTTCAGCGCAGCCCTTCGTTCGGCTTCTCTTCCTTGGCGCCGGCAAACAGGATCAGCCGGCCGTCGGGGTCACCGACCCGCGAGATCTTGACGCGAGTCGCAGCCCAGGCGAGCGAGCCGGTCTCCGGTTCCATCACGGGCGCGAGGATCGCAATCGGATTTGCGCCGCGCCCGGTGGCGTAGCGCGTAAACATCGAGTGCCCCTGTCCGACCGGCATCGCGATGATGTTCTGCGCGAGGCCGGGTGAGACGACCGCTGCGGTCTGAATCGACCCGTGAGCGGACGCGATCTCGACGATGTCGCGGTCGCTGATGCCCAGCCGTTCGGCCGTCTGAGGATTCACCTCCACCCAGCTGCTCCACATCGCCGACGTCAACGGATCCGGGAGCTCCTGTAGCCAGGGTAGATGCGCCAGCGAGCCGTCGAGGAACGCGGCCGACGGGTACGGGAGGAAATGGAACGGGAACTGCTGCACGTCGCCGTCGAATTGCGGCTCGACGAACGTCATCGGCGCTTTGCTGGCGGCCGCCACCGGCGGAGCCGGCTTCGAGAGATTGCCCCACCAGCCACCTTGCTTGCGGATGGCGAACCAGTCTTCGTCGATGTCCTTCCCGCCAGCCAGCGGCGCGATCGCCGTCTTCAGCGCTTCCTCGTAGGTCTGCCACGGAAGGTCGAGAGGCTTCTGCAGCTTGCGGCCGACCTCAAGCAGGACATCACCCATCGCCCGTGTCTGGTAGAGGGGCTTCATGGCCGGCGGCGCGACGCTCATCACCGCAACGAGCGAGCCCGACTCCGGCGCGGCCTCCACCCACGACTCGAGGAACGAGTGGTCCGGCAGGATCAGATCCGCCTGCGCACTTGTTTCGTCCAGGAAACTGCCGAAGCTCGCAATGAAGGGGACCTTGGCGAACGCCTCTTTCACCTTCCAGGCTTGTGGGGTCGCAAACACCGGATTGGCGCCGTCCACGAGCAGCACCTTGACCGGCAGTTGACCCGCGACGATGCCCGCTGCGAGCTTGTCGAAGGACGGAGCCGCTCCCGATGCGCTCGGGCCGGTATCAGCGGTGGCAACCTGCGGGGTAAAGAAAATGCCGCCCGGCTCGTTGATGTTGCCGACCAGTGCGTTCAGCGCGTTGACCGCCACTGCGGTGAAGAGCGCATTCGTGTGCGCGAGCGGCGGTCCGCCGGCGAACGCCATTGACGGCCGCAGCTCAGCGAAGTGGCGCGCGATCTCCTCGATGCGATGCACGGTGACGCCGGTGAGCTTCGACACGCGGTCGGGCGCGTACTCCTCGAGCCCCGAGGCCCAGCCGGCGATGAGCGCGCCGGCACGGCCGGCGGCATCGGCTGGGCGCAGCTTCTCATGCACGATGACGTGCGCGAAGCCGAGCGCCAGCACGCCTTCTGTTCCCGGGAACACCGGCACCCATTCGTCGGCGTTCGCACCGGTCTGCGTCATGTGCGACTCGATCTGCACGAACGAGCCGCGCAGTCCGGGACGTCCCTGACGCATGGCGCCGTACGCCTCGGCGTGGGCCACGGGCGAGTTCCAGGTCCCGAGGAAGTCGGCGCCGAAACTCAACACATAGCGGGATCGCGCCAGGTCGAGGGTCGGCAGCTGCTCGCGACCAAAACTGAGGCCGTTGGCGCGGCGGAGGACATCGTTGCCGAACAGCTCGAAGGCCATCGCGGCCGGAGCGCCAAACTTGGCGAGGAACTGTTGAACGAGCGTCGCCCGACGCCCGCTGCGGCGTGCCGTGACGAACGCGAGCGATTTCTGATCCGCAGCAGTCGCCAGGCCATCGAGCTGCGTCGCCAGCTCGGCGATCGCCTGATCCCAGGTGACCGCTTCGTACTTTGCCTCACCGCGGTTGCCAGTGCGCTTCAACGGCTGCGTGATGCGATCGGGGTGATACGTCACCTGAATGCCGGCCTGGCCGCGGGCGCACAGACCGCCGCGGCTGACTGGATGATCGGGATTGCCTTCGAGCTTCTTGGCCACTGCCATGCGGGTGACACCCGCCTGGCCCTCGCGCGTCACTTCGACGTCGGTGTCCATCACCCTGACGGTGAGACCGCAGCCGCTGGCGCAGAGCGGACACACGCTCGGTTTCCACTCGGCGATCCCGGGCGTCAATTCGTCCTCGGGAAGGAAGCGGATGATCGTGTGTTCCGGGTTGCCGCAGCTCGCCAGCGCCGTGGCGGATCCGGTCAACGCGGTGAGCTTGATGAAATTGCGCCGGTCCATCAGTAACCGCTTTCGCGCCGGCGATCCGGAAACATCAGAAATGACACGTCAGGCACTCGTTGGGGGCGTTCTTCTCACGATGGCAAGTCACGCACACACCCATGTGCATGTTGACGTTGCGCTGCGCCACGGTCTGGTTCGCGATATCGCCGTGGCACGTCGCGCACTCGACGTTCGCGGCAATGTGCGGCGCGTGGTTGAATTTCACGTGGGCCTGCGCCACGTAGCCGTAGACCCGCTGCCATGCGAGATCGAGACCCTTCTCCTGCATGGCCGTGATCTGCTTGATGATCGGTTTGTCGACGGCAATGGCTGCGTGGCAGCCGAGGCAGGTGTTGACGCTCGGCAGGCCTGCCACCGGGCTCTTGGTCACCCCTTCGTGACAGGTCTCCGTGCACTTCAGTTCCGGACCCTCTTTGCCGATCTCAACGTGCCGTTTGTGCGGAAACTCGACCGGCTGGGTGGGTGGCGGCAGGCGGCCGAAGAAGTCGTTCACGGCTTTCCCGAAGCTGCTATGGGCCGGGGTGAAGATCCCGGACGCCTGGCCGGGCAGTACGGTCATGGCTGCCGTCCCGGACTTCGGCGGTGCGAGCACGCCGCAGGCGACACCCGTGACCACAGCGGCGGCACACACCACCACCGTCCAGAACCGCGCGAAGCCGCCGCGTCGGAGAAGTCCCACGCTGCCTATTTTTTCGTTTGAGGACCGAGACTGCGCAGATAGTTGACGATGTTCCAGATCTCATCGTCTTTCAGAACCTTGTTCGGCTTCATGTCGAAATTAGGTCCTGCGCCGTTGCGAATCACCAGGAAGAGCTCGCCATCGGTGGCGCCGCGATCCCACTTGGCGTCGCTCAGATCGGACGGCGGCGTCTTGAGGAACTTGGCCGACGGGCCATCGCCCTTGCCGGTCTCACCGTGGCAACCACGGCAGGTTCTCAGAAACACGGTCTTGCCCGCCTCGAGCGAATCCGGGGTCGCCTTGGTGGGATTGACCATCTTCTTCCCTTCCGGGCTGCCGCCCGGATTCTGAGCGCTGCTGGTCGCGCCGGTGACGCCGACGAGTGCCGAAAAACTCAACGCGAATGCGGTTATCAGTGCGGTGGAAGCGGGGCGCATGGGTGTCTAGTCTCCCTAATTCATTAGAGCGCGGGCATCAAAAATTCGTTGCTGGCCGCGATTCTGACATAGCCCAACCGCCGACTGCAACCCGTCCTTCGCGTATACTCCGAATCGCATGCCGACTGTGGTCGTCAGCGCAATCGTTCTGACGGCCCTGGTGGGCCTGCGCTCTGGGTCGCCACCCGTCCTCCGGGCCGCAGTCGCGGCGCAATCCCAACCACAGACACCGGTTCCGTCCGCGCCCCCGACCGCAGACGCACCCGCTCCGCCCGAAAACGGCCCCAATGAACGCCTGCTGCAGGGCGCGATGTCCGGCCAGGCCGCGGCCATCCGCAGTGCGCTCGGAGAGGGAGCCGACATCAAGACGACCAATGCGTCCGGCGCCACGGCGCTTGTTCTTGCCGCCGTTCATGGCCACGCTGCGGCCGTCACCGCGCTACTCGCGGCCGGCGCCGACGCCAACACTGCTGATCGCGCTGGTGCGACAGCGCTCATCGTGGCCGCGTCCGAAGGTCACACGACGATCGTCGAGGCGCTCGCGGCGCGAGGCGCGAATCTCGAAGCGGCGGACACCGACGGAGTGACAGCCCTGATTGCCGCCGCGTCCGCCAATCGCGTCGCAGTCGTTCAGTGGCTGCTGGGGCGCGGCGCAAAGGTCAATGCCCAGAACAAGGCCGGCGCCACCGCTCTAATGGCGGCGTCGTTCGGTGGCCAGGCCGAGGCGGCCAGACTGCTTATCGCTCGTGGCGCCGACGTCAACATAAAGGACAACAGTGCCCGGACGCCGTTGATGGCGGCCGCACGGGCCGGCAGCGCACCAGCCGTGCAGGCCCTCATCACTGCGAAGGCCGACCTCAACGCGGAAGACCCCGGAGGATCGACCGCGCTCACCTTTGCCGCCGTGTCAGGCCATGCTTCGATCGTCGAGCTCCTGGAAAAGGCGGGACTCCGAAAGGGCGGCGAGATGGGGCTGATCTTCGCGGCAGCCAATTGCGGCACCGACATCGTCCGCATGCTCGTGGCGCGCGGCATCAGTGTCCGGGTCGAGCGCAACGGGTCGAATGCGGTGATGCTGGCAGCCACCGCCGGCTGTCTCGACACTCTGCGCTTCCTCCTCCGGAACGGCGCGGACGTAAACGTCAAGGACAGTGACGGCGCGACGCCGCTCATGGCAGCGGCTGGCGGCGGCCTGACCGAGGTTGTTCAGCTGTTGTTGGAGTCGGGCGCCGATCTCGACGCCAAGACGCCTGAGGGCGACACAGCCTGGCTTCGTGCGGGCCTGGCCGGCCACATGGATATCGTCGACTTGTTCCGGAAGGCCCGCGAGAAGCGCTAGGGCGCGATCTTCACCGCAATCGCGATCGACTTGCTGTACTTCACCGGCACGCCACGCAGCGTCGCCGGCCGGTAGCGCCAGTTTTGGGCCGCCGCGAGCGCAAGCTCGTCGTACTTCGGGTGAACCGAGCCCCGCAGCAGCACCTGGTCCACATTCCCGCTCTCGTCAATGACGACCTCCAGGCTGCCCCGACCAGGGGTTGTGCCGAGGCGCTTGTCGTACTCAGGCAGGCTCTGCCGAATGGCGGACGGCGGCACCACATCCGCGTCCTGGGAACTGTAGATGCGCGACACAACCGGAGGCTGCGCCGGCGGCGGATTGAGCGCGACGACCGGCGGCGCTGCCACCGGAGGCTTGGGCGGCGGCGGGATGGCCGCGGCGCTGAGTTCGTAAAAGCCGACGGCCAGGGTCTTCAGATCGATGAGCGGTGGCAGGTTAGCCGCGGGGCCCACCGCCGGGTCGGCGAGGGTCGTGAGCATATCCCTGAAGGTGCTGGCCGCCACTTCGAAATTCTTCTGATCGAACGCCTGTTTGGCTCGATTGTACTGGTCCTGAATAATGCCCGGGAGCATCCGCTTCCGCACGTCGCTGAAAGCCGTGCGCAGGCGCGGGGAGACGTCGAGATCGGACGGCTGATACAGAGGCTCCGCCGAGACGACGGCTTCGATGGCGCGTTCCGCATCCGACGTCCGCCCGAGTGCTAGCAGACAAAAGGCGCGGTACTGATCGATCCCGCGCCTGTCGCTCGCCGGCACGTCGGTCGCACGCAACCGATTGAGCATCTGCAGTGCATCTTCGTACGCTGCCGCCGCGTAGAGCTCGCGGGCGATGGCCAGTGATTCGTCCGCTGCGGCGACCAGTGTCGTCATCAGCAGCACGAGTACGGGAATGATGAGTTTCATCTGGCGAATCATTTTTTCCTCAAATCCACACTCAGTCGCCCACCACCCTTCAAGGTCACCATAGCGGTCTGGTGCAGCTCACCAAGCTCGGGATGGCGGAATACAACGTCGTGCGGGCCAATCGTCAGAGACAGGTTGCCGATCGGTGTGTCGCCGGCTTTTTCGCCGTCGATCCAGACTTCTGCCCAGGGCACGGCGTTCACCGCCAGCGTGCCTTTGGGAAGTTCGAGATTAATGGAAGCGACCTTGCCGGGCGGGACTTGGACCGTGCGCGTCACTCGGTACCCGAGCGTCTCGTTCACGAGGTCGATATCGTGACGACCGGCTGAGACCATGATCTGATCGGTGGCGCTCGTTCCAAGCAACCGGTTGTTCTCGAAGAGCTGCACGCCTACCGGGGCCGTAACCGAGATCCAGCCCGACACTGGCGCATTGGCATTCTCAGAAGCGGCCAGCGATACGACGAGAGACGCCGTCGCGCCTCGCTCGACCGTCACCGTCTGCCTTGAGGAACCGGCGGCGCTCGACAGGAGCACAGCGTGCTCCCCCGGCGCAAGGTCGGTCACCGTCAGCGGCGAGACACCGCGCGAGACGCCGTCCACGGTGACCTGCGCACCGGCTGGATCGGTCCGGACCTGAAGCTGACCGCCGGCCGCCTTGGTCGTCGGGAGTTCGATGTACTGACTGGCCTGCGTACCCGCCGTGATCGTCACCGGCAGGCTCCTCGGTTCGCCGCCAGTGGTCTGCAACTCCATCTGATGGGTCCCGGCGGCCAACGTCAGCGTGACGGGCGTCGTGCCGCGGGCCTCTCCATCCACGGAGACCGCCGCTCCAGCAGGATTGGTGGTCAGGACAAGTGTCCCGGTCGTGACCGCAGGCGGCGCAGCGACGAAGTAGTTGCGCGCCGCGTAGCCTCCCATCGCAATGATGGCGACGGCCGCCACGGCGGCAAGCATGGGCCAACGGCGCTTTTTCCCGCCGCGCGCATGGACGTGTGTGTCTTCATGTGCGGCCGCGACCGGCTGTTCGGCCAACACCGGCTGCCGCTTGGGTGGTGTTTTCACCGGTTCGACGGCAATCCTCGACGGCGCCTCGGCGATCGGAGCCGAACGTACTGGCGGGTCAGGCTGTGTGTGCGACGTCAGCGATGAAAGATCGATTGACGGGCGCAGCACCGAGGGCGCCGGTTCGTGAGCAGCGGTGATGACTGACGCGGGCTCCACGATCGGACGCGGTGTCGTGACGGACGACAGTATTGGAGCAGCCGGAGCCGCAGCTCGAAGTGACGCCGGGGACGGCTGAACGGTAGGTGTGGAACTCAGCTCGGCATGGTAGCGGGCCATGAAATCTTCAAGGCTCGCCGGCGACGCCATCAGCTCACTGTCACCCAGCATCTTCTCGAGCTCGACACGCGCGTCGATGGCCGACGCAAACGCGTTCCGGGCATCGAGCTGCAGCGCACGCCCGAGCCACGCCCGCAGGCCAGGCGGCAGCGGCTCGAAGCCGCCACGTGCCGAAACGGCCCACGTGGAAGCCACCAGATCCGTCACGCGCGATGGATATTCGTCGTCGTGCAACAGCCGGCCGAGGATCAGTGAAAGCGCGACCACGCCGAGCTGTGTCACATCGGCCCGCTGATCGAAGCGAGAGAGTCCGGCCGTGCGCGGGAGCGGCACTCGCAGCTCGGTCCAATAGCGCTCCCGGGAGTACCGCAGCTGCTCGAGCGCCGCGCCGGCGACATATTCAACGATGACAAGGCGGGCGTTTGGGGTCACGATCAGGCGCTCGGGACCGATGGCGCCATGCGCGGCCTCACCGAAGTTCTCGTGGAGCATCGCGACAGCGGGGACGAGCTGGCGAAGAAGGCACAGGGCGGCGTTGATATCGAGCGGCAGCCGGCGTTCTTCGGCGTGCGTCAGAATCTCCGAGAGCCGGATGCCAGGGGTCGCGTCGCTGACGATCGCCAGCGTCGCATCGCGCGCACCGAGACGTTCGACCCCCCGCACCCGCCCGTAGTACGCGTGGCGGAACTGGGCCAGATGGCTGACGCGCTCGCGGAGCGCGAATTCAAACGAAGGGACGCTCGAGAGCTCGCCGCGCAGGCACAAGACGTCCAGTGCTTCGTGTCCCGTCGGGTCGACGACGTGTCGTCGCTCTCCGAGTCCGTCACGAAAAGCCACCGCGGGGGGGGCCGACGCAGAAACTGCAGCTCGCTCCATCAGATCCCTCAATTCTGTTATTCGGGGTTGGGCAGATGCGCGAACTGTGCCGTTCTTAGGCGCTCAACGGTTTGAGGCTATAACTTCCTGTGGTGCAGTAGTTTGAGTCGGATTCAACAGTCGCCAGTCAGACGACTGTCGTTACAGAACTGTGAGCCGTCAGCGGATTCTGTTGGGCCCAAAAACGAGGATGGATGACCGAATCTGTGGCTGGTTCGGGGTGTTTATGGCTTCAGTGCTCAGGCGCGATCGACATCCGCCCGCAATCATCGCATCGCAAGTACAGAACCGGCAGCGATTCGGATCGGCCGACGATGTGAGCGCCCGGCATCCCGCAGCGCGGACACGTCACCGCACCGGCGGCAGGTCGTTTGGACAGTTTGGCAAGCTTGGCCATTGAGAATTCTCCTCTTGCTATAAGACACGCGCAGGAACCAAAACGATCCCGGCGGTCAACCCTTACGCCTCAGGTGATCGAGCAGGTCGGTCATGTCCTGAGGAACTGGGGCCTCGAACTGAAGGGATTCGCCGCTGTCGGGGTGTTCGAAGCCGAGCCGATACGCGTGAAGGGCCTGCCGCGGGAAGTCCACGCCGCGCAGCGTATCTGGACCATAGGTGTACCGCTGCTCACCGACGAGGGTATGTCCCCGCAGCCGGGCCTGCAAGCGAATCTGGTTTCGTTTGCCCGTCACCAGTTTCACCTCAATGAGACTGGTGCTCCGAAAGGCTTCCACGACTCGGTACTCGCTGGCGGCCTGCTTGCCTCGAGGATCATGGGGATGGGTTTCTTTCTGGATCAACGCGGTCTGATCCCAAACCAGGTGATCGTTCCACAAACCAGATTCGGGCTTCGGCGTGCCGTACACGACCGCGAGATATATGCGTGTCGCATCGTGCCGCTTGAACTGCTCCCGCAGCCGCTGCTGGGCACGCGAGGTGACGGCGAACACCACCAGGCCCGATGTATCGCGGTCGATGCGATGGACGACGAAGGGCCGCCTTCTTCCACGGCGCCGCAAGTAATCCGACAGCTGGTCCTGAACGGAGGACAACTCGCTGCGGCGCTCCAGCGGAACACTGAGCAGACCCGCCGGCTTGTTGACGACGACCAGTG
>Ga0111539_10009980_pt1 | contig 11970 bp, 6 predicted proteins | sample RhiMethybrSRZTD1_FD_79667 | JGI IMG/M metagenome (GOLD analysis project Ga0111539, IMG submission 79667) | Populus rhizosphere microbial communities from Tennessee, USA - Rhizosphere MetaG P. TD hybrid SRZTD1 (version 2) (version 2) | ecosystem: Host-associated > Plants > Roots > Rhizosphere >...
GCACGGCCGGCAGTGTCGCCGCGCACCACGCTGAAAGCAGGATGAAGCGCGCCGCGGCCGAGTGCTCGGCGCGGCGGACGACGGTCGACGCGTCGAGCCCGCTGTGCGCGAAAATCACCGTCGCGAGGATCCCGATCGCCAAATAGAGGGGAAGGGCGACCACGAGGGCCCGCGGCCCCGACGAACGGGTGACCAAGAAGCGACCGAGAACAGCAAAGCGGTGCACCGTCACCTGGGGGCCAGCGTTCCGCCGGCAAGACGATAGTGTGCCCCTCCGACGCGCGCTGCGAAGGCAGCGTCGTTGGTCGTAAGGAGCGTCGTTTGGTCGTTTTTCAGCCGCTCTTGCACAATCTCTGCGACCAGCGAGACCGCGTCGGGATCGAGGCCGTTGCTCGGCTCGTCGAGAACGAGCAACGGTGGATCGCCGCATAGGGCAGCCAAGAAGCACATTCGCTTGCGCTGCCCAAACGATAAGCTTCCGACCGATTGCCCCCAGATCGACCGAAGGCCGAGTCGCTCGGGCCAAGGCGCGGCAGGGGCGATCGGTGGCGGAATCGGCGCGCGCTTCAACGCCGAGACCAATTCGATGAACTCGCGCACCAAGAGCTCGGGCAACGCGTCGCTCGCGTCGGGCACGTACCCGATTCTCGTCTTGGCGCGCGCCTCGTCGCGACGCATGGAGACGCCATCGATTTCGACGTCCCCCGCGTCGGCCGTCAAGATGCCGGCCACGACGCGAAGCAGCGTTGATTTGCCGGAGCCGTTCTCGCCGAGCACGACTCCGACTTCGCCGCGCGCGAGGGTGAGGCTCACGCGATCGAGCACGCGGCGGGTGGCGAGCATCTTGGAGACCTCGGTCACCTTGAGCATGACCGCGCTCGCGTCACCCGCAATTGCGATGGATCAGCGCTTGAGCAGCCCGTCGATGAGCGCGCGATCCCCCTGCAGGGCGACGCGCTGCATGTAGAAGGCGAGGCCGCGACGCCCGCCGAGCTCTTCACCGCCGCCGGCGCGCCCGGGCCCGCCGTGGATGAGACCCGGCATGACCGTGCCCGGAGGAATCGCTTGTCCCGCAACTTTGGAGGAGCCGATGACGACGCGACCGTGGAACGGCGCGATGCCGACGATGGCGCCGCGCAGGAAATCCTTGTCGTCGGTGTAGACGCTGGTGACGAGACCGCCCCCTCCCGCTGCCACGAGCGCTGCGGCCTGCGCGGCCGTGCCGTCGTAGGGCATCACCGTCGCGACCGGCCCGAACACCTCGAGCTCGTGTACGGCGTCTCCTTGCGCGGGCGATTCGCCGAACAGCAGTGTGGGGGCGACGAAGAATCCCTTTCCGCTCGGCGCGCCGATCCCTGCGACGGGATCCGCACCGCCCATCACGATCTTGGCAGCCGTCGCCAATTTGCCGATGCCGCTGCGCACGTCGCGCAGTTGCTGCGCCGTCGCCACGGGGCCCATGGTGACGTCTTCGCGCGTGGGATCCCCGACCTTCACCGCGCCGAGGCGCTCGCGCAGTTGCTCGATCACGGTGGCGACCTTCGCCTTGGGGACGTAGACGCGGCGGATGGCGGTGCACTTCTGCCCCGTCTTTTGCGTCATGTCGCGCACGACGTCGCTCAAGAAGAGGTTCATGACGTCGGAGTCGTTCTCCACGTCGGGCCCGAGCACGGCCGCATTCAAGCTGTCGGCTTCGACGTTGACGCGCGAATTGCCGTTGATGATCGACTTGGTAGCGCGGAGCGCCGAGCCGGTCCCGCTCGACCCGGTAAACGCCAAAACGTCGTGGCCCGTGAGCCGATCGAGAAGGTTGCCGGTACTTCCTGCAATGAACGAGAAAACCCCGGGCGGCGTCAGCTTGCCGTCGACGATGATCTGCGCGATCCGGTAGGCGACGAGCGCCGTGCTCGTGGCGGGCTTGCTGATGATCGGCATGCCTGCGATGAGCGCAGTCGCCGCCTTTTCGCCGAGACCCCACGCAGGGAAATTGAAGGCATTGATATGCACGGCCACACCCGGTTTGGGGATGTAGACATGCTGCCCGAACAGCCGCGCGCTGCGCCCGAGCTGCGTCGCATCGCCGTCAGCAAGAAGCGGACCCTCGCCCAGCTCGACGCCCCAATCCGCATAAGCGGTGAGCGTCCCGATGGCGCCATCGACGTCGAACTTGGCGTCGGAACGGGTATTGCCTCCGTTGGCCATCGCGAGCGACAGAAGCTCGTCACGATTGGCATGAAGGGCCTTGGCAATTGCTCGCAGCATTTCGCCGCGCTGGGCAAAGCTCATTTGCGCGAGCGCCGCGCCCCCTTCTTTGCGCGCGTGCTCGAGGGCGCGCGAGAAGTCGATGCCGTCAGCCGTGGCAGTGCCGAGCGGTTGTTCATTGGCGGGATTGACCAGCGTCGTGCCGTTGCCGCTTCCGCGCTGCCATTTTCCTTCGACGTAGCTTTGCAGTTCCATGCTGATGACCTCTTGCGGGCCCTCGCGCCCGAATTTCACGTGGCCTCGTTCTTGTCGCAAAGTGCGGCGGCGGCAACGAAAAAGCGTCGCACTCACGACACTGGCGCTCATGTAGGGGATTTTTCGGCGGAGAAAGTTCTTTGCGATTTGGGCTGGAAAATAGGGATGTTTTTGCTACGTCGATGAAAAACGCCGAGAAGGACGCTCAAGTTGGAAACTCGAATCGCCGTTTCTTTGCGCGTTGGTCATGGCGCGAAACGCGACAGCAAATCATACTTGCCGAATTCGCAAGGCTCGGCAGCCGGCCGTTTCGCCCTCGCGCTCTCTGATGACGTTCCGAACGACGACCGGTTTGCGTATCACCATTCGGCGCCTCGGCGCCGAATAGTTCGAAGTGGAGCCACGATGCCCGACAGGCGCTTCAACGCTATCACCAGCCTGATCGGTCGCGCGGCACGGGGAGCTCGATCGGCATCGTTCGCAGCGACCGCGATCATCGGCCTCGTCGCGTGTCAGGGGGTCATCGGCGAGTCGCCGAGCGGCTTTCGCGGGGCGGGCACGAGCGGCGACCCGACGGGAGGCGATCCCACGGGAGGAAATCCCACAGGTGGCGACCCCGGTGCGGGTGGATCGGCAGGATCATCGGGATCGACGGGATCGGGGTCCGGTGGATCGGCGGGATCCAGCGGAGCGACGGGCACCGGCGGCGCCGGTGGCGCGGGGGGCGGCACGGCGAGCGCGACATTGCCCGCGCGGATTCGGCGCCTGACGAACGCGGAGTATGACGCGTCGGTCAAGGCGCTGCTCGGCATCGACTCCAAGTTCGGCGCGACGTTCACCCCTGACGCGCGGCAAGACGGGTTCACGCGCAATGACGCGCAGCGAATCGATCCCGTCTTCACGATGCAGATCGACGACGCCGCGACGCAGCTTGCCACGCAAGCGCGCAGCAAGTTCAGCACGCTGGCGCCGTGCGCGAGTCCGACGTCCGGTGGCGAAGCGTGCGCGAGCACGTTTCTCGGGACGTTCGCGGCGCGCGCATACCGGCGACCCGCGGCACAGCGCGAGATCGAAGCGCTCATGACCGTGTACCGCGCCGGCGTCGCGGACGGCTACACGTACGCCGACGGGATCGAAGCGGTGATCCACGCGGTGCTCGTCGCGCCTGCGTTTCTCTATACGAGCGAAATCGGCAATACGCCCGCTGGCACGGGCGCCACGGCGACGACCATCACGCCGCACGAAGCCGCCAGCGCGATGGCCTACCTGCTCACCGGGGTCCCTCCCGACGACGCATTGCTCGCCGATGCGGCCAACGGGGAGCTCATGAAATCGAGCGTCCGCGAAGCGCATGCGAGGCGCCTCTTCGATTCGGACGCCGCGGGAGCGCAGATCACGCGTGTCGTCGAAGAATGGCTGGGCATCGACCGCATCACCGAGACGGCGAAGGATTCCAATGCCTATCCCAACTTCGCCGGCCTCAAAGACGCGATGAAGCGCGAAGCCGACGCATTCATCCGCGAGACGATGTGGAAACCGACGCGCGACGTCGGCACGCTCCTCAACGCCGATTGGACGATCCTGGGCGGACCGAACTACCTCGATACGAACCTCGCTCAGATGTACGGCATCACCGCGGCGATGACCGGACATTCTACGTTCGGCAGCGTCCCGCGCCACGGCATCCTGAACCAGGGCGCGTTCTTGTCCGTCTATTCGCACGCCATCGAGAGCGGCCCCGTGCTCCGCGGTGTGGCCATGGTGCGGCGGCTGGCGTGCATCGAGATGGCATCCCCCACCGATCTCAACATCCAGGTCGTGCCGCCGGTGCCCGACCCCACCAAGACGACGCGCCAGCGCTTCGAAGTTCACTCCACCGACCACAAGTGCGCCGACTGCCACAAGAAGATCGACGGCTTCGGGTTCGCCTTCGAGAACTTCGATGCCATGGGCCAGCTTCGCATGACGGAAGGGAAAACCCCGAATCCCATCAATCCCATCGACAGCAAGACCACGGTCGCGGTCGGCATGGACTTCGATGGCATGTACAACGACAGCTCGGCGATGGTCACCAAGATGGCCACGAGCCAGAACGTGCGCGCGTGCTTCGCGCGGCACCTTTTCCGCGCTTCGGCCGCCAACAGCGAAATTGCCAACCGCCCCGTCGAGGAAGCGTTCCTCGCCGCGTGGGGCGCGCTCCCGGCCGAGAAGCAGAGCAACATCTTGGAAGTCCTGGTCGCCTGGCTCAGCAGCGACACGTTCGTACAACGGAAGGTGCAGCCATGAGCGCACGAGGGATCACCCGCCGAGGCTTGCTCGGCGCGGCCGCCGCGGGAGCGGCTGCATTCTCGCTACCGCGCATCTTCGAGCGCGCGGCCGTCGCCACTGCCGCCGATGCGCCGCTCAACTTCATCTGCCTCTACCATCCGCACGGCATCAGCGCCGAGTTCTGGGCCATGAAGGGGGCCGAGACGGAAACGGCCTTCGACATCGCCTATGACAAGTGCTCGCTACAACCGTTCGACGACGCGGCCACCTACGGCAAGAGCTTCAAGGACAAGATCCTCGTCATCGAAGGGCTCGATCACCTCTCCAACGCCAACGGCCACGACTCGGCGGGAACCATCCTCACGGGCAGCCGCATCGACGGCAACAAGAAGCCAGCCAATTCGTCGCTCGATCAGTTTCTCGCCGTCGAAAAAGGGCTCGGGGCGATGTCGCCCGTGACGAGCGTTTCGCTCGGCGTCGGCATCGACGTCACCGAGTCGGGTTACACGCTCTCTTTCGGCCCGGGTGGCGCCGCGCTCCCCAAGATCATCGATCCCGTTCAGGCGTTCAACGTGCTCTTTGCCAACTTCACCGTGCCGGACGATCCGGCGGCGCGCGCCGCGGCGGAACACAAACGCAAAGTGGGAATGAGCATTCTCGATTTCGTGAACGGCGAGATCAAAGACCTTCGCCCCAAGCTCGGGTCGGTCGAACAGCAGAAGCTCGATCAACACATGACGTCGCTGCGCGAAATCGAAAAGCGGCTGCAAGCTGGGACCGACGCCGGCGCGGGCGTCAAATGCGCGCTTCCGGCCAAACCCGACGCCAAGCTCTTTCCGAAGATCAAGCAGTACAACGGCGGTGAGCCCTATTTCGACGCCATCACCGACGCGCAGATTGAGCTGCTCGCCAACGCCATTGCCTGCGGCGTGACGCGTTTCGCGACGCTGTTCATGAACGACTTGAGCTTCGCCGGCAATCCGTTGGGCCTACCCGCCGACAACCATTCGGAAGTGGCCCACACCTACGATCCGTCGCCGCTCGGCAACAACGGTCGCCCCGGCGCGGGCACGCCCGCCACCTGGGAGCCGCTCGCCAAATTCAATCGCTACAGCTACTCCAAGGTCGCGAAGCTCATGCAGCGGCTCGACGCCCTCGGCGCGCTCGACAACACGCTCATCTATTGTGCGAGCGATATGGGCAACCCTTCGCTGCACAGCACGCAGAACGTGCCCACGCTTTTGGCCGGTGGAGCGGGTGGAAAATTCCGCATGGGCCGCCGGATCAGACTTGCAGCGGACTGCCCGGCCAACAATCCGTGGTGCGATCCCACGACCGCGGGATTCGCGGGTGTCACCAACAACCATCTGCTGGTCGCCATCGCGCAGGCATTTGGCGTAACCATCGATACATTCGGAACCCAGGTGGACCCCAAGCACACCACCGGCGCGCTATCGGGGCTCATTTGAGCTAACCACAATTCAGCATCGGGAACGCTCCCGATGTTGCGCGCATCTGAAAACGTCGTATTCCAAGCAGCCCGCTGAAACAGCGCGCGAGCATGCGGGCACTCACTTCGTGCGCGCCCTCTTGTCGTGAAGCTTCTTCGAAAGCAGAGGCGCCGCGTTTCGCGCAAAGCGCCGGCGCCGCACAGGGTGGGCTGCCGTTGCCTGGTCCGGTGCGAGGGTGAGATGTTGACGGATGGAGGCGGTGACGACGGAGGGCGTTGGGCGGTTGGAACGGTTCGTAATCGCCGTCCGTGATATGGTGAAAGACTGCGCTCAAGCGGTCGGTAAGCGGATAGCGCCGTAGCGGAGGATTGGATTGGACGAGATCGAGCCGCGCAGCGGTCCCCAAGTTTCGCCCGCCATTTTCGCGAAGCTCGTGGACGAGGCGCCTGACGGCGTCGCGATCTTGCGCGAGGGGAACTTCGTCTACGCGAACCGCGCGGCGGCCGCGCTGCTACATTACGACTGCCCCGAGCAGCTCATCGGTCAATCGATGGGGCAATTTCTCGATCCGCAATCGATTCAGATGATGGTTCGCCGCATTCGCCACATGCAGACGACCGGCGAACGAATCCCCCCTCGCGAATACCGCGCGACGCGACGCGACGGCTCGACCGTCGTTGCCGAGATCTCGTCGATCCCAATCGACTTCGAGGGCAAGCCCGCCGTGCTCGCCTTCGTCCGCGATGTGACCGAGCGCGTGCAGCTCCGCGCCCAGCTCGAACAGGCCGACCGCCTGACGGCCCTCGGGATCATGGCCGCCGGCATTGCTCACGAGATCAACAATCCGCTGACATTCATCACCCTCGCCACCGATCTCTTACGGCAGCGATTCACCGCTGGCGACGAGTCCGCGCGCGGGTTGCTCGACGATATCGGCGAAGGTGTGGAACGCGTGGCGGCCATCGTGCGCGACCTGCGCCTCTACAGCCGCTACGAGGACGAGCCGCTCGGCTCGGTGGACCTCGAGGCCGTGCTTCAAGGCGCGGGGCGCATCGTGGCCCCCGAGCTTCGCTCGCGCGTCCGGTTCGTACGCCTGACCGACAATCTGCCGCCCGTGAGCGGTGTCGCGCGACGCCTCGAGCAAGTGTTCGTGAACGTCTACCTCAACGCCGCGCAGGCGTTCGCAGACGAGCAGACCGACGCGTCGATCTCGGTGCGGGCGGTGCTCCACGAAAAGACGGTCGACGTCGAAGTGGCCGACAACGGACCGGGCATGTCCCCCGACGTGCTCGAACGGATTTTCGAGCCCTTTTTCACCATGCGACCGACCGGGACCGGCACTGGGCTCGGGCTCTTCATTTGCAAAGACATTCTGATGCGCGCAGGGGGAAACATTCGCGCCGAGAGCCAAGTCGGTCGAGGGACGACCATGATCATCACCATGCGGCGCGCCGAGCCCGTCACCGAGTCCGACGCCGCCCCTGTGTCCATGAAGCGGGTCACGGGGCGCCGCATCCTCGTCGTCGACGACGAGCCGCTCATCGTCTCGACCATCGTGCGGGCCCTGGGACAAGACAACGAGGTGGTCGGCGAAACGTGCCCCGAGCGCGCTCTGGAGCGCATTTTTTCGGACCCCCCCTTCGACGTCATCGTCTGCGACATGATGATGGAGGGGCTCACCGGCGTGGACATCTACGAAAAGATTGCCCGCGAGCGCCCGGGGCTGGAGGTGCGCATCGTCTTCGTCACCGGAGGCGCGCACACCGCCCGCACGCGCGCCTTCTTGTCCAGGGTGCCCAATCGCTGCCTCACCAAGCCGTTCGCGCCGGAGGGACTATCGTCGCTCCTCGCGCAAGTCGCGGCCGGTTGACGGCGGGAGAAGCTGACAACGTAGTGTCAGGATCGGGCGTTGCCTGACCGCGCCCGTCCGCTCCCCCGTTGCGAAATGCGGCTGATGCAGTATCCCTCTTGACCCCGGGATGCCCGACTCTTCCCCTCTGCAAGGCGCCGCCCGTGACCCCGATTTCATCGAGGTCTTGGGGTCGCGCGAGCACAACCTCGACGTCGACCGTCTGGAGGTACCCAAGCGCAAACTGGTGGTTTTCACCGGTGTTAGCGGCTCTGGGAAATCGAGCCTCGCGTTCGACACGCTCTATGCAGAGGGGCAGCGGCGCTACGTCGAGACATTGAGCGCGTACGCCCGGCAGTTTCTGGGTCAGCTCGAGCGCCCGCACGTCGATCACTTGCGCGGGCTGTCACCCACGATCGCCATCGAGCAAAAGAGCGCCTCGGGCAACCCTCGCTCCACGGTGGGCACGATCACCGAGGTCTACGACTACCTGCGCGTCCTTTACGCCAAGACGGGAACGCAGCACTGCCACCGGTGCGGCAAACCCGTCAAAGCGCAGACCTCCGAGGAGATCGCCGACGAGGTGCTGCGCCTCCCCTCGGGCACGGCGCTCACGCTCATGGCGCCGCTCATCGTCCACCGCAAAGGGGAATACCGCGAGCTCTTCGTGGAGCTGAAGTCGCGCGGCTTTTTGCGCGTCATGGTGGATGGCAAAGTCCTGCAGCTCGACGACATCCCCGCGCTCGACAAAAAGCGCAAGCACTCCATTTCGCTCGTCGTCGACCGCATCAAGCTCCAGAGCGCCGAGCGGGTGCGTTTGACGGAGAGCATCGAGCTTGCGCTGCGCGAGGGGGGCGGCGAGCTCGAGATCGCGGCCGGCGAGGGGAAGAAGCTCGTCTTCAGCGAGAAGCGAGCTTGCTGCGGTCACGCCTTCCCCGAGCTTTCGCCGCAGAGCTTCTCTTTCAACAGTCCACTCGGCATGTGCCAGGTGTGCAATGGGCTCGGCGCGCGGCAAGAGGTGGACGAGAACCTGGTCGTCCCCGATGCCAACCTGTCCATCCGCGGCGGCGCCATCGCGCCGTGGGCCACGGCCATGACGCGCGGTGAAGGCTGGGTCTTTCGCATCGCCGACGCCGTCGCCAAGGCATGCAAGGTCGACCTCGACACGCCGTGGAAGAAGCTCGGCAAAAAGAAGCAGAGCATGGTCCTCTACGGGCTCGGCGGGAAAAAGATCTCCGTCGAGTGGGGCACGGAGGGCTCGGATAGCCACGGCACCTGGGGAATGCGCTTCCAAGGCGTCATCCCCGGCTTGATGCGCCGTTTTCAGCAGACGAGCTCCGAGGCGGCGCGCGATCAATACCGAAAATTCATGAGCGATCAGCCGTGCGACGCCTGCAAAAAGCGGCGGCTTCGGCCGGAGAGCCTCGCCGTCAAAGCGTTCGGCAAGAGCGTCGCCGAAGTGGCAGCGATGACGGTGCGCCAGTGTTACGATCACTTCTCCACCGTCGGCTTGACGGAACGACAACGGCGCATCGCCGAGGGAGCGCTCGGTGAGATCAAGAGCCGGCTCTTCTTTCTGCTCAACGTGGGGCTCGACTACCTCACGCTGGAGCGGTCAGGACCGAGCTTGAGCGGCGGCGAGGCGCAGCGCATTCGCCTCGCGAGCCAGCTGGGGAGCGAGCTCTCTGGCGTCATCTACGTGCTCGACGAGCCGAGCATCGGCCTGCACCAGCGCGACAACCAGCGCCTCATCGGCACCTTGCGCCGCCTGCGCGACCTCGGCAACACCGTGCTCGTCGTCGAGCACGACGAGGAGACGATCCGCGCCGCCGATCACGTTGTCGACTTCGGGCCCGGCGCGGGGCACCTCGGGGGGCGCGTCATGTTCAGCGGCACCCCCGCCGAGCTCACGCGCGATCCGAAGAGCCTCACCGGGGCTTATCTCTCCGGCCGCGCGAAGATCGCGACGCCCCGCGCGAGCGAGCGGCGAAAAGCGGAGCACGCCATCGTCATCCGCGGCGCGCGCGAGAACAATTTGAAGAACATCGACGTGCGCTTTCCCGTCGGCGTGCTCACGGCGGTGACCGGCGTGAGCGGCGCGGGGAAAAGCTCGCTCGTCAACGCCATCCTCTTGCCGGCGCTCGGGCGGCACTTGCACGGCAGCTCTGACCGCGTGGGGGCGCACAAGGGGATCGACGGTCTCAAGCACCTCGACAAGGTCATCGCCATCGACCAAAAGCCGATCGGCCGCACGCCGCGCTCCAACCCCGGCACGTACACCAAGGCCTTCGATCACATTCGCGACGTCTTCGCGCAGCTCCCCGACGCGCGGGCGCGCGGCTATACCGCGGGGCGCTTCAGCTTCAACGTCAAGGGCGGGCGCTGCGAGGCGTGCAGCGGCGACGGCGTGGTGAAGGTCGAGATGCACTTCTTGAGCGACGTGTACGTCCCCTGCGAAGTCTGCGCGGGCAAACGGTACAACGCGCAAACCCTGACCGTCCGCTTCAAGGGCAAGACGATCGCCGAGGTGCTCGACACGAGCGTCGACGAATGCGCCGAGCTCTTCCAGCATCACCCTGTCCTGCATCGCATTCTCGAAACGCTGCGCGAGGTGGGGCTCGGCTACATGAAGATCGGCCAGACTGCGACGACCATGAGCGGCGGCGAAGCGCAGCGCGTCAAGCTGAGCCGCGAGCTCGGCAAGAACCAAACGGGGCGCACGCTCTACGTGCTCGACGAGCCGACCACCGGGCTTCACTTCGACGACATCAAGAAGCTGCTCGGCGTGCTCGCGCGGCTCGTCGAGGCGGGCAATACCGTCATCGTCATCGAGCACAATCTCGACGTCATCAAGTGCGCCGACCATGTCCTCGACCTCGGCCCCGAGGGTGGCGGCGGGGGCGGTCGGGTCATCGCCGAGGGCACGCCGGAAGAGGTGGCGCGGGTCGAGGCGTCCTTTACGGGGCGATTTCTGCGCGATCTGCTGGAGTCGCAGCCCACGGCGGTGCGTGCCAAGAAAGCCGCTCCCCGCGCGGCCAGCTCGAGCGTAGGATCGTGAGACGATGCGCGCCGCGCCGATGACCGGATGACGATGACCCCCACGACGATCACCTCCGTCGCGGCCACTGCACTGGACATCCCCCTCACCGAGCCTTTTGCGATCGCCACGGGGGCCCCCAGCGTCGCCAGCAACGTGCTCGTAAGACTCACGCTGGCCGACGGGACGATAGGGCTCGGCGAGGCCGCCCCTTTCGCCGAGGTGAGCGGCGAAACCCAGGCGAGCAGCTTGAAGGCGATCGAAGGGGCGCGCGAATGGCTCGTGGGGCGCGACGCTCGCGCGTACCGCCCGCTGTCGGCCGAGCTAGGTGAGGCGCTCGGCCGAGAAGCCGCCGCACGCTGCGCGCTCGAGGTGGCGATGTTCGACGCGCTCGGGCGCCACTGGCGGGTCCCTTTGTGGGCGTTCTTCGGCGGTCACGGCACCGCGATTCACACCGACATGACCATCACCGCAGGTGACGACGATCACGCGGCGCGGGCCGCGACGGCCATCCTTGCCCGCGGGATATCGACGATCAAAGTCAAAATTGGCGCCCTGTCCGCCGCCGAGGACGCCGATCGCCTCGCCGCGGTGCGGCGCGTGGCACCGGACGCGCCGCTCATCGTCGATGCCAACGGCGGGTACACGCCGAATGAAGCCCTGGAGCTCGTCGATCGGGCAGCAGCCCAGGGGATCCGGCTCGAACTCTTCGAGCAGCCCGTCGCGGCCGCGGATTGGATGGAATTCCGCCGTTTGACCGCGGGCAAAGGCATTCTCCTCTGCGCCGACGAATCGGCGCGCTCGGCCGCCGATGTGCTGCGCTTGGTCCGCGAGGACGCCATCGACGCCGTGAACATCAAGCCGATGAAATGCGGCGTGATCGAGGCACTCGCGATATGGACGGTGGC
>Ga0111539_10009981_pt1 | contig 11970 bp, 12 predicted proteins | sample RhiMethybrSRZTD1_FD_79667 | JGI IMG/M metagenome (GOLD analysis project Ga0111539, IMG submission 79667) | Populus rhizosphere microbial communities from Tennessee, USA - Rhizosphere MetaG P. TD hybrid SRZTD1 (version 2) (version 2) | ecosystem: Host-associated > Plants > Roots > Rhizosphere >...
AGCTGAAGCTCAAGGACTGGTATATCCCATCGAACTGGGCCTGGCTGTTCAAGAAAGACCTGGACATGCAGGTCACTCCCGCCATCTTCAAGTACAAGGGAAGAGAATTGATGGTCACAGGCAGCAAGGAATGCCGTCTCTATCTACTCGATCCCAGGTCCGCCGGCGGCGAGGATCATCAGACGCCAGTCTATCGCACGCCTTTGATCTGCAATGAAGAGGTCAACTTTGCATCGACCGGAATCTGGGGCAGCATGACAACCTTTGAAGACTCTAAAGGCACGAGGTGGATTCTTGCTCCGTTCTGGGGGCCGCCGCATTCCGAATTCAAGGCTCCCGTTTCTTACGGCCCGGTAAAAAACGGAGCCGTTGTCGCATTCAAACTGGAAGGGAAGGGCGGCAAACTGCAGCTGACTCCGGCCTGGATTTCTCGCGACATGAATCACGCCGAACCTCCCGTGATTGCCAACGGTGTCGTTTTCGCCTATGGAAGCGGGGAAAACACCACGCAGGCGTATCCCGATCGCGGACTGGCCGACCTCAGCCCTCTTCGCATTGCAGCGTCCACGCACGCCACGCTCTACGCGCTCGACGCGGACACCGGGAAGGAACTGTATTCGAGCGGCGATCAGATCACGTCTTTCGCACACTTTGGCGGACTGTCCGTCGCCAATGGGCGCGTTTATCTCGGCACGTTCGACAGCGTGCTGTATTGCTTTGGTCTCGCTGCAAAATGAACGCCGTCAATAAAATCCTGCTTTTCACGGTGGCGTTGTTGGCTTGCGTTTGGATTACGGTGGGCCAGAGCAGAGGCGGAAACTGGCCCACCTACGGCGGCGACGCGCAGCGCAGCGGCTGGGAAGGCGCCGATGCGAGCATCACGAAGGACAGCGTCAAAGACCTGCAGCTTCTGTGGAAGCTGAAGCTGGAAACCCAGTCGCGTGGAATGCGGCCGGTGATGCCGCCCCTGATTCAGGGCAGACTCATTTCCTATCGCGGATTCAGGGAACTGGCGTTCGTTGCCACGAATGCCGATATCGTCTATGCCATCGATGCCGACGTCGGAACGATCTTCTGGCAGAAACATCTCGAATACTCCGTGCGCGAGCCACAGGTTAAGACGTCTTCGTCGGCATGCCCGGGCGGATTAACCGCAATGCCGACAATGCCTGTTCCGGCTCGCGGCGCCGCAGTTCGCGGTGGTCAGGCGCCTCCGGCAGCAGCTCAGAGAGGCAGCGCTTTCATTGGCGGGCCCGCGTCGGTGTACGCGTTGTCCAGTGATGGCAGGCTTCACCGGTTGAATACTTCGACGGGTGATGACATGACACAGCCGGTGAGCGTGCTACCCGCCAATGCGAGAGCAACGAGCTTGAGCATGTTGGATAACGTCATCTATACGGTAACCAGTCACGAGTGCAACGGCGTGCCGAATGCCGTTTGGGCGATCGATCTGAATGTGGATCCGCCGAAAGTCCGATCGTTCGCTTTGAACGGCGGGACAAGCTGGAGCGTCGGCGGGCCCGTGATCGGTGGCACCGGCGCGGTGCACATCCAGACGTCCGCGCGCGTCGACTCCACCGAACAATGGACCGCTGGCGTCCATTCATTGAGTCCGGGAGAGCTGAAGGCCAGGTTGAACTCTACAGCAGACCGAAGCGGTGCCGCAGACTCCGCCGATTTCGGCAATCTCATTAACGTCGCGTCGCCCATCCTGTTTACATACAAGGACCGAGAGCTGATCGCATCGGTCTGTTCGAGCAATCGTCTCTGCTTGTCGGACTCTGCAAGCGTTGACGTTGCAGCTCCACAGACGGCTCGAACATCGCCGATCGTTCAAGTGGGTCGTGGCCTTTCGAGTCTGGTGGAACGCGGAATCTGGGGTAGCCTTTCGAGCTGGCAGGATGCTGATGGTACGCGTTGGGTTCTTGGGGCTGTGACAGGGCCGCTGCATCCCGATTTGAAGGTGCCGATGACGAATGGCCTTACGCCGAATGGATCTATCGTCGCTTTTAGAGTCCAGGAGCAGGCGGGCAAGATGGCATTGGAACCGGCATGGGTTTCGCGGGATCTCGATTCACCTCTGCCGCCGGTCATTGCGAATGGAGTCGTGTTTGCGCTGTCTGCTGGTGAATTCACACGCCAGCTTAAGTCGACTGACGGCGGCGACACGACGGTGGACGAGCGTCCAAAAGGTTCGAGTCGCGCAACGCTCTATGCTCTCGACGCCAGGACTGGCCGGGAACTCTACTCCAGCCGAAACCTGATCTCCGTTCCCGCTTCTCTCACCGGTCTCACGGTCGCGAATGGTCGTGTGTATTTCGGCGGAATCGATGGCTCTTTCTACGCGTTCGGGTTGTATATGGAGCACTGAGTGGTTCTGGTGCGAGGCGGTGCAGTTCGTCGAACCAGTTGGCATCATCCTTGAGCGCGGCCGCTCAGCCGCGGGTCGTTAGACGCACAACGCGTCGGCACGAGGGACTGCATGGGCGAGGTTGGAGTAAAGATCAGGGTTGAAGAATACGCCGACGTCCTCCAGAACATCGAGTGGCCATCGTGATGCTCTTTGAAAGAAATCCGGGCGTGGTTGATCGCGATGTGGTCGCTTCCGTCGAAGCTCTAATAAACGGTTATGCGCGCGAGAGGTCGGGTCGTAACGCGCCATCGGTAGGTCCACCAGCCGAGCGCGGGTTGTTTATGAGCAATGTCGACGCATCTGCGAGTGGCGGCTAGGACGACAACCGCTGAACGACGGTGAACCGGCGGAAGACGATCCTCGCCCGGGAGAGTTATCGATCTCTCAGATCATCCTGTGTCTGAAGCGGTTACGGAAATCGGTTCGGTTGTGGCATGCCCGAGGAGGACCTCAGGGATACCTCAAGTATGTCCGTCAGTTTCTCAACGATGCAGACGCTCAACTGGGTGTCTAACACGGCGCTGCAGACCGGCGAGCGGGGCGGATCGAATTGGGTAAATCGAAGGATGATGTTGCGCCGTTAGCGGCTGAGCGCCGGAATTGTTAGGCCGGCAATGGAGAGTTCGTGAGTCTTCCCGAAACTGATTGGCGTCTACTCAGGTCCGTGCATCGCGCCGCACTTGATCGATACTGTACGCGAGTGCTTGAGGAGTGTGCAGCGACGATTCGGGGGACCGCCCCCTCCCCGCATGACCGTTACCTGCGTCTCTTCCGAATGCTGAAGGAGCGAGATGAGAGCATCGCCGCTGCATTCGATGATCTGCGGCGTTCAACTGCCATTCAACGATTGGCTGCGATGATTGCTCTCGGAGTAGTAACCGATGAGGAACTGAACCGGTTCAGTGCGCCAACACGCGACTCAGCAATACTACTGGTGGATCTTTCGCGCTCAAGCGGAAACCGGCGTGACGTGCGTTAACAATAGGAATAAGCAATGACTGGCGATGCATTAGTTACGCGAAGGACGTTTCTTGCCGAAGGTGTCCGCGCCTCGGTCGGGCTGTCCTTTCTCTCCTTTGTTGGATGCTCAGGTCCAGCGCCGACAACGTCTATCCCGAAGGACACCCCTCCACTTCCCACGAATTGGGCTCCGTTGATCGCGGATCTGGAACAGCGGCTTCCAGCCGCCCTTGCACAAGCCTCGACGGTCCCTGGTGTATCCATGGCACTCGTGGCGGACGCGAAATTGCTGTGGCGCGGTGCGTTTGGCGTCAAAGATTTTGCATCGAAGGCACCAATAGAAAACGACACGATCTTTGAGGCAGGTTCGGTGAGCAAGACTGTCTTCGCGTACGCGGTCATGCAGTTATGCGATAGGGGCGTCCTCAATCTCGATACGCCGCTCACGACGTATGCGTCTGATCGATTCCTTAAAGGGGATCCTCGCCTGGATCTGATCACCGCGCGTCACGTCCTTTCTCATACGAGTGGATTCCAGAACTGGCGATCTAAGAAAGACCCGTTAGCGATTCGTTTCACTCCTGGGGAGCGTTGGGACTATTCCGGCGAAGGCTACAGCTACCTGCAGTCTGTCATGACGCAACTCACCGGTCATGTAAATCGCGATGATTGCAAAGCGTTCGAAGATGGTCTCAAGGTTTGTGCGACCGATCTCGACGCCTACATGAAGGCAAACCTGTTCCTTCCATTCGGAATGACGTCGAGCGGGTATCTATACCAGGAGGGTATAGCGAGACCGCACGACGAGAAGGGCAGGATGAATAGCGACCGGAAAGCCACCGCAGTTGATGCAGCCCGGTACGGGTCGGCGGGCGGTCTGCACACGACACCGACCGACTATGCAAAGTTTCTGCTCGAGCTCATTGATCCCAAGCCGAGCGATGCATATCGGTTAACTGCCGACAGTCTGAAAGAAATGGTGCGCCCCCAGGTGAAAGTGACGGACTCGTTCTCGTGGGGACTCGGGTGGGCGATAGAGCACAAGAAAACCGGCGGCGACATCATCAGTCATTCGGGTGACAATCCGGGCTTCAAGGCCCTGGCCGCTGCCTCGATTGAAAGGAAGGCGGGTTTCATCATTATGACGAACGGTGACCGCGGTTTTGACGAGATCATCGCGAAAGTGGTCCATAGCGAGCCGATGCAGCGATTCCTTCCTGTAACTCTCAAGTTTTAAGCTCGCGGAGTGACATGCCGATGCAGTATCGACTGATCAGCACGTTACCTTCGGACGAGACGTGGCTTGAGGCTCTCCGTCGTAGTGTCTACCAGGAACTCTTTCAGGCGACGTGGGGTGGCTGGGACGAGGATCGCCACCGGCGCCATTTTTCGGAGTGTATCCGTCGAGGGCAAATCTCAATTGTTGAGGTGGACGGCGCCCGAGTCGGAATGGTTCAGCTATTTGATGAAGCTGAAGCAGTGGAAGTTGGCGAGATCCAGATACAGCCGGAGCGTCAAAACCATGGCGTGGGCACTCGAGTGCTGAAGGACATCATTGCGGAAGCTCATCGCCGACGAAAGCCTGTTCGGCTTAGAGTCGGGCTGAAGAACGAGAGAGCATTCAGGCTCTACGAGCGCCTGGGCTTTCGTCGAGTCGAACAATCGGAAACCCACAGCCACATGGAATGCCACCCGGACAAGAACGGATGATTGTAGTCACTCTGGTTGCTATCGTTCCGGGGCTGGCCAATAAAGAGCTGAAACGACGCTGGTCGAAGTTCTGGAGGTGCAATGCATTCAAAAGTCGAACCTACATTTAAGTTTCAGTCGGGCGGCAAGAGCGACTGCCCTTGTTGCGGAGGGTCCGAGTTCGCCTGGGGATTTTGCAATCCCGGCGGTCACGGGCTCACTTTCAAGACTGGGGAAGATAACTGGTGGGTGCGCAATACGATCCTGGGTGGAGAAGAGATCAAAGCCAGGGCATGCAAGACTTGTGGCAACATTCAGTTCTTCATTCGAGCTGAAGCGCCTGGTCTTGCCGAGCCCGGCCAGCCCGAATGCTGAAGTCCAAATGACGTTGGCCGCCAACAATGCCATGCAGCCGACGTTGCAAAAGGGCGCTGCGGCTGATGTCCAACCCCTTAAACTCCTTGGGAATCGGCAACTGCCTTGACGTGCTGATTCAGCCACTGTGTGAACTGGTTCCTGTTCATCTGCCCAGACGCCAATGTCATCATCACCTGTTCTTGTTCGTCGAGAGTGGCGTCGATTTCAGCGCCATTCAGAAGAAGAAATGTAGCCATCGCGGCATGCCCAGTCCGCTTGTTGCCGTCGATGAATGGATGACCCTGAACGATCGAGAAACAGAGGACAGCCGCCTTGTCAGTGAGCGACGCATACAGGTCCTTCGTATCAAAGGTCGCTTTGGGGAGGGCGACGGCAGACTCCAGCGTTTTCCGAGCTCTCGAATCCCGCTCGCCCCACCCGTAGCATTGGCGATCATCAGGTGAAGGTTCACGATCTCGGCGAGCGTGAGGTAGCGCATTAAGCCAACCGGCGGTAAAGCTCACCATATTTCTTAAGCACGCGCTCAGCGGCGCCATTGAAGTCTTGGTCGGGCTCGGAAAGAAGGTCGGCCAACGCAGCCCGAGCGAGTTCCTCAGGCGTTATTTTGAGGCGCTCAGCTTCTTGGCGTAACCGTTCGGCTTGCGCCGGGGTCAGATCGATGTCGAGTTTCATGCTTCTTAATGTACCCCGACCTCCGGCGTCTAACAAGCGACTGGAGCGGGCCGTTGAAAGCGCGGCCGCTCAGCCGCAGAATGTTGGGCGGACGCCACGTATTCTTTGGGAGGGAGTGAGCGGTGCCACAAAGGAGATCGGCGCTCCTGAAAACAGGATTAGTTAGTTCCGAAGAACTTTGTCCTGACGCCCCGGGCACGAAATCTCAAACCCGGAATTTGGACTGGTGGTCACCGCTCGCCAAGAGTTTCCTAAACTAAGTTGAAGAAGTCAACTTTCCAGAAGGAAGCGAGTCAATGAGTCCAGCTTCACGGTTTCCGAGCAGCGGCACCGCCGTGCGTTGGATCTCGACGTTCGACTCGATGAAGGCAACCCGATGAGACGACTCTACCAGGAGGTGTTGTATTTCTTGAGCGGGCTGCCGTATTCACGACGGGGAAAGATGTTCATCCGGCTTAAGATACGAGCGTGTATTTCGGCGGTGTCGATGGCTTTTATTACACGTTCGAAATGCATATGGAACACTAAGCGGCGTTGGTGCCGACTGGTGTTCGGTTTTACGGAGTATTCTTGAATATCGGATTCCTGTCCTTCCTCCTATTTGCCATTCCTGTGATCGCGCAGGAACAGGGCGGACTTTCAACCCGCAATCCCCTGGACGATATCCGGGACGAATTGGTGCAGGTGCTTTCAGCCGCCGAGGTTCCCTTTACTGAGGATCAGGGACGCTCCATCGCTCTCGTGATTGAAGAGTCGCGACGCGCCTCGGAACAACTCTTCGGTGAGGTGATGGATTTCCGTAACGGGCCACCTCAAGGCGAGCAACTCGATCGAGCGCGCGCGGGCATTCAATGGATGAACGACGATTTCAGCAAACGTGTCCGTAAATACCTCGCGGAACCCCAGCAGGCAGCATGGGACAAGTATCTGGCGACCAAGGCATCCGCAACATCGTCGGCCGAGACTTCAAAGGCGAGTACCGCCGGCACAAAAGAACAGGTTCAACAAATCCGCATCAACAACAACCCGTTCACAGCCGAGAACCAGTTCTACGGAAATGCAGGTAGCGGAGGAAGCTACGGCTTTGCGGGAGGCGGAGGAGTCAATTCCGAGATCTTTCAGCGCGGTGGTACGGGAGCCTTCCATGGCGCTTATGAGTTCCGCTTTCGAGATGAGTCGCTGAATGCTCGGAACGCGTTCTCGCCGACGCGGCCGCCCTACCAGCAACGGAATTTCAACGTGAATACGAGTGGTCCGATAATTCCGCGTCGACTCACCGCGGGCTTTGGCGGCAGCCAAACGGAACAGGACAACGTCGGCACGATCAAGGCACAAACGTTAAGCGGCCCATTTGAACTTGGTTTTACTCGTCCCTACGTCTCGAGGAGTGCTTACGCCAACGGAACGTATCAAATTCGTGGAACACAATCGTTGCAGTTCAACTTCAACTACGGAATGAATCGTCGGGAACTTCAGGGTATTGGCGGGTTCAGTCTTCCGGAGCGTGCCTATAACGGTAGTGGGAACAGCAAGAGCGTTTATCTTCGCCACGTCTGGTTTAAGTCGGAGAGGTTGGTTCAGGACATTTCGTACAACTACAACACCAGCCACGACGATGTCACGCCCGTGACAAGCGCGCCTTCAATCGAGGTTCCGGGCGCGTTCAACAGCGGAGGATTTCCTGAAAGGAGCGAGTTCAACGGCCGAAGTCACAACTTGCGCAGCTTGTGGATCTACACCGGGAACCGATGGGCGATTCGGACAGGCGGGAATTTCTACACCACGAATCCCGAACAGATTTCGGAGAACAACTTCCTTGGCAGTTTTCAGTTCTCGAGCCTTGACGCCTTCCAGCGGGGCGAACCGACCAGCTACAGGGTGACGCGCGGAGAACCCCGCCTGGAAATTACTCACAGGGAATGGAGCGCGTTCTTCCAGAATGATTTCAAGTTTTCAGACCGCTTGACGGCGTACTTTGGGATGCGCTACGAAGGACAAAACGACCTGGACGACCACAACAACTTCGATCCTCGCCTGGGAGTAGCATATGCCATTGGTAATTCTACGGTTTTGCGGGCAGGTGCCGGAGTGTTCCACGTGAGGTTGGACAATTGGGTCATTCGGGAGATGTTGCGCCTGGACGGCACGCGGCAGTACGAAATCGTCATCAACAATCCGTCCTATCCCGACCCGTTCCAGTCGGGCGATCTGACCGTTGTTCCGCCCGCCTCGCGGCGCGTCTTTGATGCGAACCTGGTAACGCCGTACTACACGAACTTCGCTTTGGCCGTAGAGCGGAGCTTTCCCCGGAATCTTTTCGTTTCTGCGTCCCTCGACTTCCATCGCGGCTCACGGCTTCTAAGAAGTCGCGACCTGAACGCCCCGTTGCCGGGCACGCTCCCGGACGCGAACGGGAGGTTCCCCCGTCCGGATCCTACTCAGGGAAACGTCTGGCTGCTGGAGTCGGCGGGATTTTCGAAGTGGAATGGTTTCCGGTTAAGCATGCGTCAGCGCTTCAGCATCTTTAACGTGAACGCGAGCTACGCGTACCAGTTGAATGGGGGCGACGCGTCGTGGGATGGACCTTTCAACAGTCCATCGAACAGTTATGATCTCGCCGCGGATTGGGCCAGCGTGCCGCGGCACCAGTTGAACGGCAGCATCAACTCGCAGTTACCGTTGGGTGTGTTTCTCACGACCAGCGTTTCCATAAACAATGGAAATCCCTACAGCATCACGACGGGCAAGGATGACAACGGTGATGGCGTCATCAACGATCGTCCACCCGGAATGCCACGTCTGAGCAAGATCGGTCCGACCTATCGCGGAGTGAGTTTCAATATTTCCAAAGCCTTCCGGATCGGGCGCGCGAAGAACAGCGCGTCGAACCTGAATATGTTCGCGAACGTGACCAATGCGTTGAACACTGTCAATCTTGGAACGCCCAGCGGCGTCGTTACATCGCCGTTCTTCGGAAAATCGACAAGCGCGTCCAATCCGCGGGAGATCGAGGTCGGCACGAGGTTTCAGTTCTGACAAGGAGAGGGAAGATACCCTGGTAGGGATTCGGAATTGGACGAATCCTGCATCTCAAATCCCGAAATCCGAAATATCACATCGGACAGACACGTGCCTCGTATCGTACTCAAGGATTGAACGAGACCAGCCATGCCTGGAGCAACTCGTGTCGCGGAAGATCCGTACTCTGCTGGATCGTCGCAGCCTCCATCAAGACGGCGCGCCGCCGATGCGGTCCAATCTGATATCTCGGATTTCGGGATTTGAGATGCACAGGATTCGTCCAATTTCAGATTTCCCGCGTCTGTGAGTATCTCGAGGGCGCCCAGAGACTTTGATCCCCCTCGACGCCACAAATGAAAGGGGCCAGCAGCCTCCACCTTGGCAACTAGCGACTGTAACCAGGGGGTAACCGGTGTGATCCGGACGGAGGCTTACTGGCCCGTTATCCGCGGAAGTAGCCCCCGCGGAATCTCGAACTCCATGTTTTTTATTACGTGAATGAGATTGTGCTCCTCCTATTCTGCAGTATCAAACAAATGTTGGGTCACCGCGTAAACGGCCAACTCAACCGTGCTGCTGACGCCGATTTTGCGCCGCAGGCGCGCCTTGCGCTTTTCGACGGTTCTCACGGGAATATCCAGGGCTTTGGCCATTTCCTTATCGGACTTTCCCCGCACCGTCAACTTCAGTATCGCGACGTCGGCCCCGGTTAATGCGAGCGGGCACGACTGTTTGCTGAACGACGCGTACTGGTTGCGAAGTACTTCCAACGGCGTTGGGGAAACGAAATGACGTCCCTGGATCAACGCCTTCAAAGCCGGGACGATCCAGTCTTCAAGCCCATCCCCTGTGTAAAGGTATCCGTGCGCTTCAGCCCAAAACGTCGGCATCAGATAATCCGAGCAATCGTTGGCGGTCGTCAGGAGTACCCGGGTTTGAAGATTTCGTTGGCGAATCTCCTCGAGTACCTCTTTTCCGGTCGATAAGGGCATGCGGATCTCGAGAACCGCAACGTCGGGTGTGTATTTCAAAAGCTGGGCAAGAGCTTCCTTCCCGTCCCCTGCTTCTGCAACAACACGGAAGTTGGGCACCTGCCCGGCGAATTTGCGAATCGAATTCCTTACATCCGCGTCGGCGACGGCAATAATTCCTGTGGTTTCAGCTAAATTCATCTGGATTTCTTGAAGGTTCGGCGTCCTGCACTAAGAGACGTTCCGCTCAACGGATCGCTTACTGCGATTGTTAAGGACCGAACTCTCTGGCGGTGAGAAGCCAGAGCCTGTCCACACGCGATTGAGGGTAACTGAACACAACATGCCGCAACCTCCACTTATGAGTGCTCCTCAAACAGTTAAGACGCTGATTCGGGTAAGAAAGTTCCAGGGACCGCTAAAAAAATGACATCGCACGCATTTTTTGCCAAGGGTGGAAATCCGCCTCAAAGCAAAGTTGGCTATCGCAGTGTGTCCGCTCGAACGACATGTTCCAGTTCGAAACGAATGGATCGTGCTCTCGCAGACATCAGGTTGGCTTCTCCCTCTCTTTTGGTCTTCTGGAATAAATCTGTGAGTTTCTCGAGCGTCAAAGCCACTGCGGCGGAGCGAGAACCAAACGTCTTTTCATAGATTTGGAGAACATCGTTGAACAAAAGCTCCGCTCTTTCTTCCTGACCGTTTGCCGCCAGAGCTTCCGCAAGATAGTCGGCTGTAGACGCGACGGCCGGATGTCCCGGTCCCAACGACCTCAGGCGAATCGCGTACCCGCGCTCAAGAACATTTTGGGCTTCAGCAAAGTTTTTCCGAGCCAGGTGCATGGATCCGAGGGCGTCCAGGGTGTTAGCCGTATTCGGATGATCAGGCCCGAGTTGTTGCGTCAAAGATAGAGCTCGATTGAACAAAGACTCAGCGGTAGCCCATTTTCGTTTGGCCACGTAAACGCCACCCAGATTGTCGAGGAGCGGTACCAGGTCCTTGTGATCTTTACCGAGGTGGTTCTCCATAATTGCAATGGCTTGCTTGAAATCTTTTTCTGCCTGGTCTTTGTTCCCGCTCTTGAAATGAAGAACACCGAGGTTGTTGAGCACACGAGCACCATAGAGATCCCCAGGACTCAGCTTCTGTACGACCTCGAACGATTCCTTCAGATAGGACTCTGCCTGCGGATACCTACCGTTCAGGTTGGACAGGGCGCCGAGGTTGTTGAGAACAACCGGCAAATACCGGTGCATCCCAACCTCCCGAAGCAGACCCAGCGCCTTCAGGCACATGTTTTCCGCTTCATCGTAGCGACCTTTTGCAGTCAGAACTCCGCCAAGGTCTCCTATTGCTTCTGCCCGTTGAGCCGCATTTCCTCCTGCCTCTGCAGCTTCGACAGCCAACCGGTCAAGGCGCTCCGCCTCCTGATAGTTGCCGCTGTTGAAAGCGGCTCTTGCCTTGTCCAGTAGGCTGGACAGATCTTCAGCTGTCGCTGGTTTTTCCAGACAAAACAATCCACCCAGAAGAAGAATACCGACTATTCGACTCCACATCAGGACCCTCCAATTCGGCTTTCGGTTCGATCAAAAATGTTCCACGGTCGAATGAGATGCTAGATAGACAGCACAAACCGCGTTGGAGTTACTGGTGGAGAACCACCCCTGAGGTGAAATCTTTGGCTGTTAACGAAAGGAAGGAACGAATCGTATTTAATTCCGGTGACGTTGACCTCCCCGGTCAACGTCACTGGAATTCATTGCCGTGGCGCTGAAGGAGATTCCTTGAAGGTGCCCTTCTGCCGGGCGATGTCTCCCAGCGTCGGGTAGAACTGAACAAAGGTATTATCCACGGCCCCGTTCTGAG
>Ga0111539_10009982_pt1 | contig 11970 bp, 9 predicted proteins | sample RhiMethybrSRZTD1_FD_79667 | JGI IMG/M metagenome (GOLD analysis project Ga0111539, IMG submission 79667) | Populus rhizosphere microbial communities from Tennessee, USA - Rhizosphere MetaG P. TD hybrid SRZTD1 (version 2) (version 2) | ecosystem: Host-associated > Plants > Roots > Rhizosphere >...
GGACGGCAGCAGAACGTCACGACGGCGTCGTCGTCCCCGACCTCCGCACCGGCGAGCCATGCCGCGATCCGGATCAGCGGATACGTCGGCTGGTCGAGCACGCGCGCGACGTCTCCCGGCCCCGCGAACGCTCGCGCGGAGAGCAGCAGCAGGTCGTCGGCGCCTGCGCCGAGCACCACGCGCGATGTCTCGACGCCCGCGTACTCGGCGATCGCCTCGAGCAGCGAAGGAAAGCCGCCGTGCGGGTACCGCTGGATCTCAGCGAGCGCCGGCGCGAGCACGCTCGGCGTCGCGTACTCCGGCGGCGTCGGCGGCGTGTTGCCGTCGAAGCGGAGCACCTGCGCGGGCTCGACGCCGGCGATCCGAGCCGCTTCGGCCGTCGACATCGCCCACCCATACGCCTGGAACTGCTCGGGGAGCGGACGCATCGGCGCAGCATCGCAACTCAGACCGCGGTGGCGAACGGGATCGAGAACGTGCCCGGTTCCTCTCCGGACGCCTCGCCGGCGACGACGTTCGTGAGGGTCTCGAAGTCGACGTCCTTCGGCAGGTAGACGTCCGCGCCCGCCTGCCGGGCACGCGAGGGGTGTTCCGGCCGCGGCTCGCCCGACACGATCACGATCCGGACGTCGTCCCGTTCCCGACGGATCGACCGCGATGCGCTGAAGCCGTCGAGCCGGGGCATGTTGACGTCCATCACGACGACGTCCGGACGATGGAGACGCGCGAGCTCGATGGCTGTGAGCCCGTCGACCGCCCGCCCGACCACGACCAGTCGGGGGTTCCCGGAGAGGATCGCCGTGAGGCTCGCGGCGTAGCCGTCGTGGTCGTCCACGACGAGCACACGGATCGGCTTCGGCTGGTGCGGGAAGAGCGGCATTCGTCCCCTTTCTGACTGCGGCTGCAGAGAGAGACCGGGCAGCGCGCCGAAAACTTGCACCGCTTTCGCGGATCCCCCGTTCGAGGGACTGACGAAAGTCACCAGGCCGTACGACACTGAGGTGGCCCAGTGGCCATCGCACCGACGCCGATCGACGACGCGCCGCGCGTCGTCCACGATCTCTACGAGCGACACGCTCCGGCGCTCCGTGCGTTCTGCCTGCGCAGCCTGCGGAACCGCGACGACGCTGACGAAGCCGTTCAGGCGACGTTCCTCCGCGCACTCGGCGCGGTCCGGAGCGGCGTGCGCCCGGTGTCCGAGCGCGCCTGGCTGCTCACCATCGCGAGGAACGTCTGCGCGACGCGCGCGACCTGCGCCCACCGACGGCGCGAGGTCGCGCTCGACTCGATCGCGCTCGAGGACGCTGCAGGCCCTGCGCCGCTTCACGACCTGGAAGCCGACGCGGACCTCGTCGCCGCGCTCGAGGCCCTGCCGGACGGACAGCGCCGCGCGTTCGTGCTGCGCGCCGTCGACGGGCTCTCGTACGAAGAGATCGCGCAGGAGCTCGGCGTGACGCATGCGGCCGTCGAGACGTGGATCTTCCGCGCACGGCGCAAGCTCGCCCAAACGGTTGACCATCGCAGGCGCCGCCTCGCGGCGGACCTGTCGTCGGCGGCGGGTCTGCTCAAGTCGCTCCTGACCGGCGGAGCAGCGCTCAAGGCAGGTGCCGTCGCCGTCGCAGCTGTTGCGATCGGCGCCTCGGTTGCGCGCAGCCCGCACGAGCCGTCGCGCACCGAGCGAGCCCGAGTGTCACCTCCCGTCCGGACACCGGACTTCCCGACGCGCCCGGTCGAGCGGCGACCATCGCGGAGCCGGCCGGCCGTCGACGCGGGTGGCGCCGGCGCCGCGAACCCTCGCGCGACGGTCGTCGCTCCCGCAACCGAATCGGCCGCCACTCCGATGGAGGCAACCGCGCCGCCGACGCCTTCGACGCCCGCGGCGCAGTCACAGCCCGCGGAGCCGACGCCGCCTGCGCAGAGGAGCGCGCCGATGCTCCCACCGACACCGCTCGACCCGGTACTCGCGCCGGTGGAACAGGCCCTGGCGCCGGTCACGGAGCAGCTGCCGATTCCCGACCTGAAGCCACTGGAGCCGCTGCTCCCGCCGCTTCCGGTCGAGCCGCCGCTCCTGCCGTAACGCTTTGCGGCGACGGAGCGGCGCCGGAGTCGAACCGACCGAGCCGTGGGCTACACGACCGCACTGGTTTTGAAGACCAGCTGGGCCACCGGGCCCATGCCGCTCCGAACGCAGGCTAACCCGAGACGTGATCGCGCCAGCTGTGCTGCGGCACGTAGCCGAGCACCCGCCCGGCCTTCGCGCTCGAGAGCAGCGATTCGTGCTCGCCGCCCGCCTTGTACGGAACCTCCGGAAAGACCTCTGCCATCAAGTCCCTGCTCGGCCGGGTCATCACCGTGTCCGCGGCCGCGACGATGAAGTGGTCCGCCGCTTCGAGCGGCGCCTCGAGCCCGAGCCTGCACGCGAGCGCAACGTCGCGACCGTCGACGTAGCTCCAGAGATTCCACTTCCGAAGCTGCGCGTCGTCCCAGTAGGACGGAAATCGCTCGTAGTCCGCGACGCCCATGATGTTCGAGAACCGCAGGCCGACGATCGGGATCCCGCTCCGTCGGCTCACCTGCCGCGCCAGCTCCTCGCCGAGGAGCTTCGACTCCGCGTAGCTCGACTGCGGCAGCGGCGGATGCTCCTCGTCGATTGGCGCGTATGCCGGCGGTTCGGCGTCGAACGGCAACCCGAGGATGGTCTCGCTCGACGCCCAGACGACGCGCTTCAGCCCGAGCACGCGCGCGGCCTCGAAGACGTTGAACGTGCTCAGCATGTTCGTCCGGAATGTTTCCGCCTCCGTCGCGATCCCAGGGGCGGGGATCGCAGCGAGGTGGACGACGGCATCCGCGCCGGCCAGCACCTCCGCGGTCTGACCGAAGTCCGTGACGTCCGCGCGCAGGGAGTGCCCGACGAGGTCGACGCCGAGGACGTCGTGACCGTGCTCGGCGAGGTCGTCGACCACGAACAGGCCGGCCTTCCCGCTCGATCCGGTGACGACGACGCGCACGCCGCAAACGTTACGTGTCGTCCGAGACCCAGTCGCGCGTCAGGTAGAGCCAGAACGCGAGACCGGCGTACGGCCCGTAGCGCCGGAACCGCCGCTCGATCGTCGCGTCCTTCGCCTTGCGGCCGTTGAGCCGGGCGTACGTCGGGCGCGTCCACGAGTCGAGTACGAGCCGCGAGTAGCGGCCGATCAGCATCATCACGTGCGCGGCCGCGTACGGCCCGACGCCCGGCAACGCGAGCAGCCGCGTCTCGACCTCGTCGTCCGGCAGCTCGCGGTCGGCGGCGAGCGCTTCCAGGTCGAGCTCGCCCGACGCAACCGAAGCCGCGAGCGAGCGGAGGTACGCCGAGCGATAGCCGGCGCGCGCGACGTCGCGGTAGAAGCGCTCCGGCGTCGCCGCCATCCTTTCGGCGGTCGGAAACGCGCGGCGCCCCCGCGCAGACTCGTCGCCGAGGCCCTCGACGAGCGCGGTGACCATTCGCACCGTGCCCGACCACGCGCAGTTCGTCGTGCAGATCGTCTTCACGACGTCTTCGAAGACGGTCGGGCTCCGCATCCAGCGGCCGGCACCGCGGGCGGCCCACGCGAGCTCCGGATCCTCGGCGAGCTTCGCGTACAGCGGCGAGAGGTCCTCGTCGAGGCGCAGGACGTGCCGGACCGCAGGCGCGGCGCGCTTCGGCGCTCGGCCCTCGACGACGATCGTCCCAGGCGTGTCCGAGCGGACGACGACGGTCTGCGGACCGGGGTGCAGCGTCAGCTCGAGCGTTCGGGCGCTCTGGTCGATCCGGTTCGGCAGCAGGTCGTTCAACCCGTGCGAGTTGACGGTGCGCCAGAAGTCGACCGGCTCGCCGCCGGCGCCGACGAGCTCCAGCTCGACCTTGGCCACGCCGTTAGCGTAGGCGCCGATGGAGCTCTCGCGCCGTCAGCGCGCCGCGTTCGAGTCGGTCGCCGACACGTTCGCTCCCGGGCTCGACGGGCTTCCGTCGGCGAGCGCGCTCGGTGTTCCGGACGCGTTCGTCGGCGTCCTGGAACGCCATCCGCGCGAGGCGGAGGTTCGCGAGATCCTGCAGCTGCTCTCCGTTTGGGAGCTCGCCGCACAACCGCTGCGTCGGTTCTCGCGGCTGCCGCTTGCCGAGCGCGAGCGCGTGCTGCGTTCCTGGCGCGACAGCTCGCTCGAGCGAAAGCGCTCCGCGTACAAGGTGCTCCGCAAGGCCGTGCTGCACCACTACTTCGGGCTCCCGGGAGAGCCGCGGAACGCGATCGGCTACCCCGGGCCGCTCGAGCATGCGCCGTCTCCGCGGGCGTTCGCGTCCGAGCGTCCCGCCGGCGAGCTGAACCTGACGTGCGACGTCTGCGTGATCGGATCGGGCGCCGGTGGAGGCACTGCAGCCGGCGTGCTGGCCGCCGCGGGACTCGACGTCGTCGTGCTCGAGGCGGGCGACGAGCCGGCGTTCAGCGGCGAGGAGATCGACTCGCTCCGGCGGCTCTACCTCGAAGGAGCGTCGTCGGCTACCGAGGACCAGTCGCTCGACTTCCTCGCCGGCTGGTGTCTCGGCGGCGGCACCACGGTCAACTGGACGACGTCGCTTCGCCCGCCGGACGACGTGCGCCTCGAGTGGGCCGGGCACGGCGTGCCCGGGTTCGCGGGCGACGAGTTCACCCACAGCCTCGATGCAGTCGAGCAGCGGATGGACGTCAACGGCGAGCACGGCAAGGCGTCCGGCCGCGACCGCGTGCTCGAGCAGGGAGCCGAGGCGCTCGGGTGGCACGTCGCCGCGCAGCCCCGCAACGTGCGCGGCTGCGACCAGAACGGCGTGTGCGGCTACTGCGGCTTCGGCTGTCCGCTCGGTGCGAAGCAGGGCACCGCGGAAACGTGGCTCGCCGATGCCGCGGGCGCCGGTGCGCGAGTGGTGGTCGGGACGTATGCGCGGCGCGTGCTCGTCGAGCGCGGCGCGGCCGTGGGCGTCGACGCGGGGGTGGTGCAGGTGCGTGCCCGCGCCGTCGTCGTTGCGTGCGGCGCGTTCCAGACGCCGGCGCTCCTGCGGCGCTCCGGGGTCGCGAACGCGTCGATCGGGCGCAACCTGCACTTCCATCCCGTGACCCTCGTCGTGGGGGAGTTCGAGGAGCCGGTGCGACCGTGGGAGGGCGCGCTGCAGGCGCGGTATTCGGAGGAGCACGCGCGGCTCGACGGCGGGTACGGCGTCCGCTACGAGACCGCGCCGATCCATCCCGGCTTCCTCGGTGCCGGCCTCCAGTGGGACGGTGCGCGCGAGAGCCTCGACCTCGCGCGCCGGTATCCGCACATGGCGCCGATCTTCCCGCTCGTGCGCGACCGTGACGGCGGCGAGGTCGTCGTCGGCCGCGACGGGCAGCCGTCCGCGCGCTACCGGCTCTCGCGCTACGACCTGCGGCACCTGCGTGCCGGCTTTCTCGGTGCGGCGCGCATCCTCGAAGCCGCGGGCGCGAAGCGGATCGTCTCGACGCACGCGAAGCCGGTGGTGTGGGAGCGCGGCGCCGGCGGGATCGGCCGCTTCCTCGCCGACGCGGACGAACGTGGCTGGGAGCCGAACCGCGTGCTCTATGCGTCCGCCCACGTGATGGGAACGGCGCGCATGGGCGGCTCGCCGGCGACCTCCGCGTGCGACCCGAACGGGGAAGCATGGGAAGTCTCACGTCTCGTCGTCTGCGACGGCTCGGCGTTCCCGACGGCATCGGGCGTCAACCCGATGGTGACGATCGCCGCCCTCGCGCACATGAACGCGTCGGCGCTCGCCGCACGCCTTTGAGCATCCTCGGCATCGACGTCGGCGGCACGTTCACCGACGCCGTCCTCCTCGTCGACGGCGAGCTGCGGACCGCGAAGGTTCCGACTCGGGCACGCCAGGAGGAGTCGGTCGTCGCAGCGGCGCGCGCGGTCGGGGCCGAGGACGTCGAGCGCTTCACGCACGGCACGACCGTCGCGACGAACGCGCTGCTCGAGCGCAAGGGCGCACGGACGGCGTTCGTCACGAACGCGGGCTTCGAGCATCTCCTCCATCTGCGCCGCCAGACACGCGCGCATCTCTACCGCCTTTGCGCGTCGCATCCAGAGCCGCTCGTCCCGCTCGACCTCTGCGTCGGCGTGCACGGGCGCCACGGGCCCGACGGTGAGCTCGAACCGCTCGACCTCGCGTCGCTCCCGTCGCTCGACGCTGAGGCGGTCGCTGTCTGCCTGCTCCACTCGTATCGCTTCCCCGAGCACGAGCGCGCCGTCTCGGCGGAGATCCGGCGCCTGCTTCCCGACGCGCACGTGGTCGCGTCGCACGAGCTCGCGCCGGAGTTCCGCGAGTACGAGCGCGCGTCGACGACGGCCGCCGACGCGTACCTCGGCCCCGTGACGTCGCGCTACCTGCGCGCGCTCGCGAGCGCGGCCGTCGGCGGCGGGCTCCCTGAGCCGCTGGTGATGCGCTCGTCGGGCGGGGTCGCGACGGTGGACGAGGCGGCGGCGCACCCGGCGCTCGTGCTCGTGTCGGGGCCGGCCGCCGGAGCGGTCGGCGCCGCGCGCATCGCGTCCGAGGCGGGCTTCCCGAACGCGATCGCGTTCGACATGGGCGGCACGTCAACGGACGTCTGTCCCATCGTCGACGGCGTCGCCGAGCGCTCGAGCGAGCGCGTCGTCGCGGGGCTCCCGATCCGGCTTCCGACGGTCGACATCCACACCGTCGGCGCGGGCGGCGGCTCCATCGCGCGCGTCGACGCGGGCGGCGCGGTTCGCGTCGGCCCGGAAAGCGCAGGCGCCGACCCCGGTCCGGCGTGCTACGGGCGCGGTGGAACAGAGCCGACCGTGACCGACGCGAACCTCCTGCTCGGACGGCTTCCGGAACGGCTCGCGGGCGGCGTCGAGCTCGACCGCGACGCGGCGGAGCGCGCGATGGGCTCGCTCGACCCGGCGGCCGTGGTCGACGTCGTGAACGCGGAGATGCTCCGCGCGCTGCGCGTGGTCTCCGTCGAGCGCGGTCTCGACCCGCGTGACTTCGCGCTCGTCGCCTTCGGCGGCGCCGGGCCGCTGCACGCGTGCGCGCTCGCGGAGGAGCTGGGCATCCGCGACGTGCTCGTCCCTGACGCGGCCGGTGTTCTGTCGGCGGTCGGCCTCGTCGCGAGCGACGAGCGCCGCGACCGCGTCGAGAGCCGGCTCGTCCCGCTCGACGAGGCGGGCGAGCTCCCCCGCGACGGGGAGGCGGACCTTCGGTACGCGGGCCAGTCGTTCGAGCTGACCGTCCCGCTGGCGGACGACCTCGCGGCCGCCTTCCACCGCGCGCATGAGGAGCGGTACGGCTACGCCGACCGCGCGCGGCCGATCGAGCTCGTCGCGATCCGCACCGCCGACGTGCGTCGCGGCCCGTCGTTCGACCTGCCGCGCGCGGCGGAGCTGCGGGTCGAGGGACCGCACGTCCTCGAGCAACCCGGCTCCACCGTCTTTGTTCCCCCGGGGTGGGTGGGGGTTAGGGATGGGTCTAGCACGCTGAGAGTGACGAGAGCGTGACGGGACCGTGAACATCCATCTCCAAGTCATCGGCGAGTCCCTGCGCGCGGTGGCCGAGGAGATGGGCGCCGTGCTCATCCGCTCCGCGTTCTCCGCGAACATCAAGGAGCGGCGTGACTGCTCGACCGCGCTCTTCGACGAGCGCGGGCGAATGATCGCGCAGGCCGAGCACATCCCCGTGCACCTCGGTGCGATGCCCGACGCCGTCGCGGCGGTCGCTGCGCACGAGCCGGCGCTCGGCGACGTCTGGATCCTCAACGACCCGTACTCCGGCGGCACCCATCTCCCCGACGTGACGATGGTCTCGCGCACCGCGCTCGGGTTCGCGGTGTCGCGCGCGCATCACGCAGACGTCGGCGCGGTCGAGCCGGGCTCGATGCCGGCGGAGTCGCGGACGCTCGACGAGGAAGGCGTCGTGATCCCGCCGACGCGTCTCGACGACGTCGCGCTCGAGGGCCTCGTCGCCCGGATGCGGAACCCGGAGGAACGTCGCGGCGACTTCCGTGCGCAGCTCGCCGCTCACCGTCTCGCCGAGCGGCGGATCGACGAGCTCTGCGAGCGGCGCGGGCGCCCGACGGTGGCCGAGGCGATGGACGAGCTCTACGCGTACTCGGAGCGCGTCGTCCGCGCCGCGCTTGCGCGCCTCCCCGACGGCCGGTACGAGGCCGAGGACGTGCTCGAGGCGAGAGACGGTGAGCTGACGATCCGCGCCGCCGTGACGGTCGCGGGCGACTCGGTCGAGGTCGACTTCGCCGGCACGGACCCGCAGCACGACGGCAACCTCAACTGCCCGCTCGCGGTCGCCCGCTCGGCCTCGTACTTCGTCGTCCGCTGCGTCACCGACCCCGATCTGCCCGCGTCGGGCGGCGCCTTCGCGCCGGTCACGGTCAAGGCGCCCGAGGGATGCCTCGTGAACGCGCGCCCGCCGGCCGCCGTCGCCGCGGGCAACGTCGAGACGTCGAGCCGCATCGTCGACGTCCTCTTCAGCGCGCTCGGCCACGCGGTCGACGTGCCTGCCCAGGGACAGGGCACGGTGAACAACGTCACGCTCGGGAACGAGGGCTTCACCTACTACGAGACGATCGGTGGAGGCCAGGGCGCCTGTCCCGACGCGGACGGCCCGTCCGGCGTCCACGTTGCGATGTCGAACACGCTCTCGACGCCGATCGAGGCGCTCGAGCTCCAGTACCCGCTGCTGGTCGAGCGCTACTCGCTGCGGCTCGGCTCCGGCGGCGCCGGCCGGCACCGCGGGGGCGACGGCGTCGTCCGCCAGTTGCGCGCGCTCGAGCCGATGCGCCTGTCGCTGCTGACCGAGCGCCGCCGACACGCGCCGAAGGGGCGCGGAGGCGAGGACGGCGCGGTGGGACGCAACCTGCTGAACGGCGAGGAGCTTCCGTCGAAGGCGACGGTCGAGCTCGAGGCGGGCGACGTCGTCTCGATCGAGACGCCCGGCGGCGGTGGGCACGGATAGTGTTGGATCGCATGGACCACGGTCGGGTCGAGGGCATCTATCTCAGCGCGCGCAAGGGAGACTTCCCGCAGCCCGTCGAGCGCGTGCGCGCCGTCGCCGGCCGCGGCCTCGAAGGCAACCGCTACTTCTACGACGAGGCGCCCCCCGGCCGCGCGATCACGCTCATCTCGTCCGAGGCGCTCGCCGAGGGCGCCGACGAGAGCGGCGTCCCGCTCGAAGCCGACGAGAGCCGCCGCAACGTGCTCACGAGCGGCATCGACCTGAACGCGCTCGTCGGCGTGCGATTCAAGGTCGGCGAGGTCGAGTGCATCGGCGTCGAGCTGTGCGAGCCGTGCACCTCGCTCGAGGGCATGACGCGCCCCGGCGTGATCAAGGGCTACGTCCACCGCGCCGGATTGAACGCCGACATCCTCACCGACGGCGAGATCTCCGTCGGCGATCCCGTCGTCCGCGAGTAGCGATGCGCGAGACGGTCCGGGTCGCGTGCGTGCAGGTCGAGCCCGTGATCCTCGACCGCGACCGGACGATCGACAGGCTCGCGGATTACACCGCCGAGGCGGCAGGCGAAGGCGCACAGCTCGTCGTCTTTCCCGAGACGTTCGTCCCCGCGTACCCGTCGTCGCGCTGGGCGAAGGCGCTCGCCGGCTGGGCCGACCCGCGCGCGAAGGAGGCGTTCGCCCGCCTGCGACGCGAGTCCCTCGAGGTGCCCGGCGACGCGGAACGGCGGCTCGGCGAGATCGCGCGCGACCACGGCGTCTGGCTCGTGACGGGTGTGAACGAGGTCGATCCCGAGAAGCCGGGGACGATCTACAACTCGCTCCTCTACCACGCGCCCGACGGCACGCTCGCCGTGCACCACCGCAAGCTCGTCCCGACGAACCACGAACGGCTCGTGTGGGGCCAGGGCGACGGCCGCGGGCTTCGCGCGATCGAGACGCCGCTCGGCCGCATCGGCGGGCTCATCTGCTGGGAGAACTACATGCCGCTGGCGCGCTTCTCGCTCTACGAGTCGGGCGTCGAGATCTACATCGCGTCGACGGCCGACGACGGCGACGCGTGGCAGGCGACGCTCGTGCACATCGCGCGCGAGTCGCGCGCGTTCGTCGTCGCGCCGAGCCACTTCCAGCGCGCCGCGTCGTACCCGGACGACTTCCCGCTGCGCGAGCTGCTCGACGGTGTCGATGTGCTCGGGCGCGGCGGCAGCGCGATCCTCGGGCCGGACGGCTCGTACCTCGCGGGCCCGCTCTACGACGAGGAGGGCGTGCTCTACGCCGACCTCGAGCCAGACCGCCTGTTCGAGGAGCGGCAGCGCTTCGATCCCGCCGGCCACTACCACCGGCCGGAGCTGCTCGTGTTCGAGCTCAGGACGTAGCGCGGGCGCGCAGGACGCGTGCGTCGCCGACGCGCCGCGTGACGCCGTCCGCGTCGAAGCGCTCGAGGAGGAGCTGTGCGGGTCGTCGCGACGTGCCGAGCAGGTCGCGGAACCGCGCGAGCTCGATCGAGCCGGCCGCACTGCACTCTCGGACGAGCGCGTCGCGCGCCTGGTCGTACGCGGCGCGGCCGATCGCGTACCCGTCGCCGAGTCGAACCAGCCGACCCTCGCGCTCGAGGTGCTCCGCGAGCGCGCGTTGCTCGACCTTCACCGGTTCGTAGCCCGCGAGCTCGAGCTCGGACTCGAGCTCGCGCGCCGCTTCCTCGTCGACGGTCGCCGTCGCACCGGGGAGGTAGAGCTTCGCGCCGCGCCGCTCGAACTGCAGGAGCGGCACGATCTCCTCGGCCCACGGCGCCGAGGGCGCGGACACGCCAGGGTCGATCGGGTCCGCTTGCGCCAGCCGTCCCCGGAGCTCGCTCTCGAGGTCGTCCAACCACTCCGGGGCGAACACCCAACCGTCCGCGCGCGAGAGGGAGTCCGTCGAGAAGCCGCGCAGCTCGAGCGCGTCGGCGTGCACCGGCTCGTGGACGAGTGCGCGCGCGTCGCCGGCTTCTGCCATCGCAAGCCGCTCGGCGTCGACCCGGCGCGGGGGAGCCGGGTCGAGCACGATGCCCCCGCCGACCGTCGTGTCGCTCCGGAGAACGAAGCGGTCGCCGCGCGCAGCGACGACCGGCGCCGCAAGCCGGAGCTGCGCTCGCCCCTCGTCCGCGTGAACGACGCGCGCGGGGATCTGCGACGTCCCGTGGTGGAGCGTCACCGCGCGCGGGATCTCGGCGATCGGCTCGAGCCGCACGTCGAGCCGGTACGACGTCGCGAACGCGCCCGGCGTCACGAGCGCGTCACCCCGCGCGAGCCGGTCGCGCTCGACGCCGGGGAGGTTGACCGCGACGCGACCGCCGGCCTCGGCCCGCTCGACTTCCTCGTCGTGCATCTGGACGCTCCGGACACGGACGTCGAAGCCCCTCGGCTCGACGCGGAGCCGGTCGCCCGCGCCGATCGAGCCCGACCAGAGCGTCCCCGTCGCAACCGTCCCGATGCCGCGGAGCGTGAAGACCCGGTCGACGTAGAGCCGCGCCGGGCCGACTTCGTGACACTGTGTCACTTGGGCGGCCGCCCCGGCGAGCGCTGCACGGAGCTCGTCGAGCCCGGCGCCCGTCTTCGCACTCACGGGGACGACGGCCGCTCCGGGGACGAGCTCCCGCGCGTCCTCGACCGCCAGCGCGAGCGTCTCGTCGTCGACAGCGTCCGCCTTCGTCACCGCGACGACGCCGCGCTCCACGCCGAGCAGCCGCAGAACGGCAAGGTGCTCGTGCGTCTGCGGCCGGGCGCCCTCGCGCGCGTCGATCACCAGCAGGAACACGTCGATCACCGTTGCGCCGGCGACCATCGTCCGCACGAATCGCTCGTGGCCCGGGACGTCGACCAGCGAGAGCCGCACGCCGTTCCCGAGATCGAGCGGCGCATAGCCGAGCTCGATCGAGATCCCGCGCGCGCGCTCCTCCGGCAGCCGGTCGGTGTCCTTTCCGGTGAGGGCGCGGAC
>Ga0111539_10009985_pt1 | contig 11966 bp, 10 predicted proteins | sample RhiMethybrSRZTD1_FD_79667 | JGI IMG/M metagenome (GOLD analysis project Ga0111539, IMG submission 79667) | Populus rhizosphere microbial communities from Tennessee, USA - Rhizosphere MetaG P. TD hybrid SRZTD1 (version 2) (version 2) | ecosystem: Host-associated > Plants > Roots > Rhizosphere >...
CAATCGTGCTGTATTTCCAGCGTCAGAAGCGCCGCTGAACCGCTCGCGGCGCTCAATGATCAGGGTGTTGGTGATCCGAATCCCGACTACGGTGGCCGAACCGCGCTGCGATGGCGAGTACGGACCGCGGGACGCGAGGTCCGTGACCTCGCTCGGTCCCGTCAGCCTTCTCGCGCGGTTGCGCGATCGTGCTCGGCCTGACCTCCGTCGGGATTCGGCTCACCAACACCACTGATCAAGGCGCCGCTCGACCATCATCGAACGCTATCCTCCGCGAGACGCCAGGCCGCCGTACTGGCCGGCGCGAACCTCAGGGTGCCGTCCCGTACGGTGACTGACGCCGCTGAGAGGATCCGCCAAAAGTATTTGTCCGGTGAGCGCCCCCTCACGCGTCATAGGTCTGAAGGCACCCCGACAACCGGGGTGCGACACTCGAGGAGAGACGCGATGAGCCAGTTTCTGTACCTGTATCGCATGACCCCGACGTCGCGGCAGAACGCGATGGGAACGCCTGAAGCGGCCCAGCAGAGCATGCAGAAGTGGATGACCTGGCTGGCAGACCTGGAGACCAGAGGACACCTGAAGGATCGTGGGCAGCCGCTCGAGCAGGGTGGAAAGGTCGTGAAGGGTCCCAAGGCGGTAAGCGACGGCCCGTATGCCGAGGCCAAGGACGTCATCGGCGGCTACAGCATCGTCGAAGCGCGCGACATCGATCAGGCAGTGGAGTTGTCGCAGGGATGTCCAATCCTCGGCGGCGGCGGATCGGTCGAGGTCCGTCCGGTGATGAAGATGGACTATTAGAGAACGAGTGGAACTCAGCGAGCACCTCTTCCGCCGCGAGTCCGGGCGGCTCATCGCCGCCCTGACCCGCATCTTCGGCGTCCACAATCTCGGGCTGGCCGAAGACGTCGTCCAGGACGCCTTCTGCCGCGCGCTCGAAGTGTGGAAGGTGCGTGGCGTGCCGGAGAATCCGTCGGGATGGCTGATGGCGGTGGCGCGGAACCGCGCCCTCGACATCATCCGCCGGGAGCGCACCGCGCGGATGTTTGCGCCGGAGGTGGCGCGGGCGCTGGAGTCGGAATGGACGCTCAGGCCCACGGTCGACGAGGCGTTTGCGACGTCGACTATTCGGGACGAGCAGCTGCGGATGATGTTTTCCTGCTGCCATCCGCGTCTGCCACGGGAAACCCAGGTCGCACTCGTGCTGAATATCCTGTGCGGGTTTGGAGCGTCCGAGGCGGCGAATGCGTTTCTCACCGGCCGCGCCGCCATGGAGAAGCGCCTCGCGCGCGGCAAGAAGGCGCTGGCGAACGCGTCCCGTCTATTCGATCTCCAGGACGCTGAGTTCGGTTCCCGGCTGTCGGCCGTCCGGCACGCACTCTATCTGCTTTTCAACGAGGGCTATCACAGCGCATCCGGCGGCGCAGCGGTGCGTTCCGAGCTTTGTCTCGAAGCGCTGCGGCTCACCAGGCTGTTGCTCATGGCGCCCCTGACAGCGGGGCCGGAGACCTCTGCGCTGGCAGCGCTGATGTGTCTCCACGCGGCACGGCTGCCAACTCGCGTCGACGCGGCGGGCGACCTGAGTCCACTCCTTGCCCAGGATCGTTCCCGCTGGGACCGATCGCTAATCGATGAAGGACGAAGATGGCTCGAGCACGCCGCGACCGGGCCGGACGTCAGCATGTATCACCTCGAGGCAGCCATCGCAGCGGTGCACGCCGAGGCGCCGAGCGTGGAGCAGACAGACTGGCGGGCGATCGTCCGTCTCTATGACCTGATGATGGCGATCTCGCCGTCGCCTGTCGTCGCGCTGAATCGGGCGATTGCGATTGGCCAGTGTGAGGGCCCTGAGAGCGGCCTGCAGGTGCTGCGTTCGATCGCCGATGCTGGGAGGCTGCGCACCTATCCCTTCTACGCCGCGGCACTCGGAGAGTTCGAGCTGCGTCGCGGCGACGCCCGGGCGGCACGGGAGCATTTCGTCGCGGCGGCGGCGCTTGCCCGCAGCCCGTCGGAACGGCGTTTCCTGGATCGCCGCGCGCAGGACTGCGGCTCTCAATCGATCGCGTAATCAGGCCAGCAGGTGTCCACGTTCTTCAGGAACGGGTCGTTGTCCCAGTCGAACTTCCAGCTCGAGGCCGGCTGCGCGCCGATGATGATGATGCCCGGGCCTGCGGCGCGGCCACCGGTCGACGACCGCATTGCCCTGGGGTCGAGGATCTCGTCGATCTGATCCCGCGCGTCCTGCAGGTGCAGCCTCGACAGGCGATCCGTCACCGCCGGCAGGGCGCGAGTGATTTCGGATCGCACCGTCCGCAGCTCGCCGCGAAGGAGCGTGCGGATTTCGGGCGGCGGTTCGGCCACGCCGTTCAAGCGCGCGTCGAGCGCGTCGAGGTAGATGCGCTGCACGTTGCGCCGGTACTGATCGATCGGGCGCGCGGGTGTGGCGAGTTCCGACCACAAACCGCGGCGCAGATCGTTCAGCAACTGGTCGGCGGTGTAACCGGCGCCGCCGTCCACGGTGCCCTGTTCAATCAGCCGCGACAGTCGATCGGGCTGCAGCAGCGAGTTCATGACCGAGCTCTGCGCCGTGCGGATGCGATTGACGGCTCCGGTCGGTTCCATGCGGCGAAGCAGCTCGGGCTGGACGAGGAACATCGGCGTGACGAAGGCGTTGGTCAACAGGAAGCGGACGGCTTCCGCCTGTCGCGCGCGCGGCACCGGGTTGAACCGGCGGCCATCCTGCCCGATGTGTTTCTGCTGGGACAGGTCGCCGCCGACCAGCGCCGTGACGTGGTTCATCTCGAGGGTCCACTGCGCGATCAGCCGCGCGTAGACCTCGGTCAGCTCGCGGTACGGGTCGCCTTTCTGCGTGGTCGTCGCCTCGAGCAGCATGTTTGCCACCCGGCCGAGATTCTTCATGCCGAGCGTCGTCGAGCGCACGGCATCGGCGTCGCCGACAGCCTCGGTGAGATTGTACGGATCGCTGGCGCCGGCCTGCGCGGTGGAGAAGCGCAACCACGGCGTCTTGTCCTGTTCGCGCGCCCACCGATCCAGCGTGGCCTTCTCGTCGTCCGGTGTCTTCGCGTCTGCGATCGGCTTGTACCCCCACATGGTTGCCCACTTGTCGTAGGGGCCGACTTTCGGAATGAGATCGGCGGGGTCGATGTTGTCCTCGGGCTGCGCGACGTAGTTGAAGCGCGAGTAATCCATGATCGACGGCGTGTGGCCGTTCTGCTTGACCCAGTTCCTGTCGCGCACCTGCTCGACGGAGTACATCGCGCTCGCTTTCATGTTGTGCTGGAAGCCGAGCGTGTGCCCGACTTCGTGAGCGACGACGTAGCGAACGAGTTCGGCCATGAGGCTGTCGCTCAGCGGCAGCATGCGCGCGCGCGGATCCAGAGGACCCGCCTGCACGAAGTACCAGTTCTTGGCAAGGTTCTGAACGTTGTGGAAGAACTGCACGTCGGCTTCGAGGATTTCACCGGATCGGGGATCGTGGATGTGCGGGCCGCTGGCGTTTTCAGTGGTCGACGGCAGCCAGCGGATCACGGAATAGCGCGCGTCTTCGGGACTCCAGTCCGGATCGTCCTTCGGCGCCTCCTTGGCAACGATCGCATGGCGGAAGCCGGCGGCCTCAAATGCCGGCTGCCAGTCCTCGATGCCCTTTTTGACGGCGTTGACGAATTTCGCCGGCGTCGCCGGATCGACGTAGTAGACGATCGGCTTCACCGGTTCGGAAATCTCGGCGTTCGGATCCTTCTTTTCGAGCCGGTAGCGCGTGATGTAGGTGCGCTGCAGCGAGCGGTGTTCCTGACGCCCGTAGTCGTACATGCTCTGGGAGAAATAGCCGACGCGCTCGTCGAACAGCCGCGGTTTCATCGGCTTCTCCGGCAGCTTCACCATGCTGTGCGAGGTGACCACGGTCGCACTGTTGCCGCGCAGGCCGCCGCGCGCCGCAGCGGCCGGATCTCCCGGGTTGGCGGCACCACCGGTAAACGTCTGGTTCACTTCGACGTTGATGTTTTCCGGGAACGAGACGACCTTCTCGAGAAACGTTCGTGTCGCGTCCATTCCGCGGCCGCCGATCCGTCCGCGGGCGGAGAACTCGGGCACGTCTGTCAGGAACAACTGGGTCACGTCGATGACGGGATCTTCAGTCGGGCTGAAGGCGGCGACGTTGAACGCGCGCACGATCGGCGGATTCGTCGCGTCGGCGACCGCGCGAGCGATCGGCTCGGACGAATCGGCAACGATGCTGTAATCAATGTCGCGCAGCAGGACTCGATTACCGGAGAGATCCCAGCGGACGACGCGCTCGGTGACGGGCTGTCCGCCCAGGCCGGAGCCGGTGGCCGTGCGCTTGATCTGCGTTACCCACAGGAACTCCTTGCCGAGTTGTGCCCTGGGAATTTCGTAGAACAGCTGTTCACGAATCCGATGCACTTTGAACACGCCCTCGTCCGTGCGTGCTTCGTTGGTGATGACCTGGTTGTAGGGGCGTGGCTGATTCCCGCGGCCACCACGGCCGCCAGCTTGAGCAGCCTGGTCACCACCCGCGTTGTTCTGCGGCTGCGCCGGTTCCTGTGGCGGCTCCGAGGGTTGCGGTGGCGGGTCCTGTTGAACCGCCGCTGCCCAGATCGGATCGTCAGGAGTCACGACCCCCTGCGATTGCCGCTGCGCGAAGACGCCGGATCCGGCGATGAGCGCGAAGAGAGTGATGAATCCGACGGTTGACGACAGCAACCGGCTAGTACGCTTCATAGAAAACTCCCACGTCTTGACTTGGCCTTGGGCCTTCGGCCTTGGGCCTTCGGCCTTAGGCCTCCGCTCAGATGCGCGGATTATAGCCCCGACACCTGACCGGCCTCGACGCCCAGTGCGCCGAGCATCGCCACAAGTTGATCGGGCTCGCCGGTTGTACGGAATTGCACGTGACCGGAACGATTTGCAGGCGCCAACAGCGACGCCTCGGTCAGGCGACGCCGCAGCTCGCGCGCGACGGCGGCGGCGGGGTTGATGATTGTGACGCCCGGGCCGGCAATCGCGGCAATCAAGCGGTTCACGAACGGGTAATGCGTGCAGCCGAGGACGAGCGTGTCCGCTCCCTGCTCGATCAGCGGCCGGACGAAGGTGGCGATCAGCGCTTCGGTTCGCGGGCTGTCCAGCTCGCCGCGCTCGATCTGATCGACCAGGCCGGGGCACGGCTGCGCCAGGATCCGCGCGCCGTTCGCCCACGTCTCTGCCAGACGTGCGAAGCGCGGGCTGGCGATCGTCTGCCGCGTCGCGAGCACGCCGACAACGCCGGATTTGGTTACCGCCGCGCCCGGCTTGACCGCCGGTTCGATGGCGACAAATGGCAGCGACCATCGTTCGCGCAGCGCTTCGACCGCCACACCTGTGGCCGTATTGCAGGCGACGACGATCGCCTTGGCGCGGCGATCGATCAGGAACTCGACGATCCGGAACGCGCGCTCCTGAATCTCCTCGGGCGACTTGTCGCCGTAGGGGGCGTGGGCGGAATCGGCCACATAGATCAGATTCTCGGCCGGGAGCTGGCGCCGGATTTCGAGCAGTACCGACAGCCCGCCAACGCCTGAGTCGAAGACGCCGACCGGGTCGTCCGGGCGCGTGTCCTTATTCAATGTATGCAGGCGACTTCGGCAGCTTCGCCTGCGTCGCCATGTCGTGTTCGATCCACAGCTCCGCGCCAGTCTGTTTCAGCAGCGCCTCAACCCTGGCGCGTGATGCACGCGACTGCTCGACGTTGAACTCGAAGGTCGGAACCACGCCTTTGCTGCGCTCTTCCGGATAGTGGTACAGGTCGCCGGCGAGCAATACCGGACCTCGCTTTGCGAGGCGGACCAGCAGCACCTGGTGACCGGGCGTGTGTCCGGGCGTGGGAATCAGACGCACGGTGCCGTCGCCGAACACATCCAACTCCTCGTTGTCGAGGATCCTGGTTTTTGCTTGGCGCAGGGCGGTGTAGTGCGCCGGTTGGATGATGCCTTCCGGCTTGTCGCTGAACATGAAGTCACGTTCTGCTTTCTGGGTGATCCACGTCGAGCCGGCAAATAGGTTGGCGTTCGCCGTGTGATCCGAGTGGTAGTGCGACAGCGCAAAGTAGGTGATGTCCGCCGGCTTGTAGCCGGCCGCCGCGAGCTGCGGCAGCAGCGGCTTCAATGACGACTGGATGCCCTCAGTGACCGGTGCGCCGTCCGCCTTGAACGCGCTGTCCGGGATCCCACCGGAGTCGAATTGCAGCGTGCCCTTCGGATGGACGATCAGATAGGACGTGTTGACGAAGTCCGCCTCTTTCACCTCCTCCCGCGCCAGGTTGAACAGCTTGGTGTCGAGGCCGCGGATGAAGCCGTTCTCGAAGACGTAGATGCGCGGCGTCGTCACCGGCGTCGGGCGGCTTTGTGCCGCGAGCGACATCGAGACAGCGGCGATGGCTGCGGCGGCGATTCCCAGAGTGCGCGTGGTCATGGTGCTCCTTTCAGTCGACGGCGGGAGGCATCGGAGAGCGCGGAGCTAACGGTCTTACAGGAGAAACGGAGGAACGGAGACGAACGGAGGCCGTTTGTCGCATCGGTGACGCCCGGCCTCCGGCCGGGCTCATCGACCGAGTGAGGCTGCAATCACAAGCCTGTCACAAACTGTCGGCGCAGGCTTGTGATTGCAGCCTCACTCGATCGATGCGGCGCGAAGCGCCTCACCGATGCAACAAACGGCTTCAACGCCGCCCTGCACCTCTGCCCTCCGTTCGTCCTCCGTTCCTCCGTTTCTCTTGTTAAAACCGTTTCCTCCGTCTCCTCCGTCCCCTCAGGCAGCGTTATCGCTCACCCCACTTCAACTTTTCCCGCAGCACCTCGAAGTAGCTCCGCGCCGGTGCCTTGACGAGCCGCAGGCAGCGCTCCGATTTGCAGATCGACACCATGTCGCCTTTCTGCAGCGGATAGCCGGCCTGGCCGTCGTACGTCACGTAGATCTCATCGCCGGCCGCCTCGATGTTCGGCCGCACTTCGATCGTCTCACTCCCCGGAATCACGATCGGTCGGTTGGTCAGCGTATGCGGCGCGATCGGGGTAATGGCGATCGCGTCCACCCGCGGATGGACGATCGGTCCGCCGGCGGCAAGGTTGTACGCCGTCGATCCGGTCGCGCTCGCGACGATGAGTCCGTCGGCTTTGACCTTCGTCACCAGACCGGTGCTCACCGAGACCGACAGCTCGATAATGCGCGACAGTGCCGCCTTGGTGAAGACGACGTCGTTGAGCACGATGCGTGAGTCGAAGCGCTCACGCGAGCGGTGCGCATCCGCGGCGAGCATCGCCCGCTGGTCGATGGTGGCCGTTCCGTCGATGACCGACTGCAGCGCCGGATACAGCTCGTCGATGCGGATTTCGGTGAGAAAGCCGAGGCTGCCGAAGTTGACCCCGAGAATCGGCGTGTCACGGCCGGTCTGCGCAATACGCGTTGCCATGCTGAGGAGCGTGCCGTCACCCCCCATGACGACGATCAGATCGACGTGGCGCGGAATCTCGTCGCGCGAGTGCGCACGGGCGCCGGCGCCGCTGCCCGCCAGCGCCGCGGTCTCTGTTTCGAACACCGCGTCGATATTGCGCGCGCGCAGCCAGCTGGCGAGCTGGTCGAGGTGCTCGGACGCGGCGCGCAGGCCGCGCTTGGCGACTATGCCCACGCGCGCGACGGTGGGCTCGGCGGACGAACGGGACGCGGTCATGACGCTCGGAGGTAGAGCAGGAATTCGACGTTTCCCTTCTGGCCCGTGATGGGCGAGGGCGTCGAGCCCGCCGGCTTCAATCCTATCGCAGCGGCTGCCGCGGACACTTCCTGCACGACGCGCTCGTGCACGGCGGTGTCGTGGATGATCCCCTTGCGCACCTCCGCACGCCCGGCTTCGAACTGCGGTTTGACGAGGGCGACGAGGTCCGCGGCCGGCCGCAGCAGCGGTGGCAGGACCGGAAAAATCTGACGGAGCGAGATGAACGACACGTCGATGACGACCAGGTCGACGGGTGACGGCAGATCCGCAGGCGTCAGGTGACGCGCATTGAAACCTTCGATGACGACGACACGTGGATCGTTCCGCAGTGTCCAGTCGATCTGCCCATGGCCGACGTCGAGCGCGACGACGCGGGCGGCGCCGCGCTGCAGCAGCACGTCGGTGAAGCCGCCGGTGGAGGCGCCGACGTCGAGGCACTCGCGGCCAGACACCGCGATCGCAAACGTGTCGAGCGCGTGGGCGAGCTTGACACCGCCGCGGCCGACATACGGATGGTCGGGCGCGAGGAGCTCGACGGCTGATTCGGCGTCAACTGCGGTTCCGGCCTTCGTCACCGGCTTCCCGGCCACCAGCACGTGTCCGGCGAGGATCATGGCGCGTGCGCGTTCGCGCGATGGAGCGAGGCCCCGCTCGACGACCAGCTGATCGAGCCGGGCTTTCGTCAATTTGATCGCTCGACGATCCAGCGGCCGATCTGAAGCAACGGCGAGTCGGCGAGCCCGGCGCTGCGCAGGCGGGCTTCGGCGCGCGCCAGGCAATCGGCGGCCATCTGCCGCGACGGCTCGAGTCCATACACATGCGGATACGTCGGCTTGCCGGCGGCCGCATCCTTGCCGGCCGTCTTGCCCAGCGCGGTGGAGGCGCCTTCGACATCGAGGATGTCGTCAACAATCTGAAACGCGAGTCCGAACTCGCCGGCGGCCTCGTCGATCGCGGACACCTGATCCGACGTGCCGCCGCCGAGGATTGCCCCGGCAATGGCCGAGGCGCGGATGAGCGCACCGGTTTTCCTGCCGTGCATGCCGCGCAATCCCTCGGCGTCGAGCGGCGGCGCGAGTGCGCCCTTCGGATCGGGTGTCACGCAGGCAAGGTCGATGGCCTGCCCGCCGACCATGCCCACCGGCCCTGCTGCCGACGCGATGACGTCGATGACGTCCAGTTTGCGCGCCATGAACTTCGGATTCGCGGACCGCGGGTAGCCGGCCAGCAGCTTGAACGCCTGCGTGAGCAGCCCGTCACCCGCCAGGATCGCCTGTCCCTCGCCGGCGACGACGTGCAGCGTCGGCCGGCCGCGCCGCATCGTGTCGTTGTCCATGGCCGGCAGGTCGTCGTGGATGAGCGAATACGTGTGGATCATTTCGATCGCGCACGCTGTCGACATCACGAGTGCGCGGTCGCCGCCGACCGCGTCGCACGCGGCCAGGCAGAGAATCGGGCGCAGGCGCTTGCCACCGGCGAACAGGCTGTACGCCATCGCCTCCGCGAGCACGGTCGGACAATCGGGGGTCGCGGGGAGAAAGCGGGGAAGTGCGGCTTCGATGTCGGCGCGCCGCGCCTCGATATAGCTATTCACTTCTGGCTTGACGTCTGCCCTGTGGCTGTCGCGTCGCTGCCGAGCGACGACGGCGCAGGCTGGAGTTGGCCGCGCTCGTTGAGGATTTCGATGCGCCGCTCGGCCTCCTCCAGGCGCGCGTGGCAGAAACGGGACAACTGCACGCCGCGCTCGAAGAGCTGCAACGACTGTTCGAGAGGAATGTCGCCCTCCTCGAGCTTCTTGACGATGGAGTCGAGCTCGGTCAGCGCGGCTTCGAAGTCCTTGATAGTTGGATCCATATGATCTGCCGGGTTCGTCGCCATAGCTCACATGGGCGACGGGACCCGGCCTACAGAGATTATCGTGGGGCGGGTTCCGCCGGAGGCTGCGTCGCTGCGGAGGCGGACCCGCCGCGAACGTCACATTCCAGCTCTCCCCGCTGCAGTGTTACCCGCACCGTCTCACCGACAGCCACGGTGGACGCATCGCGAATGATCCGGGTCCGTCCTGCATCCCAGCACACAGCATACCCGCGCGCGAGCACCGCAAGCGGACTGAGGCTCTCGAGCCGCGCGACGGCGTCGCGTAGTCGCGCATCGTGTGCGTGATGCGTGTTTGTAAAGGCCGCCGCGAGTTGTCCGTCGGCGGCGACGAGCCTGGTCCGGATGCTTTCGAGGCGCCGCCGCAGGTCGAAGGTTTCGAGCTTGAGCCGCAGCGCGTGGTAGACGCGCTCACGGCGCGCGAGCTGTGCCCGCATCACGCGTCTCAGCTCGTGACTCAACTCCGCCGCGTGACGGCTGCGCATCGCAATCCGCCCGTGTGCGCCCGCATAGCCGGAGCGCGCTTCGAGCGTGCGCAGGCGCGCTTCCAGACGATGTACCCGCGCGTCCATCGTCGCGCCAAGCCGCTGCGAGAGCCGATCGATCCGGGCGCAGAAATCGTCTTTCCGCGAGACGACCATTTCGGCCGCCGCTGACGGCGTCGGCGCGCGCAGGTCGGCGACGAAGTCGGCGATCGTCACGTCGGTCTCGTGGCCGACGGCGGAGATCGTCGGCACCGGGCAGCCGGCGATCGCCCGGGCCACGACTTCTTCGTTGAACGCCCACAGGTCTTCGATCGATCCGCCGCCGCGGCCGATGATGAGCACATCGACCCCGGGCACTCTGCTGATGGCGCGGATGCCACGCATGATGTCCATCGCCGCGCCCTCGCCCTGTACGCGCGTCGGCCGGATGACGACGTGGGCGTTCGCATACCTTCGGCGAAGGACCTTGATAATGTCGCGGATGGCTGCTCCGTCGAGAGACGTGACGACGCCAATCTTGCGCGGCAGTGCCGGCAGCGGACGCTTGCGCTGCGGATCGAACATGCCGGAAGCGGACAGCCGCTCCTTGAGCTGCTCGAATGCGAGCTGGCGGGCGCCGAGGCCTTCCGGCTCCATGTGCTCGCAGGCGATCTGGTACTCACCCTTCGGGCCGTAGACGCTGACGCGCCCCCTGGCTACCACGCGCAGACCATCCTGCGGCTTGAAGCGAAGCAGCCGCAGCGACGACCCGAACATCACCCCCTTGATCTGGGCGTCGCGATCTTTCAGCGTGAAGTACATGTGGCCCGACGTCCATACCTTGCAGTTCGACAGCTCGCCTTCAACCCAGATCTCGAAGAACTGCTCTTCGAGCAGGTTGCGGATGCGCGCGGTGAGCTGGGAAACCGTCAGGATGCGGCGCGGTTCGGGGACCGGCTCGGCCGGAGGCTGAGGGTCCTCGGGAGGCTCGAAGGGAAGATCGAAGAGCGAACTCACGGTCGTTGAGACGTCTCCAGGTTCGTGGCCGCTCCCGCCTCGAGTTGCAGGAGCTCAGATTCGGAGTAGCTGATGCGCCGGATCGCGATCGCCCGCCCCGTCTTGTCGTCGGCATCGACGATAACGCCGTTCAGGCGGGGGTTGCCGGTCGCAGGCTCGAATCGCGATGGCATGGCGTTCAGGAACCGGGCGAGCGACGGCTCGCGCTCCATGCCGATGATCGAATCGTGCGGCCCGGTCATGCCGGCGTCGGTGATATACGCGGTACCGCCAGGGAGAATCCGCTCGTCTGCGGTCTGCACGTGCGTGTGGGTGCCGACGACGAGCGTCGCTTTGCCGTCGAGGTGCCAGCCCATTGCGACTTTCTCACTCGTCGCCTCGGCATGAAAGTCAACGATGATGATCTTCGTACGGGACCGCATCGCCTCGATTTCACGCAGGACCACCTGAAACGGGTCGTCGATGTTGAGCATGAACACGCGGCCCATCACGTTGATCACGCCGACCGCCCGGCCGTCGCCGCTCTGCGCGAGGTAGCCGCCGCGGCCGGGAACGCCCGCCGGATAATTCGCCGGCCGCAGGAGCCGGGGCTCGAGCGGAATGTAGTCGAGCACTTCCTTCTTGTCCCAGATGTGGTTGCCCGACGTCATCACGTCAACGCCCCACTCGACGATCGCGTCGCCGATGTCCTTCGTAATCCCGAATCCGGCAGCCGCGTTTTCGATGTTGGCGATGACGAACTCGACGCCGTGGTGGTCGACCAGTCGCCGCAGTCCTTTCCGCAGCAGCTCGCGTCCGGGCTTGCCGACGATGTCGCCGATGAACAG
>Ga0111539_10009986_pt1 | contig 11964 bp, 10 predicted proteins | sample RhiMethybrSRZTD1_FD_79667 | JGI IMG/M metagenome (GOLD analysis project Ga0111539, IMG submission 79667) | Populus rhizosphere microbial communities from Tennessee, USA - Rhizosphere MetaG P. TD hybrid SRZTD1 (version 2) (version 2) | ecosystem: Host-associated > Plants > Roots > Rhizosphere >...
ATTTTGCGGTGCTTCATAGTTCCCGCGAATCTGGAGATCAAAATTCTTCGGCAAAGTAAAACGCGAAGTTTGCCGGGCAAACCAGCTATAAGTTGAAGCTTTATACGTTTCAACAATGTTGCTTCCATCTATGTCGGCGTGGAAAAAATTAAAGTTCACATCCCATTTCCACCAGGAGAATAGCGCATAGGTACTGCTAAACTCCACGCCTACCGCTTTTTCAGACAATAGGTTTTGGGGAAGCGTGACAGAATGGCCCGTGCTGTCAACGGTCCGGATGCGATCGATCTTGTCTTGAGTATCGCGATAATAAACTGAGGAAGAGAGTGAACCTTTTTCAAAATATTTAATGTGCCCGACCTCATACACGTTGCTGAATTCGGGGTTGAGATCCGGATTTCCACTGAAATAATTCCGGTTATCCGAAAAAGTCATGAATGGACTTAGGTCATTATAGAAGGGACGTCTAACCCTCCGGCTATAGCTTACTTGAATGGCGTTTTCCTTCGGTAGATCGTAAGTCAAATGAGCACTGGGAAACAAGTTGGAATATTTCCTTGGATTCTCCTCGCCCGTTTCCTCAAGCGTAGTTTTTACATCCGTCCATTCAGCGCGTAATCCAGCTTGGTAAGATAATTTATTGCTTTTATTTCCGATGATGCCATACAAGGCATGAATATTTTCATCGTATACAAATACATTATCCAAATCTATGTTATTCAGATCTGTTATAGGTACAAACTCACCATCTTCGTTTTGCCTTGTGACGGCATAATCGTTGACCATATCACGAAAACTTGACCTTGCGCCCATTTCCACTTTGCCCTCTTTGCCAATGGGCTTTATGTAATCTACCTGGAACAACCACTGTTTCTCAAATTCATCATTGAGTGATCGCTCCAAGCTTGATCCCACCTCAGTACCATCCGGCGCATACTTATTCGTGGTAAACCATTGATCAGAACTTTCCCAATTATCCAGGAGTTTTATCTCTGCTATTAGTTCATGTCCCTTTTGTTCATACGATCTTTTATAAATCAATGAATACTCTGAGTTCGGTTCGATTTCATCTTCGTCTTGCCTACGCTTCGTGAAGCTTGTCATGTTGGAATCGTCAAACAGGTAATCTTCATATAAAATGTCCGTCACACGGGAAGCATTGCTTCTTCGGTAGAGATAGGACATTGTCAAGATGTTTTTTTCATTGAAGAAAAAGTCAAGGCCGCCCCGAATATTGGTGTTGAAGCCGGTGATCAATGCGTCTGTCTGCTGTTTCAGAATAAGGGTTGAATCGCCACGGTAAACTGAATTGCCGTCGGTATCCATGTCGTAAACTTCCTGATACAATCTTCCTCCTCCAGGTTGTTCACGAAATGCAATGCTGTAGTTGATAAAGAAGTTTACCTTTTTGTGACGATAGTTCAGGTTTGCGGCAGCGCCTAAGTTGGTAGGATGACCGGTGATTACTTCAAATGAACCGTTGAAGCCCTGGTTCCTTTCCTTCTTTAAAATAATATTAATAATACCCGCCATACCTTCGGCTTCGTAACGTGCCGATGGATTTGTAATGACCTCCACGCGCTCGATCATACTGGCCTGAAGCTGTGAAAGCCCACTTCCTCCTTTAAAACTGACCAGGCCAGAAGGTTTTCCGTCGATCAAAATTCTCACATTGTCGCTCCCTCGAAGCTTCACCGTCCCTTCCGGATCTACAGAAACAGACGGTATATTCATCAAGATGTCATTGGCTGTGCCGCCCGCATTGGCCAGATCCTTCCCCACGTTGAAGACTTTTTTATCCAGTGATAGCTCCATCGTACTTTTTTCTGCTTGCACCACAACTTCGTCCAGGGTGCTTACAGATGTGGCAAGTTTAATGGCCCCGAAATCGTAAATCGGATCTGCCTGGGATAGAACAATATCTTTGGTTTTTCGGGATTCATAGCCCATGAAGTCTATCTCCGCATAATATTTTCCATAGGGTAACTCAATGTCGAAATCGCCGGCATCGTGCGAGATGTCTCCATTGATCAATTTTTTTTCGTCACTGGAGAAGACCCTGATTGTGGCGAAACCTACGGGCGCTGACGAGAGTGAGTCCAAAATTTTTCCTTTGAGATGCCCCTTGGATTGAGCAAAGGCGTCACTAAAATTCCATAACAAAATTGGCAATGCAAGGAACAGCCTCATTGCGTGTTTTCCGTGCCTTGTGCACATTCTACGATTCATAATAATCCACATGGCCGCTCAAAAAACTGGAAGCCGATTAGTTTAAGGGGCGAAGTTATATCGAAAATGTTGCCATGCGCCTTAGAATTCCTTATACCAAACGATTTCTCTTTAAGCGGTGAAATCCGATTATAACTTCCAATAATCCATAGAATTTCCTAAGTTGAGGCTACACGGCTTCCATCCGATACATGCTCCAGAAAATTCTACGGTTTTGCTTCATCGTTGTTTTGATAGCCGCTTGTTCAGAGGATGAACCAGAAAAAAAAGGCTTGACTGCGTATGATGAAAGTGTAATTGAATACTTTAATGAAATAGCCTTGGGGTTCGAATTTGGTAGCGCTTCGGAAGTTACCCGGAAATGGAAAACGGACATGAAGATTTTCGTGGGCGGTTATAAACAGCAGGAGTTGATGACCGAGCTGCAGACCATTATCGGAGAGATAAATACGTTGGCCACAGATGGTTTTAGCGCATCCGTTGTTACGGACACGCTGCAATCAAACTTCTATATCTTTTTTGGATCCGGCGGGGACTACGTAAAAAAATTCCCCGCTTTATCAACACTTGTTCTAAGCAACTGGGGGTTATTCAATGTTTTCTTTCACGGCTCCAATGAAATTTACAGCGGATATATGTACGTCGATACGGATCGTTCCAATAGCGTTGAAGAAAAACATTTGCTGCGAGAAGAATTAACACAATCATTGGGACTTGCAAAAGATTCTAATCGATATCCCGACAGCATCTTTCAAGAAAGCTGGACCACAACAACCGAGTATTCCGATATTGACAAAGATTTAGTCCGCCTGTTGTATCACCCTTCCATGCAAACTGGTTTAGACCGATCAAAATGTGTGGAAGTTCTCAGGGAAATTATTCTAAGCGAAAAATAAAACACAACATTTCGTCAACGCCGATAAATGTACTCTTTCCTTATAGTAGCTCATTCAATATTTCGTTGGCTTGTTTTAATAAGCCTACTGTTTTCGATCTATCGTGCGTATGTTGGTTGGTTTACAAAAAAAGTCTTTACTCCGCGCGAGAATTCCATCCGGAATTTTGCTTCGACCATCACAAACATTCAGTTTTTAATTGGTCTTTGGTTGTATTTTAAAAGTCCCATTGTCGATTACTTTTGGGATAACTTTAACGTCGCTGTTCACGAACGTGATATTCGTTTTTTTGGGATGGAACATATAACAATGATGTTTATCGCCGTTTCAATCATCAATACAGGATCCAGCTTGGTAAAACGAAGGCCAACCGATCAAGCAAAATTCAAAACAATTGCTATCTGGTTCAGTGTTGGACTCACAATAATTTTTCTTTCGATACCCTGGCGGTTTTCTCCCTTTACAAGCAGACCATACTTCCGGACACATCAGACAGCTGAAAGATCGCTTCTAATTTTTTTCAAACACCAAACCAAAGAGTAAACCAACCATGCCCAGGGTAATCGCTATTCCGCGATATTTCATATAGTCCAGCCATTGAATTCTTACGTTCTCCCAGTTTACATTTTCAGTGCTTGCGCCGTACAAATGCGATAGGCCATTTAACGGCAAGCTACCTTTTACAGTAATAGCAAGGTCAACTGACAGGAGAATTAAAGCGGACACAGAGGAGATGAAAAAAAGAGAAGCCGGCTGTCCTGCCGATACAATAATCGCCGCGATGCTTAGCGCAATGCATGAATAGTACATAAGCCTGAATCGCCTAACCATCAATGAATCGATTACTTTTCTTTGCTCAAAATAATTTTCCAGCGAAACTACCTTCAAGGCTTCGCATAGAATAAACAAATAGAAAAGCACTTGTGAGGTCACCAGCACGTAGCTTAAGAGATGCAGAAGGCGGATGGATTTAATTACAATCATGATTTCGTTAATTTTGGCATTTACAAGCCAAGCGGGAATATCAACTTGAAAATCCTTACTGCAAACGCGTAAGGATAATCAAGCGATAACCGGCGTTTGGGCTCCAGCGGTATATTTTTTTTTGGCGATCCATTTTCGGAAATAAAGTCAGACGCCAGCGACTCGTTTTTTGTACTCCGCTAACGCATCTTCGAAACGTTGTTTGGCTGTCGTATCGCCAGGAACATTGTGCGAAGGATGGATGAATAGTTTCACCCCGCGATCGGCTAATATCTCGGCGACAGTTGTTACTGTCATCCATACACAGGTCACAAACGCCATGGTAGACACTGGTCCGACTCTGTCCTGATGATTCTTTAAATCAACAGATGCATCGATGATAGGTGCGCATGAGTCTACTACGATGTCGGCAATATCAAAAATTGTCTTCCCTGTAGAATGCCTGGAGATTTTTCCCTGTGCTGCCGCTGCTGAGCCGTACGCGATAACCTTCATACCACGTTTCTTCGCTTCCAACGCCACGTCTATATTCACATTGTTGATACCTGTATGCGAGAACAACCACATGGTATCGCGAGCATCAAAATTGTAGCCTTTCATGATTTCCACACCATACCCCTCAACTCGTTCCAGGAACACGAACTGGTGTACGCCCATCTCCCCGGTAATACGCGTAAAAAATGTAAGTGGCAATTCCACGATCGGATGAAATCCAACGAAACCTCCTATGCGAGGATACATCTCTTCCACGGGAATGGTGGCATGTCCGCAGCCGAAAGTGTGAACCCATCTGCCAGCTTCTATGGTATCTGCCATTACCTTAGCAGCCTCCTGTATTTTTTCCATTTGTGTTTCTTCGATGCGAGACATTACGTCGCGCGCATTGTTAAGCCATTGTTTAGCGAGCATAGCGATAAAGGGAGTTTATAGTTTTATTTTCTCAAATATCATAAGTAAAAAAAAGAGCATACCCGTCGTCAATACAAATCCCATTGTGGTGAGATGTTGGATACCAAACCGCTCAACGATCAACCCCATCAGGTAGTTGATTATCATACTGCCCACTAAAGCCATGGAGATTACAATACTGAAGGCAGTACCCGAAAGCGTTTTGTAGCGATCGCCTACATAACCAAGCGTGACGGGGTAGCCGGCGGCCAAACCCGCGCCCAGGATTATTAAGCCTATGGTGTAAAAGCTATAGGAGGTTCCAAGATGTATCAGGACACAGGCGATTGCCAGCAGGGCGATAGACATTAATAAGATGGATTTGGAAGAAACTCGCTTCAAAATCTTTCCCAGGATTATCCGCGTAATAGCCATGCCCAAAACATATAGGGACAGCGCATACAACGCATTACTCATGGAAATAGAAATTTTGTTGAGCAGGTAAGTCGTCGTCCAGTTGTTGATAATTGCCTCGAAACTGGATTGACATAAGAGGAAAAAGCCAACAAGAAGCAAAAAATTATCATTTAACAAATTCCGTACTTCTTTCACTGAAATGCCATGTGCTTGCTTTGCAACAGGAAACCTGGTGGCCGAAAATAATGCCACGCCAAGAAGAGCAACATAACCTACACTCGCGACTATAGTATCGTATGAAAATCTCTTCTCCAGTATTCCGAGAATGAAAGGCATGCCCAAGGCACCTAACGCAAAAAATACTCCGAGAAAACTTAAGTTGCCTCCTTTGTCTGATTCGCTGATATCCGACACGACTGCATTGCTGGCACCGTTGAGAACTCCGCCTCCAAAACCAAAAAGAAATACACTTGCCTTTAATATTGTCAGGGAATGTGCATAGGCAATACCCTCAAATCCAATGAACGTACTCAAGCCTGCCAGCAGGAAAATTATTTTAAAGCCATAGCGATCAGCAAACGGACCGAAGAACAACGATCCCGACAAAATCCCAAAGGGAAGAATTGAAAACAGTGTGCCGAAAGAGATAGCGTCCAGTGAGAATTTTTCTTTCAGCCCCGGGGCCACCGAACCCAGCGTTATCAGTGAAATGCCAAAAAGCAACATTCCAAGGTAGGCCGATAGAAACACGGATCGATGGTGAGGCATTGGCTGATTAGTGTAGGTTATTATTTTTTAGCGCCAGAAATCCTGCACCGTACACGGCAGCGTCGCTTTCCAACATAGAATGTTCAAAACTAACTTGCTTCATGCTAATGGGCTGCGCCCATTTTGCGGCTTCGGTTTTGATATCGTTGATAAGTTTTGCCGCTGGTCCAAAAACACCACCACCAAAAATTATTTTCTCAGGATTAAAAATGCTGACAAGATTGGCAGCAGCCATGCCCCAATAGGAAATGCATTCCCTGACAACAATACAGGCCACTGGGTCTTCTTCCTCGAAAGCATCAAATACGTGCCGTGCTGTGATCTTTTCTTTCGGATAAATTCTCAGAATAGATCCAGTCGGATCTGAGGCCAAGACTTCTTGCGCAAATTTTGGAATACCAGGTCCGGAGGCGTAAAATTCGAAGCACCCACACGCTACATATTTGCTTTGAAAGGGTTTCGTCAACGACATCCACCCGATTGCTCCAGCGATATCGTTGGATCCACGCAACACGTTTCCGTCGACTAAAATGCCAGCACCTATTCCGGTTCCCACTGCAATAAAAATTGCATCCCGGCAATCTTTAGCATTTCCTTGCCATTGTTCGCCCAGAATACTACATACACGGTCACTATCTATGTTGACAGGAATTAAGCCGGCTATCTGTTTAATTTCATTTAACAATGGATAGTCCTCCCATCCTTCTATGTTCGGTGCCCAAACTGTTCCTGTTTTATGGCGACTGATTCCCGGCACCGAAACGCCAATAGACTTGATCGGCGATGAAGCCTGGTATTTTTTTACCTGCTCTCCAACTAACGCTCCTACTTCCGAGCCCTTCCGTCTGCCTAACGACACAGACTCCTTTGTCAATAGTGTACCGGACTCGGAAAATAATGCCGTGGCTATTTTGCTTCCTCCGAGGTCAATTCCAAGTATCGACATTCGCGTCTCTTGTTTAAGATCAATATTAAATCACTCCAACAGCTCGTTGATTCTAATCAGGCTGTATCCTTTATCTTTTAATTCCTTTATTAACGCATCCAGCCTTAAATAGAATTTATCCGACCTTCTACTATCAGTTCCGATGTGGGTCAATAAAATAAATCCATTAAGTCCGTTGGCACTTTGTTTTTCGTTAATCATAATAGAACTGTAAATTTCTTCCGAAGTTTTGTACCCGCTCATTCCAGGGTAAGTATAATCGGCAGCGGAGCGCGTCCCTGGCGAAAAATTGACAAGGGTCAGCCCCATTTCACTGGTCCAGCTGGCGATGGATTTATTATACCATTCATAGGGTGGAAGGAAATAATGCGCGTCAGCTTTTTTTATACCAAATGATTTCATGCGCTTATAATTTCTACGGAGATCTTTCCTAAATTGGTCTCTGGCAACAAGCAAGCTATCACGCTTAGTCCAGTCTGCGTACAGAAGATGTTTGTCCGAATGGGCGCCCAAATAGTGGCCATCATTTTTCAATCGTTTTATCATCGCGTTGAATGCAGGATTTCTATAAAAATTTCCAGTTAAGAAAAATGACGCCTTCACATTATTTACATTTAAGACATCCATTATAATTTCTCCGCCATCCGCAAATTTGTCCCCTGTAAATACCAATGCAATTTGTTTTTTTGATAGATCGCCCCGGATGATCGCACCGTGATCATCCACTACTTTTTTTTTGTGCTTCCAACCTCCCGGGAATCATTTTCTTTGGCTGCTAATAAATAAATTAATGATGCAGTACCATCCATAGTAGGCTCATTGGTACTATAATCACCATGATCGTCATGATAGACGGCCAAGTTTGACTGAAATCCTTCGTATTCGTCCGCGTCAACCAGCGTAAGCCCCAGGAGGTTCTTGAAAATATAACCCGAAACGGGCCCATCAACCAACGCACCGTCTAATGGAAACTTCTTAAGCACGGTAAAAGAAGAATGAGGATCAAGTGGCGTATCGCCGTTGTTCGGGAGTCCATACACCATACTAGTACCCCACGGGTTACAACCAAAGAGCCAATCAACGCAAGCTTGTTCCAATGGTAGGAAGCTTTCATCACCACTCAGTTTCCGGTAGAGGTAACATTGAATGGCAAACGAAGTGGTCAGGTTATTGGAGCACCATATAAATGGAACACCGCGATAGAAGGCATTCTGGTTTGCTTTTTTCCACACCCGTTCGATCCCATCCCTGTAATAGTTAGCGAGGGTCGTCCGATTACTTTGGTCGCATACCTTAGCCAACTCGTAGTGCCCGAAATTATGAAACGGGTACCATTGATAATGAACGGCGGTGTCTGCTCCCATCCAGGGTGTGATCTTTTCTTGTTTGCTATACTTCAATCCTTGCTCGAGGTATGTTCTCTCATGTATCGACTGATAGATTGCAGCGGCGCCCAGTTCCATATCATCGACCCAATTGTCCTCCTCATAAAAATATCGCGCCTTCATAGGGGCTGTCTGGGCGACACCGGGTTTTGCCAATCCGAACTTATAAGCGGAGATAGATTTTTGTTGCAGGGATTTAGCGAAGGCCGGATTTCTTTTTTCAAAGATCTGAGCACCAAGGGCGAAAGCGCTGGCGAATTTCCCCGCCGTCGAAGATGTTCCGGTCGTTCTGTTCTGATATTTTCCTAATCCCTGAACTTGGCCAGAGACAAAATAGACTGGCCTTCCCTTGCCTTTACCATATCCATAGTCGGCAGGGTCATTCGTTGGTAAGCGGAAACCAATATGGTCACGATCATCTGCCAGTTGATTGAACATCCAGTCCTCTCTCGGATTCATTTTTGATAACCATTGTAATCCCCAGGAGGCTTCATCCAATACGTCGGCGATCCCATTGTTTCCCTCCAGTCCATTATCTTGATATTTGTCTGTGAAAGTATCGGGGAAATCCCGGTACGCTGCCAGTAGGTGATACGTGGCGTTCGCGGAGGTGGCGACATACTGCAAATAGTCCGTCGCATCATGCCATCCGCCCGATACATCGACGTAAGTTCCATCCGGCATAGGACCGTAGACCGTGTAACCATCCTTGGTGTGGCACGAGTCCTTCAAAAATGGATTATATCCACTTCGTTGCTGCCGCATATACCGCAAGGCGAAATCGGCAGTGCCTGCGTAAGCGTTATCAGAGAGTGTAAATTCAGGCGACTTTATGTCGCCCACTTTTAAATAGTAAGTCCCAACCGTTTTACACGCCGAAAAATCCAATCTGTATGAACTAACGAATGGGCCATAGGCACCAAAATCCCGTCCGACTTCGCCTGTCAACACAGGCTTAGAGGATTTTGCATTGATCAATTCGAACTTTGAAATGAGATTTTTTTCTTTCGAAACGAAGACCCCCACCTTAATACCCTCGTGAGAATATCCCAGCTGATTTATCCTTATCCAGGCCTTGGACATTGATTGGCCAGCCCCCAGGAATGGAATCAAAAGAATAAAAATTAACAGGAACAAAATTCTCATCAGGCTTGCTGCTCAGTTTTGCAACTTTGTCATCTAAATTTAATAAGTTAGCATAAAACAGCAAAAATACTTTGCTTCTGCGTCAATTATCGAAATGGGAATTTCATTTGTTTATTAAAAAACGCAAAATCCAACACTCTCACGCAGGTTTTGAATGCATCCGTAAAGGAAAATTATGAGCATGTTACAGGAAGAGCGGCATAATTTAATAGTCCAACAGATCAACGCCAATCATAAAGTGGTGGCTTCTGATCTTTCCCAGCAACTCAACGTGTCGCTGGATACTGTAAGGAGAGATATAAAGCAGCTCGAGAAAAAAGGGAAAGTTATCAAAGTGCACGGCGGCGCAATATCACCAAACTTCCATCAGCCTTTTCAGCAGCAAGAAGTATATGCCGGGAATGAGAAAAAAGAAATTGCAAAAAAGGCCCTTGCACTTATTAAGGATGGTATGACCTTACTAACCGGGGGCGGTACAGTAATGCTGGAGCTGGCCAGAATTCTCCCGGAGCATCTGAGCGGAACCATATTTACCGTCAGCCCATTCGTTGCATTGGAGGCCGCACAGCGTTCCACCGTTGAGGTGATTCTTGTCGGCGGCCGTGTTTCCAGAAATTCCTATATCTGCACAGGTGCTTCTGTAGCCAGGGAAATCGATACCCTTCGTGTCGACTTGTGTTTGCTGGGTACAAACGGGTTGTCGGTGGAGGCAGGGGTTACGGATTACGATTGGGAAGTAGCCCAGGTAAAAAAAGCGATTCTCAACGCGGCAGAAAAAAGTGCGCTATTAAGCATCTCTGAAAAACTAGGCACGGTTCAGAAGGTTCAAGTGTGTAAACTAAGTACCATTGATTATTTGATCACAGAATGCGATCCGAAGGATGAGAAGTTAGCGCCTTACAGTTCCATGTGTAAAGTGCTATAGAAAATTAACGCGACATCAGCTTGCATTAAAGCAAGAAACCCAGCAACAATTAACCTGAATTTCTTTAATTCATGGAATGAATGCCACTGACATCATCAGATTTCGTCTCTCAAATCAACAGATTGCTAATTCCGAATTTAAACGGCCCGAAGAAATTCTGGGATGGTTTGGCGCGATGCAAGCCCAGGTATTTGCAATGGCGAAATGGGCATTTGGATTAAGAATGAAGGACGAAACTGAGGGATCGATTGACATCTTGTTTAACGAAGGAAAAATTCTTCGTACCCATTTACTTCGTCCAACCTGGCATTTTGTAGCACCACAGGACATCCGATGGATGCTAGCGTTAACGGCACCGCGGGTTCATGCGGTCAATAAATACTATTACAAAAAATTCGAATTGGATAGTTCCGTTTTTAGGCGAGCCAATGTCGAGATTGTGAAAATGCTTCGAGGTGGCAAAACGCTTACGCGTACTGCTCTCAATAAGGCCCTAAGTCGCGCAACAATAAAAGCGGATGGACTCAGGCTCGGCTATATCTTTATGCAGGCAGAGTTGGAAGGAATCATTTGCAGTGGTCCGCGGACGGGCAAGCAGTTCACCTACGCGTTGCTGGACGAGCGCGTGCCCCCAACAAAGCCAATGCATCTCCAAGATTCATTGGCAGAACTTTCGAAACGATATTTTACCAGTCGCGGTCCGGCAACAATGCAGGATTTTGTATGGTGGTCCGGACTCACGTCTAAGCAAGCCAACGAGGGCATTGCCCTACTGGATAAAAATTTCATACACGAAAGAAGTGGAAACCAGGATTATATTTTGAATCCAGCTTCTTTCAGGAATGAAAAAAAAGGTCAAACTTCTTTTTTAATGCCCGACTATGACGAATATGGTATCAGTTATAAAGATCGAAGTGCGCTGTTCAAAAAAATCCAGCAAACCGCGACAGACGTAACTAACGTTTCGCCCTATAGCCACACGCTTATCGTCGACGGGGTGATTTCGGGAACATGGAGAATGATAGACCGCAAACCGATGGAAATTGAGGTAACGCCATTTTTCCCGATGCCAAAAATGAAACAGCAAGCCATTGCCCAAGCGGTGAAAAGGTATAAATCATTTCTGGCACCTGAGTAATTCATTGGCGCAACGGTCACGATAAACGTCTTTGAGTAATTTTTAAAAGAATATTTGTCAGCATCAAAAATAAACAAACATCATGTGGAATACTGATTCACTGTGGCTGGAAGTTGCCATCGTAACCAGCCTAACGGCTGTGGGCACTATATTCTTCGGGCACTTCGAAGAACAAACACCAAAATGGCGAAAAGTCGTCAAGCTGATCTTTTTTGTTTTTGTCACCACTTTGATTTCCGCAA
>Ga0111539_10009988_pt1 | contig 11962 bp, 19 predicted proteins | sample RhiMethybrSRZTD1_FD_79667 | JGI IMG/M metagenome (GOLD analysis project Ga0111539, IMG submission 79667) | Populus rhizosphere microbial communities from Tennessee, USA - Rhizosphere MetaG P. TD hybrid SRZTD1 (version 2) (version 2) | ecosystem: Host-associated > Plants > Roots > Rhizosphere >...
AGAGTTGGCACCGGCCGGGGCCGCACAATACACGGGGCACCAAATAAGAAAGCGCCCACCTTGGTACGCACACGCTGGGGGGCGCTTTCGCCCGAAGCTTCCGGGTATGGAAGCAGCAGGACACGGACAGCCTTGCACCCGTGGGCGTCATGGTCAACCAATCCTGCGTTGCACGGCAGGGCGCCAGGCTCATCCAGAGGTCGCGGCGGTAGAGGAATTCCGTCAAAGGTGTTGTTCGGCCGATGCGTGGGCCGACGGTAGGAGTTGTCATGGTCTGACATTGCAGAAGAACGCAGGCCGATCGGCAGCGCGTGGTCGCCGAGAGGCGGCCGGAAGCCATTGCGCTAGGCAGCACCGAAGGCCGTGAAGCTGTCCAAACAGCTAAACCGGCGCGGTCAGTCCTTTAGGAGAATTTCGGCAGCCAACCACTCAACGCTAGAGGGCAGCCCTATAGCGCGCAAAGCATCCGCGCCATGCTTCACGGCCCACAGAAGCGCCGTTGATCGGGGGATGTTCACAGATGGAGAAGGGCTCCAAGTTTGCGATAGACACGCGGCGGCGTCGGTCCCGGCTTGGCAGCGAGCGGGCGGCGCAGGGGCAGTAGTTGCCGGAGTACCAAATCGCGAAGGCAATCTCGCCGGCCGTTTTCATGGGTAGCCCTATCTGTGATCCTCGTTGTGGGCGGCTTAGCCGATTTGCAAACAAACACAAGCGCGCGACTCTGCACGTAAATCGACTGTGGGTAAGCCTGTGGATTGGGTCGGGCCTGCGTTGACCCGAAATCCGAGTGGCCGCATCGTGGCTTTACCTGTCCCAAGCGGTTTCGCTGGCAGGCATACGCCACATGTACCCCACTGTGCTCGTCACCACCCCGATCGGTGGCGGGCGCTTTACTTTCTGCGGCAGCGGCCGTCACAGCTCGCCGCGCTTGAGCGAACTGCCCGGACCCTGTGGTCCTTGCAATCCTCGCGAACAATCCTGTGGGTCAGTACCACTAGATGTTGACCCCAATCCCGACCGGCGTTACCGCAGGCTTGCCTGCTCTACCATCCCATTGGTTGCAGGCCGATCCTGGCGCCCGTCACAACGATCCCCTCGTGTGGCGGGCGCTTTCCGATTCTCAAACGATGCGATGAGCGGTGATGTATTATTATTAAGCGGAGTAGGAGCTCGCTTAAGACTTGGCCCGCAACTCCCGCCAGCTGACGAGGACTTCGGTGGGCACACTTGCCACATCTGCCGGCATTTAGCCCTTACATTGTGTGCGAACGGATTGCCAATACTCGGCGAAACAAGTATTGCACGGCTTGTGCATCGCGCCTACTGTACTAGCGCTTTGCTCTTCGGGGCCGATCACAAAGAGACGCAGCAGAAATAAGGGGACGCAATACGACAACGCGAAAAACCCGACGCGCTCTCCGGTGGCTCCGGAGAGCGCTTTTTTAGGGTTGATTTGATCCAACATCTCAATGAGCAGGAAGGCGAGCGCAAAGAAGTCAGCGCTAGAAGCGATCGCTGGACATTACATATCAAGCAGCAGCATCCCTTCCTAACCCGGCAGAGCAGAGGGGGTCAGGGAAGGGGCCTCTTCGTCGGTTGACGAGCTGAAGAGCCAGATTGCCCCCCCTAGCGGCGGTAGACCGGCTACGCCTGGAGGCGATGCTCAGCAGGAAGCCCGCTAACGCCGGCGGGCGCAGAAGCGAGAGCGGCGCGGTCTGGAGCCGCGCTAGTACCCTCTCCGCTATAGGCCAGCACACCACAACGCGGCGACTTTCCCAAGTCGTTCAGCCTCACGCATACACTTCTGTTTTGCAGTCTCGGTAGGCAGCCTGTCCTCGAATGTCGGCTCCCGCGCCGGCGCCCGCACGGGCGTTGGGGGGTTCGCTGCCTCGCAATGTTGTAGCGCCTCGCGCAACTCGGCCATTGCGCGTAAAGCCTCGGCTGAGGAGTCTACAGGAGTGCTGCTGGCGAGTTTGATTGTGGCGATCAGCAAGACGCCAACAAGGATGGCGAGGATTGTCACTAGCCATTTCATGGCGTCCCTTACTCGAATGAAATTAAGACTCCATGAATGGGGTCGACCCCGGTTTCCCGAGGCCGCTAGACTTAGAACATCGCTTTTGCAGGATCGACGCCGGCAAGGCGGTCCAGATCACTGCCACCGGGTCCGCTCGATGATGGCTATGGCCTTTTTGATTTCCTCGCGGGCGACTTTTAGGTGCGCTGCCTGAACGTGGGGGTTCCTCAACACGCCGGCAACGCTGAGCCCATCACGGCGCGCGCTTTCGAGCGCTAGCCGGGCGCGTTCCATGTGGTCGCGCGCATCTTTCGAGGCAGCTTGTTTGGTGATCATGGTCTATCCTGCACTTCGCCTGCCACCGCACGCGACGCCTCGAGGTTGGTAATCCCGTTCAGCAGCTCGCGCCATATACCCCGCGATCGATCACCCCTTGGCTGCCGAGATGACACATTCCACGAGTTCGCGCAGCGTGGGCTTGCGGCCCTTGCTGTCGGAAGGCTTCGAACGTGTTGTGCGCTTGGCCGATCCGATTGAACTCGCCGGCAAGTTGCCGATCATTGACCTCTCCCGGACCTTAGAGCTTTTCAATTAGTCCCATTCTTCCTGGCCGACTTCCATAGCCTCGAGAGCTAGGTTCAAAAAGTCAGCCGCGTGCTCGGCTCTTAGCGCCGATGACCAATGCTGCGATCCCAAGAGGCCTGATCTGCGGGCTTACGCCAAGCGGCAGTTCACAAGATCGTTGCGCCTCTTCGGTCGCAACGCCGGCCTGAGTAAGAACACGGTGATGGACATCGTAAGACGTCACGCAGTCTCCTAGCACCGCGCGCAACCACAGAGACAACCGGGCGGTGCAATTTTGTCCTGCGCACGCACACACTGCAGGAATCACGCAGGGCTGCTGCGGCCCTCTGAGAGTGTTAGTGCAACAGGTTTGCAACATCGGCAGGAGGGCTTGCGCGGTGCGCTCGGACTTCGGGGAAGAAAGCTTGACCTTAAGCGTTGTCCCCTTTGGCCTGCTTGCATCCCCGCACCCGAGCAGGCTGGGGAGGGCGTGGTGCTACTTCTTTTCGCTGCGCCCTCCCTCATCCCATACCCGGACTCCCAGCAAAAAATCAGGGTGCCTCGCGAAAATACGAGGCACCCTGGTGCTGGCTGACCCGCGCTCGTTGGGGGTGCGTGGGTCGATAGGATAACGGCTGACCACCATTGCTATTCCGCGGTTAGATCTCATGACCTAATGCGGAACGAAGGTTCAATGCAGGAAAGTATTGCACCTAGGGGTTCGTCAGGTGACCGATCCGGCAATCTCGCGCAGCATCTTGGGCTTGCTCGAAGCTCGCGCAAAGCTCGTCCCTGAAACGCCCTTGGTCGATCAGAACGTTCACCCATTTGCCCCAGCAAAGAGCGTGGCGAACTCCCCGCCATGTTGAGAAGCAAGTATCTGGCGTCCCACACTCTTGCCAATCGCGATGTATGCCAGTCCCGCGATCTGGCCCTCTGCACCGGCCACCGCCCTGTCCGAAGCGGACAACGTGGACGCACACGTTCAATTTCCTAACTTACTGTGGCGCCCCGACCGGCTTGCAGGACAACCTCAAAGCCGGTCCCCGGTGCCGTTAGTGGCGGCCTGCGGGAAAGGCCAACCCCCTTACCTGAAGCATCTGATGTCTTTGGCCTCGCGGGGCACCGCCTGTAGTCGCGTTCATAAAGCCACGCTGTTACATCGCGGGGTCGCCAGCCTATCTGGTCTTGGGACGAGCGATGGGGTTTTGGAAACGTTCCCTCCAACACGCGCCGCTTCAATGAAGTCAGGGACAAGTTGCACATGCGGAGAACCTGCTCAACGCCGAGCATAGTCGCTCGCGCTTCAACGGATTCGCAATCTTGCAGTACCAACAAAACACCGAACGTATGGAACCACGCTTCATCTAATGCCGCTAGATGCTCAGGATTGAGTGGCTTTTTGCTCTTGACCAGCTCGCGCAGCTTATGCGCCGACAAGTGCAGATAGCAGGGTCGGGATGGGTTGCGCAGCTTTGCTTCCTCAACGGGCGCCTGGTGCTTTGTGGCAGCCATGACCGGGACCCTTCCGTTTGGTGGCTTTCGAATTTCAGGGAACTCCTGCGCGCACGACACAGCTGAAACGGTATCAAATGGGACCTCACGTTGTATTTCGCACCGACTTAACAAATCCTTAATCATCCGCAGCACGGTCCCGACGTGTTGCAGCTGCGGCACGGAGGCCTGCACGAGCTGGCCCCGAAAGACGACGCCTACGAGCAGGCACGCCGGAGACTGAAAAGCGGTTCGGCAACCGTGTCTGGCTGCACTGCGAGGGCTGCCGCCACAGTGTCAATGATTGACACCGACGAGCTCGTTCAGCATCGGTTCACATGATAACGCCGCTGCTCATGACGCTCCACTTGCGGGAGCATTCAGGCGAAGGAATGAGTCGTCACTCGCGGTAGTCTTGCACGCGAGTTGCCCTCAGTCCCGCTAGGCCATGGCGATCGAGGGTAGTCTGCCACGAAAGATATTCCTCGATGGTTAGTGCGTAGCGTTCGCACGCCTCTTCCAGGGTTGGAAGACCACCGCGAACCGCGGCCACGAGTGCGGCCTTGCGGCGGATCACCCAGCGCTTCGTATCACGCGGTGGGAGGTCAGCAAGCGTCAGAACACGTCCATCTGGACCGATCACGTAGCGCGCCCGGGTATTGCGTTGAAGGGTCATGGTACTCGTTACTCGTCGCCCGTCCGTGCCGCGATCGTAGCCAAACACGATGAAGATCGACTTTGCTGTCGAAGTCAGTTTTTGGAAAAAGCCCGTCCAATTGCGGGACAAATCTCGGCGCGCATCCCTTTTCGTTGGCACAGGAGTGGGATGGATGGGATAAGACGCATGAACCTTGCAAATCCAAGCGGAATCGGTACCGCAATCGGTGCGCATCAGGTGGGGCGCTGGTCCAGCTCTCCAACGGCGCTGGCGCCCATCATTCCACCCTTCAAGCGGCGGATTCTTGCATGCGCAGCGGCATCGCGCGCAAATAACAACGGGAGATCACTGGATGCACGGAAGCCACGGGAGGAACCCGAGGCCGCAACGAAGGGAGCAGCCGGTCGGCCGCACCAATGCCATGAATTGGCGGCGCCAGAACGGGGGAGGCAACGCGCACCGAAATTACGAACGGTATCTGGCACTAGCACGCGAAGCGACGTTGAATGGCGATAGGATCGAAGCCGAGAACTACTATCAACACGCCGAGCACTACTTCCGGGTGATGAGAGAGCGAACGAACTGATGTGGCGGAAGACGATGGGAAAAAGGGACGAGATCGAGGCGCACGGCGGCGCGAATATGATGACGATACGTTCGGCGCGCGTGATACGCGCTGCGAGCCCCCCGGCAAGAGTTACGAAGAACGCCTCGCGTAGGCGCGGCCCCGAGCGGTCCCGCGGTCGACACCACTGTCAAATGGCTCAATGAAGAGTAGGGCTTCGGATTTGTTGAGTTGGGGAATGGCCCGGGCGATGCGTTCCTGCACATTGGCGTCTTGCAAAACTCCGGGCACGATGTCGTAGCTCCGGGTACCAAGCTTCGCGTCCAGGTCGGTCAGGGTCAGAAAGGGTCGGCAGGTGACCCGTAGTTCTCGAGGTCGACGCAAGCGGGGCTGGCGCGGGGCAACCATCAAGCCGGGGCTCAGAGATGTCATCGGGTCGCGAGCGTGTAGACGCGAGCACTGCGTCCGCCGTCGCCTAAATAGTCTTCGAACGATGATACGCTCTGCGGGCGCGAATGCGTCGCAGCCCCGGCGGCAAGAACCGCGAACACATCTTCCATGGATCTTTCACCGGGCGAGCCACCAAGCAGGCGCAAGATGTACGCGATCGCAGAAGCCGACTCGACAATGCGGTTCCTGGCTGCCTCGAAAAAAAAATCGGCATGGTCCATCGCACCGGAGAGTACGTTAAATAGATGCAAACTTGCACAGCTTGGTTCGCACAAGGGAGCGCCGTTCTGGTGCGGAAGCCACGGCGCTCCCTCGCATAGCCTGCCCGCTGAACTGGACAGACTACCGACGCTATAACGACTAAACCCGATCGTTCTTCCAAGACGATAGGTCACAAATTTTTACGGGATATTTTCGATAGGTCATCCTGAGCGGGAGCACACCCATCAAACGGCACCCTCGCCCAGCACGACCACGACAGATCGAACTCACCCAGCGGACGTCGCTGAACGGCGAGAGGGGACGCTGCTAGTCCCACTAAACCTCCGACTCGCCCAGCGCTCACGCGTCTCAGGTTGCACGCTGCACGTTATCCTATGCACAGTGCACCAATTCTTATATCTGAGCTTCCAGCATTGTGGTATACGTGATTCGTATCGAGGCAATGCTGGCGGCTGGGATACCGTTGAATGCTGGCCGGCTGCGAGTAGGGATGTTCGCCTCCGCGAGAATCGCAGGCGTTGTTTTCCGCGTCAGACACCTAGCCAGGCAGACGACGGGAACGCCATCATGGCCAGAGCCGATTTGCCCAAGTGCATAATGCCCGCAATCAATTTCAAGGGCGGGACTGGCAAAACAACAGTTGCAATAGCTATTGCCGAGGGCATTTGTCACTTGTGGCGCAAGCGTGTCTTAATTGTAGATTGTGATTTTCAGTGCAGCGCTTCCATTTCCTTGCTGGGCAGGAGAACCCTCAACGATCTCATCGTCAGAGACGCTACGCTGGATTGCGAGGTGCAAAGATTGGTCGGGCAGGAAAAGCCTATGCGCCTGAGCGCGGCGGCCATGAAAACTCGTTACTGCGTCGAAGAGGCAGCCGAGCTGTTGTATCTGTTGCCGGCGAGCCCGAATATGCCGCGACGCGAACGCCAAATACTTTCCGCATACCTTGACGGCGCCGACATTCATTCCGCCTACGAGAAGGCATCGACTAGGATCGCCGAGTTGCTTCGAACGCTTCTGCATGATTTCGATTTCGTCATCGTCGATTGTCCGCCCGGTTTGACCCTCTTCTCCGAAGGTGCGATCAAAGCGGCCGATGGCTTGATCATTCCGACACTTCCGAACGAGATCTCTTTCGCCGCAATAGATCATCTGCGCACCGAGATAACCAGAACCAGGGTCGACCGCTCGCTCGAGGAGTTGCTGATCGGGACGATCATCTCCAAGCTTCGGCAGCGAAATGGCGGCGAGCACCATAAGCAGCAGGTCAGGTCGATAGAGACCCTTCTCGACCGTGCGGCACCGGGTTTCCAGATATTGAAGCCATACCTCCCTTTCTGTCGTGAACTGGAGACCACGACCTGGCGCGACGACGAGGTTGGCCGCGTTGGCTTCGCCAAGCGGTATGGCCAGTTGGCCGCAATGATTGAGCTGCTGGTACAGGAGTTTGCCACCAGGTGTCGCACGCTCATGCGACGTCAGCATTCAAACGCAAAGCGTGCGCAACTTTCGAGCTCGGAATGCCAAAGCTCTCCAATATGAAGCCGCGCATAGCGGTCATCGGTGTGGGCGGCGCCGGAGGGAACGCAGTCAACAACATGATTGCGGCCGGGCTAACGGGTGTCCAGTTCATCGTCGCGAACACGGACATACAGGCGTTGGCAAGTTCGAAGGCTGAGCATCGCATTCAGCTCGGGATGGGACTAACCGACGGACTGGGAGCCGGTTCGAAGCCGGAAATCGGCGAAGCGGCAGTCGAAGAGGTCCTCGAGGAGATCGGCGCGCACATCCGCGACGCGCATATGGTGTTCATTGCGGCCGGGATGGGAGGGGGAACGGGAACGGGTGCCGCGTACGTGATCGCCCGCATGGCAAAGGAGTTCGGCATCCTCACCATCGCCGTGGTGACCAAACCTTTTCAGTTCGAGGGCTCGCTCAGGACGCGCAATGCCGAGGCTGGGATTAAGGCACTGACGCCATTCGTCGACACCCTTCTAGTCATCCCTAATGAAAATCTCTTCCGTGTCGCCACGGACAAGACGACCTTTGCGGAGGCGTTTCTGGTGGCCGACCAAGTGCTGTATTCCGGGATCGCCTGCCTGGTCGACTTGATCGTGGAAGAAGGGCTCATCAACCTCGATCTCGCCGACGTGAGAACAGTCTTGGGCGGCATGGGTGCGGCCATGATGGGGACGGGCGAGGCGGCGGGGGAACAGCGCGCGGTGACTGCTGCCGAGGAGGCCATCGTCAATCCGCTGCTCGATGGGATCACGCTGAAAGGAGCAAAAAGCCTCCTCTTGTCGATCACCGGTTGCCGCGACCTCACTTTGTGGGAAGTCGACGAGGTAGCCAATCGTGTACGGCAGGAGGTCGATCCCGATGCCAACATCATAGTTGGCACCACCGTGGACGATAACCTTGGTGACAAGATTCGCGTGTCAATCGTGGCATCGGGAATGCCGGCACCCGCTCGCACGCAGCCGGTCGAAGTGGCAGAAGGACCCGCATGGACGCCACGCTTTCTGGAGGTCTCGGCGAGGTCAGACGATTTCGGGCGGCGACTGACCGAGGCGAAGTCCGAGCGCAGCCATCAAGCGAAGACCCGAGCTGGTCAGAAAGGCCGTGGCAGAGACCAACGTCCACCGAGCGAAACGAGCAGAAGAAGGGAGGGCGCCGCGAAGAGCACGAACCAGCCACCCGTCATACGCTCGCGAAGGATGCCGGCCGCCAAGGACGATGCAGTGAATGGGGAGCTGGAGATCGACAATGCGCGGGACGGCATCCAACAGGCAAGCAACAGCCTGCGCGAGATATCCGCCCCCTTAGCGGAGGATGCCGCCATCGTGGGTTGGCCGGCGCATTGGGCAAGATCGACCGAGGCTGTCCAAACCACGCAAGGGGCCAAGCTCCCGGTAGCCCAGATGAGACCGGCTCTTCGCCGAATCGAAGCTTCGCCGCAGCACGTTGGACCACCTGAGAACAGGCAAGAGCGCCGGCCGGACCCCCCCGCGCGAAAGAGCACGTTCTTGCAGCGCTTGTCCGAGCTCGTGGGCAATCGGCGCGAAGCCTAGACCCTCCGACTGTCACGGCGTGCGAGTGCGCCGGCTAGCGAGGTGCAATGGACAAGGTGACCACGAGCGAATTCGCCGCTTCGGCCATTCCCGTGCTGCGATATCGCGACCTTCCGGCTGCCATCGAATGGCTGTGCACGGCACTCGGTTTTTCACGGCATCACGTTGTGACAGGGGCAAAGGGGGTCATCATCTTTGCGCAGCTTACGCTGGGCAAGGCCATGATCATGGTGGGCCCCGTGCGGCAATCCGCCTTCGACAAGTTTCTCAAGCAGCCCGATGAGATCGACGGCGCCGAAACGCAGGTTTGCTACTTTTTTGTTGTCGATGCCCACGCACATTGCGCGCGAGCGAAGGCGGCCGGCGCCAAGATCATATTCGACATCGAGGACAAGGCGAATGGTGGGCGCAGCTATTCGTGCCGTGATCCTGAAGGCCACCTATGGAATTTTGGAACCTATGATCCGTGGCGGCGGCGGGTCGTCGCGCATCGCCAACCGTCCCGCATGGGCTGGGGTTGCTCCAGGCGTGTCGCGGCTCTCTGCCTATTCATTGGCGTGTTGGCGACAATCACCGGTCTCGCTCTGGCGCCAAACATCCAGCATAAGCTCGGCGCCACACTGCCTGCGGACAGGCCCGCCGAGAACGAGGTGAAGATGGCGCTCGACGGGCTGGCACGCGAGCGCACCGCGAGGCAAGCCGCAGAGCGCGCCGAGCAGGAGATGCGGGACCGATTGACTGACGCAAGAGGCGCCCAGGCAACGCAGCATTTGCGGCAGCTGCTGGCGGCAGAACGAAACCGCAGGCGGATGGCGGAGAAAGCAACCCAGGAGGCTTCGCATCGGCTCGCGGAGGCGCAAAACGCCAAAGACGCGGCAGAGCAAGTCGCCAAGGAAGCTCACGAGCGCCTGGCGAGGATGCAGCTGCGCAAGGGCGCCGCGGAGCGGGCGGCGTCGCAAGCCAAACGGCAATTGGCCATGGAGCGAAATGCCAAGAGAGCTGCGGAAGGCCAATTCACGGGCTCGCTGCCGACCGCGACTACGACGCTGCCCTGGTAGCGCCTGAGGCCGTCTCGAGGTCATGCCGGCATCTGGAACGCGGAGTGCCCGCGGCCATGGAAGCGGCGACCGAGGCCTGGATGCCCGCGGGATGATGAGCGTGCGGTTGAACTCCTCGCGGACTGTATACGCCGTGGGGTTGGTGGTTACTCCGCGCTGCGTCGCGTACAGTGCCGCGAACCGAGTGCCGGGCGAAAGTTGGCGGCCGTCATAGCTTTGTCATACGCCGAGTACTTGGCGCACCAGCCGCCGCCTCTACGCTCTCGTTAATAGAATCTTTGTCGACTTCGACGTATAAAGGTGAACCCTTCTAAGCGAACTATGTGGCGGCCCCGGATCACCCTGGTCTGGGGCCGCCGTCGTTTGAGAATTGAAGGCCGCCAGCCGGCGGATTAGCGGCATGCTGCGCCGACTCTGTGCCCACTCTGTTGGCGCCGATTTGAACGGGCAGCGCGAATGCAAAATGGGCCCCCGTTTCAACAACGCGGGCCCATCGGTTGCTATTACCGGGAACACGTCACCATGTTGACCGGCAACAACGCCGCGCGCGGTAGCAACGTGCGACCCTATAGGCTCGACAACCACATGCCGCCGGCCGGTAGAAGGAGGCCGTCCGGCAACAATTCCCGCCCCATCCGTACCAGCCGAATGCTTCGGCCGGCTTGGCAGTGAGGCCCTGCACGCTGACCAGTGCTCCGCCAGCAAGGAGTAGCGTCATAAGCGTTTTCATCTAAGACTCCCGAGATGAGTAGGTACGCTCGGGAACTATCGGTGGTCGGCATTAATAGCTGGTGCAAAAGTGCAAATTTCTATTGTGCCAAAGCGAAACACCGACTCTGAATGGCGATGGCGCGCTGCCGCTCGGCAGCTATCGGAGGGTTACTGGTGGCGTACTCCGCGGGGAAGGAATGCGGCCGACCTCTATGGGCGAAGCTTCTGCTTAGCGTTCGGCCCGGTTATCCCCTAGGTCCCGTGTCGCAGGAGTGTCTAGCCAGCGTTCGGCGCACGAAATGTCACAAGAAATGACACAACGAGGCGGATAGCCCCGCAAAGTCAAGGGCCCACACAGGATACATGATCCCGTGACACCACAAGTACAGTCACGGCTGTCCCCGCGTATCCGCACGCCGTCGAGCAGGACAAGAACCTCACCGACAACACGCTGGAGCTGAGTGACCTGATTGTCCAACCCCTGATGCGCCTCATTGTTTTTGGGCATCTTGTGAATTCGCGGACACGCGATATTCGCTGCGCGAAGAGCAAGACAACGAGGGCGCTCCAGGCGCCGACGTGACTCCTCCAAGCTCTGCTCGATATGGTCGCCTTTATGGCGATTTGGATGGGTTGAGGCGCCCATTTTTAGGCGCGAAGGGGAGCCTTTGCCCATCTTTCTTGTTGATCTGACTGTTTTAGGGGTCACCCCTCGCCATGCTCTCGCGTACAAGCACTGCCGCGAGGGAGAGGGCAACGCATGTTCGATAACGCTTCTCTTGGTGGCCAGGTCATTCTTGTCGTGGAAGGCGAGGCGGGATCGTTCCCGCTAGAGCTTCAAGCCGCTCTTGAGCTCGTAGGCGCCGAGACGCTGCTGGCTCGCACCCCGGCCCGTGCACGTGACCATGCCAGCCGCTTTGATTTATCGGCGGCGGCCATCAATTGCGGCGACGCCATTGACACCGCTGAATTTCGGCAACTCCTGGATGAGCTAGGCCGTATGCCAGTTCTCCTTTATGGCACTGCACCACCGTCCTACGTGTCGGGAAGAGCGCCGTTCCTCACGACATCAAACCCGACCCATCCCGACGCCATCGTCAAGGCCGTCACCGGATTGTTATCCTTGTAGAATGACCTCGCGAGCTTAGCGGG
>Ga0111539_10009990_pt1 | contig 11960 bp, 9 predicted proteins | sample RhiMethybrSRZTD1_FD_79667 | JGI IMG/M metagenome (GOLD analysis project Ga0111539, IMG submission 79667) | Populus rhizosphere microbial communities from Tennessee, USA - Rhizosphere MetaG P. TD hybrid SRZTD1 (version 2) (version 2) | ecosystem: Host-associated > Plants > Roots > Rhizosphere >...
CGCCAGCGACCAGGGCCAGTCGTTCGCCGAGGTCTACCGCAAGTTCGAGAGCGCGGCGTCGGCCGACACCAGCCAGCTTCCGGACATCGTCATGCTGGAGAACACCCAGCTCCAGGTGATCGCCGACAGCGGGCTGATCCTGCCGGCCCAGTCGTGCATGGAGGCCGACGGCTACGACCCCACCGACATCGAGCCCGCGGTCCGGTCGACCTTCTCGGTGAACGACGTGCTCTACCCGGGCTACATGAACGTCACCTCCCAGATCCTCTATTACAACAAGGCGCACTGGGTGCGGGCCGGCCTCGACCCCAACGACCCGCCCGGCACGCTCCAGGAGGTCTACGAGGACGCCAAGGCGCTCAAGGCGGCGGGCATCTCCAAGCCGGTCTCGTTCAAGGTGAGCAGCGCCGTGATGGAGAACTGGTTGAGCGGCGAGGGCGTCGACGTCGTCAACAACGGCAACGGCCGCGACAGCCGCGCCACCGAGGCCACCTTCAACACCCCGGAGGCCGTCGACATCCTCCAGCTCCTGCGCAAGATGGACGACGAGGGCCTGCTCAACGTGTTCGCCAACACCGAGGGCAGCGTCGACCAGTACATCGCCCTGGCCGCCCAGGAGTCCTCGATGCTGATCGAGACGTCCGGCGCGGCCGTCAACATCGCCTCGGCCCTGGGCGGGAACCTCACCCCGGCGGACCTGGGCTCGGACGTGGACGTGTCCGGCATCGACCCCAACGGGCTGCTGCCCGCCTCGGGGCCGTTCCCCGGGATCGAGTCGTCCGGGCAGGTCCACCCCGGCGGCAGCGGCTTCTTCATCGTCAACAGCTCGGAGCCCGCCCAGCAGGCCGGATCCTGGAAGTTCCTCCAGTACATGCTCCAGCCCGAGAACGCCAAGGCCTGGCATACCCAGGGCGGCTACCTGCCCATCGTGAAGTCGGTGTCGGACGAGCCCGACGTGCAGGCGTTCTGGCAGGACAACCTGGCCGGCATCCTGGTCAAGCCGGCGGTGGACCAGCTCCAGGACGCCGACCCCGACGAGCCCGGCCCGCTGATCGGGCCGTACACCGACTTCAGCGACGCCCTCGAGTCGGCCATGGAGGCCGTGCTGTTCGACAACGCCGACATCCAGTCCGCCCTGGCCGATGCCCAGACCAAGGTCACCCAGTCGCTCGAACGCTACGGGGCCGACTGACTGCGCCCCCGCGCGTCACGACGCCCGCTCGATGCGCCGGTCGGGGGATCCGCCCGCGTAACGTGAACGGCATCATGTCGCCGCTGTCGTTCCGCGACCGCCTGCTCAGCCCCCAGGGGGCGCGAGCCGTTGCGTCCCCTCTGGGCATCGTCCTCGCGGTGGTGGTCGCGGCGGTGGCGGTGGTGGTGGGCCTGCCGCTGCCGGCGGCGATCGTCCTCGGCCTCGTGGCGTGGCTGGCCAACGTGTGGCGGCTCGTGCCGCGGCCGGCCCGGCGGCCCCGTATCGACCCGTTCACCCTGCACGATCCGTGGCGCCGCTACGTGCAGAACGCGCTGCAGGCCCGCACCCGGTTCGCCGAGGCCGCCGACCGGGCACCGCCCGGTCCCCTGCGGGACCGGCTCCGGGAGATCTCGGTCCGCGTGGACACCGGGGTCGAGGAGTCGTGGCAGGTGGCGCAGCGGGGCGAGGCGCTGGTCCAGGCCCGCCGCGGCATCGACCTGGCCGAGATCGACCGTCGCCTCGAGCAAGCGGGCCAGGCCGCGGCCGGTCCCACCGACGACCGCGTGCTGCGGTCGCTGACGGGGCAGCGGGAGACCGCGGCCCGGCTCGACGGCGTGATCGCCAACGCCGACGACCAGCTGCGGCTGCTCGACGCCGGGCTGGACGAGGCGGTGGCCCGCACGCTGGAGCTGTCCGCCCACGCCCAGGCCGGCGGGGACGTCGAGGGCCTGGGCGAGGACGTGGACGAGCTGGTCACCGAGGTCGAGGCCTTGCGACTGGCCTTGGAGGAGACCGACGCCGTGGCGCGGGGCGACGTCTCGGGCGGCGAGCCCGGGTAGGCGCCTGTGAGCCGGCGTAGGCCCGACGATCCCGACACCCGCGCCAACGGCGCGGCCCCGCCCGGCCAGCGGCGGCCTCGCCACGCGGCGCCCGAGTACGGCGCAGCCAACCGTGAGCGGGCCAACCGGTTCTACGAGCCGGACGCGCCCACCAGCGAGCTCGTGGTCCATCATCAGGACGTGTTCGGGCTGGCCGCCGAATCACCGGGCGTGGCCAACCAGCCCCTCGCGCCGTGGATGACCGGCGAGCACCAGGCCATCGTCATCGACGAGGGCGTGATGCCGGCGGAGACGATGCCGCCGGTGGCGCGGCCCGCGCCACCCGTGGCACCTCCGGTGCCACCACTGACACCTCCGGTGCCGCCCCCCGAGGGCCCGGCACCCCCCGTCGAGCCGCCGGAGGGCGAGGTCGCCCACCCACCGCAGGAGCCACCCCCCTCCAGCGCGCGGGGGTCGTTCCTGGTGGCGGCCGGCATCTTCCTGTCCCGCTGCGCCGGCCTGATCCGCGAGATGGTGATCGGCGCCTTCCTGGGCGTGGGCGGGCCGGCCGACGCCTTCAAGGCCGCACTGCGCATCCCCAACCTGATGCAGAACCTGCTGGGCGAGGGCGTGCTGTCGGCCTCGTTCATCCCCGTGTACGCCCGGCTGCGGGCCGAGGGCCGTGACGAGGAGGCGGGCAAGGTCGCCGGGGCCGTCGCCGGCCTGCTCATCGCCGTGACCGGAGCGATCAGCGTGATCGGCATCGTGTTCGCGGCCCCGCTCACCCGCATCCTGGTCCCCGGCTACACCACCGAGACGTACGACCTCACGGTCCAGCTCACCCGCATCATGTTCCCCGGCATCGGCTTCCTGGTGCTGTCGGCCTGGTGCCTGGGCGTGCTCAACAGCCACCGCCAGTTCTTCCTGTCCTACGTGGCGCCGGTGCTGTGGAACGTGGCCCAGATCGTCGCGCTGCTGGCCGGGGTGCTGGTGGTGGGCGGCTACGAGACGCTCGACCAGAAGGAGGACCTGGCCGTCGCCCTGGCGTGGGGCGTGCTGGCGGGTGGCATCCTCCAGTTCGGGGTGCAGATCGGACCGGTGCGCCGGCTGCTGGGCGAGATCCACCTCAGCCTGGACACCGCCGACGCCTGGGTCCGCAGCGTGCTGTCCCGCTTCGTGCCGGTGCTGCTCGGCCGGGGCGCCATCCAGATCATGGGCTGGGTCGACCTGCTGCTGGCCAGCCTGCTGGTGACCGGCGCGGTGTCCTCGCTGACCTACGCCATGGTGCTGTACCTGCTGCCGGTCAGCCTGTTCGGGGTGAGCGTGGCCGCGGCCGAGCTGCCCGACCTGTCCCAGGTCGAGGTGCACGACCCCGAGACCCGGCGGCGCTTCCGGCTGCGGCTCGAGGACAGCATGGCCCGCATCGCCTGGTACGTGGCTCCCACGGCCACCCTGTTCATCGTGGTGGGCGACGTGATCGTGGCGGCCGTGTTCGAGCGGGGCAGCTTCACCGCGGCCGACACCATCGCGGTGTGGCTGACGCTGGCGTTCCTGTCGATGGGCCTGCTGCCGGTGACCGCCGCCCGGCTGCTGCAGAACGGGCTCTACGCCCTCGACGACGCCCGCACCCCCGCCCGCCTCGGCGTCATCGGCGTGGTGCTGGCCGCGGCCATCGGCCTGCTGTTGATGTTCCCGTTCGACCGGCTGTTCGTAAGTGCGACGGGGATCGAGGGCTGGGGCGATTTCTTCGCCTTCGGCCCCCTCCCGGACTCGGTGCGGGCCAACGTGGCCGACGTCCCGCACCTGGGGATCGTGGGCCTGGCACTCGGCGCCACCATCTCCGACTGGGTCGAGTACCGGCTGCTCAGCACCGCGCTCGCGTGGCGGGTGGGGCGCACGCACATGGCCGGTCGGTGGCTGAACCAGATCGCCCTCGGCTGCGCGGCCACCGCCGCAGTGGCCTTCGTGTGCGAGCTGCTGTTCGGCGACCTGCCCAACCTGATCTCGGCGGCGTTCGTGTGCGGCCCCGCGGCGGCCGTCTACGTGGCCGTGACCTGGTGGCAGCAGGTGCCCGAGTCCGTGGCCACCGTGGCCCGGCTCCAGGGGCTGCTCGCCCGGGCGCGCCGCTAGCGCGGAGAGGGGCTGGCGTCGTCAGGGCCCTCCGCTCGGCGTAGGGTGCAGGGCATGTTCAAGGTCTTCCGACGGTGGTGGGCATATCTGACGGCCAAGCTGTCGTCCGACTTCAACGAGCGGGCGGATCCGAAGATCCAGCTCGAGCAGGCCATCACCGAGGCGCAGGAGCAGCAGCGGCGCCTCAAGGAGCAGGCCGCCAACGTCATCGCCCACCAGAAGCAGACCGAGATGCGCCTCAACCGGGCGATGGGCGAGCTCGAGAAGGTGGGCGCCAACGCCCGCCAGGCCGTGCTCATGGCCGACGAGGCGTCCAAGGGCGGCGACCAGACCAAGGCCACGCAGTACACGGTCACGGCCGAGAGCTTCGCCAACCGCCTGATCGCCCTGGAGCGTGAGGTCGAGGACCTCAAGTCGCTCCACCTCCAGTCCACCGAGGCCGCCAACCAGGCCAAGTCCGCGGTGCAGCAGAACTCGTCCGCCCTGCAGGCCAAGCTGGCCGAGCGGCAGAAGCTCCTCTCCCAGCTCGACCAGGCCAAGATGCAGGAGCAGATGAACAAGGCGATGACCTCGCTGTCCGAGACGGTGGGCCAGGACGTGCCCACGCTCAACGAGGTCCGCGACAAGATCGAGGCCCGCTACGCCAAGGCCAAGGGCATGGCCGAGCTGACCGAGAGCTCGGTCGAGGCCCGCATGCTCGAGGTCGAGCAGGCCTCGATCAACAGCGAGGCCCAGGCCCGGCTGGCCCAGATCCGCTCCCAGCTCGGGCTCGCCCCGGCCGAGCAGGGCCAGATCAGCTCGGCGCCGGCCGACACCACCCCCACCGACGCCCCCGGCACGGCCACCACCGCGGGCGAGACGCCCGGCACGGGGGCCTGACTGGCCGACGAGGGTACGGTCGAGGCGGGCGAGGGGGTCGGCGTCGGCCCCCATCCCCGGCCCTGGCCGGACGACGATCGCCTCGACCCCGAGCTGCTGGCTCGCGGCGACCGGCGCAACGTGGTCGACCGGTACCGCTACTGGTCGGTCGAAGCCATCGTCGCCGACCTCGACGAGCGCCGGCACCCGTTCCACGTCGCGGTCGAGAACTGGCGCCACGACCTCAACATCGGGACCGTGGTCCGCAACGCCAACGCCTTCGGCGCGGCCGCGGTCCACATCGTGGGCCGGCGGCGCTGGAACCGGCGGGGCGCCATGGTCACCGAGCGCTACCAGCACGTGGTGCACCACGAGACCATCGAGGACCTCGTGGCGTGGGCTACGGCCGAGGGGCTGCCGCTGGTGGGGGTGGACAACCTGCCGGGCTCGGTGCCGTTGGAGACCACCACGCTCCCCCGCCGCTGCGTGCTGCTGTTCGGCCAGGAGGGCCCGGGCCTGTCCGACGCGGCCCGCAAGGCGGCGACCCTGGTGTGCTCGATCGCCATGTTCGGCTCCACCCGGTCCATCAACGCGGGCGTCGCCTCGGGCATCGCCATGCACGCCTGGGTCCGGCAGCATGCGCTGTAAGTAGGTCCTAAGGTCACCGGATGATCTGGGACAGGTTCAGGCTCGACGGGCGCGCCGCCGTCGTGACCGGGGGTGGGCGGGGCATCGGAGCTGCCACGGCCGTGGCACTGGCCGAGGCGGGGGCCGACCTGGTCGTGTCGTCCCGCACCGCGTCCCAGCTGGCCGAGGTGGCCAAGCGCATCGAGGCCACGGGCCGCAGAGCCGTGGCGGTGGAGGCGGACCTGTCCGACCTGGACGCGGCGGCGGGACTGGCCGCGGCTGCGGCCGACGCCTTCGGCCGCCTCGACATCGTGGTCAACAACGTGGGCGGGACCATGCCCCGGCCCTTCGCCCACACCTCGGCCCGCTTCCTGGAAGAGGCGTTCCACTTCAACGTCTCCACCGCTCATGCCCTCACCCGGGCCGCGCTCCCCCTGCTGCTGGCCGCGGGTGGGTCGGGCGCGGTGGTCAACATCTCCTCGGTCATGGGCCGGGTCAGCGGCCGGGGCTACCTGGCCTACGGCACCGCGAAGGCCGCGCTCTCGCACTACACCCGCCTGGCCGCCCGCGACCTGGCCCCGACGGTGCGGGTCAACGCCATCGCCGTGGGCTCGGTCGCGACTTCGGCCCTCGACATCGTGCTGAACGACGACGCCACCCGCACCACGATGGAGGCCAGCACCCCGCTGCGCCGCATCGGCGACCCCGACGACATCGCCGCCACCGTGCTGTTCCTGGCCTCCGACGCCGGCGCCTATCTCACCGGCAAGGTGATCGAGGCCGACGGCGGCCTGGACCAGCCCAACCTCGACCTCGGCATCCCCGACCCGGAGGCCGACGCATAGGGCCTGTCCTAGAGCGTGTCGGTTGCGCCGGTGGTGAGGTGGTCCGCGAACCAGTCGAGCGCGCGGTGCCAGGCGTCCTCGGCCGAGGCCGGCTCGTACGACGAGTCGGTGTCGCGATTGAAGGCGTGGCCGGCGTTCGGGTAGCGGATCACCTCGGTGTCGACCTCGGCTCGGGCGGCGGCCGCGGCGAGCTGCTCGACCTGATCGCTGGGGATGCTGGGGTCCTGGTCGCCGTAGAGGCCCAGCCACGGGACGGTCAGCCCGGGGGCGGCCTCGGCCATCGGGGCGAACCCGAAGCGGCTCTCGAGGATGCCGCCGCCGTAGTAGCTGACCGCCGCGCCGATCTGTCGCCGGGTCGCCACCCCGAAGGCGATGGTGCCGCCGGCGCAGAAGCCGACGATGCCGGCGGCTTCGAGCGGGAAGCCGGCGTCCCCGATGTAGGCCAGGGCCGCGTCCACGTCGGTCAGGATGCTCTCGGACGTCAGCTTGCCGGTGTGCTCGAACGCGGTGCCGAAGTCGTCGGTGGCCACGATCGGATCTCCGGTGCGCCAGAACAGGTGGGGCGCCACCGCCAGCCAACCGGCGTGCGCCAGGCGCTGGCACACGTCCTCTATGTGGTCGCTCACCCCGAAGATCTCCTGGACGACCACCACGCCGCCGACGGCGATCGCCTCCGGGTGGTGGATGGACAGTGGCGTCTCGTCAGCCATGCCCGGACCGTACCGCAGCCGGCAGGAGCCCGATCACGACCAGCAGGACGCCCAGGTGGAACTGCAACATGGGCACCACCAGATGCCGCGCCGTCTCCATGCCGTCGAGGTGCCAGGCCACGAGGCCGTGCGGGACGGCCAGTGCGGCCGTGACCGCCCCGGTCACCAGCGCCGGAGTGACCCGCCGCCGGCCGATGGCGTAGCCCACCGCCACCAGCGCCACCGCGCCGGCGAACCACGTGCGGTGCGCCAGCAGACGATCGACGAGCGGCACCCGGCGCTGCTGGGGAGAGGCGTAGAAGCTCCGGTCGCCGGCCGCGTTGTTGAACGTGCGCTCCGGGGTGCGGAAGGGCTCGTCCAGCACGTACCAGGGGTGGGCCACGACCCAGCGGGAGAACGTGGCGCGGCCGTCCTCGGCCAGCCAGGCGAACCACGGGCCGAGGTCGGAGTCCCCGTCGCGGATGAAGATCACCGGGGCCCGGCCCGCCTCCTCGACCGGCCGGCGGGCGTCGTCGCCCACGAACTCGCCGGCCTGGGGCATGCCGTGGTCCGCGAACCACCGCACGCGCTCGGGGTAGGGCAGGACCCGCACCTCGAGCACGTTCCGCAGCGGGTACAGGTGGCGCTGTCCATGGCTGGACGCGGCGGTGGCCGCCAGCCCCAGCACCAGCGCCCCCGCGGCCAGGGCGGCGACGGGCGTGCGCAGCGCCGGTCCCGCGTCCCCCCGGCGGCGGGCACGGCCGTACCGGACGGCCAGCATCCCTACCAGCACGGCGCCGCCCAACAGCACCACCACCGCCGGGCTGTCCCGCACCATCAGCCACACCACCGTCACCGCCAGGAGGTTGACGACGGCCCACCGGGACGGTCCGGCCGCCACCTGGAGGCCCGCGGCCACGGTCAGCGCCAGGAGCGAGACGGCCAGGGACTCGGACAGGGCGGATTGGTCCCACATCACCACCGGGACGGTCAGCGAGAAGGCCAGGATCAGGCCGGCGGCGACGTACGGTCCGCGGCGCCCGCCCACCACGGCCCACACGGCGGCGGCGAGCGCGGACCAGCACAGCGCCGCCACCAGGCTCTGGAAGGCGATGAACAGGCGCAGGTCGCCGCCCACCAGCTTGAGCACGAGCGGCACGAGCGGCGGGCGCGACCCCACCCAGAGCTCCTGGCTCCACCAGGACGCCCGCGAGCTGGCCAGGAAGTCGGCGGTGTCGTTCCAGCGTTGGGTGGGGGTGCCCAGGACCTGCCACCCGCGGACCAGCGCGCCGGCCAGCGCCGCGCCGGCGAACACCACGGCCGCCGAGGGCCGGCGCGTCGCCGGCGGGATCGGCGCGGCCGCCGGGTCCTGGGTCGGCGCGGCCGGGTCGCTCACGCGCCGATTGTCGCTCAGGGCAACACCACCAGGTCGTCGCGGTGGACCACCTCGTGGGCTACGCCCTCGGGCAGCTCGGACGTGCGCAGCCCGGCCACCTCGCGCAGCCCGGCGGCGTCGAGGCGGCACAGGCCCTTGGCGAACACCACGCCGTCCGGTCCTGCGATCTCGACCGCGTCGTCGGCCTCGAAGCCGCCCTTGACCCCGGTGACGCCCGCGGGCAGCAGCGACACGCCCCGTTCCAGCAGCGCCCGCTTGGCGCCCTCGTCCACCAGGACGATGCCCATCGAGCCCACGGCGAAGGCGATCCACAGCTTGCGAGCGGGCAGGCGCCGGCTGCGGGGCACCACGACGGTCCCCACGCCGATCCGGCCGGACACGGCTTCCACCAGGACGTTCTCGCGGTCGGCCTGGGCGATGACGGCCCGCACGCCCGACCAGGCGGCGATCTTGGCCGCCGCCAGCTTGGACGCCATGCCCCCGCTGCCGCGGTCGCTGCCCACGCCCCCGGCGAGGCGCTCCAGGGTGTGGTCGACCTCCACGATCTCCTCGATGAGCGACGCCTGGGCGTCGGTACGGGGGTCGCCGGTGAGCAGGCCCGGCTGGTCGGTGAGCAGGACGAGCAGGTCGGCGCTGATCAGGTGGGCCACCAGCGCGGCCATGCGGTCGTTGTCCCCGAAGCGGATCTCGTCGTCGGCGATGGCGTCGTTCTCGTTGACCACCGGCACGACGCCCAGCTCGAGCAGGCGGGTGAGGGTGGAACGGGCGTGCAGGTACTGCTGGCGGACCATGAAGTCGAGCGGAGCCAGCAGCACCTGGCCGCCGATGAGCCCGCCTTCGGCCAGCGCCCGGTCGTAGACCCGCATGAGACGGCTCTGCCCCACCGCGGACGCGGCCTGAAGCGTCACCGCGTCGCGGGGCCGGGCGCCGGCCAGGCCCAGGGCGGGCAGGCCCGCGGCGATGGCCCCGCTGGTCACCATGACCACGCGGTGGCCGGCCTCGCGCAACGTCACCACCTCGGCACAGAACTTGGCTATGGCCGATTCGTCGATCTCCCCGCTGTCGCTGGTGATGGACGATGACCCCACCTTGGCCACCACGATCACGGCGCGCCCTCTTCGTCCTCGTAGTCGAACACCAGCCCGCCGATGCGCACGCTGTCGCCCGGCCGGGCTCCGGCCCGGGCCAGCGCCCGATCGATCCCCAGGCGCCGCAGCCGGCGGTGCGCCTCGGCCAGGGCATCGGCCCGGGTCAGGTCGGACAGGGCCACCGCCCGCGTCGCCTCCCGGCCCTCCACCACCCAGACGGCGCCCTCCCGCTCGACCCGGAAGCCTTCGCGCACCGGCCGGTGCACGACGAACTGCTCGGGCGGCGGCTGCTCCGCCCGGGCCGCGCTCACCGTCGCGGCCAACCCGCCCCGCAGCTCGGGGATGCCCTCGCCGGTCACGGCCGAGATGCGCAGGTCGAGCTCCACTCCCGCCGCCCCGTCAGCACCCGAGCCGCCCACCGCCGACATGTTCAGGTCGGCCCGGCTGCCCACCACCAACCGCGGGCGCCCGGCCAGCTCGGGGTCGTAGCTCTCCAGCTCTTCCAGCAGCACTGCCAGCTGCTCGGCGGGCGGGCGCTCGGCCACCGGAGCCAGGTCCAGCAACACGCACAGCACCCGCGCCCGCTCGATGTGGCGGAGGAAGCGGTGCCCCAGGCCCTTGCCTTCGCTGGCCCCCTCGATCAGCCCGGGCACGTCGGCCACCACATACTCCACGCCGTCGTCCATACGCACGACGCCCAGATGCGGTTCGAGCGTGGTGAAGGGGTAGTCGGCCACGCGGGGCTTGGCCGCCGAGATGCGGCTGATCAGGGTGGACTTGCCCACGTTGGGGAACCCGACCAGCGCCACGTCGGCCAGCAGCTTGAGCTCCAGCCGCAGCCAGCGCTCCTCGCCCTCCTCGCCCTGCTCGGCGAAGGCGGGCGCCCGGCGGCGGTTGGACAGGAAGCGGGCGTTGCCCCGCCCGCCGCGGCCACCCTCGGCCGCCAGGTAGCGATCGCCCCCGCGCACCAGGTCGGCCAGCACCCGGCCGTCGTCGTGGTCGCGCACCACGGTGCCCTCGGGCACGGGGACCACCACGTCGGCGCCCGAAGTGCCGTGGCGGCGCTGGCCGGAGCCGTGGGTGCCGTTCCCGCCCCGGCGGAAGGGCTGGTCCTTGAACGCCAGCAGCGAGGCGACATTGTGGTCGGCGGCCAGCCACACATCGCCGCCCTTGCCCCCGTCCCCCCCGTCCGGCCCCCCCTTGGCCACATGCGCTTCACGCCGGAAGGCGACGGCGCCCGCTCCGCCGTCGCCTGCCTTGGCGTGAAGGTTGCACTCGTCGACGAACTGGGCCACTACGAGCCGAGTATGACGGGGCGGTCCGCCTCATGCGAACCGTGGACGGCGAGGGTGTCAGGCGGGCGGCGGGTGCCTCGTGTCCGCATCGCGGCTGCTGGCGGGCGCCTCGACCGTCTGGGGCACGCCGATGTCCGTGAAGCGCACGGAGATGCGGCTCACCATCGCCGGCAGCAGTCGCGAGGTCCCGGTGTTCATGTCAATCTCGGTCTCGCGCCGATTGGCGGTCTGCGTGACGTCGATGCGGCGCACCACGTCGTCCCGGTCGATCCACACGTCAAGGGCGGTCACGGTGGCGTCCGGCATGGTGGAGTCGCCGAGCTTCAGGTCGGCGGCCGCGACGGCCTCGGGTGTCCGGGCGTGCAGGCGGGTGACGTCGACCCCGTCGACCGTGTCGTCGCCCACGAGCTCGAACCCCGCGTCGGGCGCCAGCACGGCCAGGAGCCCCCGTGGATCGGAGACGAGGCTGGAGTGATGCCCGGACCGGGGGGTCACATCGTGGAACCAATCCGGCTCACCGGTGCCGCCGGGATTCCAGAAGAAATACAGCTCCCCGTCGACCACCCGCCGCCCCGCGGTGAACGGCGTGCCGGCGACCGTGCCGACGAAGTCGACCTCCAGGTCGTCGCCCGCGAACGTGTAGGTGACCTCACTGCCGAACGACACGTCGCCGGTCATGACCGCGCGGCCCGAGCGGAGCGCCTCGTCCGACGCCACGGCCGCGTCGCGGACGATGGCCTCCGCCGCCCGGGACTGAGGCGAGCCGAGGGGGGCGACGGCCAGGACCGCCGCCACGATGGCCGCGGCGGCGGCCACCGCCGCCCACCGGGGCACCCGGTGGCGCCGGGCGTGGGCGGCGACGATGCGGTCCGCCAGGTCACCGGGGTCCAGCCGAGCCGCGGGCGTCTCGGGGCGGGCGGCCCGGAGGCGCTGCATGACCGGGTCGTCGTCCGGCACGTCGTCGAGCCGGCGCCAGGCGACGGTGAACACCTCGGCCACCAGGTCCTCGGCGTCGGCTCCCA
>Ga0111539_10009992_pt1 | contig 11960 bp, 10 predicted proteins | sample RhiMethybrSRZTD1_FD_79667 | JGI IMG/M metagenome (GOLD analysis project Ga0111539, IMG submission 79667) | Populus rhizosphere microbial communities from Tennessee, USA - Rhizosphere MetaG P. TD hybrid SRZTD1 (version 2) (version 2) | ecosystem: Host-associated > Plants > Roots > Rhizosphere >...
GCTTCTCCAAGGCGACCAGCTTCGACTTCGACGAGGTGATGCAGAAGATGACGGCAGCCGCCGGCAAGTTCAACATCGACAAGGTGAAGTCGGAAGACGTCTCCAAGGCTGGGGGTCCGCCGGCGGACGAAGACTGATTGGAACGGAGCTTACGGAGCAACGGTTAACAGGAGTAACGGAGTAACGGAGATCGGACAGAGGAACCTGCTGAAAAACGTCGCCTGCGGGTGCGGCCGGCGCCCCACCCGCACACAGCCTGCCGCGAAGCACACAGCTCTGTTCGTGCTCCGTTGCTCCGTTTCTCCTGTAAAACCGTTTCTCTGAAATCTCCGTTTCGGTGGACGTCACCGAACGGTCACGCCGCGAGATGTTGACGCAAGAACGTCACGACTCGCGGCCAGAAATCAGCCGATGCGGCGGCGTTGTCGCGCGGCGTTCCACCGAACTCGAACCGCATCGGCACCAGTGGGTGACGCGCGACGCTCGTTCCCGCGGGCAGATTCGGTGGCAGACAACCGAAGTGTCCGGCACCTGGATACGACCGGTGCTCGTGCGGGTGCTTGAACCCGGCGTTCGCGAGTCGCGCTTCCGCGAATTGCGCAAACCACGTCGACGGCCATAGCTGGTCGTCTTCGCCGGACATCATCAGAATCGCACCGTGGATGTGCTCGACCGGGATCGCGACGTCATGCACCCGGCTTCCCGCTGACTCGAGCCCGCGAAGAATCCCGGCTCTCGCCGCCAGCGGTTTGCCTCCGGCAAACGCCTCCTGCACTTCCTTCATCGAGGCGGCGTCCCATGATGGCGGTAAGAGCGGAAGCGGCTTGCCGTTCAACGTCCAGGCCGGCTTGGCCATTGCGGTGAAGTCCGATCCCGAGATGCCGCCGCCGGTCAGACTGCTTGGCACGAGCGCGACGACTGCCGCGACATCTGGAACGGTCGCACCCAGGAGCAGCGCCGCTTCGCCGCCGCGCGAGAAGCCGAGCACGCCGACTCGCGCGCGACCCACTTCTTCCCGGCCGCGCAGCCAGTGGACCGCCTCGGCGAAGTACTCGACCGGGATCTCGATCATGCTCTTCGGCAGATCGTCGAAGTCGAAGAACGCCAGCGACAGGGCGGGGATGCCATGCGACGCCAGCAGCGCGGCGACGAATGCGTACAGATTGCCGCCGTCCGATCCTCCAAGCACGATGACACCTGCCACGTCGCGCGTGCCCGCTGGCGAACACAGCGTCCCTCGAAGTCGCCCTTCCCGCACCGGCGTCACGACGACATCGGCCGCAACAAGGCGGCGCACGAAGTCCACGCTCGCGGCAGTGGCACCTGCAACTGCTGCCGACGCTGTGTACGACAGCGGCTCCAACGTCGAGAGCGCGGCGATCATGGTCGCGGTATCCGCGCCCTGGTCGAAGCGCGCGGACCAGAAGAGGCCGGACGGATCGGCGCCCTCATAGTCGCCGGCAATGGGCGCGTGCGCGGCGGTATCCACAAGGCCTGCGTCGGTCGCGCGAAAGTCCGCGTGCGCCTCCGCCTTGAGCGTGTGATTCCGCAGTTGCAACGTCACAACGGCACCGGGCTGGAGGCCCGACACGGTGATGACTACCCGCTGGTCGAGCGAGGCCTCCGGTGGGACGACTGAGATATGCGGCACGAAACCCTCCTTCTGTACCTGTGTCCGCGACAGGCTGAAAGAGGACTGCGATTGGGCGCAGCGCCAATCAAGGCAGGTGGGCGAAGCCCTTTCCGCGGACAGGACGCGCCCTGAGACGCGCGGCCCTAGTGTAGCGGGACCGCCCGCCGCTGGTCCAATTCACGCTCGAATGTCGCGTAATGAATCGACCTTCCTCGATGACGGCTTTTGCGGCTTGCGCGATCGTTGCCGCGTGATTGCCGCGCCTCGCATGCATGCGCGCATACTCCAGGCTGAACGAGCGGCAGAAGCGCCAACGCGGCGGCGCGCTCGCGACGAGCGCCTGTGGATACGGCACAGCGGTGATCTGTCCGTAGATCGGCAGGCACGAGGCACGTTCCGCGGACATCGACTTTGAGACCATCGCCATCGAGCCAGGCACCGCCGTTCATGACACGTCCCCAGGAACCTGGCGGATGGACGACGCCCCGAGTGGCCAGTGCGGAAAGATCGATGTCGCGGCGATAGTACAAGCCCAGGTCCCAATCGCTCATCGCATCATCGGACGAACGCGCCCGCGAGCCGCCCAGCACTACTGCCACGGTTCCCGGCATGGCCGCGATCAGGTCGACCAGTTCGGCGACTGATGCCGGTAGTGGAATGCCCGTCATGCGCTCAATTGTGCCCGACCTTCGGGCCAGAGCGCGCCTCTCCCGACAGCATTGCGGCGTGCCTCGCGTCGAGGGCGTAGGCGGTGTGAGCGGCAATGATCTGCCAGCGGCCGTGCCGCTTCGCCCAGACGTTCGTCGTCCGGTGCCGGCGATGCACGTCGATCGACTCTCCCTTCGCCGTGAACACGAATCGATAGGTGCTGATCGCGATGTCGCCGTGGTCGGCGATGCTCAGATCCTCTTTGTCGTACGAGGTCACGATCTGTGCACCACCTGCGACGGCGTGGTCGCGTTGCGCGACACCACGTCTCAGTTCGTCCATGATCGCCGGCTTTGCGCACGTACCGTCCAGGACACCTGTCACGACGATGTCGTCGGCGTAGAGGCGGTCCAGCGCCTCGAGATCCAACGTCCGCGTCGCGCGGGTCAACTCTTCTTCCTGCGCCAGAATCTCCTGCATGACACCGGTCATTTGACGAGTCCTCCTGATCGTCACGATAGGCGTCCTGGCCCCGGGAAGTCCCGAAGGTTCTGCTAAGATTCGCCGACGTTCGCCATGTCCCGCCGCGAGCTGTATGCGTTTGGCGACTTCACGCTCGATGTCCCCGAGCGGCGGTTGCTGCGCGCGGGCGTTCCCGTCCACCTGCCCCCGAAAGCACACGACGTGCTCGTCGCGCTGATTCGCGACGCTGGCCGGCTCGTGACCAAGCAGGAGCTCCTGGATCGCGTCTGGCCGGAGACGTTCGTCGAGGAAGGCATTCTGACGGTGCACGTCGCCAATCTTCGGCGAGCGCTCGGCGACTCGAGCCGGGCCCCCGCATTCATCGAAACCGTGGCACGCTCCGGTTATCGCTTCGTCGCCTCGGTGACGCGCTCCACGCTCGCCGAACGCGTGCCGTCACCGCGTGCGAGCGCCCGCCCACTGCACGCCTATGAGCTCGTCGGTCAGGGTCGTGCGCACCTGATGACGGCATCGTATTTCGCCGTGCAACACGCGGTGGACGCCTTTCACGCCGCCGTCGAGATCGACCCGACGTATGCCGCCGCGTACGCCGGGCTCGCGCTCGCCCATTGCGCGCAGGCCCAGATGCGAGCGGCGGCACCGCACCAGGCCTACGCCGACGCCAAGGCCGCCGCGCTTCGGGCGCTGGCGCTCGATGCGGAGTGCGCCGATGCTCAGGTCGCGCTCGGCAAGGTGCTGTTCCTGAGCGAGTGGGATTGGACGGGTGCCGACCGCAGCTTCGCCCGTGCGCTGGCGATCAGCACGAACTACAGCGAGGCCTATCTGCACTACGGGAGCCTCCTGGAAGCGCAGGGGCAGCTGCAGCACGGGCTTCAGCTCAAGCAGCAGGCGCTCGAGCGTGATCCGTTCTCTCCGCTCGTGCACGTACAGATCGCCACCTCATATTGGAATCAGCGTCGCTACGACCAGGCGATCGTCTGGGCGAACAAGGCGCTCGCACTCGACCCGCGCCATCTGCTCGCGCGCGAGTTCCTCGCGGGTGCGTACTGGCAGCAGAATGACATCGAGCGATTCCTGGGCGAGAACATCACGCAGGCAGAAGTGTTCGGATGCACGGACAACCAGTTGACCGCACTCAAACGCGGATGCGACCAGATTCGATGCGCGTTCGCGGCGGGCGGCCGTCCGGCGGTGACGCGCTACATGCTCGAGCAGACACCGCGGCATCAGCCGGCGGCGGCGATCCGATGCGCCGTTCTGCATGGCGAGCTCGGCGAGCTCGACGCGGCATTCGGCCATCTCGATCGCGCGCTGGACGAACGCGATCCGGCGGTGGTGCATCTCGCGGTCGCGCCACAATGGGATTCGCTTCGCGCCGATCCAAGGTTCACCGATCGGCTGACACGCATGGGTCTCACGTCTTGTTGAAGGCCCCAGGGCCCAGGCCTGGAGCCTGGGGCCTGGGGCCTGATGTAGCGATCGTCGAAGGGGCACGGGATGACGCTGACGGACATCGGCCACGATCTTCGCCACGGCCTGAGAAGGCTGCGGACCGCACCTGCGTTCACTGTTCTTGCCACAGTGACGCTGGCGCTCGGCATCGCCGCCGCCACCACGATCTTCAGTGTCATCGAGACGGTCCTGCTCAATCCGTTCCCGTATCGCGACGCGGACAACATTCTCGTCTTCCAGATCCGCGACCCGGCCAGCCCGCGGCGAGGCGATCGCAGTTGGTTCATGGACGCGGAGCTGGCGCAATTTCGCTCGGATGTGACCGCATTCGACGACGTCGTCGTGATCGAGTCGAATCGCGAGGTGATCCTCAGGACCAGCGACGGCTCGCGGACGCTCAACGGCGCGCTCGTTTCGAGCGGCGCCTTCCCGTTCTTCGGAGTGGGAGCGCTCGTGGGACGAACGACCGGGCCGCAGGACAGTCGCCCCAGCGCCGAGCCCGTATTCGTCATGAGCCATCGCCTGTGGGCCGAGCAGTACGGCCTCGCCTCCGACATCATCGGACGGACATTCACATTGAACGGCGTCCCGACGACGCTCGTCGGCATCATGCCGCCGCGATTCAGACTGATGGAAGCCGACCTGTGGCAGCCCTCACTCGATTCGGCGTCTGCCGCACCCGACGTCTTCTACAACCTGTTCACCCGACTGAAGGCTGGCGTCAGCGTGCAGCAGGCCGAGGCGCAATTTCGAGTCGCCGTCGATCGACTGGCACCGCGATTTCCGCGGCTGTACGCGAAAACGTCCGTCGTGAAAGCGGTGACCCTCGTCGACAGCCAGGTCGGACCGCTGCGAGCCACGTTGTACATATTCGCGGCGGCGGTCGGCCTGCTGCTGCTCATCGCGTGCGGCAACGTGGCACACATGCTGCTCGCTCGCGCGACGACACGTGAACGCGAGATGGCGATCCGGGCATCGATCGGCGGCAGTCGCATCAGACTCGTTCGTCAACTGTTCACCGAGAGTGTCTTGTTGGCATTGCTTGGCGGCCTCGTCGGTGTGGCACTCGCGTATGCCTGCCTGCTGGTCGTCGTCGTGCTCGTTCCGGCGACCTTGATTCCCGCCGAGGCCGTGATCGCCCTGAACAGCTCGGCGCTGCTCTTCAGCCTCGTCGTCTCGGTCGCGACCGCACTCGTCTTCGGGATTCTGCCGGCATGGGAGGCGACCCGGCACGACCTGATCGCGCTGCTCAGGAGCGCCGGCAAGGAGACGAGCGACTCGTTTCGCGGCGAGCGCATGCGCACCGCCCTCGTGGTCGTTGAAGTCGCGCTCTCGGTCGTCCTGCTGGCTGGCGCCGGTTTGCTCGTACGGAGCTACATCAATCTCCACCGCATCGACTTGGGTGTGCGCGCGGACGATCTGATTTTTGCGCGTATCAAACTGCCAGAAGGGCAGTACCAATCAGCCGCGGCCAAGAACGATCTGGTCAACCAGGTCGTGGCACGCGTGCAGTCGTTGCCCGGCATCGCCGGGGCGGCGGCCGCCAGCGCGATCCCATTGGGCGGCGGCATCCGCACCGGCATTGCCGTGCCAGGACGGCCGCCAGAGGCAACGGCATCGGCGCTCGTTCAGCTCTGCACCGCGTCGTACTTTCCGACTACGGGTGTCCGCTTGCAGCGTGGGCGATTCTTCTCCGAAGACGAGGTCGCCGCAGGGCGACAGGTCGCCGTCGTGAACGAAACACTCGCACGGCAGTACTTCGGCGACAGCGATCCGATCGGCAGGCTCATCACGATTGACGTCTTCGCGACGTTCCGCGATGGCCGCCTCGCCGATCCGCGCTTTGAAGTCGTTGGCGTCGTCGCCGACGTGAAGCATCGCGGCCCACGCGAGTCGTCTTGGCCAGAGGCCTACGCTCCCTCGTCCGTCTCGTGGGCATTCGGCCGTTCGATCGTCGTCAGGGCTGCGAACGCGCGCACACCCGTGATCGGCAGCATCCGCTCGGCGATCTGGGCCGTCGATCGCAACCTCGTGATCAGAGAAACAGGTGCGGTCGAAGATATGTTGACGCAGTATTCCTACTCCGAGCCGCGCTTCAGTCTCGCCGTTCTCTCTGCCTTTGCGTTGGTCGGATTGGTATTGGTCACGTTGGGGGTCTACGGCGCGATCGCGTACACGGTCGCCCGGCAGACTCGCGCGATCGGCATCCGAATGGCGCTCGGCGCAAGACCCGAGGATGTACGGGGTATGGTCATGACCAAGACGCTGGGGATGATCGCCGCGGGCGGCGTATTCGGCGTCCTGACGGCGTTGCTTGGGACGCGCGTGCTGACAACCCAGCTCTGGGGCGTGACGGCCAACGATCCGGCGACGCTGGGTGCGGTCGTGGCTGTCGTCGTTGCGGTCGGCATCGCGGCCGGCTACTTCCCCGCTCGCCGGGCCACGCGCGTCGACCCGATGGTGGCCCTGCGATACGAGTGACCGCGGTCGGGGCCTGGCCTTGGTCAGGCTTGGGGCAGGCTTAGGGCAGGCCTCGTGCCCACTCGATCGCTTAGAGCTGGGGTCAGACCCCGGCGGCCTCCATCCGCCTGACGAAGAACTAATCAAGTCTTCAGGTGAACCGTCGCGTCGCATACGTACGATGTCCTCTGCCAAGGCGGGGGAACCGGAATCAGGACCCCGAGCCCTGAATGGAGTGTGTGTATGCGAACGGTCTATGCGACCCTGCTCGTCGTGAGCGCCGTCGTCGTCGCCGCGTGTGATGCCCACAAGAGTGCATCGGCGAATACGGCGACGCCGGCTGCCACGGTGGCGTCGTCTGCGGTGACGCCAGTCGGCACGGTCAAGGAAATCATGATCGGCATCGTCGATCCGAGTTCGAAGGAGCTCTGGGATGCGGTTGGAACAGAATCGGGACCGAAGGGCGTGGTCGAGAAGGCGCCGAAGACCGACGAGGAGTGGGCCAAGATCGAGGGTGACGCACTTCTCCTCGCCGAAGTGGCGAATCTCCTGAAGATGCCGGGGCGTCACGTCGCGCTTCCCGAGCAAGCCAATCTGAAGAGTCAGCCCGATGCACCGGAGCTGACACCGGTCCAGATCGAAGAGAAGATCACGAAGGACCGCGCGGCCTGGGAGAGAAAGGCCGATGCGCTGCAAGTCACCTCGGTGAAAGCGAGAGCGGCCGCCAGGGCGCACGACAAGGACGGATTGCTCAGCGTCGGCGAAGAGATCGACAACGCGTGCGAGAGCTGCCATCTGGTGTACTGGTATCCCGATGAGAAGAAGCCAGGCGCATCGGCTGCCCTCGCCGCGCCGGGCACACCACCCGACGCACCGCCGAAGAAATAGCGCGGCGACCGCGTCAGCTCGTTCGCGAGGCCAGCGGCACTGTCAGCGCGGAGAGCCGTCGTCCCGCCAACCACCCGCCGGCGTAGCCGCCGGCGATGCGTCCGATCGCCGAGAGGACCATCAGCGCGCCGAACGGCGCACCGCTCACTGCGAGCAACGTGAGATCGAGGATGGCGACGATGACACCGAGCGCCACGCCGTTGCGCTCGGCGTCGGGACCGAGGCGCGCGACCCACCAGCCGGCGAGCGCGCAGACGAGGAATCCGCCGATCGCGCCGACCCACAGCGCGAGCCGTTGCGCGGCCATGATCTGATAGACGAGGGTTCCTCCGCCGGACGCGAGCAGAGCCGGCAGCAGCGCCATGAGCATCGCCACCGCGACTACCTCCGCGAACGGCGCAGCGACTGCAAGCCGACGAATGCGCAGGCTCATTTCCGACCTCCGGTCGCATTCGCGCCGACAGGGTTCAGCGCGGCGTTGCACGTGTCGGTGACGAACGGCAGCGCGCTCCTCGGCGTGACGTCCGAACCACGGTACTCGCCGACGAAGTAGTCCGGATCCGTGGCCACGTACTCGCGTGTCAGGACGGACCCGTCCGCATTCAGCGAGAAGCGTTCGACGACGTGCAGATTCGGGCCGTGCGCCACTTGCAACCCCAGCATGCCGGGCAGGAAGCCAACCGTATCCACGACCAGCACGTCGCCGTCCCAGCGCCCGATGGAATGGCCGGCGCGGCTCGGTGCAACGTTGGCGGGATGTTGATTGAGATCGAGGTGAATCGTTCGCACGAACCCGTGCTGGCCGTACTCGATCGTGAGCGCGGCATCGTCCTGAGAAATACGGTGGACGACCGTTTCCCAATACCAGTTGAAGAGGATGCTCGTCGTGGCGCAGTTGTTCCTCGGTTGCTGCTCCTCCGGGATCAACGCCGCTCGCCCGCGCTCCGTGCGCGCCACCGGGGCGTCCAGCCAGGGGACGACAGACGGGGAGATCGCGCCGATCGCGATGCGGTAGCTGGAAAAAAGCAGCGCGAGGAGACCCGAACCCTCTGAGCCTGGTATCGCCACGCCTCGCTCCGGCAGGCCACCGGGCGCGAACTGCTTTGCGCGACTGGCCGGGACGAGCGTGCCCAACCGGCCGCGCGGATCCGTCATCAGCTGCTGCTCGACCGCCCACGAACCGGCCAGATTCGGCACCGCGTGGGCGTTCGGCCGCGCTGTGCCGGCCGCCGCGGAGCCTGCGTCCGCGGCGCGGCCGTCCGTCTTCGCGGTGGATACCGCTTGCTGCGTGTAGCGATCGAGCTTCCGGCCGTCGGCCAGTACGATCGTGTTCACGTAACAGGCGTGTGGATCCTCGCGATCGGGCGCGCCTTGAACCGTGATCCGCTGGCCCACGACGAACATCTCCGGAGTCCAGCCCGATCGACGCAGCACGGTCGCACCGCGCATCTCGCAGCGATAGAGCTGCACCCGTCCGTCCGCTGACGTGACGTTCACGCGCAACCAGGAGTGCGGGTTGACGAAATCGATCCCGGCAATCGTGCCGGCGATCTCGATGTTGCGGTTGAGATCGAACGTCCCGAACGAGTGGTGTGCGTACACCGGTGTCGCGACGAGCAGGAGGGCGAGGCAGCAAGCGGCACGATGCATCATCGGGGTCCTCATACGGTTCCGCGCGTCACCAACGCCGCACATGATTCGACACAGGACTTCTCGGGGTCAAGCGTCACAAAGCTCGTGCTGTCACGTTACATGATCGATCCGACCCCCGGCTTCAAAGCCGAAGTGCGTGGCCTGCTTGGGCTGGGATGGGGTCGGTGGAGTGTTTATGGATTCCCGTCTGAACACGTTGAAACAGTCGCTGGAGTCAGCCGTCGAAGGAATGTCCAGCGAGCAATTGCGCTGGCATCTGCCGGGGAAATGGTGCGCCGCGGAAGTGCTGGAACACCTGTACCTGACCTATGCCGGAACGACCCGGGGATTGGAGAAGGTGATCAGCCGTGACACACCACTCGCAACGACGCCTTCCATAAGACAGCGTGTGCTGACGTTCGTCGTCGTGGGATTGCGCTACGTACCTTCCGGATTCGAAGCACCCGGACTGGTGCGCCCGAAGGGGCTACCTGTGGAACAGGTACGAAACGAAATCTGGGCAAAGCTTGCGGCGATGGATGCAAGTCTCGCGCAGTGTGAGGCCCGCTTCGGGCGCAACGTCAAGCTGCTCGACCATCCGATTCTTGGTGCGCTGACTGCGGCACAGTGGAGAACGCTTCATCTGCTACACGGACTGCACCATCAGAAACAGCTGCTTCGCCTTCGCCAACGGGCAGGGGAAGTCCTTGCTGCGCGCCGTTGACTTCGTCGAACGGACGGGGGCACACTCACACGTAGCGCGCGCTGGGGCGCCTCCTGTCCGCGGCAAGGGAATCTTCCCACCCTTTCGTTCGTTGCGTTCTGTTTGAACCTTCTTCCTTGGACGCCGAAGCGCTCCGCGCCGAAGCGGCCGGCCTGTACTCAGCGGACTTCAGGCACTCGTCCGGAAGGAGGGTTCGATGACCGAGATCCCCGCGCGTAATCCCTCTCTCGAGAGCCTCAAGAAAGAAGCCAAGCGCTTGTTGAAGGCGATTCGCGTCGGCGACGCCGCCGCGCGCGAGCGCCTGCGGCGCGCTCATCCCGCGCTGCCGCCCGTCCCTGGTCTCCGCGACGTGCAGCACGCGCTCGCGCTCGAGCGCGGCTTCGCGAACTGGCGCGCGCTCACGACCGGCGCGACGCGGCCGACACACGCGACGCGCGAAGCCGCAGTGACGGCACTGCTCGACGCCGCTGCCGATGGCGACGTCGCTCGGCTGCGCGGCGTACTCGACGAATACCCCGATGTCATCAACGAGCGCGGCCTGTTGAAGGGGCATTCGGGCATGCGCACTGCGCTGCATCACGCCGTGGAGGAGAGCGAGGAGGCGGTGCGACTGCTGCTCGAGCGTGGCGCCGATCCGAACATCCGCGACGAAGGCGACTGGGCCTATCCGCTGCACTTCGTGGCCGAGAAGGGTCGCTTCCCCATCGTCCGACTTCTGATCGAGCACGGCGCCGATCCAATTGGCGCCGGCGATTACCACGAGCTCGAGGTAATCGGCTGGGCAACGGGCTTCGACTACGTCACACCTCAGCCAGAGCTCGTCGAATACCTGCTCGCACACGGCGCGCGCCATACGATCTTCTCTGCTGTCGCAACAGGTGACGTCAACGCGATTCGCGAGATCGTCGCGGCCTCGCCAGAGGCGCTCGAACGGCGGATGGATCTGACGAATCACCGGCGTCGCCCAGTGCACCTGGCCGTCGTCAAGCAGCAGCCAGCCTCGCTGGAGGCACTGCTCGACCTCGGGGCCGATCCACACACGCTCGACGAGTCGGGCCTTACGGCGCTCGATCAGGCAGCGCTGAGTGGTGAGCTCGCCATGGCGCAACGGTTGATCGATCGAGGCGCCGACGTCGGCATGGCGGCGGCGGTCGCGCTCGGGCGCACGGACGACATCGAGCGGCTGATGCGGAAAGACCCCGACGGCCTGAAGCCCGGACATCGATGGGGCACGCTCATCGTGCGCGCCAGCGAACGTTCGAGCGGCGGCGTCATCGAGACGCTGATTCGGCTCGGCGCGTCGCCCAACGCCTGGGACGACCCGCACACCGCCGTCGACAGCGCTGCCCATTACACGCCGCTTCATGCCGCAGCGTGGAACGCGAACCTCGATGCGATTCGAGTGTTGCTGGCGCACGGCGGGAACCCGGCGGCGCGCGAAACCCGCTACTGCGGTACACCCGCAGGCTGGGCCAACTACGCGGGCAAATCCGAGGCGCGCGATCTGCTCCTGCAGGGAGCGATCGATGTCTTCGAGGCGATCGACTTCGACCTTGCTTCACGCATTTCGGAGATTCTCGCGCGCGACCCGCAGGCGCTGGAGCGGCCGTTCGGTGAATACGTCGTCGGTGAACCACGGTCGGAGCAGTGGTGGCCGGAACCGTGGGCCACGCCGCTGATGTGGGCGATGTGCCGCGGCCGGCTCGACGCCGCAAAGATACTGTTGATGCGAGGCGCCGATCCGACGCGATGCGCGCCCGACGGCCGCACCATTTCCGAGCTGGTCCCTCCCGAACGTCGGTCAGACGTTGAAGAGCTCCTGCAGGCAGCCGCGCGTCGGGTGTAGCATGCTGCCGCTGTGACCATCGTCGGGACCTCGCTAGGCAACTACGAAATAGGCGAGCTGGTCGGCCGTGGCGGCATGGGGGAGGTGTATCGCGCGCGCGATTCGAAGCTCAAGCGCACGGTCGCGATCAAGGTCCTCCCCGGCGAGCTCGCGCAGGATCCCGATCGCGTCCAGCGCTTTCAGCAGGAAGCCGA
>Ga0111539_10009993_pt1 | contig 11959 bp, 13 predicted proteins | sample RhiMethybrSRZTD1_FD_79667 | JGI IMG/M metagenome (GOLD analysis project Ga0111539, IMG submission 79667) | Populus rhizosphere microbial communities from Tennessee, USA - Rhizosphere MetaG P. TD hybrid SRZTD1 (version 2) (version 2) | ecosystem: Host-associated > Plants > Roots > Rhizosphere >...
CCGCTCCTCACCCTGAAGGAAGCCGCCGAGCTCACGGTGACGTGGTACCGCAGGGCGTCCGAGGCGGCGTCGCCGGCGGCGCTCTTCGACCTGGGCCTGGAGCAGATCGCCTGGTACGAGAAGCGGTGGCAGGCCGCGCGGCGGCCGTGAGCCCGCGCGTCTGCCTCGGCTGCAGCGCCGCGCTCGGCGAGCCCTTCCTCGACCTCGGCGCGCAGCCGCTCGCCAACGCGCTCCTGCGCCCGGAGGACGCCGCGCGGCCGGAGCCGCGGCTGCCGCTCGCCGTCGTCTACTGCGCGCGCTGCCACCTGGTGCAGCTCACCGAGACGGCGCCGCCCGAGACGCTCTTCGGTGATTACGTCTACTTTTCCTCGTACTCCGAGTCCTTCCTGGCGCACGCGCGCGCGATGGCGGACGCCCTCGTGTCACGCTTCGCGCTGGGCCCCGATCGTCGGCTGCTCGAGATCGCCAGCAACGACGGTTATCTCCTGCGCTTCGTCCAGGCGCACGGCGTGCCGGTGCTCGGCATCGAGCCCGCGCGCAACGTGGCCGAGGTAGCCCGCGCGCGCGGCATCCCGACGCTGGCGCGCTTCTTCGGGCCCGAGGCGGTGGAGGAGATCGTGCGTGACTTCGGCCGCGCGCACGTGATCGTCGGCAACAACGTGCTGGCCCACGTGCCCGGTATCAACGCCTTCCTCGAGGCGGTGGCCGCGTGCCTGGCCCCGGACGGCGCCGCCGTCTTCGAGTTCCCGTACCTCGGCGAGATGCTCGCGCGCACGGCGTTCGACACGATCTATCACGAGCACGTCTTCTACTACTCGCTGGCCGCGCTGGCCCGGCTGGCCGGCCGCGCCGGCCTCGAGGTCTTCGACGTCGAGCGGCAGACCGTCCACGGCGGCTCGCTGCGCGTCTTCCTGCAGCGCGCGGGCGCGCGCTCGATCGCGCCGGCGGTGGGCCGCCTGGCCGGAGAGGAGACGGCGGCCGGCCTCACCAGCACCGCGCGCTACGCGGGCTTCAGCGGCGAGGTACGGCGGGTGTGCGTCGAGCTGCCCGCGCTGCTCCGCCGCCTGCGCGCCGAGGGCCGGCGCCTGGCCGCCTACGGCGCGCCGGCCAAGGGCACCGTGCTGCTGAACGCCTGCGGCATCGGCACGGACCTGCTCGAGTTCACCGTCGATCGCAGCCCGCACAAGCAGGGCCGCCTGATGCCCGGCGTGCGGCTGCCGATCCGTCCCGCCGAGGACCTCGCCAAGGCGATGCCCGACGTCACGCTGCTGCTGGCGTGGAACCTCGCCGACGAGATCGTCGCGCAGCAAGGCGAGTATCTTCGCCGCGGCGGGCGCTTCCTGGTGCCGATCCCGTCGCCACGGCTGCTCGAGCGTCCATGATCTTCCGCGAGACCACGCTGCCCGGCGTGTGGGTGATCGATCCCGAGCCGACGGCCGACGAGCGCGGCTTCTTCGCGCGGACCTGGTGCGCGCGGGAGTTCGAGGCTCGCGGTCTCACCGCCGAGCTCGCCCAGTGCAGCGTGTCCTGGAATCACGCGCGCGGCACCGTCCGCGGCCTGCACTACCAGGCGGCGCCGCACGAGGAGGCCAAGCTCGTGCGCTGCACGCGCGGCGCCATCCACGACGTGGCGCTTGATCTGCGGTCCAACTCGCCGACCCGCCACCGCTGGACCGCCGTGGAGCTGAACGCGGACAACCGCCGCATGCTCTTCGTCCCCGAGGGCGTGGCGCACGGCTTCCAGACGCTGGTCGACGACACCGAGGTGCTCTACCAGATCTCCCGCGAGTACCAGCCGGACGCCCAGCGCGGCGTGCGCTGGCACGATCCCACGCTCGGCATTCCGTGGCCCGTCCGCGAGGCGATCGTGTCGGCGCGGGACGCCGCGCTGCCGCTGCTTGCCGACCTGTAACCTCTGCGGCTTTCCGGTGCTGAGGCTGCACCCGGGCCCGGCCGGCTCGCGGTGCCTGCGCTGTATCTCGACGTTTCGCCACCGCGCGATGGGCCTCGTGCTGGCGCGGCTGGGCGTGCGACCCGACGCCGCCGTCTACGAGATGTCGGCGGCCGGCGCGTTCCATCGTTACCTGCGGCGGACGTTCGCCCGCGTGACCGTCTCCGAACTGTTCGACGACGTCGCGCCGGGCGCCTTTCGCCACGGCGTGCAGTGCCAGGACGTGCAGCGCCTGACGTACGCGGACCACAGCTTCGACGTGGCGACCAGCACCGAGGTGCTCGAGCACGTGCCCGACGATCGCCGCGCGTTTGCCGAGCTCCACCGCGTGCTCCGCCCGGACGGCGTGCTGGTCTTCACGGTGCCGCTCATGGAGGCGCCGGTCACGCTGGAGCGGGCCCGCCTGGAGAACGGCACCGTCGTGCACCTGTGCGAGCCTGAGTACCACGGCGATCGCCTGCGTGGCCGGCGCGCGGTGCTGGCCTTCCGCACCTACGGGCTCGACATTCTTGACCGGCTGCGCGGCGCCGGCTTTGACGCGTGGGTGGAGCGCGTGAACGAGCCGCGCCACGCCATCGAGAACGGCAAGGTCGTGGTCGGCCGGAAGCGCGCGTGAGCACGGTCGCCCGCAACATCGCCGCCAACGCCGCCGGCGCCGCCGTCGGCCTCGGCGTCCTGCTGCTCGCCGTCCCGCTCTATCTCCGGCTGCTCGGCCCCGAGGCCTACGGCCTGGTCGGCCTCTTCGCCACGCTCATGGCGGCGGCGGCCGCGCTCGACCTCGGCCTCGGCGCGACGCTCAACCGCGAGGTCGCGCGAATGACCGCGCGGCCCGCTGACGCGCCCGAGCTCGCCGACGTCGTCGCGACGCTGCGCGCGGGCGGCTGGACGGCCGGCCTCGTCCTCGGCGGGCTGTTCGCCGCGCTGGCGCCGGCGATCGCCACGCGCTGGCTAACGCCCGTGGCGCTCGCACCGGACGAGGTACGCGGCGCGCTCGTGCTCATGGGGCTGGCCGTCCCTGCCATCGTCGCGCGCAGCGTGCACGTCGCGGGCCTGAACGGTCTGCAGCAGCAGGCCCTGGCCAACGGGGTCCAGGGCGGCGGCACGCTCCTGCGCACCGTGCTGACGCTGGCCGCGCTGACGTGGGGGGCGCCCACGGTCACCGTGTTCTTCGTGACGCAAACGCTGCTGCTGTACGTCGAGGCCTTCATCCTCGCGCTCGTGCTCGCGCGCGCGCTACCGCCCGCGGCGGCCGGCGGCCGCATCCGGCCGAGGGCCGTGCGCCACCTCGCGGCCTTCAGCAGCGGTGTCGGCGGCACGATGCTGCTCGGCTATGCCGTGCTGTCCGTCGACCAGGTCGTCCTGAGCGCCATCCTGCCGCTCGCGCAGTTCGGCTACTACACGGTCGCCGCCGCCGCAGCCGCCACGCTGGGACATCTCGGCTACCCGATCGTGACGGCCGTCTATCCCCGGCTGAGCCAGCGCGTCGAGCGCGACGACACGCGCGGAATCTCCGAGGACTACCACTTCTTCTCGCAGGTCGTGGCCGTTCTCGTGGTGCCGCTCGGCGCGCTCCTGGTCTTCCTGCCCGAGCAGGTGCTCGGCCTGTGGACACGCGACGCCGAGGTGGTCCGCCACGGCGCGCTCGTGCTGAGCCTGCGCACGCTCGGCACGATGCTGCAGACCTTCATGTACGTGCCGCACATCCTGCAGCTGGCCGTCGGCTGGTCGAGCTTCGCGGCCATCGTGAACGCAGGCTTGCTGCTCGTCCTGGTGCCGCTCACGCTCGGCCTCGCGCTGGCCTGGGGCGCGCCGGGCGCCGCCGCCGCCTGGGCCCTGCTGAACCTCGGCGCGCTGATATTCGCCATGCATCGCATGCATCGGCGCGTGCTGCCGGGCGAGCTCGGCGCCTGGTACGCGCGCATGATCCCGCCGGCGCTCGCCGCCGGGCTGGTGGCGGCGCTCGCGCGGGCCACCATGCCGGCCGGGCTGGCCGTCTCGGCGCGCGCGGCATGGCTGGCAGCCACGCTGGCGCTGGCGGCGGCGGCCGCGCTGGCGGCGGCGCCGAGTGTGCGCCGGCGCCTCCTCGCCGCGAGACGCGCGGTCCGCGTGTCGTGACCGGCGCCCCGCGCGTCAGCATCGGCATGCCCGCGTTCAACAAGGAGGCGACCGTTGCGCGCGCGGTGCAGTCCGTGACCGGGCAGACGTTCGCAGACGTGGAGCTGATCGTCTCGGACAACGCGTCCACGGACGGCACCGAGGCGATCTGCCGCCGGCCGGCCGCCGGCGACGCGCGGATTCGCTTCACGCGCCAGGCCGCCTTGATCCCCGCGTTCGACAACTTTCGCTTCGTCCTCGACGCGGCGCGCGCGCCGTACTTCATGTGGCTCCCGGCCGATGACTACGCGCTGCCGCGGCTGCTGGAGCGTGCGGTCGCCGTGCTCGACGCGCGGCCCGACGTGGTGTGCTGCGTACCCGGCGTCGAGTTCCTCGAGGCCGACGGTCGCCGCTGGCGCTCGAGCGGGACGTTCGCGCTCACGGGGAGCCCGCGCGACAACGTCGAGCGATTTCTCGAGGACCCGCGAGACAACTCGCGCTTCTACGGCCTCTATCGGCGCGAGGTCGTGCGCAGGGCGCTGCCGCCCGCGCCGTACTACGCCTGCGACTGGCAGCTCGCCGTCGGCTCGCTGGCGTTCGGCAAGCACTGGGAGCTCGACGAGGTGCTCCTGGTCCGCGAGGCGAGCGATCCGGCGCGTTACATGCGGCTGGTTGACGTGATGTCGAGCGGCCGCGCGGCCAGCCTGCTGCCGCTGTCGACCTTCTCGCGGGCCATGCTGTCGGGGCGCCTGGGGGTGCCGCTCAGCGCCCGTGCGGTGATGCACCTGCTGCGCCTCAACGTCATGTTCCACATCATGTACGCGCGCCACCGCTACCCGCGCTACGGACGCCTCGCCGAGCGCATCGGCCTCCGCCTGAGGCACCTGGGCACCCCCTCAAGACAGCGCCGGGATTGACAAAAATCCTTTGGCGGTCGTCCGGGTGGGCTGCGGTAACGTGGAGTGTCCGCCGAAGCCGGAGACGGCGGCGGCACCCGACACGATGGACGAGATCGAACGCTTCGCCGCCGAGGTCAGCGCGAATGTCGACCGGCTCATGGCCGATACCGACATGCAGGCGCTCTCGCGCGCCTGGCTCGCCGAGGTCACGCGCCGCCGGTACACCTACAACTTCGCGTGGCTCGGCCGGCCGGTCATCCAGCTCCCTCAAGATCTGCTCGCCGTGCAGGAGCTGATCTGGCAGATCCGGCCCGACCTCATCGTCGAGACGGGCATCGCCCACGGCGGCTCGCTGATCCATTCCGCCTCGGTGCTGGAGCTGCTGGGCGGTGACCGGCTCGTGGTCGGCGTCGACGTGGACATCCGCGCCCACAACCGTCGCGAGATCGAGGGCCACCCGCTGGCGCGGCGCATCCGGCTCATCGAGGGCTCCTCCACCGATCCGCGCACGGCCGAAAAGGTCGCGGAGCACGCCAGGGGGCGTCGCGCGGTGATGGTGGTGCTCGACTCCGATCACACCCATGCCCACGTGCTGCGCGAGCTGGAGCTCTACGCGCCGCTGGTCACGCGCGGCAGCTATGTCGTCGTGTTCGACACGCTCATCGAGGACCTGCCCGACGAGCTCTTCGCGGGGCGCGCGTGGGGCAAGGGCAACAATCCGAAGACCGCCGTGTGGGAATACCTGAAGGGGACCACGCGCTTCGAGATCGACGCCCGGATTCCCGCCAAGCTCCTGTTGACGTGCGCGCCGGACGGCTTCCTGAGGTGCGTCGGTGACTGAACAGCCGCCGATCCCCGTCTTCCAGCCTCACGTGGGCGTCGACACGATCAAGGCCGTCGTCGATGCGCTGCACGTGGGGTGGCTCGGCATGGGCGCCATCACCCAGGCGTTCGAAGAGGGGCTGGCCAGCTTCCTCGAGCTGCGTGACCGCTACGTGCTGGCCACGAACACCGGCACCTCGGCGCTGCACCTCGGCCTGCTGGCCGCCGGCGTGGGTCCCGGCGACGAGGTCATCACGCCGGCGTTCAACTTCGTTGCCGACCACCAGGCCATCGTCGCGACCGGGGCCACGCCGGTCCTCTGCGACGTGGACGAGGCCACGCTCGGCCTCGACCCCGAGAAGGCCGAGGCGCTGGTGGGGCCGCGCACGAAGGCGCTGGTGCCGCTGCACTTCGGCGGGCTGCCGGGACGGCTGAAGGAGCTGTACGCGCTGGCCGAGCGCCGCCGACTGCGCGTGGTGGAGGACGCCACGCACGCCTTCGGCAGCCGCGCCGAGGGCCGCCCGATCGGCAGCGCCGGCGACGTCACCTGCTTCAGCTTCGACCCGGTGAAGGTGATCACGTCGATCGACGGCGGCGCCGTCGTGGTCGGCGACCGGTCGATGCTGGAGCGGCTGCGCCAGTGGCGCTTCCTCGGCATCGACCGCGAGACGCACGAGCGCTACAAGAACAGCCGCGCGTGGGAGTACGACGTCGTCAGTCAGGGCTTCCGCTACCACATGACCAACATCAATGCGGCCATCGGGCTCTCGCAGCTCGCCCGCGCGCACGAGTTCATCGCCGCGCGCCGCGCCGCCTGCCGGCTCTACAGCGAGCGCCTGGCCGGCCTCGCCGACGTGCGCTGCCCGGCCACCGACTTCGCTGACGTGGCCCCGTTCATCTACACCGTGCGGGTGACGGCCCGCCGGCGCGACGGGCTCATCGAGCACCTCAAGCGCCGCGGCATCGCCACCGGCATTCACTTCCTGCCCGCCCAGGACTTCACGTTCCTGAAGGACTGCCGCCGCGGCGACCTCGCCGTCACCGAGCGCGCGACGCGCGAGATCCTCACGCTGCCGCTGCACACGCTGATGGCGCCCGCGCTCGTCGAGCGCGTCGCCGCGGCGATCCGCGAGCACTTCGAGTCGCCGCGGTGAGCTACCGCGTGCGGATCCGCAGGCGCGCCACGGCTCCGCCGGGGCGCGTGCGACTGTGGGGGGTCCGGGGGCCATGTCGAGGCCCCCAGAGCGAATAATGGCGCTCGAGCGCGTCAGTGTCAGCGCCGACTGGGACGCCGAACGACCGCTCGGCGACGCCGCACTGGCCGCGTACACCGAGCACGGCGTCCTCCGCCTGCGCGGGTTCGCGCCGGCCGCGCTGCTCAGCGCGTTCCGCGACGAGGCGGCCACCATGATCGGTCTCCTCCTCGACGAGCTCGGCCTCGACGCGCGCGCCTCCCGCGTGGACCGCTTCGATCGCGGGCTTGATCTGCTGCTGGCCACCGACCGCGCCCGCGTAGGACGCCTGTACAATGCCGTGCGCAAGCTGCCGAGCGTGTACGGCCTCATCACGGCCCCGCGCGTGTGGGCGGTGATGCGTCAGCTCATGGCCACGCGGCTGCCCGGCATCTATCCCGGTGGCACGGGCGTCCGCATGGACCATCCCGGCGAGGACGCGTACCTGTCGCCGTGGCACCAGGAATACCCGTACAACCTGACCAGCGACAACGCGGTCACGCTGTGGCTGCCGCTGGTGGACGTGGACGAGACCAACGGCTGCCTGCGCGTAGCGCCCGGCACGCAGCGCCTCGGCGCGCTCCCCGTTCGCGTGCGCGACCCGCTCAACGAGCGGCGCAACGCCAACGAGACCCTGGAGATCGCCGGCCTCGAGGCCCTGCTGGCCCGGCACGCGGCGTCACCGGCGCCGACGGCCGCCGGCGACGCGCTCGTCTTCCACACGTTCCTGCTCCACTGCTCACAACCCAATCGGAGCGCCGCGACGCGCTGGACGCTGCAGGCGCGCTACTTCGACTTCCTCAACCCGACCGCGATCCGCCACGACTGGGTCGGCGGGATGAACGAGGGCGTGGACTTCCGCCGGTATCACCCCGAGCTGGTCGCCGACGGCTGACATGCTCGCGGCCTGCCGCGTGTGCGCGCGCCCCGAGCCGGAGCTGCTGCACGCCTCCGCGCTGGAGCAGACGCTGACCTCCGAGTCCAAGCTGCGGCGCGGCCGCCTGCGCATCCACCTCTGCGCCAACTGCGCGCACGTGATGAGCGACGCCGGCGGCCTCGACGACGTGGCCGGCTACTACGGCGCCGAGTACGACTCGCTGCTCGACTCGCCGGAGTCCGACGACCTCTACGACCTCGATGCCCAGGGGCAGCCGGTCTACCGCTCGCAGATCCAGGTCGACAATCTCGTGCGCCTCGCCAACCTGCCGCCCAAGGGCCGGGCGCTGGACTTCGGCTGCGGCAAGGGCGCGTTCCTGTCGCGCTTCGGCCGCCAGTACCCGGGCTGGGAGCTGGCCGGCTGCGACGTCTCGGAGCGCTACCGGACGTTCGTCGAGCCGATCACCGGGCCGGGCCGCTTCGCGGTGACCTCGCTCGACCGCGCCCAGGCGCCGGCCGGGCCGTTCGATCTCATCACGCTGTTCTTCGTGGCGGAGCACCTGGTGGACCCCGCGGCCACGCTGGCGCGCGTGGCGTCGTGGCTGACGCCCTCAGGCCTGCTCTACCTCACCGTCCCCAACGTGATGACGAACACCATCGACGCGTTTCTGGCCGACCACCTCTCGCACTTCTCGGCACTCAGCCTGGCCGCCCTCGTGCACCGCGCGGGACTGCGTCCGCTGGTGCTCTCGGAGCACCATCAGCTCGGCCAGCTCACGCTGATGGCCGCCGCCGATCCCGCCGTCACGCGGCGCCCGGCCGCGCGCCTGGGCGGCGATCTCGTGGCCGCGTACGTGGACGCCATCCGCAGCGGCGTGACGCGCTGGGCGGAGTGCGGCGCCCGGGTCACCGCGTTCCTCGCCGAGCGGCCCGCGGGCCACGGGGATCTCGCGGTCTACGGCGCCGGCGTCTTCGGCAGCTATCTCGCGCTCGCCGCCGGGCCCGCGCGTGAGTCGATCGCCTGCTTCCTCGACCAGGGGCCGTTCAAGGTCGGCACCACCCACCTGGGCCGGCCGGTCGTCCACCCGCGGGAGATTCCCGCGCGCGTGAGCGACGTGCTCGTGGGGCTCAATCCGGGACGCGCACGCGACATCCTGGCCCAGGCGGGGCTGCTCGACCGGCCGCGCCTGCGGTTCTTCTTTCCGTGATGGCCAGCCCCCGGCTGCTGCAGGGCGAGCAGGTCAAGCTGCGTCCCTTCCGGCGCGAGGACCTGCCGCGGGTGATCGCCTGGCGGCGCGACGTCGAGCTGCGTCGCGGCGCCTTGTGGAGCGACGCGCCGTTCGGCCCGCGCGAGGCCCAGCGCTGGCTGCGCGCGGTCGGCGACGGCGCCGATCCCTCGCGCATCACGCTGGCCATCGAGCTGCGCGCCGACGGCCGCCTGGTGGGGCTCACGAACCTCACGCGCATCGACCGCCGGGCCGGCACCGCGTATTTCGGCATCGTCGTCGGCGAGAAGGACTGCTGGGGCAAGGGGATCGCCACCGAGAGCCTGCGGCTGGTGCTCCGCCGGGCCGCCGCGCTGCGGCTGCGCAAGGTGCTCCTGGAAGTCGCCGCCGACAACCCGCGCGCGGTGGAGCTGTACCGCCGGGCAGGCTTCCAGACGGAGGGCGTGCTGCGCCGGCAGCTCGCGCGGCCGGAGGGCTTCGTCGACGTCATGGTGATGGCGTTCTTCTTCGAGTGATGGTCGTCGCCATCAACCAGCCCTGCTACCTGCCCTGGCGCGGCCACTTCGCCCTCATGAAGACCGCCGACGTGTTCGTGTTCTATGACGACGTGCAGTTCACGTCGAACACCTCGCGCAGCTACTTCGCGCGCGTGCAGCTCAAGACCGCGGCCGGCCGCCGCTGGCTCACGGTGCCGGTGCGCAAGAGCGGGAAGTTCGGCCAGCGCATCGTCGACGTTGCCATCGCGACGGATGATCGCTGGACGGCGCGACACACGGCCGCGATCCGCGAGGCCTTCCGCGGCGCGCCGCACGCCGGCGCCGTGGAGCCGGTCCTGGCCGCGCTCAGCGGCTGGGAGCGGCTGGCCGAGCTGACGGTGACCACGACCACGCTCATGGCCCAGCTGCTCGGCATCCAGCGCGAGACGCTGCGCGCCTCGACGATGGGCGTGGGCGGCAGCGGCTGGGAGCGCGTGCTGGCCGTCTGCCGCGCGCTGAAGGCCACGCGCTACGTGAGCGGTCACGGCGGCCTCGACTACCTCGACCACGAGGCGTTCGAGGCGGCCGGCGTCGCGGTGGAATACATGGACTACGACCTGTCGCCCTATCCCCAGCTCCACGGCACCTTCGAGCCGTACGTGACCGCGCTCGACACGCTGGCCAACCTGGGCCCGGCCGCGGGCGCGCACGTGAACGCGCGCACGGTGCCCTGGCGCGAGATGTTCGCGCGCCGGGCGGCGGCCGCGGAGCCGGCACGATGAAGACGCTCGTCCTCGTTCCCGCCTACAACGAGGCCGCGCGCATCGGACGCGTGCTGGCCGGCATCCGCGCCGCCGTGCCCGGCGCCGACGTGCTGGTCGTCGACGACGGCTCCGCCGACGACACCGCCGGCGTGGCACGCGCCGCCGGCGCCCGCGTCGTGCGCCTGCCGTTCAATCTCGGGGCGGGCGTGGCGGCGCAGACGGGGTACAAGCTCGCCGTGCGCGAGGGCTACGCGTGCGTGGCGCAGCTCGACGCCGACGGCCAGCACGAGCCGGCCGATCTCCCGGCGCTGGTGGCGCTGATCGAGCGCGGCGAGACCGATGTCGCCATCGGCTCGCGCTTCCTCGGCGCCACCACGACGTACCGGCCGGGCACGCTGCGCCGCGTCGGGATGGCCCTGTTCGGCCTGCTGGCCTGGATGCTGACCGGCGTGCGCTTCTCCGACGTGACGTCCGGCTTTCGCGCCTTCGGCCGCGACGTCGTGCGCTTCGTGGCCACCGAGTGGTACCCGACGGACTACGCCGACGCCGACGTGCTCATCACGCTCCGGCGCGCCGGCTTCCGGCTGCGCGAGGTACCGGTCCGGATGTACCCGCGCGCGGGCGGCCGCTCGATGCACGCGGGGCTGCGGCCGGTCTACTACGTGTTCAAGATGCTGCTCTCGGTGGCGCTGGCGCCCGTCCGGCGCGAGCCCGCCGAGCAGAAGAGGGGCCTGACATGACCCAGGGGCTGACGCTGCACCAGACGGCGTTCGCGCTCACCACCTCGCTGCTGATCTTCCTGTTCATCCTCGAGCTGGTCCGCCGGCGGCGGCTGCGTGAGGAGTACTCGTGGCTGTGGCTGCTGGCCGCCGGCGCGATGGTGCTGCTGGTCGTCTGGTTCCGCCTGCTGATGATCATCACGCACCTGGTGGGCGCCGTCACCCCGCTGAACACGCTGCTGCTGTTCGCGGTCCTCTTCCTCTTCGCGATCGCCGTCCACTACTCGGTGATCGTCTCCCGGCTCACCAGCCAGGTGAAGAATCTCGCGCAGGAGCTGGCTCTGGTCTCCGCCCGCCTCGAGGAGCGCGAGCGCTAGTCAGTCCCGGCGGCCGGCCAGCGCCTCGCGCGCACGCCAGCCCTCGTAGCTGCCCGGCGCTAGCCGGGCGAAGGTCTCCAAATGGCGCCGCATGCCCGGCTCGTCGCCGCGCGCGCGGGCGACGAGCGCGAGCGCCCAGTGAGCCTCGGCGTGGCGCCGATCGAGCGCCAGCGCCTCCTCCTCTGCGCGGGTGGCCTCGTCGAGCTTTCGCTCCGCCAGCCGGACGAATCCGAGGGTGCTGAAGGCCAGCGCGTTGCGCGGATCGAGCTTCAGCGCGGCGGTGACCTCCTCGTCGGCCTCGCTGATCCGGCCCTCGGCCAGCCGCCGGCGCGCCGCGGCCAGATGCTGACCGACACGCGCGCGCGTGGCGGCGGTCAGGAACGCGGGGCCGAGGTCGCGCGCGGCCGCCTCGTCGCCGAGCCGGCGATGAATGGCGATCAGCGCGGGGTACACCTCGGTGAAGTACGGGTCGGCGCGCTGGGCCCGCGCCAGGTAGCGCGCGGCGCCGCGGTCATCACCGGCC
>Ga0111539_10009994_pt1 | contig 11959 bp, 5 predicted proteins | sample RhiMethybrSRZTD1_FD_79667 | JGI IMG/M metagenome (GOLD analysis project Ga0111539, IMG submission 79667) | Populus rhizosphere microbial communities from Tennessee, USA - Rhizosphere MetaG P. TD hybrid SRZTD1 (version 2) (version 2) | ecosystem: Host-associated > Plants > Roots > Rhizosphere >...
ATAAAGAAGTCTTAGAACATAAAAGCTCTTTGCTGAATGGAATTCCCAAATGACGCGCGCAGTCTAGGTTAAGCTTCGATAGGCTGTCAAACGAAAATCATTTGTTCACTTCAACAGGCCATCCGCAAACCCAATCTCATAAGCCATAAATAATCCAAACCCGAGGCTGAAGCATCCGGCCAGCGCGCGGACGGCCAGGTTCGTCTTCGCGAAATGCCCGGACGTCAGGTGAATCGGCAGGCTCAGAATCAGGCTCATCAACATCATTCCGCCGATCGAGCCGACGCCGAAAATGATGATGTAGGCGAAGGCCAGGGCTGTCGAGCTCTTGATCGTCATCAGCACGGATAGCATAAGGGCCGCGCTGCCCGCCAATCCGTGAACCATCCCGATGACCAAAGGTCGAACGCCGAGTTTCAGCCCGTGGTGAGAATGGGCCGGCTCCGGCTTGTCATCGTGAAGGTGCGGGTGGATGTGTGTGTGGCCGGCGTGAGAATGTTCGTGAAAATGCATGCGGCCCCCGCGCGCGAGCTTGTAGAGCACGTTCGCGCCCAGCCCGATCAACATCAGCGCGACGCAGAATTCGAGCGGCTTTTCGTACTTTCCAATGTCGAACCGCATCAGGATTACCGCCGTTCCGGCGAGCAACAGTGCGGCCGTGTGGCCGACTCCCCAAAGCCCGCCGATCAGAAGCGAACTGAGCCGGTTCTTACGCTCGCTGACGATGGTCGAGACGGCCGCCAGGTGATCGGCGTCCAATGCGTGCCTCAACCCCAGGCCCAGTCCGATGACTAAAACGCCGAGCGCGGAGGTCGTGGTTGTCGTCTCGAGATCCGCCCGCCACAAGTCCGCGACGTCCAGCCCGGCCTGTTTCAACGCCCCGTAGCAAATGGCCGCGCCCAAAACCGCGATGACGAAGGCGCTCGCCGCCGGAATCGCGCGCATAAATTTTCCCGACGACGGGATTCTCGACAATAATTTCCCCCCATAAATAAAAGCCATGCCGGCGGCGGTCAGCGCGCCGGCCAATCCCAGACTGAACGCCACGATCAGAACCAGCCCGTACGCGACGCGGTTCATCGAGATCGCGGCAAGCATTACGACGAGAGCTGACGGGCATGGCATTATTCCGCCCGACACTCCCAGCGCCATCAGACTTCGCCACGTGACCGGCGAGCCGTCCGCGCCCGGCGGCAAATGCGTGTGGCTGCCCGCGCCGTGACCATGGCTGTGGGAATGATCGTGATCATGCCCCCCATGATTGTGTACATGATCGTGATCGTGCGCGGCGACCCCCAGCGACACTCGCAGCCGCTTCGTAAAAAGGCTCAGGCCGATCGCCACGACCAACGCGCCCGAAACGAAGCTTAAAATGGGAAGGAGTTTTTCAGGAATCACGTAGCGCGAAGCGAAGAATGCGCCGAGGCCGAGCGCGTACACGCCGAGAGTGTGCGTGATTGTAACCGTCGCCCCCAGAATCGCCGCATGCTTCGCCGTGCCGCGCGAACCAACCAGATACGCGCCGACGATCGTTTTGCCGTGCCCGGGCGACAACGCGTGCGCGCCGCCCCACACGAAGGCTATCAACAATCCGATCAATATTACGCCGGGCGTCAGGTTCGGCGCGGCGATCAGTTCCGCGAACCGGTCGCGCGCGGCCACGACAGGTTTGCCGTCGCGCAGCGTCAGAGATTTTGCGTTCGAGGGCAAAGGTCCCGCGGTGACCGACCATTCGGCCACGCGCTCGTCGAGCGGGGCCATCAGCAGGTCTTCAGGGTAAGCTCTCAACTCATCGGTCACGCCGCCGCCGTAAGCAGTGCTGTCGAAGACCTGCGCGCCTGCGGCCGGCGCGACGACGATCTCGCGCCACCCGGCCCGCCCGGCCATGTTCGCGTTCTCGAAGTGGAACCGGCGCGCCGCGCCCGCAGACGCGAATTCGCCGGTCAATTCGTAAACGATGCGCATCGTGAACAACCCCGCCGCGCCCGGCTTTTTGCTGACGCTTTTTCCCGCCAAACGCAAAGTGATCGGGACGCCGTCAACGGTCAGCGCCACCCCTGCCAGATAATCGGGCGTGACCTGATCGAGGTAGGCGTTCAACTCGGCTTCGGTGAGATTGCCGTCGCTATCCAGATCGGCTTTTTGCGATTCTTGAAAGGCGGGGACTTCGGCGAGGTCGACGACGTAGCGAATGCGCGCGAAGGCGGCGCCGGATTCGATACGCGCGAAGTGGTTGATCGTGAAATTGCCCAGCGGGTGGGCGGACACTTCAACGAACAGGCCGATTGTGATTACAGCCGGTAACAGCCGTCGGAGCAGGCCATCCATAAATGATTTCTCTGTGTTGTGCGGCGCCTGTGGCTATTCATTTTTATGAAAACCGATGCAGAGACTACTCGGCCAGCGCCTGTTTGGCAACCTGGGACTGTCGCGGATCGAAGCGCGGGCTGAGTTTCAGCGCCAGCCGCAAATACTCCTGAGCGGCCGCGATGTCTCCGGCGGCGCGCGCGACCATTCCGGCATGGTAAAACAGCTTCGCGTCCTGTGTGCCCAATCGCAGGGCGTCCTTGGCCGCCTGCCTCGCCTCGTCAATCTTTCCAGCCTTGAGCGCAGCCCAGGCCAACGCGTCCGCGCCGTAAACGTCGCGCCGCGTTTCGTATTCACGTTTGGCGAGTTGATAAGCCTCGCCGGGTTTCAAATCGTGGTCGGCGTAAAAGAGCGCGAGTTGGCGGTTGTAAAGCTGTCCGCCGGCGGCGCCGATCTTGGCCGCCTGTTCGCACAAGGCGTATTGCGCTTCGGCCTCTTTTTTTCGTCCGGCGATCTGGAGCAAATCTCCGAGAGCTGCGACGGCGGCCGGATCGGGCAAAACCTTGACGGCGCGCTCGTAATGTTCGATGGCGCCGTTCATATCTCCTTTCGCCGCCAGCGCGCGGCCAAGCCCGGCGAGCGCGCGATAATAATCGGGGAAAGTCACGAGCGAGTCGCGGTAATGTTTTTCAGCCCGGTCGTAATCGCCGACTCCGAACGCAGTTTCGCCGAGCTGCCAGCGACACCATGCGACGGTTTCGCGCGAGGGCGGAACCGCTTCGACCGCCAGGTTCAGCGCCTCGACGTAAAGCCGCTCGGCGCGCACGTTGTCGCCCGTCAACGCGGCCATCCGCGCCAGCCGAGTTCTGGCCGCTACGTCCGCGCTTTCCCGCCTCGCCATCTGCCGAAAAGCCGACTGCGCCGCCTCGTAATCGCCCAATTCGGTCAGCGCGTCGCCGAGCAGCAGATATGGATAAGCTTTGCGCGATTCCAACCGCGTCAACTGTTCGGCGTGACCGCGCGCCGACGCGAAATCGTGCGAGGCGAATTCGACCTGCGCGAGCAGACTCAAGCCTCCTGCGTTCTGCTCCGCCGGAATCGCTTTGAGCGAATTTCGGGCTGCGCGCGCCGCCAGATCGAGCCAGGTCACGTTTCCCGTCTCGCGCAACCGCAACAGGTAATAGCCCGCGAGTTTATTCAGCGCGATGAAATCGTCCGGGTCGCGTTTGACGCGGTCTTCGAGAAAGCGAATCGACTGCTCGCTCCCATCAGTGTTGGCAGCGTTGGCGGCGTTGGCCGGAATCGGACTGGCGGGAGGGACGGTTATTGATGATGAATTCGACGGCGCCGACGAGAGGCCGCTTCCACAGCCGGCGGCCGATAGGGCCGCGAGGCAGAGGGACAGGGAGACGGAGAGGCGGAGTGACGGGGCGACGGGGCGACGGGGCGACTGGGCGAAATTGAATCGCTCACTCTCCATCTCACTCTGTCGCCCTGTCGCCCCGTCGCCCTGTCGCCCCATCTCTCTTACCTCCGGTTGTTAGTTACGAGTGTTGTCATCCACTCCGGCGTCGCGCGGCTGCTGCGAAGGCGCGAAGAACGGGAACAGGTTGCGCAACGGCAAGTCGTTCGCGTTGACGTTGTCGCCCAGCGGGTTTTGATTGGCTACGAAGAAGAGGATTGTGTCGATCGTGTCGTCACCCAGGCGGCGTCCGTTCGGGAAACCGGCGCCCGTATTGTTACCGCCTCCGGGGCCGCTGTTGGCCTGGTTCAGGTTAAGGCGCAAGAAGTCGCCGCGAACCACGGCCACTTGCGCGAGGATGCCGATGTTGGTCGCATTAGTGCCGAGCGCGGTCAGCGTGCCGATGATGTCGTTGGCGAAGCGCCCGTCGGCGTCGTCCTGCGGGCTCGCCAGGTTATACTCGTTCTTGCGTGGGTACGGTATCAGCGCGACGTTGATCGCCGGATTCCCCATGCGGTCGATTTTGGTAAAGTTGCGCGCGGACGGCGGCGGCGAATGCTTACCCTTCCGACCATCCTCGCAGTCATCGTCGTCAAAGTCCCCATCCGAGAAACGGCCGTGGCCCTTCGAGCCCGAGTTGACGCGGCGCTCCGTGCGGCAGATCAGACCTACCGAGTCGTTTTTCACGCGCAAACGCGAACGCAACAACGAGGACGGAATGCTTAGCCCGATCGAAAGCGTGTTATAGCCGGAGAAGCTGTCGCGCGCGCGGTTGAAGAAGCCCGGATTGGGCTGGCCGGCCAGAACCGAACTGACAAAACGATTGAAGGCCGGGATGTCGAAAAAGAACGGGTCGTCAACCAATCCGGCGAAGAATGTGATGCCGGTGTTCTGATCGGTCGTGACCACGAACTCAGGCGGGGTCGCGTTCAGATTGGGATTGGTGGTTTGAGCGGTGAAGGTCGGGAAGAAGGTCGATTTGATTGTTGCGGTCTGTGGGTTTGCGCCCGACGTGACTTTCTCGGAAAAGGTCACGTCAATCAAGCCGTCCGGCGTCGCATTACCGTTAGATTCTACTTCAAACCGGTAACGCATTCTGTGATCGAAGATGCCGAAGTTGACGGCCTCGCCAGGCACGATGAATCCGCAGACGGTCAACAGCATCACCACCCTGCTGTTGTCGTTGGGGTCGAGGAACAGGTAAACGTCGTTGATATCAGCCGAACGGTCAATCCCGACGCCGGGACCGTCGCCGTGATCGGCAGCCCCGATCCAGGGGGCCGGCGCAAGCGCCAGGATTAGACTGAGCGCTATTGTCAGAAGCACTGTCATTTTGCTTTTAATGCTAGGGAACATGAGGTGATCTCCATTTCGATGATGACCAGCCCGTATGGGAGCCGGTGAGGTTGTAGACGCTTGGCTTCAAGCGCATAGCCGGGATGATGTGTTGCGGATCATTCTTCGGGCAGTATGATCCGGCGCGGAGCGAAATGGCGACATCGGTCACGTGGGGTTATTTGAAGTGACACTCTCGCCGAGGGGAGATGTCAAGTCATAACGCCAGCGCCTTGCGCTGCGCGGCTGTTCTTAGGGAGCGAGGCAGCACCCGATTATTTTTTCAGCGTGCGGCGTGTATGTTATATTGGTTTTCGCGGATTGAAAAGCATGATTCGGATTTTTCGACTCCGCGCCTGACCACGCCTAGCAACCTGCAACTATTTGAAGTAATATTGTGAGACGCAATTTCCGATCCCGAAACAGATCGTAGTCCCGCCTATAGGCGGAAGCGTCCGCTGCAGTTCCTTTCCCTGACACTTAACGCTTCCGACCATAGGCAGGACCATAAATGACCAACAATACGGCGCACATTCCCCTGGAGGGGCAAATATGGAACCCCTGAGAGATACTGCTAAGCGCTTCAAATTAAAACTCCCCCTGGTGGTGGCATCGCTCGTCTGGCTGGCGTTGGCCCCCTCCCCTTACAGCGCAACCGCCCAGGAGACCGCAAGGCCAAAAGGCGTACTGGCCCTTTACTGGGGCGGAAGAGACAATCCGACCACCGCCATTTTCGACAAGAGCATTCAGGCGGCCTTCAGATCGGCGCCCACCGGCTCGATCGAATACTACGCCGAATACCTGGAGGAAGATCGCTTCACCTGGGAAAAGATGCGCGATTTCCTGCGCCAGAAATACGGCGACAACCGGATTGGCGCGATCATTACTCTGTCGAATCAGACGCTCAACTTCCTGCTTAAATATCGGGGCGATATCTTCCCTAACACCCCGATCGTTTACCATGCGTTCACCCACGCGGACATAGACCGAAAAGACGAAGTGAATGGCGTCCCGGTCTTTGTCGATAGCCCTTTTAGAAACACGATCGATCTTGCGCTCAAGTTACATCCAGCTACGAAGCAGGCCTTTATCATCACCTCGACGAAGGAACACGATAAGCGACTCGAAGCTGAGGTTCTGAAGGAGCTTAAGGAATTTGAAACCAGGGTGGAGCTCAAACCCCTGACCGACTATAAACTCGACGAATTGATAGCCACAGTTAAGAACGCGCCGGCGAATTCCATCATCCTCTATGTCCGTTATTCTCAGGAGGAACTCCCAAAGACGTTGGACGTGCTCAACTCCCTCACCCTGATTACCCAGTCGGCCAGGGTTCCGGTCTATACCGCCTACGAGTCTATACTGGGTCGCGGGAGTATCGGCGGTAGCGCCGGCCTCCTCGAGGATTGTGGAAGGATGTCGGCGGAGACCGCGATGCGGATAATCAACGGCGTAAGTCCGAAAGACATCCAGACGGTCCTTGTTCCTACCGTTCCGATCTTCGACTGGCGCCAACTCCGGCGCTGGGGTATCAGCAAGGACAGGTTGCCTAAGAATAGCGTCCTTCACCACATGGAGCCGACATTCTGGGAAGAATACAGGTGGTGGATCATCGGCTTCATCTCATTATGCGCGACCCAGACGCTACTTATCGCGGCGCTGTCGCTGCAGCGGGCCAGGCGCAAGCGGATTGAAGTGGCGCTGGCCGAGAAGGAGCTACGCCTTCGCGAGGCCCAGGCCATCGCCCGCCTCGGCAGCTTCCACTGGGACGTCAGCGGGGAGGGGGTTGTATGGTCGGATGAACTTTACCGCATCTATGGCCTTGAACCCAGCGAATCGAGCATCACGTACAAAACCTACCTCGAGCATATTCACCCTGAGGACCGGGATCAGGTCGGCAGGGCCGTAGAACAAGCTCTTGCGACATGGCAGCCGTTCGAGCACGAGTACCGCATCGTCCGGCCGACCGGCGAGACGCGCTGGGTTTTCGCGCAAACGCAGCCCATCTTTGACGTGGACAGGGTCCTGATCGCTATGCAGGGCGTCTGCCAGGACATCACTGATCGCAAGCTTGCCGAAGAGGCGCTGCGCGATAGCGAGGTGCGAGCGCGACGAGCCCTGGTGGAACAGATGTTGGCCGGCGTCGTCGAATGCGACGCGACCGGGATGTTCAAAATGGTCAATCAACGCTTCTGCGAAATCACCGGCTATACCGAGGCCGAGTTGCTGGGAATGGGACCGGCCGACATCCTGCATCCCGACGACACGGAACGCGTCCTCGATCTCAAACGCCGCCTGATGGAGAGCGGCAAAAGCTTTGTTACCGAGCAACGTTTTGTGCGCAAAGACGGCTCGGAAGTCTGGATCAACAGCCACGCCGCGCCTGTCCGCAACGCCCGAGGCGAGATCGAAAGAGCGGTGGCCGTCGTGATCGACATCACCGACCGCAAGCGCGCTGAGCGCGAACGCGAACAGCTCCTCAAACAGGAGAAGGCGGCGCGCGCCGAGGCGCAGGCGGCCAACCAATCAAAAGACGAATTCCTGACGGTGGTCTCGCACGAGTTGCGCAGCCCGCTCAATTCGATCCTCGGTTACGCGCGGCTGCTTCGGACGCGCTCGGCGGACCCTTCGCAGATCAAACAGACGGTGGAGATCATCGAGCGCAACGGACGGATGCAACTGCAACTGATCGAAGACCTGCTCGACACGGCCCGCATCATCAGCGGCAAACTCAAACTCGATGTGCAGCCGGTGACCCTCCTCGGCGTGATCACGGCCGCGCTCGAAGCGGTGCGCCCGGCGGCCCAGGCCAAAGGCATCGATATGATCTCCGACATCGATCCGCGCGCCGGCCAGATCACCGGCGACGCCGGCCGTTTGCAGCAGGTCGTCTGGAACCTGCTCTCGAACGCGATCAAGTTCACGCCCCGGTCAGGGCGCGTCGAATTGCGGATGGAGAGCGCGGATAATCAAGTCCGCATTACGGTCAGCGACACCGGCAAGGGCATCGAGCCGGAGTTCATGCCTTTCGTCTTCGACCGCTTCCGCCAATCGGATTCGTCGTCGTCGCGACGCTTCGGGGGACTCGGCCTCGGACTGTCGCTGGTCAAACAACTGGTGGAGTTGCATGGCGGTACGGTCGAGGCGGCCAGCGACGGCCCGAGCTGCGGCGCGACCTTCTCGGTGACGCTGCCGCAATCCGCCGCGCAGACCGGTGTCGTCGCCCAACAGCAACCCCGGGCGGTGGCCCAGCGCGAGGTGAGAATGGAAGGCGCGATCCCGCTCGACGAAGTCCCCTCGCTCGCGGGAGTGTGTGTGTTGGTGGTCGACGATCAAGAAGAAGCGCGCCAGTTGCTGAAGGAAACTCTCGGCGAATGCGGGGCGCAGGTGACGGCCGTGTCATCCGGCGTCGAGGCGCTGGCGGTTCTCGCCGACCCGCCGGAAGGCGAGCGCCCGTCCGTCCTGATCCTCGACATCAACATGCCCGGCGAAGACGGCTACAAGGCGCTCGAAAGGGTGCGCGCGCTCGAAGCCGAACGCGGCGTCCTGCAATCAGAGCAGATCCCCGCCATCGCCCTGACGGCGCTCGGCCGCTCCGAAGACCGATTGAAAGCGCTGGCCGCAGGTTTTCGAATGCACGTCGCCAAACCGGTCGAGCCCGCCGAATTGGCAATGGTCATCGCCAGCCTCTCCGACCGACTCGCCGTCGGCAGAAGCTTGTAAAAAGAGAAGATGTCAGATGTCAGATGTTAGTAGATAAGTGGCGGCGAAGTTCTCTTACTGACATCTGACATCTAGCATCTGACATCTATTCGCATGACATCTATTCGCATCTGAGCGCTACAAGCGGATCGACTCTCGTCGCGCGCCGCGCCGGAACCCAACACGCCAGTAGCGCGATCAGCAGCAGCAACACGACGATGGCCGCAAAGGTCAGCGGGTCGGTGGGGCTGACGCTGAACAGCAACTTCGACATCAACCGCGTCAGCCCAAACGATGCGGCCAGGCCGATTCCCACGCCCACCAGCGCCAGCTTCATTCCTTGACCGACCACTAACCGGAGCACGTCCCGCGCCTGTGAGCCCAACGCGATGCGAATGCCGATTTCCTGCGTGCGCTGCGCGACCGAGTACGCCGTCACGCCGTAAATGCCCAACCCGGCCAGCAGCAGCGCCACGCATGCGAAGCTGCCGAGCAACAACAGCACGAAGCGCGGCGCGGCAATCGAATCGGAGACGAGTCGCTCCATCGTTTGCACATTCGCAACAGCCAGATTGCCATCCAGAGCCTGCGCTTCTTTGCGCACCGCCGCGACGTAGCTCAGGGGGTCGCCGCTCGTGCGCAGCGCCAGCGTCATGAAATTTCGGGGGCGTTCGCGGCTGGAAAAATAGAAGGTCGGACGCGCGTCGTTGCTCAGCCCAAAGTGACGCACGTCCGCAACGACGCCGACGATTTCGACCCAGCGTATCTGGGGCCCGCCGAAGCCGATACGTTTGCCCACCGGCGTATCATTCGGCCAATAGCGGCGCGCCATCGACTCACTGATAACCACCGCGCTCGGCGCCGTTGCGCTTTCGCGGCCGTCGAACCCGCGTCCCGCGATCAACCGAATGTTCATGGCGCGGAAGTAATCATGGGTGACAGTGCTGACCCAGGCCGACGGCCGTTGATCGGGCGGCGGCGCGGGACGGCCTTCGATGGTGAAGCTGGTGTCAGTGTTCACACCCGTCATCGGCACGGAGGAGCCGAACGAAACTGCTTGGACGCCGGGCAGCGCCTTCAACCGTTCGTGCAATTGGTCATAAAAGTTCGCGACCTGTTCGCGCTTCGGATACATACTAAGCGGCAATCCGATACTTGCGGTCAGCACGTTGGCCGGCGCGAAACCCGGATCAACGCGCTGCAACCGCACAAAGCTGCGCATCAGCAATCCCGCGCCGACCAGAAGCGTCAGCGCAAGGGCGATCTCGGCCACGACCAGCGTTGAACGCGCGCGATTGCCGGCGGCGCTCGCCCTGGCGCCAGCGCCTGCTTCGCGCAAGGCCAGATTCAAATCGCTCTTTGACGCTTGCAGCGCCGGAACCAGGCCGCACAGCAAACCAGTCAGCGCCGAAATGCCAAGGCTGAAGAGCAGCGCCCGACTGTCAATGCGAATCTCGTCCAGACGTGGGGTCCCGTCAGGGGAAATGGCTTTGAGCAAGTAAACCATCTGGAACGCAACCATCAACCCCAGCCCGCCGCCGAGCAAGGCCAGCGCCAAGCTTTCGCTCAATAGCTGCCTGGCGACCCGCCAACGGTCGGCGCCCAGCGCGGCGCGGACGGCGATCTCGCGATGGCGCGCGGCGGCTTTGACCAGCGTCAGGTTCGCTACGTTCGCGCAGGCGATCAGCAAAACGAACCCGACCGCCAGCAGCAACACCAGCATCGCCGGGCGCATGTCGCCGACCGTGAATTCATGCAATGAAACCGCTGTTACGCCGACGTTTTTGTTCGCTTCGGGGTACTGTTGTTCGATGCGCCCGGCCAGCGCCGTCAGTTCCGCTCGCGCGCGGTCGAGCGTCACGTCCGGGTTCAACCGCGCGATCACGCGGACCGTGTAACAGCCACGTTGGCAATTAGGCGTGAATGTCTGGGAAATCGTCCGCCAGATTTCGGCGTTATTGATGACAGGAAATTGAAACCCTGCGGGCATTACGCCAATGATAGTGTAGCTGTCGCCGCCTAACCGTATCGGCCGGCCCACAATCGCCCCATCGCCGTTGAAACGCCGCTGCCACAGGCCATAGCTGATAACCACTACTTTATCGGCATTGGGTTTGTCTTCCTGTTCGCTGAATTCGCGCCCAAGCATCGGCCTGACACCCAACACTGAGAAAGCGTCGTGCGACACGCTGGCGCCCGCCAGAGTGTCTGGCTCGCCAGCCTCGGTCAGCGTCGGCCCCCAGTTGTTGATAGCCGCCACGTGTGCAAAAACATTACGCATCTCACGCCAATCCTGAAAGCCCGGCGGCGAAGTCCATTCGCGCTGCGGCCCGTCACGGCGCGTGTGGTCTTCCCAAAGGGTCAGGATTCGCTCCGAATCGGGATAACTCAGTGGCCTGAGCAACACACTGTTCACCACGCTGAATATCGCCGTGTTCGCGCCGATGCCAAGCGCCAGCGTGATCACAGCAATCAGCGTAAATCCTGGGTTTTTCACCAACATTCGCGCGCCGTAGCGCAGGTCCTGAATCAGCGTTTCGATCGAATTTAAGCTCCACATCTCGCGACTCACCTCCTTTAGCCAGGTTTGATTGCCGAATTGTCGTTGCGCGGCGTAACGCGCCTCTTCCGCCGCCATCCCGGACGCCAGGTTCTGCTCGATCTGCATCTCGAGATGGAAACGCATCTCCTCTTCCATCTCACGCTCGTGTCTTCCCCGAAGCAGCAGCGAAAGTAGCCGGAGCCAGAGTTGCAAAAGAATGTTCATCGCCCGCGACCTCACTCAACTCGTAACGACACTAGCGGGTCCACACTCGCCGCCCGCCGCGCCGGAATCCAGCAGGCCAGCAGCGCCACAATGATCAGCAACGCCGCGATTACAATGAACGTCAGCGGATCGGTTGCGCTCACGCCGAACAGGAGCGTCTTCATCAGCCGCGTCAACGCCAGCGCGCCTGCCAATCCTATCAGCGCGCCGATCAACGTCAGCTTCATCCCGTATCTGATGATGAGCCTCAGGACGTCGCCGGCCTGCGCTCCGAACGCCATCCGCACGCCGATTTCATGCGTCCGCTGCCTGACCGTATATGAAATGACGCCGTACATCCCGACCGCGGCCAGTATCAGAGCGACCGCCCCGAAGAAGGCGAGCAG
>Ga0111539_10009996_pt1 | contig 11957 bp, 8 predicted proteins | sample RhiMethybrSRZTD1_FD_79667 | JGI IMG/M metagenome (GOLD analysis project Ga0111539, IMG submission 79667) | Populus rhizosphere microbial communities from Tennessee, USA - Rhizosphere MetaG P. TD hybrid SRZTD1 (version 2) (version 2) | ecosystem: Host-associated > Plants > Roots > Rhizosphere >...
CTCGGCAGCACGTCGGCCACCTTCGCGAGCGTCTTCTCGAACTTCTGCGGGTCCTGCAGCTCCGCGCGCACGCCGAACCCGCCATCGAGCGCGAGCGTGGCCGACACGTTTCCGGTGAGCTGCGCGATCAGGTCGTCGTCGAGGCTCACCCCGAGCTGCTTGTCGATCGTCTTCTTGGCCCGCTCGTAGTCACCGAACCCGGACGGGTCGATTGACTGGCCGGCGTTCTCCGCGAAGTGGACGATGTGCGCGAGATCGCGGATGCCGAGGCCGATCTCTCCGGCGCGCTTGATCACCGGCGGAGCCTCGTCGCCCGGGGCGATCGGCAGGTCGGCGTCCGACAGGTCGCCCTCGGTCCGCGCGCGGAAGTCGATGTCGAGTGCGTCGTCCTTCGCAGTGATGGTCGCGCCCACCTGACGGAGCGCGGCGACCCACTTGATCCGGCGCGCGTCCGCAGAGCTCGGGTCCGACTTCAGGAGCGCCTCCACGTCCGTGTAGATCCGCACCAGGGCGTCGTCCGGCAGCCCGCTCAGCCCGTCGTTGAAGGTGCTCTCGTCGAGGTGGTTGTCGCCGTCGGCGCGCTCGAGCGCGCTCTTCAGCTGCGCGTCGTCGTTGGCCAGGACGATGAGGTCGTCCTTGACCGCGATGCTCGTGTCGCCCCGCCGGTAGAGCGTGGCGCCCGAGGCCTCGCCGGTCTTCGGGGGGAAGGTCTTCGAGATCAGCTCGTCGAGCTTGTCCTTGTCCTTCACCCGGATTGCGACGATGACGTCGCTCGAATCCCCGCTGATCGCGTCCGCGCTCGCCGCGCCCACCACCAGCGGGTTGCCGAGCAGCGGCTTCACGTCGTCGTCGAAGCTCACGCCGTCGCCCGACTGCTCGAGCTGGCGCTTGAGGCCCTCCTTGATCTGGCCGCTGAACGGGAACTTGGCGACCAGCTTGTCGAGCGATCCCCACTGGTCGCCGCTCAGGTCGGTGTCGATCGCGACCGCGAATGGGGTGTCCTTCGGCAGCACCGACAGCCCGGCGTCGAGCGCGCTGCCGGAGTCGCCGCCCCCGCATCCCGCGAGCGCGAAGAGGCCGAACAGCAGGATCACTGAAAGGAAACGGCGCACCGCGGCGCGCAGTCTAGTCTCGGAGCGATGCGGTCCAAGAACATGGCGCTCGCACTGCTCGCCACTGCACAGTTCGTCGTGGTCCTCGATGCCTCGATCGTGAACGTCGCGCTGCCGTCCATCGGCCGCGACCTCGACTTCGCCCAGGACGACCTGTCCTGGGTGGTGAACGCGTACACCCTCTTCTTCGGCGGCTTCCTGCTGCTCGGCGGCCGCCTCGCCGATCTGCTCGGGCGGCGGCGGATCTTCATCTTGGGTATGTGGCTGTTCGCGATCGCCTCCCTGGCCGGTGGCCTGGCGCAGAGCGACATCTGGCTCGTGATCGCGCGTGCCGTGCAGGGGCTCGGCGCGGCACTGATCTCCCCAGCCGCCCTGGCCATCCTCACCACCACGTTCGCCGAGGGTGCCGAGCGCAACAAGGCACTGGCCGTCTGGGGCGCGGTGGCCGGCTCCGGCGGCGCCGTGGGAGTGCTGGCCGGCGGCATGCTCACGGAGTGGGCCGGCTGGGAGTGGGTGCTGTTCGTGAACACGCCGATCGGCATCGCGGCGGCTCTGCTCGCGCCCCGGATCGTCGACGACAGCCGCGACGAGTCGAACCCGTCGTGGGACATCGCCGGCGCGGTCACGGTCACGGCGGGGCTCTCCCTGCTCGTGTACACGCTGGTCGACGCCAACAGCGCCGGCTGGGGCTCGGCGCAGACGATCGGGCTCGGCGCGCTGTCGCTCGTTCTGCTCGCCAGCTTCGTCGTGATCGAGCTGCGGCAGCGCTACCCGCTGATCCCCTTCTCGATCTTCAAGCTGCGCACGCTGCGCGGCTCGAACGTGCTCGGACTGCTGCTCGGCATGTCGCTGTTCGCGATGTTCTTCTTCATCTCGCTGTACATGCAGCAGGTGCTCGGCTACGACCCGCTCAAGGCCGGGCTCGCGTACCTGCCGCTCGCGGGGCTGATCATCGTCTCGGCCGGCGGCGCGTCGCAGCTGGTGGCCCGCTTCGGCTTCAAGCCGGTGCTGATCACCGGGCTCCTGTTCACCGCCGCGGGCCTGTTCTGGTTCAGCAAGGTGAGCGCGCCCGGCGGCAGCTACGTCGGCGACGTGCTGTTCCCGGAGATGCTCGCCGCCGTGGGGCTCGGCCTCTCGTTCGTGCCGGTCACGATCGGGGCGGTCACGGGCACGAAGCCCAACGAGGCCGGGCTCGCGTCCGGCCTCATCAACACCTCGCAGCAGGTGGGCGGCGCCCTGGGCCTCGCGATCCTCTCGACGATCGCGACCAGCCGAACGCAGGACGTGTTCGCCTCAGGGGTCCACGATCCCAAGATCGCCTACACCGAGGGCTTCCAGGACGCGTTCCTCGCGGGCGGCGTGATCGCACTCGTCGGCGCGCTGCTCGCGTTCGTGCTGATCAGCTCGCGCGACAGCCGCGAGATGGCCGAGAAGGCGCGCGAGGGCGCCTCCCCGGCTCCCATCCCGGCTTAGCTGTTACTGGATCCCGGCCTCCTTGCAGGCGGCGGCGTACTTGCCGGTGCAGATCTCGTCGACGGTCAGGAAGCCGTCCTTGATGACGGTGTCCTGGATGTTGTCCTTGGTCACCGCGATCGGGTCGAGCAGCACAGAGTCGACCTTCTTCGAGCCGTTGTCCACCTTGTCCTTGGCGATCCCGTCCGGATCCATCTTGCCGTGCGCCGCATCGACCGCGAGCGCGGCCGAGGTCTCGGCCTGCTGCTTGATGGCCAGGTAGATCGTCGAGAGCTGCTCGCCGGTCAGGATCCGCTGGATCGCGGCCGCCTCGGAGTCGCCGCCCGTGACCGGCTTCGACTGCGGGTCGACGCCGTTGCCCTTCATCGCGGCGATGATCCCGCCGGCCATGCCGTCGTTCGCGGAGTAGACGCCCGCGAACCCGTCCTTCCCGAGTGACGTAATCGACTGCTCCATCTCGGTCTGGGCCTTGTCGGGGCTCCAGTCAGGCGTGTCGAACTCCTTGGCGATCTTCACGCCGCTCTTGTCGAACACCTGGTGGGCGCCCTTCTTGTAGTCGCCCGCGCTCGGGTCGGTGGGCGCGCCGTTCACCATCACGATCGACTTCCCGTCCGCGGAGCCGAGCTTGTCGAGCAGCGACTGCGCCTGGACGCGGCCCTGCTTCACGTTGTCGAACGACACGTAGAACGCGATGTCCTGATCGGGGATCAGCCGGTCGTACGCGATCACGGGGATGTTCTTCTGGTTCGCGTGTTGGACGATCGGGCCGACCGAAGCAACATCGACCGCGTCCAGCACCAGCACGCTTGCGCCCTTCGTGATCGCGGCGTCGGCCTGCTGCTGCTGCTTGTTCGCGTCCTGGCTGGCGTTCTGGTAGAAGACCTTGCAGTCGGGGCAGAGTTCCTTGACCTTGGCCTCGAAGAGCGGCCGGTCCTTCTCCTCGTACCGCGTCGTCTTGGTCTCGGGGAGGAGCAGCGCGATCGTCTTCCCGCCGCCTCCCGAGTCGCCGCCTCCGCCTCCTCCTCCGCTCGAGCTCGAGTCGTCGTCGCCTCCGCATGCCGCGAGGCCGAGCGCAAAGAGGACGGCGACTGCAAGCGCCGCGAACGTGGACCTGCTGGACCTGCTCTTCATTCCTGCTCCTTTCACTCCGTTGGGGTGACCTTCGTGAGTCCGGCCGGCGTGTCGGGGTCGATGCCGCGGGCGGCCGCCATGGCCGCGGCGAGCTGCTGCGCGCGCACGGTCGCCGGGAAGACCGCGAGCGCCTCCGGTAGTCCCTGCGGCAGGGGCAGCTCCGCGTCCGGTGCGTCGCCGCAAACCGCCACCGGCGCCCCCCGCTCGCGCGCAAGCCCGGCCACCGCTCGCACGTCCTCCCTGCCGGCGCCGCCTCCGTCGAGTGCGAGCACCGGCACGTCGCCGCGCGCCACGCCGATCGGGCCGTGGCGGAGGTCGGCGGCCGAGATGCCCTCCGCCAGGATGCCTGTCGTCTCCTTGATCTTGAGCGCCGCCTCGAGCGCCGCCGCGTACAGGAGCCCGCGCGCGGCCACGAACAGCCGTGCGCTGTCGGACCAGCGCGCCGCGAGCGCGTCGGCCGGCTCGGGGTCGTCGAGCACAGCCCGCACGGCGTCGGGCATGGCGCCGAGCTCGCCTCCGTCGAATGGCACGGGCCCCGTGGCAGCGGCCACGGCGGCCATCGCCAGCATCTGCCCGGTCACCGTCTTCGTGGCCGGCACCGCGCGCTCGGGCCCAACGCCGAGGGCCAGCACCGCGTCGGCGACGCCGCCCAGCGGGGTGTCCGCGTCGTTCACGACGGCGACGGTGCGCGCGCCCGCCTCACCCAGCCGCCGGCACACGGTCACGATCTCGGGAGTCTCGCCCGACTGGCTGATCGCCACGACAAGGAAGCCGTCGTAGCGGGCGGGCGCGTCGTACAGGGTGTGGAGGCTCGGCGCCGCGAGCCCCGCCGGACGGCCGGACGCGAGCTCGGCCAGGTAGCGGCCGTACACGGCTGCATTGTCCGACGAGCCGCGGGCCAGGAACACCACGCCTGCGAGGGGATCCGGCAGCACGGCCCGGACCGCGGAGGCGTCGCCGTCGAAGCGGTCGGCGAGCCGGCGCAGCGCGTCCGGCTGCTCGGCCATCTCGGCGCGCATGAGCTCGCCGCTCACGCCGCCACCTCGTCCAGCGCCAGCGCGATCGCGCCCCTCAGCGGCCCGTCGTGCACGAACTCGGCGGGCACCAGCTCGGGCGGGAACGGCGCGGCCGCCCTCAGGCGCCGCTCGAGCGCGGCGAGGACCGCGTCGGCCCTGCTCATCAGCCCGCCGCCCACGGCGATCCGCGCCGGGTCGAGCGCGATCGCCATATTGGCCACCTGCACCGCGAGCGCGTCCAGCGCCGCGTCGAGCAGCTCACGGGCGCGCGGGTCGGGATGGTCGAAGACGTCGGCCGCCGTGAGCGGCTCGCCGAGGAGCTCGCTCGCCCGCTCGCCGATGGCGCGGCCGCCGGCGAACTCCTCGAGCGGCGCGCGGCCGTCCGCGGCGCCGCTCGTCTCGCACGCCCCCCGCAGGCTGTAGCCGATCTCGCCGGCGGCGCCGTTCGCGCCGTGGATGACGCTGCCGCCCGCGACGATCGCGGCGGCGATCCCCGTCCCGAGCACGAGCAGGATGGCCGGGTCGGCGCCGCGCAGGCTGCCCCAGCGCAGCTCGGCCACGGCGGCGGCCTTCACGTCGGTCCCGACCGCCGAGCGGGCGCCGTTGAAGCGCTCGCGGAGCAGCGCCGGCAGCTCGAGCTCCTGCCATCCGGGCACGTTGGGGGCGAGCGCCACACGATCCTCGTACACGATGCCCGGGCTCACCGCGGAGACCGCCACGCATCGGCCTCCCTCGCTCCGCGCCGTTGCGGCCATCAGCTCATCGGCGCGCGCGACGGCGCGATCCACGGCCTGCGCCGCTCCGCGGCCCGCGTCCGTGTCGAGCCGGTCGGACTCGAGCAGCCGGCCGTCGAGGGTCGCGGTGGCGAGGGCGATCTTCGTGCCCCCGAAGTCGATGCCGAGGACGAAGTCGCGCTCGGGGTCGCCAGCGGTTGTATCCGCCACGAGAGATAAGATACTTTCTTAACTATGTCCGGTCAAGTTGCGCCTCCGGGCACTCCGCGCCTCCTCCGCGCGCACAACGAGCGCGCTGTCCTCCAGCATCTGCGCGCCGCCGGGCCCACCTCCCGCCCCGGCCTCGCCCGGATCGCCGGCCTCTCGAAGCCGACGGTCTCCCAGGCGCTCGCCAACCTCGAGGCGGCCGGCCTGGTCCGGCCTGTCGGCCCCGCGAGCCCGTCCATGGGCCGCACCGCGATGCTCTACGAGGCCGACCCCACGGCCGGCTACGTGCTCGGCGTCGACATCGGGCGCGCCTGGATCCGCGTCGCTGCGGCCGATCTGTCCGGCGCCATCGTCGCGCGGCGCGACGAGCGCAACCGGGCGCGCGGCGCGGCGGCGCTGGTGAAGGCCGTCGGCGAGGTCGCGCACGACGTGGTCGCCGCGGCCGGCATCACCTGGCGGAAGGTCGCCCATACGGTCGTCGGCGGCCCGGGCGTATTCGACCCGGACAGCGACCGGCTCCGGCACGCCCCGAACCTCCCCGGCTGGAGCCGCCCCGGCGTGATGAGCTCGCTGCGTGAGGCGCTCCCGCCCACCGTCACGCTCGACAACGACGCGAACCTGGCCGCGGTGGGCGAGCGCACCTACGGCAGCGGCCGCGACGCGCGCACGTTCGTCTACGTGTCCGTGGGCACCGGGATCGGGATGGGCGTGGTCATCGACGGCGAGCTGTACCGCGGCGCGCACGGAGCCGCCGGCGAGGTCGGCTACCTGCCCCTGGGCGCGGAGGACGAGCCCGCCCGCGGGCGCGACGCCAAGCGGCGCGGCATCCTCGAGGAGGCGGCGTCCGCCGACGCGGTGGTGCGCACGGCCAAGCGGCTCGGGATGAAGGGGGCCACCTCGGCGAAGCGGGTGTTCTCGGCCGCCCGGGCGGGCGATGAGCTCGCGCTCGCCGCCGTCGAGGCGGAGGCGAACCGGCTCGCGCTCGTCGTGGGCACGGTGGCCGCGATCGTGGACCCCGAGTTCGTCCTGCTCGGCGGCGGCATCGGGAGCAACATCGACCTGCTGCGGCCGCCGCTCGAGCGCCGCCTGGCCGAGCTGACGCCCCTCGCGCCGCCCGTCGCAGAGGGCGAGCTGGGCCAGGACGCGATCGTGCTCGGAGCGGTCGCGAGCGCACTCGACACCGCGCGCGACCTCGTCTTCGAGCAGCGCGCCGGCGTCGCCGCGAGCCTCGCCACCTAGCCGCGCTCGCGCACGGCCCGCCGGCGAAGCCTGCGGGCGATCCTCCGCAGGAGAGAGGCACGCGGCGGCACCGGGTCGTCCTGGATCACCTTCGTCCTCAGATTGTGTGGCGCGTGCACCCTGGGAAGGGAAGCACCCTCACCCCGAGGCGGTAAGACGGCGCACCAGTGGTCCTGGGGCCGGTTTTCTGGTGTATGGCGCTGAGGTAGGGTGGAAATCTGGACTCGCGCCGGCCAAGCCGTGTCGTGCTGTGGGCGCTCGCGCTCACCGGCGTAGCCGTGTCCGCGGCGGCCGTCGCGCTGGCATACGCCAGCGACGGGTTGGTCGACCCGGGCATCCGCTCGGCCCTGCTTGTCTGGGTCGTATTGCCGTACGTCCTTGCCGGCCTCGTGGCCTGGTGGCGGCGCCCTGAGAGCCGCTTCGGACCGCTCATGGTCGCCGTGGGCTTCACGATCTTCCTGTCCGGGTTGCAGTTTTCGAACGCTCCGCTCGCGTACACGTTCGGGATGGTCTTCGACATCCTCCCGAGCGTTCTCTTCCTTCATGTGTGCCTGGCCTTCCCCGGCGGCCGGCTCGAGCTTCCGGAGGAGCGGTGGCTCGTGGGGGCCGGGTACTTCGCGGCGGTCGTGCTCCAGATCGTGAAGATGCTGTTGGGCGCGGGCGGTCCCGACAACCTGATCGCGATCGTGACCGAGCCCGCCGTGGCGAACACGGTGGAGGACGTCCAGCTGCTCTCACTCGCCGCGATCTGCCTCGCGGGGATACCGCTGCTCCTCTCCCCGCGACGCGCGCGCACCCGGCCGCTCCCGCCGTGGGCCAGGCTGCTGGTGGATTCCTTTGCCCTCGGCCTCGTGTCGATTGCGCTTCTGTTCGTGGCCGGCAGCTTCGGGTGGGAGTCGTTCCAGACGATCCAGAGGATCGCCTACATCGTCATCGGGCTATCGCCCGTGGCGTTTGCGATCGGCCTGCTGAGCGCCCGCCTGGCGCGGGCGAACCTCGGCGACCTCCTCGTCGAGCTACACGCCGATCCGACACCGGAGGAGCTGCCCGGGCTGTTCGCCCGCGCGCTGCGAGACCCGACGCTCGAGCTCGCCTACTGGCTGCCCGAGTTCGAGACCTGGGCGGACCTCGAGGGCAACCCGGTCGAGCTGCCGGACGCCGACTCAGGGCGCGCCACCACGCTCATCGAGCGCGACGGCACACGGCTCGCGGCCCTGGTGCACACCGGCTCGCTCACGGACGAGCGCGAGCTGCTCGACGCCGTGAGCGCCGCCGCCGGAATCGCCCTCGAGAACGGCCGCCTCCACGCGGACCTGCGCGCCCGGCTGCTCGAGCTCCGCGGCTCGCGCCAGCGCGTGGTCGAGGCCGGCCAGGAGGAGCGCAAGCGCCTCGAGCGGAACCTCCACGACGGAGCCCAGCAGCGGCTCGTGGCGCTCTCGCTCGACCTCAGGATGCTCGAGAAGCGACTCGGAGACGATCCGGAGGCGCGGGCGCTCGTGGATCAGGCCCGCTCCGAGATCGCGATGTCGCTGGACGAGCTGCGGGACATCGCCCGTGGCCTCCATCCCGCGGTCCTGACTGGCTACGGACTCGGGGTCGCGCTCGAATCGCTCGTGGCGCGCGCGCCGCTGCCGGTTACCCTCACGGTCACGGTCGACGGCCGGCTCGACGAGCCCGTGGAGGTGGCGGCTTACTACGTGGTCTCCGAGAGCCTCGCCAACATCGGCAAGCACGCGCAGGCATCCACGGCCACGGTCACGGCCGTGCGGAGCGACGACGAGCTCGTGGTCGAGATCGTCGACGACGGCGTCGGCGGCGCGGACACCGAGGGCGGGAGCGGGCTGCGCGGCCTCGCCGACCGGGTCGAGGCGCTCGACGGCCGGCTGCGCGTCTGGACCCCACGCGGCGGCGGAACCCGCGTGAGGGCCGAGCTGCCGTGCGCGTAGCGATCGCCGAGGACAGCGTGCTGCTGCGCGAGGGGCTCGCGCGGCTGCTGGAGGATGCGGACTTCGATGTCGTGGGGAGCTCGGCCGACGCGGATGACCTGCTGCTCAAGGTGCGGAGCTATGTGCCGGACGTGGCCATCGTGGCCATTCGCCTGCCGCCGACGCACACCGACGAGGGTCTGCGAGCGGCACTGGAGATCCGCGAGCAGCATCCCGGCGTGGCGGTGCTAGTGCTGTCGCAGTACGTCGAGGTGGGGCTGGCGCTGGAGCTGCTGGCCGACTCGGCCGAGGGCGTCGGGTACCTGCTGAAGGACAGGATCGGCGACGTGGACGATTTCCTCGGCGCCGTGCGGCGGGTCGCGGGCGGCGGGTCGGCCGTCGACCCGAAGATCGTCTCGGCGCTGATCGGCCGGCAGCGGGACGACGATCCGCTCGCCTCCCTCACGGCGCGGGAGCGCGAGGTGCTCGAGCTGATGGCCACGGGCAGCTCGAATCAGGGCATCGCCGACGCCCTCGTCATCACCCTGCGCTCGGCCGAGAAGTACGTGTCGAGCATCTTCGGCAAGCTGGGCCTGCCCTCCACGGGAAGCGAGTCGCGGCGGGTGCTGGCGGTGCTCACCTTCCTCAGGACCTAGACACCAGAAAACCGGCCTGTCGGTGTGGGGTCTCCCGCCTTATCGGTGCCTCTGCGGAGTGGGACCGTGACGGGTATGAGGTCAGCCCTGAAGAACAGCTCGGTCCCGGCCCTCCCCGGTGACATCGCCCAGCAGGCGGTGCGCCTGGAGGACGTGCGCAAGGTCTACGGATCCGGTGAGGGAGCGGTGGTCGCGCTCGACGACCTCACCGTCGGATTCGAGAGCGGCTCCTTCACCGCCGTGATGGGCCCGTCCGGCTCCGGGAAGAGCACCTTCCTCCACATCGCCGCGGGCCTCGACGTTCCGACCGAGGGAAGTGCGTGGCTCGGCGGCGTCGACCTCGCGCAGCTCGACCAGACGGAGCTGACGGTCCTCCGCCGCGAGCGCGTCGGGTTCGTCTTCCAGGCCTTCAACCTCATGCCCTCGCTCACGATCTCGCAGAACGTGGCACTGCCGGTTCGCCTCGGCAAGGGCCGGCTCGACCGTGACTGGATGCGCGAGGTGATCGAGCGCACCGGCCTGTCTGAGCGGCTGAGTCACCGCCCGTCGGAGCTCTCGGGCGGCCAGCAGCAGCGCGTGGCCATCGCCCGCGCTCTCGTTACCCGGCCGGACGTTCTGTTCGCGGACGAGCCGACGGGCGCGCTCGACACGCAGACGAGCCGCGAGGTGCTTGCGCTCCTGCGTGAGATCGTCGACTCGACCGGCCAGACCGTCGTCCTCGTGACCCACGACCCCATGGCCGCGGCGCACGCGGACAGCGTCGTCTTCCTCGCGGACGGCCGGGTGGCGGGCACGCCCGATTCGCCGTCGGCCGACACCGTGGCCGAGCGCATGACGCACCTGGGGGACTGACCGGTGCTGCGCGTCGCTCTGCAGGGACTACGCGGCCGCAAGGGCCCGTTCATCGGCGCGTTCGTGGCGCTCGCGGTGGCCGCCGCGCTCGTGATGGCCTGCGGAATGCTGCTTCAGGCGGGCCTCGACTCGAAGCCGCCCGTCGAGCGCTATTCGGGCACCCCGGTGCTCGTGACCGGCCACCAGATCGCGACGATCGGCGCCGGCACCGAGAACGTGGACCACATCGCGCTGTACGAGCGCGCTCGCGTCTCGAGCTCGCTCGTCGAGCGGGTCGCGGCGCTGCCGGGTGTCGATCGCGCCATCGCCGACATCTCGGTCCCCGCCACGATCCGCAGCCGCGGCGCCGTCGTCGAGGGACCCACCGGCCATCCGACCGCGCTCCACCCGTGGGAGACCGCGGAGCTCACCCCGTACGAGCTGGCCGCGGGCCACGCTCCCGCCGGGCCGGACGAGCTCGTGGTCGACGCAGGCATGGCCCGCCGCGGCGGCCTCCATACCGGCGACCGCGTGCGCCTCTCATCCAACGGCCCGGCACGCGTGATGACCATCTCCGGAATCGCGAGCACGTCCGCCAAGGTCGAGCGCCAGGGCGTCCTCTTCGTCTCCTCCGCCACCGCGACCCGCTACGCCGCGCTGCCCGGCAGAGTCGACGCCATCGGCGTGCTCCCCGCGCGCGGCACCGACTCCGCTGCACTCGCCGCTCGCGTGCGCGACGAACTGGGCCACCAGGCCGAGGTCGTGACCGGCTCGGCGCGCGGAGACGCCGAGCACATCGAGAACGCGGAGGCGCGTGACGCGGTCACCGCGATCGGCGGCACCTTCGGCGGGCTTGCCCTCTTCATCGCGATGTTCGTGGTCGCGAGCACGATCGGGCTGTCCGTGCTCCAGCGCCAGCGCGAGGTCGCGCTGCTGCGCGCGGTCGCGGCCACGCCCAAGCAGGTCCGGCGCATGATCCGCTGGGAGACGCTCGTGGTCGCCCTGCTCGCGTCCGCCGTGGGCATCGTGCCCGGCGCGCTGCTCGCGCACGCGCTCGGCGGAGCCCTGTCCGACCGCGGCATCGCACCCGAGGACATGGAGGTCGCCGTCGGTGCGCTCCCCGTGATCGCCGCCGTCGCGAGCACCGTCGTCACCGCGCTGATCGCGGTCGCGGCCGCCGGCCGTAAGGCGGCGCGCGTGCGGCCGACGCTGGCCCTCCAGGAGTCGGCGGCAGAGCCCAGGCTGATCGGCCCCGTGCGGCTGATCCTCGGGGTGCTGGCCACCGCGGGCGCCTTCGGCGTACTCGCGGTCGCGGCCGCGAGCGGCGACGCCACAACGACGGCCGACCTCGCCGTGCTCACCTCGCTCGTGCTCGTCGTGGCGGCCGCCCTGCTGGGCCCGCTGGTGGCGCGCATCGCGGCAACCATCCTGGCGCTCGTGCTCGGGCGCACGCGCAACGCCCCCGGCTTCCTCGCGGTGTCGAACATGCGAACGTCCTCGCGTCGCTTCGCGTCGGCGATGACCCCGATCGTGCTCACGGTGGCGATCTCCGCCACGCTCGTGTTCACCGCGACGACGCGCGAGCACGAGACCGCGAAGCAGGAGCGGGAGCGCGTGACCGCCGACCTGGTGA
>Ga0111539_10009998_pt1 | contig 11956 bp, 16 predicted proteins | sample RhiMethybrSRZTD1_FD_79667 | JGI IMG/M metagenome (GOLD analysis project Ga0111539, IMG submission 79667) | Populus rhizosphere microbial communities from Tennessee, USA - Rhizosphere MetaG P. TD hybrid SRZTD1 (version 2) (version 2) | ecosystem: Host-associated > Plants > Roots > Rhizosphere >...
TGACCGAGCGCCCGAGCCGCCGCCCACCGCTCGGAGGCCCGGCGACAGCCACGACCCTCGGCGACTGACGCTACACTCCCGCGCTGGCCCTGGCTGGGGACTGCTCAATAACTCGCGGGCAGGCGGGGAGGAACGTTCTAGATGACTCGTGCTATGCACTGGGCGGCGTGGGCGGCTGCGCTGCTGTACCTCGCAGTTGGCCTGGGTGAGCTGGCGTTCGCAGACGGCTCGCTCGTGCACCGGGTTGTGTTCGCCGCAGCACTCGGGCTCTTCGCAGCGCTCGTCGTGCTCGGCGTCTGGCTGATCGATGACCGGCCGTGGGGCGGCACCGCGATGGCATCCGTCGGCGCGATCCTTGGTGGGTTCGCGCTGTTCTGGACTGTCGCCGCTGTGGTGCTGGCGATCGCGATCGTCACGCTCTCCGTCCTCACCGCACGCCGAGCCGCACCGCACGGCGCACAGCCGGCTTAGGCTCGCTGCGGCCGAGGTAATCCCTCGACAGGCAGGCAGGAGGACCCTCCTCGATGAACCATCTCTTCGTTGGTCGAACGCTCGCATCTCCCGTCTTGGTCGGGGCGTGCATCAGCGCACTCCCCATCTCGTGCTGACGGCGTTCGTCGTCGGCCTAGCGGCAGGTGCTTGGGCGCTGGCAGCGAGGTTCAGTCGGCGCGAAGCCGTCCGAGCTTGACCGAGGCGGAAGGGAGCCGCGGCTCGCGGTTCCCTTCCGCTCCATCGCTCGTGCCGGACGGGGCACCCCCAGTCCACTGAACCTCGTGTGGATTGACACACGTTGGCGACGGGCGCATGATCCACGCAACTGCGGAGAGGGGGCGGGATGCAACCGAAGCGGTTGTCTGGTTCGACGCAGGCTCCGACGAGGCCGACGGCCAGCGCCGACAGCAGCGGATCGCCTCGCCAGTGGTCGCGGAAGACGTTCCTCCAGGCGAGTGCGGGCGCGGCGGCGATCGGTGGTGCGGCGGTCGTGGGATTGACCCGACCGGCTAGGGCCTTCGCCGGTCCCGGCATCGGCCTGGTCGAGCCGATCCCGACGACAGTCGAGTTCTTCCCGGGTGTCCAATCGCACGTTCTCGCCCCGCCCTTCTTGTTCGGACCCGACTCCGATCCGGCAACGGTCTACAACTTCGAGGGAGTCAGCGGGCTCGCGTACATCAGCGGAACCTGCGAGCAGCGCAATCGCAGGACGGGAGAGACTCGCGAGCTGCCCTTCAGTTTCAACGACATGCGGTTCATGAAGGGCGTATTCCGTGGACGTGACGGCCACGTGCGCGACGCCGCTTTCGGATTCGTCTGAATTGACGTCTACGACCCCAGTTCAGGGGGCGCACAGATCACTGATTTCAACCCCGGCGTCCGCGACAACGGACTGTTCTGGACGACGGTGGTCGATCCCGGCGACATCGACGTCGACCTCGCCGCGGGCTCGGCGACGTTCCGGGGCCGGAACATGCACATGCCGGATTTCCACGACTTCGAGAACTCGATCCTCGGCAACGGCGCGCCAGCGACTCCCGCGGTCGTCTCGTTCACGGTGAGGTGGACGGCGTCCGGGAGCGCCGACCACTTCGACAACGCGGGGCAGCAGTACCGCGGCGACATACGGATCGCAAACGCGCAGATGGAATGGACTGCGCGCTCCGGCAGCTACGAGTACACGTCCGCACCGTTGGCGACGTCGACGGGGGACTATGCCCAGCTCGGCGAGGAGAGCAACGGCTCGTTCTTCTGACCCACACGTCGCGGGCTGCTGGACTGGGTGCTGCGCGAGCTGGCGCGCTCCGCGTCGCTTGCCCAAGAACACCTAGAAAGAATTCACCGAGCCGGTGGCGCTTTTGTCCACTCGACCCAGTGACTTTCCGCTTCCGCGTACTGCCGCCAGGCTGAGCTTCAACCTACTCGCGCTCCGTGCTCGGTGCGATCGGCAACCTATGACCTGGGGCAAGAAGCGTCAAGGCGACGGTCGGGCAATTTGTCGCACTTTGCGCCTTCTTCTTGCGTTCTAGCTCGGAGGAAGACCGAGTGCCGCCGCTCCGCGGTCGGTGAGGACGTACCGCATCTCCCCCAGTTCCAGCTCCTGCAGATGTGCGACCGTCTCGCCGGGCTCCGCGTAGGCGATGTCGACGAGCTGAGCGCGCACCAGGCGCATCACGTCGAACCCGGGAAAACGCTCGGCAACTGCTGCCGTCGATCGACCCGAGCGGCCGATGAAGGCGAGCACGGACTCGTCCGTCGTCATCTTCACCAAACGTACCCCATACGGGTGCTTTCGAGAACGCAGCGTCGGCGGGGTCCGCTCGTCATTTCGACTGACGCCGGAGCGCGCGCCCGAGTGCCTGGCCGCCCGCGAGCACGGGCTCGAACAGGTCTCCGTGCCGCTCGACCCGCTCGAGGGCCTCGCGCATCCCGAAGCGCCGCGGCGTCACGTCTTCCGTCAGCTCGTCCCAGCGAATCGGCGTCGAGACCGGCGCACCCGGCTTCGGCCGCACCGAGTAGACCGACGCGATCGTCTTCCCGCGCGCGTTCTGACGATGGTCGACGAGCACGCCCTCGCGCTTGCGCTTCAGCCACTCGGTCGTGACGAGCCCGGGATGCCGCTCCTCGAGCCCGCGCGCGACGCGCTCGGCGAACACGTACGTCTGCTCGTAGGTCGCTCGTCGCGCGATCGGGACGAGCACGTGGATCCCGTCGGCGCCGCTCGTCTTGACGTACGACTCGAGTTCGAGGCGCTCGAGCTCCTCGCGGATCAGGTGCGCGACGCGGATCGCGAGCGGGAAGCCGCCGTCGGGCGGGTCGAGGTCGAACAGCACGAAGTCCGGGCGGTCGGGCTTGTCGACGCGCGAGTACCAGGCGTTCATGTCGATGCAGTTCATCTGCACCATCCAGAGCACCGCCTCGGGCGAGTTGACGAGCGGGAAGTCGACGAGACGCGACCCGCCCCCGCGCGGGTACGTGCGGAACTGGCGCGTCGGAATCCAGGACGGCATGCCCTTCGGCGCCTGCTTCTGGAAGTACGTCTCCCCGTCGACGCCGTACGGATTGCGTTTCATGGTGAACGGCCGCTCGCGGAGGTGGGGAACGAGAACCGGCGCGATTGCGCGGTAGTACTCGAACAGGTCCTGCTTCGTGATCCCCTCGTCGGGGAAGAGGACGCGTTCCGGGCTCGTGAGGCGGACCGACCGCGAGGCCACGACCCGTTTCTACCTACGCGCGGTGGTCGGCGCGATCGCGGGTCAGTATTCGAGACCTGCTTCGGCCAGCGGGCGGCGCCCCCAGGCGAAGCTCGTTTCGTACCAGTCCGTCATCGGCGTGAGGGTCGTCCCGAACCGCGAGGAATGGACGAACCAGTCGTTGCCGATGTAGATGCCCATGTGTCCGACCTCGGACGGCTTCGACCTCGGGCCTCGGCTCCCGAAGAAGACGACGTCGCCCGGAGCGAGAGCGTCGCGAGTCACTCGCAGGGAGCGAGGAACCTCACCGCTCATCGCGTAGGTGGTGCGTCCGACGAGGACCTGCGAGAGCTCGGGCGCGTCCTGGAACGGCTTCGTCTTGTAGACGCGCCAGACGAAGCCCGAGCAGTCGAAACCGCCCGGGAGCAGCTTGCCGAGGAGCCGCTGCGGCTTCTCCGAGGTTCCGGCCCACACGTACGGCGACCCGACGAGGCGCAGCGCACGATCGAGCACTACACGCTGCCATTCGCTCAGCGGCGGGAGCGAGAACGCGTCGAGCTCGGCGCGCGCCGACTCGAGCTGGACGTCGGAGAGCTTCACGTACTTGGCGATGCTGTACGCCGCCTCAGCGCGTGTGACACGCTGCGTGACCTGCAGCTCGAGATCGTCCTCGGCTACCGGATGGTTGATACGAAAGCCGAGGAGGCGAGCGACGGTCTCCGTACCGAGCCAGGGTCGGGAGGAGATTCCGACGTCGAGCGCCGACTGCCGAATGAGCTGCGCCTCGGGACGGAGACCGGCGAGCGTGACGAGTCGCGCGTCGAGCTCGCGAACAGAGACGAGCGCATCGGGATCGGTGACCGACATCGCCCCGCCGAGGTTCCAGACCACGAGGGCGAGCTCGGAGGTCGTCAGCGGATCGTCCGGCCGGAACGCCTCGACGGACGGGCCCATGAGGCCCGCCTGGACGACGGTCCGGATCTCCGCGGACGCGAACTGCGAGCGCGCGGTCGGCGCGCCGGACGCGGCGCTTGCGGCGACGAGCGCGAGAAGGACGAGAAGCAGGGCGAGGCGGCGACCCATGCTGTCCGTATCGGCCCACGAAGCACGATCCCGTAGCGCTCGCCGAGTGAGGCTCGCGGACTGGCGCTAGGCTCCTGGGCGTGACCTCGCAGGCAGAGACATACCCGGGAACCCTTCCTGCAACGTGGCTCGCGGAGCGCGCCGCCGTCGATCCGGCGAAGATCGATGCGCTGCGACGGGCCGGCGAGCTGATCGCGGTTCGCGAGCCGGGCTCGACCGAGTGGCGCTACCCGGCCTGGCAGTTCGAGAACGGAAAGCCGAGGCGAGGCATCGCCCGTGTCGTCGCCGCGGCTCGAGACCGCGGGCTGGACGACACACGGCTCTATGGGGTGATGACGACTCCGCTCGGCCTGCGTGACGGCGGCCGGACCCTCGCCGAGCTCCTCGTCGAGGGCCGCGAGGACGAGGTCGTCGCGGCAGTACGAGCGTCCTAGGGCGCCAGCGCGGCTGCGGCGCGCACGACCGCGACGTCCCCACTCACGGTCTTGACGTGGAGCGGCACGACCTCACCGTCCGACTCACCGGTCGCCTCCTCGCCTTCGATGCCGAGCTCGGAACCGAGGTCGCCGGAGACGGACGCAGCATCGACCCAGACGCGCGTCCCGCGTGCGATTCCGACGCGGACGTCGCCCGAAACGGTCTGAACACGAACTTCGCCGGCTTGCACGCCCTTGAGATCCACGTCACCCGACGTCGTCGAGACACCGAGCTCGGCGGCGATCGTCCCGACGGTGATGTCACCGGAGACGGCCCGCGTCGTGAGCGGCGCGTCGACGCGCTCGACACCGACGTCACCTGACACGGTCGCGATCGTCCCCTGTCCGCCGAGCGTCCCTACCGAGACGTCGCCGCTCGCAGTCTTGACCTGCAGCAGGCCCGCGACGGTCTGCAGCCTGATGTCACCCGACGCGGTACGCGCCGAGACCTCGCCGAGCTCGCCGTCCACCCGGACGTCGGTGGACGCGCCGGAGAGGTCGAGATCCGTACCGGGAGGGCACGTCACACGGCACTCGAAATCCCCGCCCCAGCTGATCTGGATCGGCCCCCAGCGGAAGCGGTCGCGCTGCTCGATGCGGACGACGTGGCGTCCCGCGCGCTCTTCCATGGTTATCTCGATCTCGTCGATCGCGTCCTGGCCCCGACGGCCGAGAGGGATGACCTCGACGGTCGTCCGGGGTTCGTCGGCCGTCGTGACCACGACGCGGCCACTCGGGAGCTTGATCTGGAGGGAGACGCTCCCGGGAGTGTCGAACGTCGGCATCGAACTCTCCTAGTTGCCGTCGCGGCTCGACGGCGCGCGACGAACTCGGACTCCTGCGGTGCGCGGGCGCTTCGTGCGCACGCGATCGCTCGAGTCGAGGAGGACGGCATAGTCGAATGGGAGTGAGGTGAGAAGCATCGTCTCTCCTTTCAGCCTTGGACGTAACCCTGCATCCGGTTGCGGCTTTTCTTGGACTGGCGCTGCTCGAGCGATCGGGCGATCGTCCGCACGAGCCAGGCATTCGTCGAGATGCCCTCGCGGTCCGCGGCGGCCTCGATCCCGGCCTTCAGCGACTCCGGCAGGCGAAGCGTGATCCGCCCGGACGACTCCTCGCCGAAGCCCACCGGCTCCGTGCTCTGAGGCTCTTCGGCGACGACCACGAGCTCGGGATCGCGGCCCGCGAGGCGAACCTCGACGCGACCGGGCTCGATCTGGCCGCTGATCTCGAGCGCCGCCTCGCCGAGGAGGTCGAGCAGGTGGAGGTGGAGTGTCGCCGCCAGCGCCTCTCCCATGCGGCGAGCCGACTCCGCCGCCGCGTCGTCACCGAGCGCGGCGGTCGCAGCGAGGTCCTGCTGGATCGCATGGATGTGGCTGTCGAGCTGCATTTGTGACATCACTATGACATCACTTCTGCAGTCTGTCAAGCTGCAAATACGACATCGCGCCGACTGCGCGCTGCAAACGCCGTGATGGAGCCAAAAGCGGAGCTACGTGGCTAGAGCTGCCAGGCGTCGGCGCGAATGATCGGCGTCGCGGCGCCGTCGGCATCGAGGCCGTCGACATCGACGTCCTCTGATCCGACCATGAAGTCCGTGTGGATGGCCGACATGTTCACACCGGCAGCGAGCAGCTCGTCCGCCGGCACGTCGCGGCCGAGCGCCTCGGGGAACCCTGCACCGAAGGCGATGTGGCACGTCGCGTTCTCGTCGAACAGCGTGTCGCTGAACACGAGGCCCGTTCGCTTGACGGGCGAGGTCCCGTCGACGAGGGCGAGCTCACCGAGATACGGCGCCTGGTCGTCGGTCTCCAGCTGCACGCGGATGATGTCGGCGCCGGACTCGGCCTCGACATCGACGATCTTCCCGCCTTCGAGGCGGAACTCGAGGCCCGTCACCTTCGTGCCGGCGGCGACGAGTGGGTAGGTCGATCGGACGTGGCCCTCCGCGCGGCGCCAGTCCGGGCTCGTGAAGACCTCCTCCGTCGGAAGATTCGGAACGTGCGGGATCCCGGCCGCCGTCGCGAATGTCGCGCACCGCCACCTCGACCCGGGTATGAGCCCCACCGTGAGTTCCGTGCCGGGGCCGCGATAGCGGATCGCGTCGAACCCGTGCTCGTTGAGCGCGTCTGCGCGGACCTGCAGCATCTCGTTGTGGGCGCGCCAAGCGCCGACGGGGTCGGGCTCGTCCAGCCGCGTCGACACGCTGACGGCATCCCACAAGCGCTCCATGTCCGGCTCACCGAAGACCTCCGTGGCCCAGCCGATGTTCGGAGCCGCCACGATCGTCCAGTTGACGCTCCGTTCATGGATCTGCTCGAGAAAGGCCGCGCGGATCTCGGGCGGGTCGGAGCGGCCGACGAGCGCCGGGTCGAGGTCGCTCATGAGCGTCGGAGTCGGATTGCCCGTCAGTGCAATGAGCGCCGGGTGCTCGGTCGACCAGCGCTTGATCCAGTCGAGCAGGTACGGCGCCGACCAGCCGATCTCGGACTCGGGCCCGAGCTCGACGGCGGCCTTTCGGAGATGGAGGTCGTTGTAGAGCACGACGACATGCTGTGCTCCCGCCCGGTAGGACTCGCGGGCAACCTCCCGCGCGACGTCCGCGTGCTCGACGAGGCACGTGACGACGACGTCCTGCCCAGGCTGCACGTTCGCGCCGACGCGGACGGCCAGCTCGGCGTACCTGCGCAGGCGCTCGGCCGGCGTCACACGCTCGGAGACCGAAACGGTCAGTCGCCCCAGTCGAAGTCGCGTGGCCGGCCGGTCCACAGCGCCTCGTCGAGCGCGGCGCCCTCCACGTCCTCCACGTCCTCCACGTCCTCCACGGTCTCCTCCCCGGGCCAGGGCAGCCGCTCGGCGCTGAGCTCCGCTGCGGGCTCGCCCTCCAGCGTCTCCTCGATCCGAGCCTGCTCTTCGCTCTTGAACAGCGGGTGATTCTCGAGCGGATCACCGTCGAGATAGCGGTCGATCGGCATGGCGTCGTCGAGCTCCGCGTTGCGGTCCTTGAGCTCGAGATGCTCGCGGATCGCACGCGCGAAGCCGGACTCGGTATCGACTGGTAGGAGGTCGTTCTGATCCACGTGGACGTCCCCTGAGCGGCCCGAGTCTACCGGATGACCCGCGGCATCTCAGCCATCGGGCGTATGCGAGGATGTGCCGATGCCGATCGCGGTTCTCACCGTTCTCATCTATCTCGTGCGGCGCATCAAGCCGACCACGGTGGTGCTCGTCATGTTCGAGGCCTGGAGGCGACTCCCGCCCGAGCACCGACAGCAGCTCATCCTCGCGGCGCGCCGGAACGGCCCTCGCATGGCCACGTCGCTCATGCGGCGCGGCCGCTCGGGCGGCTAGCCGGCCGGCGCGGCCGCGTCCGCGGCGAGCGCGGCTCGGACGATCCTGTCCTGCTCGTACTGGTGGAGCGTGGGGTATCCCTCGCTCGTCGAGGCCCGCCAGGTGCGGCCGACGTACTGCACGCGACCGGCTGCGCTGACCTGCGCCGCTTCCTCGAGACGGTGCCGGAGGGACCGCCACGCACCCATGTTCTGCGGCTCCTCCTGAGCCCACACGATCTCCTCGAGCGACGGGTAGGAGGCCACGAGCGCCGTGACGAGCTCGAGCGGGAACGGATAGAGCTGCTCGATGCGGGCGACGGCGACGGACGTCGCGCTCTCGCGAAGCTCGTGGGCGACGATGTCGTAGTAGATCTTCCCGCTGCAGAGGACGAGCCGCCGGACGGCGCCGTGATCGGCCGCAGGATCGTCGATCACGGGTTGGAACGAGCCCAGTGCGAGATCGTCGAGCGTCGACGTCGCTTCCCGCAGGCGAAGCAGCCCTTTCGGCGTCATGACGACGAGCGGTCGCGCGGTCGCGTCGAGCGCCTGGCGCCGAAGCAGGTGGAAGAACTGCGCAGCCGTGCTGGAGTTGACGACCCGGATGTTGTCCTGAGCCGCGAGCTGGAGGAACCGCTCGAGGCGAGCGCTCGAATGCTCGGGGCCGTTGCCCTCGTACCCGTGCGGAAGGAGCAGGACGAGCCGCGAGGTCTGGCCCCACTTGGACCGGCCCGAGACGATGAACTGGTCGACCACGATCTGCGCGCCGTTGATGAAGTCGCCGAACTGCGCCTCCCAGAGCACGAGGGCGTCGGGGGCGGCGATCGAGTAGCCGTGCTCGAACGCGAGGGCGGCGTACTCGGAGAGCGGTGAGTTGTAGATCTCGAACGACGCGGACGCGGAGGGAAGCGCCTGCAGCGGCGTGTACGTCTCGCCGGTACGTGGGTCGTGCAGCACCGCGTGCCGGTGCGAGAACGTCCCTCGCTCCGTGTCCTGGCCGGAGAGGCGGATCGGGATCCCGTCCTCGAGCAGCGTCGCGAAAGCAAGGGCCTCGGCATGGCCCCAGTCGATCCCGCCCTCGTGCAGGCTCTCGCGCCGGCGCTCGAGCTGTCGCCCGAGCTTCGGGTTCACCTCGAATCCGTCGGGCGCCAGCAGTAGCTGCTCTCCGAGCTGGACGAGCCGATCTGCCGGTACCGCCGTGACGACGGCGGCTCCGGTGTCCGACTTGGTCGGGGGCTCCGGCGGCGGAACGGGCGCTGCGAAGGTCGTGCGGAGCTCGTCGTGTGCGGCCCGCAGCGCCGCGAGAGTCTCCTCGAGCATGCGAGCCGAGTCGTCGGGGCCGATAACGCCTTCGCCGACGAGACGAGCTGCGTAGGACTCGCGGACGGGTGCCTGCTGCTCGATTCGCTCCGTCTGGAGCGGCTGGGTGTACGCGGCCTCGTCCTGCTCGTTGTGGCCGAACCGTCGATAGCCGACGAGGTCGACGACGACGTCGTGCCCGAACTCCTCGCGGTATGCGAGAGCCAGCCGGATCGCAGCGAGCGCGGCCTCGGGATCGTCGGCGTTGACGTGCACGATCGGCACGTCGAACCCCTTGGCGAGATCGCTCGAGTAGCGGGTCGAGCGGCCCTCGTTCGGATCCGTCGTGAACCCGACCTGGTTGTTCGCGATCAGATGCAGCGTCCCACCCGTGGAGTACCCGTCGAGGCTGTGGAGGTTGAACGTCTCCGCAACGACCCCTTGCCCGGCGAACGAGGCATCGCCGTGGATGAGGATCGGCAGTGCGACCGTCGGGTCGTGAATCCCGGCGCCGGCCGAGCGATCGGTCTGCTCGGCGCGCGCGAGACCTTCGACAACCGGGTCCACGGCCTCGAGATGGCTCGGATTCGCGGCTACCGTGACCTGGATCTCGCCCGCGTCGGTGACGCGCGACTCCGACGCCGCCAGGTGGTACTTGACGTCGCCGGTCCCGCCCTCGGGGTCCGCGATCAGCGCGTCGATCGATCGCTCCCCCTCGAACTCCCTGAGAACCGTCGCGTACGACCGGCCGACGACGTGCGTCAGGACGTTGAGCCGACCGCGATGCGCGATGCCGATGAGCACCTCGTGCGCTCCGCCTCCTGCAGCAAGCTCGACCGCTTCGTCGAGCATCGGCACGAGGACGTCGAGGCCCTCGATCGAGAACTGCTTCTGGCCGATGAAGGCGCGCCGCAAGTACGTCTCGAACCCCTCCACCTGCGCGAGCCGCCGGAGCAGGGCGCGGCGCTCCTCCGCGGGCAGCTCCTGGCGGAAGCGCCCGGACTCGATCGCCTGGCGTAGCCAGACGCGCTCGGCGTGATCCGAGATGTGCTCGATCTCGTATGCGATCGTCCCCGTGTAGACCTCGCGCAGCCGCGGCAGCGCGTCACGCAGCGTCTCACCCGGCACCGAGAGGCGGAGCAGCTTGGCGGGGATGCGCGCCTGGACGTCCGGCGTCAGCGGCGGCTCGAGCCGCGTCTCGTCGAGCGCGGGGTCTCCCATCGGCTCCGAGCCGAGGGGGTCGAGCCGTGCGTTCAGGTGGCCGTGCATGCGATACGCCTTGACGAGCGACATCGCCGCCGCGACGGCGCCGACGAGCTCGCCGTCCGCCGCGACCTCGGAGGCCGGCGGCGCGGCCGGTGTCGGCGCGGGTGCGGGCAGCGGCGACGCCACCGGCTCCGCCTCGGCGATAGCAGGGCCGTCGGCGACCGCCTGCGAGCCGTTCCCGTCGCGCCGGACGTGATCCGCGACGAGGCGCTCGAGCCCCGGCAACGCCGACAGCACATCCACGTCGCCCGCCTCGAAGAGCGCGCGCCAGGCCGGATCGACCGCCTCGGGGTTCTCGAGGTACTGCTCGAGGAGCTGCCCGACGTACCCGGCGTTCAGGCCGGAGGACTCGAGGCTCGTCACCGTGCGTTCCTCTGGGGCTGCGTCAGTAGATCCCGTTGTCCGTCACGACTGCGACGGCCATGCCGACGACGAACGCGGAAGCGCCGATGAAGACCGCGACCGACGCGAGTCGACGGTGCGTCTCGGTCATCCGCGTCGCCACGAGGGCGAGGATGATCGCCGAGGTGGCGAGCAGCGCAGGCGTGCGCGCGATCGCGATCCCGGAAAGAGCGAACGAGAACGCGCAGAGGAACCCCGCAACGCGGTCTGCCCGATGTTGAGAGGCCATTGCGCTCATGCGGCTCGCACCCGTGCCCGGAGCCGTGGCCCAGTCGGTCGCGGGCGAAGCCCATACGGTCGCGGGCGACGGCGCTTCCAGTCGTCCCATCCACATGGTGTCAGCGGAGCCAGGACGCCGACCTCCTCGCCGCCCGCCGTGGCCTCGGGCTCGGCGCGGACGGCGTACCACACGACGACGCTGAGATAGATGACCGGGATCTTCAGCACGAGCAGCATGAAGATCGCTTCCCACACGGAGACGCTCACGACCGGTTCAGTCTAACCGCCGCGGCCGCCTTCACCCGACACCGGGTTGCTAACACAAGCCTCATAGTGCAGCCGCTAGGGTGCCCGGAGCTTTCGTCCTTCCCGTCCGCCGCCTTCCTGGGAGATCACCCGTGAGACGCACTGTCCGCCTCGTCATCGCCTTGTTCGTCCTCGCCGGCATCGCCGCTCCGACGACGTTCGCGGCCCAGCGCATGTGGGTCGGCTTCCACGACGACCCGAGCTTCCGGTGGTTCCTCCCGACATCCGAGCGCCAGGCGCTCATCGCGGGCTCAGCGCAGAGCAACGCCACGATCATGCGGCTGCTCGTCCAGTGGAACGAGACCGCCAAGACCCGGCCAGCGAGCGCGACCGACCCGTTCGACCCCGCGTACGAGCTCGACGACGTGGACGAAGCCGTGCGCACGGCGCA